>Ga0265330_10001120_pt1 | contig 16094 bp, 14 predicted proteins | sample 41919metaG_FD_202083 | JGI IMG/M metagenome (GOLD analysis project Ga0265330, IMG submission 202083) | Rhizosphere microbial communities from Carex aquatilis grown in University of Washington, Seatle, WA, United States - 4-19-19 metaG | ecosystem: Host-associated > Plants > Roots > Rhizosphere... | reverse complement strand
TTGTTCTCGCGCCGCCGGGAGCTCGATTCCGTGGAATTGCTCGGGATGGGCGCCTCACCGGCCATGGCGCTCGAGACCAAGCAGGATCAGCGCGTGCTGGCCCAGATGCTTGACCGCATGAGCGACAAGCGGCGTGCGACCCTGGTTCTCTACGAGATTGAAGGCTATAGCGGCCAGGAGATCGCCACATTGCACGGCGTGCCCGTGAAAACCGTCTGGACCAGGCTGCACCATGCCCGCAAGGATCTGGTGGCCATGGTCGCGGCCTTGCGGAAACAGAGAGAAGCTGAAGCGGGAAGGCCATGAAACAGCGACTAACCGACATGCAAGACCTACGCGATCCAGACGAAGCTGAGGCTGCGCGGCTGCTGCGATCGCTGCCTCCTGCGGCGGCCAATGAATTGGCGGAAAGGCGGGTCTACTCCAAGATCTGCGCGGAGCCCTCGCGCCGCCCACGCTTGGTGCCGGTGGCTGTCTTGGTTACGGCCTTGCTCGTGAGCACCACCATTCTCAGCGCCACCCTGGCCCGCCGTTGGCTTGCTGGTTCGGACCAGAAATCGTCGGGAACGCCCGCGCTCAGCCTGCCGGTCGTCCAACCGAAACACCCGACCGCGCGGCGAGAACAAGAACCTTCGGCCACGGACCAGTTGGCGTCTGCCGCCCCGGTCAGCACTCGGCGCGCGCGCGAGCCGCTGACCGGAAAGCGCCAGGCAGTCGCATCCAACGATGTGCGGGGCGCGGTCGAGGAGTCCGCGCCGAGGAAGGTGGCCTCCGCGCCGCCCCCGCCCGAAGAGGCGGCATTGGTGATGGCCGCCTTGCGATCCCTGCGCCGCGAGCACAACCCATCGCAAGCCGGCATCCTGGCGCAAAGCTACCTCACGCGCTTTCCCGAAGGCGTGCTCAACGAAGAAGCGCTGGCCATCGGCATCGAAGCAGCCGTGGCTCGGCATGATGCTGCGGTCGCCACGACGCTGGCCAACCGATATCTCGCGCGCTTCCCGGCGGGTCGGTTCGTCAGTCTGGCGCGCAAAACAGCGAGCGCGGCCAAGCCTTGAAAGGAGCTTTGTCCATCGCGGCGCTGCTGGCCCTTGGTGCGTGTAGCGATCAGATCCATCTCGGCAGCGCCCTATTTGCGCCAGATGCCTCGGATGCCTCAGATGCCCTAGGTGCCACGCCTGCCCCACTGTACTGGTTCGCCGATCACGAGACCGGAGATCTGTCCCAGTGGGCAGAAGGTGCTTCTAGCGACCAGATCGTGTCAGCGGATGCACAGCTCACGGTCGTCACTTCTCCCACACACAGTGGACGATTCGCGGTCAGCTCAGCCATCTACGCCGCCACCAGGGGCTCATACGCTCGGCTGTTCAGGTCGGGGGTCTTGCCGAACGATGCCTACTTCCGGGTGTGGATGTACATTCCGCAGAACTACACCATCGGTCTGTATTGGGACGTGTTCGAGTTCCAGGGACGCACCGATCCTGCGGACCCCTCCAGCTATGGCTACCTGTGGAGCCTCAACCTGAAGCAAGCCCCGAATGGCGAGATGTCCTGGTACCTGTACGATGATGTGCGCCTAAAGAATTACCCTCCCGCTACAACGACTGTGGCCCCCATCGGGCGCTGGTTTCTGGTCGAGGCGTTCATGCATCAGGCGACGGACAACACGGGGCGGGTCACGTTCTGGATTGACGGCAATTTGTTGGTGGATGTGTCCGGGGTATCAACCGTGCCCAGCATGTGGTTGTCCTGGAACGTGGGTGGTTCCGCGTCCAACATCACCCCACCGCCGGCCGAGATCTTTCTCGACGACGCCGCCATCGCACCCACCGGGCCGTAGCGGGGGCTAAAACGCGCTCGACAGGACCCGGCGCAAGCGACTGAAGATGCCGCCGCTGCTGCGGGCTGGGGTGTTGGGACGTCCGGACAGGGTCTGCTGGCTGGCACCGTACTGAACCAGACCGACACCCGTGGAGAACGCAGGCGATTTGACCACGTCGGCCAGACCACCCACGCCCTTGGGCATACCCAGGCGCACCGGGATGCCCAGAACTTCTTCGGCCAGTTCGGCCATGCCGGGAAGCTGGGTCGCGCCGCCTGTGATCACGGCGCCCGAAGCCAGCATGTCCTCGCAGCCCAGCCGCGTGATCTCGGCTTTGACAAAGGAGAAGATTTCCTCGATGCGCGGCTGGATGATGTCCCGGCACAACATCTGGCGCGACAGAATGCGCGGCGCACGGCCGCCCACCGAGGCCACCTCGATGGTCTCGGGCGCGGACACCATGCTGGCCAGCGCGCAACCCCAGCGGTGCTTGATCTTCTCTGCCTCGTGCGGTGGAGTGCGCAGGCCGAACGCGATGTCGCTGGTAAGCTGGTGACCGCCGAGCGGAATCACGCTGGTGTGGGCCACCGCGCCCTCGGTGAAGATGGCAATGTCGGTGGTGCCGCCGCCGATGTCGACCAAGGCCACCCCCAGATCTTTTTCGTCTCGCTCGAGCACCGCCTCGCCTGAAGCCAGCGGCTCGAGCACGGTGTCCACGACTTCCAGATCGCACCGGCTGCAGCACTTGATGATGTTTTGCAGGGCCGCGGCCGCGGCGGTGACGATGTGCACGCGCGCCTCCAGGCGCACCCCGCACATGCCGAGAGGCTCGCGCACGCCGTCCTGGCCATCGACCCGGTACTCCTGCGGCAGCACGTGCACCACGTGCCGGTCCACCGGCAGGGCGATGGCGCGCGCCAGCTCGAGCACTTTGGCCACGTCGCTGGAGCGCACTTCCTTGTCCTTGATGGCCACCGTACCGGTGGAATTCACGCCCTTGATGTGGCCTCCCGCGATCCCGACGTACACCTGCGAGATCTCACACCCGGACATGCCTTCGGCTTCCAGCACCGCCTGCTTGATGGCCGCGACGGTGGAGTCGATGTTGACGATGACTCCCTTCTTCAACCCGCGCGAAACATGCGTACCGACGCCGATGACGTCGAGTCCACTCTCGACGATCTCTGCGACGATGGCCGCGATCTTGGTGGTGCCGATGTCGAGCCCAACGATGATGTCGGAGCTTCGTCTCGCCATGTTTTTCTCGTCTCCGTTCCTTCGCCCTGTCAGTTTCTCGTCGACTTGGATGCCGGCTTGTCGGCCACGGCGTCTCCGTCGCGGCCACGCACCAGCACCGGGACTTGTCCCCCGCCCAGGTCGAGGTTCACGACCCGCACGGCAGACAGCCCGCCCAAATGTTCATTTTCCACAGCTTCCAGGATCTGATCGAATCGCGCCAATTTCTTGCTCGTGGCGCCCCGGCCGAGTCGGATCTCGGCCCCGCCTTCCAGCAGAATGAGCGTGAAGCCAAAGCGCGGGTCGATGCTGACCTCGGAGAGGCCGGGGCGGCCCGGTCGCGCTCGGTACTCGTCGAGAACCGCCAGGGCCTCGTGGAACACCGCCGCGCTGGCCTCGGGCAACTTGGCGTACTGTTCGCGCCCGATGCCGGTCAGAATCGGCAGGCCTTCGGCTTCGTCCATGCGCGCGCGCTTGAAGGGTCGGCCATTTTCGTCGACCAGGTACAGCCCGTTCAGCGATGCGACCGCGGCCGCGCGCCGCTCGACGATATCGATACGCAGCACCGACGGCAGATGGCGTTTCACCTTGGCGGCCGCTACCCAGGGATGGGTGGCCACCCGCGCAGCCACCGCGTCGGTGTCCACGCTGAGCAAGCGGTCGCCCAGCGACACCTTGATCAAGGCCAGAAGTTCCTCGCGTCGGACATGCTGGGCCGCCGCAACGTCGATCTCTTTGACCTGAAAGCGCGGCGAATCCACGACGTGGCGAACGGTCCAGCGGCCGCCCCATCCTGCCCCGGCCAGCACAGCCAGCACAGCCGCGACTTTCCCGACCACCTTTCCCACCAGCCACGCCCCATGTCCGAGACGGGCCAGGGCAGCCCCCAGCATGAGAAACAGACTGCGCCTCTGCACCACCACGCGCCGGTTGCGCCGCCGGCCGAGCCAACCGCGCCGGGAGGCGTGATAGTCGGGGATGTCCGCCTCCGCCGTCGCCACCCGCCCGCCGGTCAGCCGCGCGACAGGGCTCACCCCGCCGGACAGGGCTGGCCGGCCCACCAGGCTGATGGCCGCGTGGTTGCGCACCCCAACACGATCACCCCGTCAGGCCTGACCGCCAAATTTTTCATCGGAGTCTTGCCTGACCGGCCGGTAAGACTTGAGCGGATCGAGTGGTTGCCGAGGCGCTACGGAATGCTCTCATGCGACTACGACTTGATTTGGTCAGCGACCCCAGCACCCTGCTGGTACTCAATGGGCTCGGCCCGGGATCTCCTGGCCGGTACTGTCCACGATCGCCAGACGGTCACCGTAGTCCTTGAGGGTACCGAATGGCTCCTTGGTCGACCAGACATTGAACACGTCTGTCATTGCGCGATACACGAGTACCTCGGTTGTGTCCGTTTCCAATACAAGCGGGGGAGGACTCCCGAGCATGTAGCTCGGGCCTACCGTCTGCACGAGTGCGCTGCCGTCAGCAGCGACCTTTCCGATGTTCGAGTAGTAGAGGCCCGATCCGAATTGCCACGAGTAGTACAGCGCCCCATTCGCAACCACGCCCGAAACGATTTGTCCGAACATGACCTTACCGTCTACCACCACCGTGACCTCACAGTGCCGGTACAGGAAGGAGCACGCCTGAAAAGAGGTGGTGTCGACAGCCCAATTTCCAGCGAACAGTTGCCCCTGCAAAGCCTCCCACAAGCCGGGTACGTTCAGCTCTTCCGCGGTGAAGGTCGCCAGGGGGTTGAGGTCGGGGTTGACCCGGAAGGCGTAGGCAGTGTAGGCCGCCGTGGCTTGCGAGGCATCTACGCGCGTCTCGCTGCAAGCCCCGCCAGTAATCCCCACGTCACCGCTCCCTGCCGTGGCGCCACCGTTCGCAGGCGAGGCGTCAGCACCACCCGTTCCGCCTGCGCCGCCCGTGGAACTGCCACCTGCGCCGCTGCTGCTGCTGATTCCGCCGGTGCCGCCGCCGATGATTCCGCCCGTGCCAATGCCCGCCGTCGCACTGCCGCCGGAACCGCCGCTGCCGATACTTCCGCCCGAGCTGGTGCCCCCCGTGGCAACGCCACCGGTGCCTCCAATGCTTCCGCCTGAGCCAATGCCCCCAGTGCCGAGGCCCCCTGCGCTTCCACCCTGGCTTTCCGTGCCCGTGTGCAGCGTGCTCTGGCAGGCGACCACAGCAAGACCAAACAGGAACGAAATGACGGTTATTTGAGTCTTCATATTTGAACTCATGTCCCAGGGGTGGTGAACCTTCCCCGATTCGTCCTATTGAAAGATATAGCTGATGCCAATGGCCCCTTGGGCGTCCCAGGATGGCAACCGTGTGGTCGTCGCGTTGCCCGTCGAGACGGGATCGATTTGTACGCTCTGTTCCCGCAGCCATTTGAGGCCACGCATTTCGATCCAAATTCGGGCTCGGCCCCAAGGCACACCAGCGCGCATGCCCACGACGAGACCCCAGGTCGGCGACCAGTCGGACTGGTTTGCGACGTAGCCCTGGCCCCAGGCGTAGGTCAGCGCTGCGACGCCTCCCAATGCCCCGTCGAGAAAGAAGCTGCGCATCGCCCAATGGGCGTCAAGGGCAGCCCCAGCGGAAATCCGAGTCCAGCGGGTTGTGCCGTCCCCGACATTCACCTGTCGGGCCGCGGGCGCCGTGACGTCGACCTGCCAGCCCAACCCGCTGCCGCGCCTCATGTGGCCGAATTCCACTCGAATGCCCGGCACGATTCCACCGACGCTTGCCGCCAGTAGACCAGCTCCGATTTCAGTGTGACGCGCGCCGGTCTTGCGAAACACTTCCTCGGGCTTCGTTCCTGGCGGCGGCTGCACGACAACCGCGGGGGGCTGAAGGACAGGCGTGCCCGCTGCCTCAACCGGGAGATCTCCTGTCCAGGCGGTGATGACCAGAGCTACGGCGGTCGCGCGTGTCGCGCAGTCGAGGCCGACGGCGAGTTGCCGCGGATTGGTCTTGTGTGGTCCGATTTCGATCACCAACATCTGCGGGAACTCACGAATCGCCACCGACAGGGCAGGCCATTCTTCGACCGGGCGAAGGGCGAGAAGCGCATTGCGAACCGCTTCGCCCGACGGGCAGTCCGAGCCGCTGACAATCACAAGACCACGGCCGCCAGCCGGGACGTCGGAGTCCGCCTTGCCTTTCTCGGCGACAAACGTCACCGCCAGCATGGACGCCAGCGCCAGCGGCCGCATCCGTGTCACAGGCAGAGTCAACGGTGCTCACCAAGCAGGCGGGCCGCCTCGGGAGCGAATCGTCCGCGCGGAAAGAGCCGGAGACATTCGCGCAAATCAGCGCGTGCACCGGCGTCGTCGCCCAGGCGGCTGCGCGCCAGGGCTCGGCCCCACAGCGCGCGTTCCAAGCGCCCGTGCACTTTCGCGTCGGTGGGCGTGCCGATGTCGGCGTTTTGCTCGGCGCGACCGCGCAGGACGACGTCGAAATCTGCCAGGGCTTCTCGCCAGCGGCCGACAGCGGCGCGCAGCTCTCCCCGCAGAACGTGAGGCTCGTCGCTATTGGGCATCTGGGCGAGCGACAGCCGATCCAACTCGGCGAGCGCATCGCCTTTGCGGCCAATCTGCAGGAACGCCTCCGCACGCAGCATGGCCGCCTCGGGAGCGAGCGCACCGCCCGGAAAGCGCGCCCTGTAGTCGTCGAGCGCTGCCAGGGCGGACGCCGGATCGTGCGCCATGCGCAGCGTTCGCACCGCCGTCGTCAAAAGAGAATGCTCGTCAGGTAGCGGCGGTGATGCCTCGACGCGTGGCATCGGCTCCAACGATGTCGGTTCCGCCAGGGGAGCGCGATTCCTTGGCACTGTGCTCGACGGACGCAGCGCCAGCACATTGGATGCCCTGGCGACGGTAGCCACAGGTGCCAACGCGACTTCCGTTTTCGTCGAGGTGTCCGATGCCGCCACGGGCTTGCTTTCCGGTGGCACTGCCGGGGCTGGAACAGCAGGCGGCTCAGCCAGTGCGAGTGGTTGGTCAGCCGGTGCCGACGGGATCGCTGGAGCGGTCACGCGGCGGCGGGAGTGGTGGACCGCTTGCAGTGGCAGATGGGTTTCGGCCGGTTCCAACGGCGCCGGATGTGGCAGCGAGCGCAGCAGCGGGACCGCAATCGCGCCGACCACGCTGCCGGCAAGAAAGACCAGCGCACCCACCAGCGCCAGGCGCAGCCCGCGGCGATTCCACTCCCTGCGTCGGCGCAGGCTGTTTCGAATGCGCCACTTGACCAGAGGCAAGGGCTCGTCGGGCGCCTGTTTAGCGCTCTGGATCAGCAGCGCAACCCCCGCCGGGTCATTTTCCGGCGCTAGGCCGGCCAACCGCGCTGGATTCGGACGCACTGGCCTCATGGTTCTTCTTCCTTGCTCAACAGGTCCAAGAGCTTGGCCCGTCCCCGGTGCAGGCGAACCCAAACCGTCCCCAGGCTGGTGCCGGTCAACTCAGCCACCTCTTCACCCGAAAGCCCTTCAATCTCGTAGAGAATGATAGCGGTTCGGTAGCCATCGGAGAGCTGATCGAGCGCCTGGTAGAGCCGGACATGCCGTTCGCATCGCTCGATTTCTTCCTGTGGCGTGGACGGCGACGGAGCCAAGGACACCAGTGTTTCCTGGTGGCGGTTGAAAAGCAGCCGCCGGACAAGCCCGCGGCGCATACGGTTGCGAGCCACATTCTCAGTGACCCGGAACAGCCAAGTCTTCACACTCGCCTCGTGCCGGCTCACGAACCGCCGACGAAGGGCAATGACGAAAACGTCGTGTACCAGATCTTCGAGATCAGCGCGCGGTCCAGCCAGTCGCCGCGCCCAGCGTTTGACATCGGAGGCGTGTTCCTCGTATAGCCTGTCCAGAGGCTCCGGCCGGCCGTTGGCCTCCTCAGGATCGGAGAGTGACCCGACAAGGTGCAGTCCCATCTTGCTCCGCGATATCCATCTTATCGCTCGACCGTCGAAGACCTTACCGTCTTCGCGTCGATTATGCGACACGCGCAGCGGAAAAACGCGTCAGATTTTCGTGCCTACTGGCTCACGAGAGGCACCGTCTGAAGAACGCTGCTCATGTTGGCGAGCGCGGCGACACGCAGTTGGGCGTCGCTGAAACCGTAGATCCAGTCGTCCATGAAGATGCTGCGCTTGACCAGCGACTTTGAGTCGGTCCAGAACTCGTCGCAATTGGCGGTCGCGCTGACCGTGGAGGGATCAAGAAACGGCAGGCGGCCATGCTCGGTGATGCCGGTGTCGAGGTCGACGTCGAAGACCATGAGACCGGCGAAGGTCAGGTCCTGAGCATAGACACCGTTGCCGCCGCCTTCGCACACCGTGATGGGCAAGGCCAACATCTTCTTGGGCGCAAAATAGTTGAAAGCCAGGTGATTGGTGAGCGCCTCGGAATTCGACCCGCGGGTGCCGATCACCGTCTTCCACGCCAGCGTGGGATTGGCCAGGTCGGTCACGTCGAAAATTTGAATCTGAATGCCGTTGAACCAGGCGAAGGAAACCTCGTCGTCGGCGGTGAACCCGATGGCCAGCATGTGGTTGGTGTCGAGCGGCTGCATATAGGTCGAGAAGCCCGGAATTTGAAGCTCACCCAGTTTCTTGGGATTGGTGGGGTCGGTCAGGTCGAAGACGAAGAGCGGGTCTGTCTTCTTGAAGGTGACCACGAATCCACGGTCGCCGTCGAAACGCACCGAGCGGATGTCTTCTTGTGGGGCGATTCCACCGATTTGGCCCAGCTGCGACAGTTTGCCGCTCTGTTCGCCGAACGTCGTTAGGTAGCTTATGACCGAGGGGTCAGGAACCCAGCCGCTGGTCGAGGCCACGCGCAAGATGCCGTTGTTCTCATCCATGGCAAATTGGTTGAGGATGTGACCCGGCAAAGTGACGCTGCCGGCGTAGCTCGTGTCAGTGCCGTTGAGGGTGAACTTGTGAACGAAGGAGTCGGTGGGTTGATAGTAAGAGTAGTAGTTTCCGCTGGTGTAGTCTGCTTCGTAGGTCTTGTCGACGGCCATGTACAGCGCGGTCGCCGAGGAATACACGTAGCCGGGGCTGGAACCCAGGACCGTGCGGGTCGGGCTTTCGAGCGTGGTCAGGTCGAAGGCGTTGAGCGAGACAAAACTCGCGCCCTGAGCATTCTGTGCCACCAGGGCGTGCTGACAGTCCGAGCTGAGCGTGGCAGTTCCGCCGGGTTTGGTGGTGCGCGACCAGGGCAGGAAGTATCCGTCGCTGGTGTTGTCGATCTTGGCGTTGTTGTCGCCGACCCGCTGATTGAACTTCGTCTGCAGGTCATCGTAGCTGGTGGCTTGCAGGGTGTAGTCGAGGTCTGGAATCTGCGTGGCGCCCGTGTCGTGGACCACGCTGTACACCACGGATCCGATCCGGCGCGAATCGACGTAGCCTCCCGACATCTCGTAGCGGACGAGTTCGACCGGGGTTGCGGGATTGGTCACATCGTACACGACGATCAGAGTGTGCCCGCCCTCGCTAGAGAAGCGGCACTCGTAGCCGTAGGTGCAGCCCTGGTCCGAGGGATTGGCACTGCCCGCGCCGCCGTCGTTGCTGGTGGCTTGCTCGCGCGTGTAGACCACCAGCCGGTTATCGAGCAAGTACATCCGGCGCGGCTCGCCCGTCAGCGTGAGATGAGCGATCTCGTGGGTCTGGGCTGCGGGCCAGGCGTCGATGATGTGCAGCCCGTCGGCGCTCAGCACGAAGATGGTGTTGCTGTCGTTCTTGATGTAGTCGGCTTCATCCACGCTCGCCACCTGGGTGTTGGTGGTCGAATACTCGGTCGCGCCCGAGGCACCCGCGGCTCCGCTGTTGGTCATGCTGGTGGACCCACCCACTGCTGCCACCATTCCGCCTGATGGCGTCATTCCGGGGTACCCATAGGACACTCCCGCATCCACGCCCCCGTATCCATAGTAGCAATTGTAGATGCTGACATTCGTGCCATTGCTGTCGAGGCAGCGCGTCTCGGTCGTCTGCGTGCAGTTGGTGCGGATGAGATTGGCGCGCGTGTTGGTGAGCGCCGCAAGACTCTGCGCCTTGAGCTGCGGCCTGCGCAGATTGGCCAGCGAGGCGCAGTCCGTGACGTTGAGCGAGGGGTCCGTGGGCAACGTGCCCTGGGCGGCGATGCTGGATGGAAGCGAAGTGTCCGAGGGACAGGACCAGGCGGCCGGATAGGCGATGGTGACCAAATTGTAGCCATTCTGTGGATACACGCTGACCACGACACCAGCCGTGGAGGTAGATGTTGAGGTCACGGTGACCGTCTTCACGGCAGTGGGGGTTGAGGTCTGCGCCGTGGTCGAGCCCATACCCGCGTCAGGAACCGTCGCGGTGGCCACGGCCGTGGCCGTCGAAGAAGTCGTTGGGGGTTGCGCCGCACTCGTCGTGGCGGTGGCGGTGCCGGTGGTTGAAGCCGTCGCCGTGGCCGCAGCCGTGATCGTCAAGGTGATCACGCCAGCAGGAGAAACCCCGGGATTGCCCGCAGGTGCGACGTCGGCATTGCCGGCATCCGCCGGAGTGCCCCCACCCACAATGGCCTTGTCCGTGCAAGCGAGGCCCAAAGTACTGAATAGAGCCACCACGCCCATCGACAGGGTCCTGCGCGTTGTTGTCATAGTCGTTCCCTCCGGCCGCCGAACCGATGCATTACACGTGCCTACTGGACCTGCACAAATTCAAACACTTGCGACGGCAAAAGCGACGGCATGAGCTCGAGGTCAACCCAACCATGGCATGGCTGTCGCGATCTCGTCGTGCCCTACGCCTTCTTCAGACGTGCGAGAATCTCGCTGCCCACTTGGGTGATGTCGCCCGCGCCCAGGGTCAGCAGGAGATCGCCGGAGCGCAGGCGGGGCAGCAGACTTTCGGCCAAGCCCTTGCGCGCCAGATAGGTTACGGGGCTCCCGGCAGGAAACGTCGCCAGCAGGTTCTCGATGGTGACACCTTCCATGGGCGCCTCGCCGGCTGCGTAGATGTCAGTAAGTACAATCTCGTCAGCGCTTTTCAGTGCTAGCGCGAAATCTTTGAGCAAGTCGCGCGTGCGCGTGAAGCGGTGGGGCTGGAAAGCGACCACCAGGCGCCGGCCGAAAAGGCGCGCGCCGCCCAGGGTCGCGGCAATCTCGGTCGGGTGGTGGCCGTAGTCGTCCACCACCAAGATGCCCCCGGCTTCGCCGCGCACGGAAAAACGCCGGTCGACACCGGCGAACGATGCCAGCGCCTCGCCATAGACCGAGAAAGGCACGTGGAACACATCGGACACGCACAGGGCGGCCAGCGCATTCTGCGCGTAGTGGATGCCGGGCATGCGCACCCACACCTCACCGCGCGCTTTGCCGTGCACAGCCACGCGCAGGCGCGTGCCCTGCGCATCGGAAGACAAGATCTCGCCGCGATAGTCGCCGGCAGAAAGCCCGTAGGTCACGTGGCGCTTTTGCAGGTCCACGGCCAGCCCGGCGGCCACCGGGTTGTCGGCGCACAGAACCACCAGCCCATAGAACGGAACCTTGTTGGCAAAATCGACAAAGGCTTCGCGCAAGGCCGCCTCGGTCCCGTAGTGATCCATGTGCTCGCGGTCGACGTTGGTGACCACCGCGACCATGGGAATCAAGTGGCGAAAGGAACCATCCGACTCGTCCGCCTCGGCCACCAGTACCTCGCCCTGACCCAGCCGCGCGTTGGACCCGAACACCTTGGCCTTGCCGCCGATGATGGCGGTCGGGTCGAGGCCGGCGTGGGCCAGAATCGTAGCGACCATGGTGGTGGTGCTGGTCTTGCCGTGCGAGCCGGCCACCGCCACGCCGTCCTTCACCCGCATCAACTCGCCCAGCATCTCGGCGCGCGGGATCACCGGTATGTCGCGCCGTCGCGCCGCCAGCACCTCGGGATTGTCGGGCTTGACCGCGCTGGAAATCACCACGACATCGGCACTGCGGACATGCTCGGCGCGATGGCCGATCTGGATCTGGCCGCCCAGCACCTCCAGCCGGCGCGTCGTCTCGCTGTCACGCTGGTCCGACCCAGACACGCGATAGCCGAGGTTGAGCAGGACCTCGGCTATCCCAGACATGCCAATGCCCCCGATCCCCACGAAGTGTATGGCTACATCACGCTTCTTGAACATCAGGGGCACGACCCCGCAGGGGCGACCGGAAAGGATTACTTTCCAGGTTTGCCACCCAGGCCGTCCAGGCTGGGCAACTCGGACAGGTTTGGCTCGACCACGATTTCGATGCGGCGATTCTGCTTCTGACCGTCGGGCGTGTCATTGGACGCCGCGGGGTCGAAGTCGGCATAGCCGGCAGCGCCGAGCTGGCTGGGCTTCATGCCGCCCTCGACGAGCAAGCGGGTAACTTCGACCGCGCGCTGGGTGGACAGTTCCCAGTTGGAACGGAACTTGTGGGTCTTGATGGGCACGTTGTCGGTGTGGCCCGCCACCAGGAAGTGACGGTCGGCCATGCCAGCCAGAACCTTGGCCACGTTGGCGATGGCGGTCTTGCCCTCGTCCTTCAGCTCGACCTTGCCGGAATCAAAGAGGATGTCGTTGGGCAACACCAGCAACATGCGCCCGTTGCGCACCGTCACCTTGATCTGCCCTGCGTCGACCATTGAGCGCAGCTTCTCGGCCAGGCTCCTGAACATCGCCTCGCGCGCTTCGGACGCCGCCTTGGCCTTCTCCAGCTCGGCCAGCTTCTTCTGCAGAGCTTCCTTGTCAGCCTGGGTGCCGGTGCCCCATGCCTTGAACTTGTCAGCCGCCGCGTTGGCGTCCGCCAGCTTCTTGGTCAGGTCTTCTGTCTGCGCCTTGAGCTTGGCGTTCTCGTCTTGCTGCTCCTTGAGCGCCTTTTCCAGAACCGGAACCTTTTGCTCCAGCTCGGATGGACCGCAGCCAACGGCAAAGAGCGAACCAATTAGAAACATTCCTGCGAGTTTGCTTGTGTGTCTCACGATGTCCTCCGTGTCAGAGGTCGTCACTTTACCCCATCTTCGACGTCCACGATAGTGTGCGGGCACCAACGAGGAGAATCCCTCAAGAAACATGCGCGTCTTTCCCGCGGTGCTATGGTGCCGGTCGTGAATCCGCAAGCCTTCGCGCATGAAAGTCCGCGTGGCGCTCCACGCGCGGCCCTGGTTGCCTTCGCGCTCTTTGCCTTGCTGGGCGTGGTGTTCGCTGCTGTGTCGACCTTCGACTTCGTGGCGCACCTCGATCGGCAGGTGCATGCCATCACCTGCTCCATCGTGCCAGGCGTGGGTCCGCGTGACGCCAGCGGAACCTCTGGCTGCCACGCGGTTCTCATGAGCCCCTATTCGTCGGTCTTTCGCAGCCTGACCTGGGGCGGAATTCCCATCGCGCTGCCCGCGCTGGGCGTCTTTGCTTTTCTCTTCTTTCGTGGACTGGAACTGTCCTTACGGCGGGGGGTTGGCCGCGGCGAGACCGGGTTCCTTGTCGCGGCGGCGCTGCTTCCAGTGGCGACCTCGATCGTCTACTTCTGGATCTCGAAGGTGGAGCTGGGCACGGTGTGCACCATCTGCGCGGGGATCTATGGTGCGTCCCTGGGCGTGCTGGTCGCGGCCATATGGGCCCACCTAGGCGCGACCGCAGGCGCGGGAACGAGTTCGGGCCAGTGGCCGCTCTACTTTCTGGAAGGCTGCGCCTTGGTTCTGGTTCCGGTGATGCTCTATATGGTGCAAAAGCCGCCCTATCCGGACGCGCTCGCCCGCAAGAACGAGCTGCGCCACCCGGAGGATCGCTACGGCGTAATGCTGAAAAACAAGGGCTTGGGCAGCGTGCCGGCCATCGAGGTCCTCGATCCGCTGTGTCCGGCGTGCAAGGCGTTTTCCCAGCGCTTGTCAGCCAGCGATCTCGGCCGCGATCTCGCCCTGCAAACCGTGCTGTTCCCTCTCGACAAGGACTGCAACTGGATGGTCAACGAATCGCTGCATCCGGGATCCTGTGCGGTCAGTGAGGCCGTGTTGTGCGCGGGCGAAAAGTCGAGCGTTGTGCTGGAGTGGGCCTTTGCCCACCAGCCCGAGCTGCTGGCCTCGGGCGCGCGTGGCCAGGACGCGGTCTACGCCCAGATCAAGCAGGAATTTCCCGCGCTGGGCACGTGCCTGGGTCTGCCGTTGGTGCGCACGCGGCTCAACCGCAGCTTGCGCTGGGTGGTGTCCAATTCGCTGCCCGTGCTGACGCCGCAACTCTTTGTGCGCAACCACAAGATCCCCGATGAGGACACCGACCTGGGCCTCGACTTCGTACTGTCGCGAACCCTAGAAGGCGACGCGGGCCCACACGGGGAGGTGCGGCGATGAGGCTCGACAAGCTCCACTTTCTGCTCGCCCTGGGCACCCTGCTGGGGGTGGCGCTTCCCACCACGTTGTGGACGCGGGCTTCGGCCACGCGCCTCCAGGAATCGCTGGGCAAGGTTTCCGACGTGGCCACCGCCAGCTCAGCCAACGAAGGCTACTGCAGCGGGAACCTCAAGCAGATCCTCCGCCGCGTGCTCACCTCCTGCGGCATCATCCAGGGCGGTGGCTCGCGCGGCTGTCAGCCCTTGCAGGCGCGCCAGATGGCGGCCATGTCGGGCGGCGATTTCAACTCGCTCTTCACGCCGCTCGCCCAGCGCGCGGCCATCATCCAGTTCGACCTGGACAAGGCGGACCTCGACGAGGCGGCCATGGCGCTGCTCGAGAAAACCTTCGCCGATCAGCGGGGCGCGTCCTACTTCCTGGTGGTGTCGCGCGCCTCGCCCGAAGGCTCGGTCGAGCACAACCGCGAGCTGTCCCGCCATCGCGCCGACGCCGTGCTGGAGCACATCAAGTCCAAGTTCAACGACCCCGAGCTGGAGCAAGAGGTCGGGCTGCTGTGGCTGGGCGAAGAATTCGCGCAACTTGACCAGGAATTCTGTCAGTGGAATCGATCGCGCGCCGAGGGTGCGTGCACAACCGCCGATCTCAACCGATCGGCCTTCATTGCGTGGATCGATTGCCGGTTGTAATCCGCTTCTTTCCGTTGCTGCTCGTCGCTGGGTTGACTGGCTGCCCGGCCGCGGAAAAGGCGCCGCCGCCCAACACGCGCTACCAGGCCGTCAAGGCCACGCCCGCGGCCAAAGCGCCGCCAGACCCGTGGTGCGATCTGGAGTTTGCCGCAGGCACGGGAGCCCGTCTGGTGCTGCCGCCGGCCACGCCCGCGCGCAAGCCAGTTGGCGCGCTACCGGCCGGGCGATGGGTGTGGTTCAACCTGTGGGCCACCTGGTGCAAGCCCTGCCTGCGCGAGATGCCCGTGCTTCGCGGCTGGCGCGACCGGCTCAGGCAAGATGGTGTGGCCTTGGACGTGTGGTTTCTTTCTCTCGACGAGGATGCGGACGAACTGGCCAAGTTCCTGGCGGCGCACCCCGATGTTGCGCCAGCGCCGTCGCTGCGCGCCTCCGACCAAGGCGATTTCCGCGCCTGGGTCAAGAACTACACCCTCGATGGCTCCATGCCCATTCCCATCCACATTCTGGCCGCGCCCGACGGCAGGGTTCGTTGCGTGCGCAACGGCTCTCTCGACGAAGGCGACTACCCGAAGGTGGCGGCGCTGTTCCGCTGAGGGGGGCGAATCCTTGGCCCGTGGGGCGAAGCTAAAGATCGTGGCCGTGGCCGACCACCCTTCTGGTGCGACGTGCACCCGTACGACGCGCACCGCGACAACGCGAACCTTGGCGTTCTGGTTTCGGCCCTTTCCCCCATGGGCCGATTACGTGTAATAGTGGGCCGCACTTCGAGGCATCACACGGTGTCGTCTTCTCGTCGACAGGAGATCCTCATGATTCATCAGCGCGTTTTGGCAGTCTTGTCAGTCTCGATCGCTCTTTCGGCCTGCGCCAGCATTGGCAAGGGCCCTTCACAGGCACCGAGCGGACGTGAGACCTCACGCCGCAATCCCTTCCTGGACGTCAACTTCTTCCTCAACCCCGAATACGTCGCAAGCGTCGAGGCAACGGCCAAGGCCTTTCCTGCGGAAGCAGACGCCATTCGCAAGGTC
>Ga0265330_10001119_pt1 | contig 16100 bp, 12 predicted proteins | sample 41919metaG_FD_202083 | JGI IMG/M metagenome (GOLD analysis project Ga0265330, IMG submission 202083) | Rhizosphere microbial communities from Carex aquatilis grown in University of Washington, Seatle, WA, United States - 4-19-19 metaG | ecosystem: Host-associated > Plants > Roots > Rhizosphere... | reverse complement strand
GTCGCTCTTCTGAAGCTTCTCCCATATCAGCGTTCCCCATTCCGCCTCGTCGATGATGTCGGGGACGCCGTTGCCCTGTCCCACGATGTTGTACTTGTCGTCGAACATGTCCGGAATGTCGAACTGGCCATCGCTGAACATCTCGGGGAAGGCCTCGTAGACCATCAGATTCACGATCGGGTTCGCGATGTGATACACGCGGCGATCCGTGTCGCCGGCATCGTGGTAGCCACCGACGATGAACAGGGTCGGCTCCGTGCCCGTGGGAGCGGTGATGGTTTCGGCAGCGGGAGCGTTCGTATCGTAGATGGTGGTGTGGCACGGATTCGTCCGGATGTCCCACCCGTATGGGGAGTGGATCGGACATCCGCAGCGCTGGTAGTACTGGCCGCGCATGATCGTGTAGGCGAGCCGCCGCGAGAAGTCCCCGCCGACACCGAAGGGATAGGACGCGCCGTAGCCCTTCACCGAAACCCGGTAGGGACCGCCCTGCGGAACCGCGGAGAGATCGATGCGGTAGACGAAGTCGCCGGAATTGGTGTCCGCCCCGACACTCGTCAACGTCCCGGTCGCCACCACCTTGTTGGTGAGGGTCTCGAACACCTCGTAGGTCGGCAGCGCGCCGCTGATCTGCTGAGTCCCGCCGTCGCCTAGCCAAATCGCGAAGAGGGCGTAGTTGCTCTTGGCCAGCGCGCTGTAGGCGGCCTGGTTGGTCTTGATCGAGGTGCACAGGGTCTTGTGGTCGTCGAAAGCCAGCGTCGCGTTCCCGTACGGCGTCTTGATGTCGTAGCTGGTGCCGCTGACCAGGGCCGGTACGGTGAGGTAGACGTGATGGTCGGCGGTCTTCGCCACCTGCATCATGTACCTGTTCACCGCGGTTGCGGGCTGGCCGCCCACCGTCCACTGCGAGACGTTCGACGTGTCCACCTCGTTCGCGTTGACCGTGGTGCTGGTGAAGTACACCTCGATCACGGTATTCGAGGCGGTGCGGACCTCCTGCAGAGTCAGGGCTGCACTAGCGATAAGCGGATAGCAAACGATGACGACGGCCAGAAGGAGTCTTCGCATGGTGTACTCTCCTCGGGTACCAGTAGCTGTTCCAGATAAGTCCGGGTCAGTTCAACAATGTAGGGACGGCGTCGAAAACTTCGACGTAGCGCACTGAATGCGTCGTTGCGCGGAATGCCATCGTCAATGGGCTCGCCCGCGGAACAAGAGGGGTTCTGGCTGCCCGATCCTTCACGAAAAACGAGGCAGGCTGACCGATGCCGTGCCCATCCGTCTGAAGTGATTGTGAACTCGCGGGGGCGACGAAGTAAAGCCGCTTCGAGGGGCGTCAGTGAAAGCGTCCGCCTACGGCCCGAGTATGCTGTGAGTCTGCGCGGACCCTACGACGTCACCGCCCAGGGCAACATCTGGGGCACCACGGGCGCGGCCATCGCGGCCATGACCAGCTCGCCGACGCTAAGCTGGGCCGGGTTCGCTACTGACAACCGCACTTTCCGAGGGCACAATGGCGGAACTTCATGAGCGATCCGCAGGCCCGCTACACGCAGGAAGAGATCAACGAGATCATCAGGCGCGCCCTGAGCGAGCCGGCGAGCCGTGAGCGTGCCCTCAGTCATGCCGAGCTGATCGAGATTGCGGCCGAGGCGGGCATCGAACGCGACGCCGTGGAACGCGCCACCGCGGAGCTAGCCCAGTCTCGTACACAGGAGAAGGAGCAACAGTTTGCCGCGTACGAGCTGGCTGCCGAGCGGGCGGTGCAGCTCAGACGCTTCGCCTCCTCCGCGGTCAGCTACTCCGTCCTAAATGCGTTTCTCTACTTCATCGCCACGCGCTTCACCGGCGGCACCTGGTACGTCTGGCCGTTGCTCGGCAGCGGCGCACTGCTGGCGCTGCAACTGCGGCACGTGATCTTTCCCTATGACAAGGTCCTGCAGCGCCTACGCCGTGAGGAAAAATGGCGCGAGCGCGAACGACGCCGGGCTGCTCGCGCCGCCTGGAAAGACAAGTTACTCGGGGGCAGCGACGCGGTCACACAGGGGGCGAAGGAATTCGAGACCGCGGTACAGTCCGGGGTCGCGGCATTGCTCAAGATCGCCACGCACAAGCTACAAAACCACGTCGAGCGCCACGAGAAACGGCGCGACCGCTGATCTTTATGGTCGTGCTGACAAGTTGAAGCCTAATCCACGATGTCGATGGTTCCGCTCATCGCGAGGTGAACGGCACAGTCGTAGAAGAGCGTGTTCGGCGCATCGGCGGGAACAACGAAGGTGACATCGCCCGACGTGGTTCCATTCCCAGTCACCCCGTTGGTGAAGGCGTTGCCCGTGAGGTTCGACCTCACGGTCTTGATGTAAAAGGGATGCCCTGGGGCATTCACGGCGAAGACATAGGTGCTGCCGCGGCAGAACGTCAGCGTGGGATTGTCCGCCCCATCAATCGACCAGGCAGTCACTCCAACGTTCACCGCTGTCAACGTGCCGGCCGCGTGGCAGGCCACATGGGTGGATCCGCTGGTGGAGATCACACCGCCGGTTGCGCTCACACCGCCGGTTACGCTTGTGCCACCGGTCGCGTGAATTCCGCCAGTGGCGCTCACTCCACCGGTCGCATTTGCGCCACCCGTCGCACTGGCGCCCGCCGTCGCACTCTCCCCGCCGGTCGCATTCACGCCACCCGTCGCGCTCCCCCCGCTGGCTGTCGTTACCCCGCCGGTGGCACCTTCTCCGCCGGTCGCACTCTGACCGCCCGTCGCCTTCACTCCTCCAGTTGCGCCCACCCCACCTGTCGCGCTCGCCCCGCCCGTCGCACTTGTGCCGCCAGTCGAACTCACACCGCCGGTCACGGTGGCTCCGCCCGTCGCGTTTGTCCCGCCCGCCGCACTCTCACCGCCGGTCACGGTGGCTCCGCCCGTCGCGCTCCCTCCACTTGCTGCCGCCACCCCGCCGGTGGCACTCTCTCCGCCTGCCGCGGTCACGCCACCTGTGGCACTTTGCCCGCCAGCCGCCGTTATCCCGCCGTTCGCGCCTTGTCCTCCTGTCGCCGTGATGCCCGCGTTCCCTGTACCCCCGGTCTTGGGGGTGCCCGTGACACTATTCGAACACGCGGCCAGGGTCGCCAATCCAATTGCGAACAGACAACCAAATATTCCCCGCAAGAATGTCATTTGAATCCTCCGGCCAGAGTCTCTTTCTCCCCGCGGACGTCTGGTTGCGGGTTGGATGGCGCGGCCTGCTGAGGTGTTCCAGAAGAAAATCGCATCGCCGGGTTCCCGCTGCGCCACGCCGTTCGGCGCCGGCACGCCTATCCGCGAAAGCGCTGCAACCGATGCTGGAGCGGCAGAGCCTACTTCCCGAGCATCGGCGCGATGTAGGGCGCAAGCGCTTTCATCTTCCAGTCCCACGGCGTAAGCCAGTCGGTCTGCAGAATCCCCTCGGTGTCGCCCGAGTTGGGATTCCAGCACCAGAAGGTCCATGAGTAGGTCGAGCCCACGGCCTTGAGCAAAGTGTCGAACCACTGCCCCGATTTGTTCGAGTCGGCGGTGCGGTCCTTGATGCCAAATTCGCCCAACAGCAGATGTCCAATTCCCTGCTGCACAATAAAGTCGAAATGCTGGGTCCACACTGCGGTCAAATTGGCGGGGAAGCTGGGATCGCTGAACCAGGTCTGGTCATGCACCTCGGGCCCGTATTCGTGGGTCGAATACACGAGCTTCTCGGGATGGGTCAGGTGAATGGGCGCCGTGCGGACCGCGCTCAGATTGCCACCCCACCAGTAGACGTCAGTGCCCACAATGCTCACGCCCTCGACGATGATGAGAGCGTCGGGGTTGACCGCCTGGATCGCGTTGCCACATCGTTCGGCGGCACTGTTCCAGTCGGTCGCTATCACGCCTGTGCCCCAGGTCGATGCACCGTGCGGCTCGTTGTCGAGATCGAATCCCACAACAGTGGGATTGCCCTTGTATTTGGTGGCCAGGGTGACCCAGTCGGCGATCCACTGTTGCTCGGATGTCTTCGCGCTCCACCACAGCTCTTCCTTGTCGTAGGCGTCGGGCTCGCGCGAGTGGTTGTCAAGAATGATCCTCAGGCCGACGTCCCCGGCCGCCACAATGACCGCGTCCATAATTTGCAACGGCGTCTGGCCCACCAGATCCCCGTTGATCGGATTGGTGTGGTCGTAGGCGTCTTCCCCGACAGTGGTGACCGAAACGGCCGCCGCACCCGGGCGCATGATGGCGTTGGACCAGGGCAGACGCACGGAATTGAAGCCGAGGTCGTGCATTTGCTTGAGCATGCTGCGATAGTCGCGCACCCAGATCCCGTGGGGCGCTTCATTCGAGGTTTCCAGCCCGAACCAATTCACGCCCGTAAGGCGCACGGACTTCCCCTGGGCGTCGAACAGGCCATTGCCTTGCACGTGAAGAAAGCTGGGCGCAGTTGGAGCATCGGGCGCACCGGTGCTCGCGTCGATCGCAGGCGCGCCGGCTGCTGCATCCGCGCGGCCCGCGCCGCTTCCACCTGCGCCGGTTCCGCCTGCGCCGCCGGTGTCGCTGCCACCCACGCCGCCGGTGTCGCTGCCGCCGGTGTCGCTGCCGCCGGCGCCGCCTGTGTCGCTGCCACCCGCACCGCCCCTGTCGCCCCCCCCAGCCCCGCCGACGACAATGCCGCCTGTGTCCCGCCCGCCAGTGCCGCCAGCCGACGTTGTGCCTATGCTGCCGCCACCGCCAGCCGTGCTGCCGCCCAGGGCACCGCCCACTGCAGCGTCACTCCCACCGCGGCCGGCGGACGCGTCAGATGCAGGTCCGAGGGGGCCCACTTTGCTGCACGCCAGGCAACAGCCCAGAATGCCGATCGCCAAGCTGAATCCGCGTGGCGCGTATTCTCTGTGGCAAGATCGCGCTTGCGTCGGCGTTTGACAGCCGACTGCTGGACGTCTGTGAATCGTCGCGCGGAGCACTACATCTCTTCCCGCGCAGCCAAGTGCGGAGGGTTACTAGTTTACTCGCCTTCAGCGCCCAGGGCTAGAGGACCCTTGAGCGCGTTCTCGACCGCAGGCCCAATGAGCCCGGCCAGACTGGTGAAAGCGCGGCTGCGTGCATCAGATTCGGCGCGGCCCACGCCGCGGCCCTCTTTCTGGAACCCGGCAATCACCGCGTCCGTGTCGGTGCGCTTGACCTCTACATTGGCTGCTTCCTGCGCTGCCATGCCGGCCGCGATGGCAGAGGGCACCATGGCCTTTTCGGAAACTTCGAGACTGATGATGACAGCTCCCCCGGGCTTGTCGGCGGTCTGGACTTCGACGCCTAGCTTGGTCAGTCGTTCGACCACGCCGGCCGCCACCTGCTTGCTGCCTTCGCCCGTGGCGATCACGGTCACGCGCAACTTGGAACGCAGGGAACGGGCCAGATCCTTGAACTGGCTCCGCGTCGGGGCCGCGCCCTTGTAGCTGCCGCCGATGGCGCGCAGGACGATGAGTTGCGTCTCCACCTCGTCGATGCCCTCGCGCGCGGGCAGGAGGTGCGGCAAGGCGTCCATGGGCGCCCGCTTCTTCATGGCCGTCTCGATGGCCTTCATCTCGCGCGAGGCCTTGTCAGCGCCGGTGTCCACGGCCGCGCTGATGCGCTGCTGTGCCACCGCCTTGTCCACGGCTGCCAGCGCGTACATGACGGCCTGTTGCGGATCGAAGCAACGCGCGACGATCTGTGCGTCGGGCAGCTTGATGGCGCTCTTGATGGTCGACTTGTCCTTGATGGAAAACTGCGCGCCGCCGCTGGAGCTGCCCGAAGCCTCGACCGTGGTGGTCGACGAGATCGACGCCACGATCTGCTTGGACATGTCGGCCAGCGCGGAAGTCTTGGCCGGCTCTTCGCCAGCGGCCTGACTGGGCACGCCGCCGGCCACGCCTAGCCCGACCAAATAGCGAGACCGCGGGTATTCCGGACTCTGGCCGCTGCGGGTCCATTCGGGACACCCGGCGTCGGCCCTTGCGGAAACCAGCAGCAAGGTAGGCGCCAGTGTGGCCAGGGTCAGATAGTTCTTCGTCGTCACGCTCTGCCTCCGCTCCTGATGGGTGCCCGCGCCCTACTGTTGCTGCGGCTGGGCCTCGGCCACGCCGTCTTTCATCTGCTGGCTGACCTTGTCCGCATCCTTCTTCCAGGCCCGCACGCGCATTTCCAGATCCATCCACGCCGGTTGCGGCTTCAGGGTCTGGGCCATGTGCAGCTCGGCCAGGGCGACGTCGTAATCACCCACCATGGCCTTGCCCAAACCGTAGCTGTAGTGAGCGCGGCCTCTGACATCCGGCTTGAGCGATGGGTTGGCATCTGCCTTGGCCACGGCGCGAGCAAAGAACTCCACCGCGGTGCCAGGATCGCCGCGTTTCAGGTACTCGTTGCCTTGCTTCAGCTCGGGCAAGGCGCCGTCCGCTTCCAGATCTACATGTTCCTGCACGGGGTGCGGCGCGATCATCTTGAGGAATTGGTCGGCCACCTCGTTGCGGCACTGGTCCAGCATCCCGTCGCTATCCACGGTCGCAGGATCGCCATCGGTGGCCGTGGTCTCCTTCTTGTGTTCCGCGACCAGGCGTCGGCTGACCAGCACCTTGCTGGTGTTGGTGTCGAAGACGCGCACGTTGGTCACGAAGCGCGCCTTGACCAAGCGGGTGTAGCGGGTACACGGGTAGCGAAACAGCTTGCCGCCGTCATACCGCGTGCAAGTGTCCGAACGGCTGGTTACATTGTCATTGGCCTTGGATTCGTTGACCTTGCCGGCGATGAGCGCCGCCGCCGGCAACAACCTGCCAATCTCTACGCCCTGATTCTGTTCAAAGGCTGCATCGAGCGCGCCCCTGTGCTCAGCCGCGATCTTGTCCATCTCGGCGCGCTCAACCAGCTCGTAGCGTTTGGAATCGAGTATGCGTTGGCTGACCAGGGTGGAAAAAGTCTCGCCGTCAGGGCCGTCGATGTTGGTGATGGCCACGCGCTTGATCCCGGCCAAGTTGACCTCGGCCGGCGCCAAGCGAGTGACCGTGATGCTGCCGGCACAGCCGACTGCGAAAATCGAGGTGAGCGAGAGAGTCGCGAGCACAGATTGACGGTAGACTGTTGTCTTCATGATCCGTTCCCTGGTTGAAGTCGTGCGTACAGACGCGGGCTACTGAGCCGTAGCGTCGTCGAGTTCGGAAAAGGCCTTGTCAGCCCTCTTCACGATGGCAGCGCGAATATGGTCGTCGAGCTGCTTCATGTTGTTCATCGAGTCCTTGAAGGCATCGGTGTCGAGCACGACCAGGGCCCAGAAGGTGCCGGCGTTGGAAATCCACGTGTCCTCCAGGCGCGTGCCCGAGAGTGAGGTGTCGGTGATCTGCTTGGACACGTCTTCGATGTGCTGCTCGCTGGCGGTCTGGTTCGCGGGGCCGCCCTGGGTGGCCGCCTGATAGTCCTTGAGCATGGCCTTGACCCGCGTCTGCAGGCTGCGCGCCAGTTCGGTGCGCGCGCGACCCTCGGCGGCCGAGCGGGCCAACGCCACGTTGGTCATGCCGGATACGCTGCCGGTGCCACAGATGGCCTTCTTGTTTTGCAAACCCATCTGACAGCTACCCTGCGCCCACTTGGGAGCGCCGACCATTTCGGCCTGGAGTGCATTCTGTGGCTTGGGAGGCGAGCTGCCGCATCCAATCACCACCCCTAGCAGGGCCAGAGACAGGGTTCCACGGGAGAGAAGACCAAAGAAATTCTGCTGTGACATAGGTATCGGCTCCTTTCTGAGTGACGGCGCCCGTACCTGCTCCGCCCCATCCCTGTGTGCGGACCATTGGCGTGACAAGCCGGACGCGTGCAGTGTCCCAGAACAGGCAGGGCAGCGTCAAGAATGTATTGGCAGAGCCAATGCCGCGCTGAACCGCGGTCAACACCGGCAGGCCCGGTCAGAATTCAAGCGACCCCGCCGGCCCCGCGATGCCCTGTCTGTTTCAGAACTCCGATACTATGCTCGTCGAGGCCCATCTGTACCTGCAGCAGGCTGGCATAGAGGCCGCGCCGGTCAATCAGCTGGTCGTGCGTGCCGGATTCCGCGATCTTTCCTTTATCGAAGACCAGGATTCGGTCCGCCTTGAAGATGGTGCTCAGTCGGTGCGCGATCACGATGGTGGTCTGGCCGCCGAGCAAGCCGTCGATGCCTTTCTGCACCTCGCGCTCTGATTCGGCATCGAGGGCCGAGGTGGCCTCGTCGAGCACCAGAATGGCCGGCCGGCGGAAGATGGTGCGCGCGATGGCGATGCGCTGCTTCTGACCGCCGGACAGGGTAGCCCCGCGCTCGCCGACCACCGTGTCGTAGCCGTCGGGCAAGGCCGCGATGAAGTCGTGCGCATTGGCCCGCCGGGCCGCCTCTTGCACGGCCTGCTTGTCGTAGTCCTCGCGACCGTGCGCGATGTTCTCGTAGACCGTGCCGCGGAAGATGATGGGCTCTTGCGTGACCACGCCGACCTGCTTGCGCACATGCCGCAGGTCCAGGCTTTGCAAATCGCGCCCGTCGAGCAGAATGCGCCCGCGCTGCGGCTGCACCAAGCCCAGGGCCAGATTCACGAAGGTGGTCTTGCCCGAACCAGAGGCGCCCACCAGTGCGACCGTGGCAGCCCGCTCTAGCACCAGGGAAAGGCCGGCGAAAACTGGCGTTCCGCTGACGTAGGCAAAATCCACGTCCTGGAATTCGATCTGCCCAAGAATGGTAGCGGGCTTCTCTTTTCCCTGATTCTGCTCCTCTTCCGAAGCATTGAGCACTTCGCGGATGGAATACACCGACTCGGCGAATTCCGTGACTGTGGGGAACTGATTGATGATGTTTGTGACCGTATTGGTGAGCTGGGTGACGTAGGTCAGAAACAGCACCAATGAGCCGATCAGCATTTCGCCCCGAATCACCAGGGTCGCGCACACCGCGACGATGAGCATAGTGAACACCTGTGAGAAGGTCACGGTAATGATGCCGAACGAGGCGATAGTCTTGCGGATGGATTTCTGCCGCTGGATGATGTCGACGCTGCGCTCGTCGACACGTCTTCGCTCGAATTCCTCCTCGCCGTGCAGTTTGCTGAGAAACGAGGTCTGGATGAACTGGCTGATGGACTGGCTGAGATCCTCGTTGGCCATACGGGCCGCGTGTTGCAAGCGCCCGAAGCGCACATTGAAATAGCGGTAGACCAACAAGTAGAAGGGAATGCACAACAGGTAGAACAGCAGCATCTTCCAGTTGTCGACCGCCAAGACCGCTACTGAAAACGCGACTGTGAACACGGAGGCCAACAGGGTATTGAAAAGCAGCTCGGCGAAGCGCTCGGTCCGCTCTACGTCGACCAGCAGTTTCGAGACGAAGCGCCCGCTCTCATGGTTGACGTGATACTGCAGCGACAGGATCTGAAGCTTCTCGATGATCTGATTGCGCAGGTCGCGCGATACGCCCTTGGTGATGATGGTCTCGCACACGGTGTAGGCGCGATGGCAAAAGAAGTTGAGCACACCCAGCAGCGCCACCACGCCCAATGTGCCGAAGATCAAGTCAAGCCGGCGCGCCGGAATGAAGCGGTCGATGATGAGTTTGATCAGGATGGGATAGAAGAGATAGGCCGAGTGCTTGATGGGAAACAGCACCAGGATCTTGGCCAAGGGGCGCCGGTACACGGCGATGCGCCGCAGGTAGCTGCCCATGGCACGAGAGATGGAGCGCGGGACCGGCCGCATGTCGGGCTATTGTGTACCAATCTCGCCGCGCCCGCGCCTGACTTTCGCGCCCAGGGCGGGTCGAAGGATCATTGGGCGCAGCGAAACCCGAGAAACTGGGCGCGGCTCGTCGGAACCAGGCGAAAACGGTTGGTGGTCCGTTCGGTCCGCGCATCACCGCCGCCCCAACTTCCACCACGCAGGACGCGCTTCCTCTCGGCGTTGCTGCCGTCGTAGGCTGCGTACTCGGAGGCCGTCCATTCCCAGACATTGCCGGCGAGATCGAGAACGCCGTGTCTCGACGCGCCGGCGGGAAAACTGCCCACCGGAGCCGTTTCGGGCCAGCCATCGTCCACCTCATGGAGCGGCGCCCACCAGGGGAATCCCTTGGCCACGAGGTTGGTTGGGCATTCCTTTCCGCAGGCATTCAACCGCGTCTGGTCCAGCTTATCGTTTCCCCAAGGGTAGGTGCGGCCTTCGGAGCCAGCGCGGGCCGCGTATTCCCATTCCTCCTCGGTGGGCAAGCGCTTGTGGGCCCAGGCACAAAAGGCGGTGGCCTGCTGGAAATCGACGCAGTTGATGGGATGCCCGGAACGGCTCTCTGGGTTCTTCCAGTTGCAGAAGATGTGGAAATTGCCACGCTCGTTGCGAAAGGCATCTGGTTCGCTGCATGCGCCGGCGCGCACGCATTCAGCGTAGGCTTTCACTGTCACTTCCGTCCGATCGAGGCGAAAGCCCCTCACAGTCACGGAATGCACCGGCTTTTCATTTTCGTTGGCGTCCCGGCCTTCACTGCCCATTGCGAACGTGCCGCCTGGGATTTCGACCATACCGTCGCGAATCCAGGCCGGCGCCACGGGAACGTGCGACGTCTTGCACGCTGCAAGCGTGGGGACCAGGGCCAGACACAGGAAGGCCGACGGCAGTTTCACAGCGCGACGATAGCATGAGGCAGTCATTCGGCGCGCGTGGCGCGCACGGCGGCCAGGTGCCCGAGCAGAGCCTGTGCAGCGTCGCGTTTTCCCGCAGAAAGGAAGTCGCGCACCATCCCGATGGTGGCCTCGCGGTCGAGCGCAAAGGCGCGGAAGAATGCCTGGCGCGCATCCTCGTGCCGACCGAAAACGTCGTAGCACACGCTGAGATTGAGCCACGCCTCTGTGTAGTCGGGCTTGCTGGCCAGGGCCGACTCAAACAGGGCGGCGGCTCGCTTGAGCTGGCCCTTTTCGCCCAGCCTGACGCCCAGGCTGTACTCGGCGTCGGCGTTCATCTTGTCTTCCATTCGGCCCTGGCCCAGGTTGGCGACGAGAAGAAGCCCGGCCACAGCCGCGGCAGCGATCAGGCGCGGCCGCCACGACGACTGACCAGCCAGCCAGGCCACCCCCTGGGCGGCGAAGATCAGGAGAAAAGGAACCACCACCATCCGGTAGCGCGCCGTGATGAAGAACGCGACCACGGAAAGTGACAACGCCGCAATGAGCGCCGCCAGCAGGGGCGCGCGGCGGCCCCCGACCCACAGACCCAGCGCCGACAAAGGCAAGAGCAGACCAAAGGGGAATGCCAGGCCAGGGATCTTCCACAACAACGCACGCAGCACCGGCGAATCCATGCGCGCCGGATAAATGGCTTGGTTGCGGTAGATTTCGTCACCACCGACGAAGAGGCGCAGCTTGTGCAATTGCAAGCGCGCGAAGGCCAAAGGGTTGTGCGCCGCCCAGTTCCACGCCTTTGCCGCGAAGTAGCGGGACGAATTGGCCAGGCCATGAACCCCCGCGCGACCAGGCTCCTCGACCAGGCGTTTCCAGCCCAGGTCCGGCCGCAAGTCGACCATCTTCTGGTATTGCGGATTGTTGCCGATCCAGAAGTTCACCCCGCCATTGGCCGAAATGAGAACGAACTCGTGGCCGCGCACGACGTTGCGAAGCGTGACCGGCGCGATGGCGAGTGCCGTACCCAACAACACCCAGCCCGCCTTGCGACGGGCGAAGCCGGCGATCACCAGCGGCGCCACGAGCAACGTCGCGACGACAGTGGCGGCCAGGCCGCCCACTGCCCCGGCGGCCAGCCAACGCCAGCGGCCCGGGCGATCCCGGCACGCGATGGCAATCGTCCCTGCGAGCAGGAGAAGGAAGATCGCCAGTGTGGGCGGCAGCAACTCGCCATCGAAATAGATGAGCATGCTGTAGCCGGCCGCCGCCAGGCCAGCGCCCAGCCCCACGCGCGGTCCGAAAAGTCGCGCCCCGATCCACGCGGTCAGCACCACCGTCAGCGCGCCCAGCAGGGCCTGCACCAGGCGCGGCCAGAGAAACGATTTGCCCACCAGCCACCACATCACGCCAAGAAAATACGGGTAGCCCGGCGGGTGCCAGAACACAGCCTCGGGGTGGCCCCGGCCGGCAGCGATCGAAGTGGCCAGCTCTTCGTAGGTGCCGGCGTCGATGACAGGGTTGTCGAAGTAGGGGCTGGCGCCCATGGCCAGCAGGTGCGCCAGGCGCAACACCAAGGCCAGGCCAAACAGCAAGCCCAGCGTGCGCCGGGACAAACCCTTCACCGCGGGCCTGGAAACCGATGGCCCGGTGCTTGACACGCGGCCTAGTAGTCCCCTGCTGAAATTGAGCGACCCATCGCGACCACCAGACGATACCCCAGGTCGACCGCGTCGTGATCGAGCACCCGTGCATACTTGCGCTCCCAAACGCCGGTACGGAGATCGTCGGCGAGTCGGGCAAGGGAGACGGCTGGGGCCCCGGTGGCCAAGCTTGAGATGGCCGCCCGAACCTCGGGATCAAGGTAGGCCGACGGGCGGCGCCAGTAAGCTCCCATGAAGCCGTCGCTGCAATCATGGGGAATCGGCACAGGGATCGCCTGGATTTCGCCCAGAACTGTCCGCAGCGCCGTGAGAGTAGGGAACCGCTGTCGGTCCATTTCCAGCAAGCGCGGAAAGTAGTCGCAAAGCCAGAATCCCTCGCTCTGCGGATCCCATGTGAAAAGGACGATCTTGCCACGTGAGACACGAAGCAACTCACGCAAACCCGCTTGCCAGTCAACCCAGTGGTGGATCGTCAGTACAGCGAGTGCGGCGGCGAACGAGGCGTCCGGGAAAGGCAGCGCCTCCGCCCCTGCTCGAACAACCGGCGCGGCGCCACGAGCGCGCTGACGAATCATCGCAAGGGCTGGCTCCACGGCCACGACACGGCGGTCGCGCGGCTCGTAGGAACCAGCTCCCGCGCCAACGTTCACGACGCTGTCAGCGTCCCCAAGCGCATGCTCTATCAAAACGACGAGACGAGGATCGGGCCGCCTTTGACTGACATACCCCGCGCCCGTCTCATCGTAGTTCATTGTCCGTCCGCAGAAATGGCCGCGCCCCGAACACGTCGACCGGCTTGAATCGTCGCTTCATGGTTCCTATTGTTGCATGAGATTGCCATGCCCGACGAGCGCCAGCATCGCGGACGCCATCCATGTGACAGCCGGCTTTTCGCCAGCGCCGCGGTGCCAATCCTGCGCCAGGCGACCGAGGAGCTGTCTTGGCTTTTCCAGCACGGGTACAGCCAGACCGCGGCCTTGAAGCTGGTGGGCGATCACTTTGCCCTGCGCGAACGACAGCGTCTGGCGGTCCTGCGTAGTTCCTGTGGCGCGAGCGCGGCTGCCGAGCGCGTCCAGCGGCGACTGACGGTCGCCGAGTTGCAAGGCCGGCGCCTGGCCGTGGATGGCTTCAATTGCCTCATCACCGCCGAAGCGGCCCTTTCCGGTGGTGTCTTGCTGCGCGGCCGCGATCAGGCCCTGCGCGATCTTTCGAGTGTTCACGGCAGCTACCGCCAGGTGCAGGAGACCGAGCGCGCCCTGCAACTTCTCGGCAATGTCATCGCGGGCGCTGCCCTGACCGAGGTGCGCTGGTTTCTCGACCGTCCCGTGTCCAACAGCGGCCGGCTGCGCGGCTTGATCGAGGCGATGGCCCAAGCGGCCGGCTGGCCGTGGCAGGTCGAATTAGCCGACAATCCCGATCACGCCATCGCTGCCACAGGGTGGGTCGCCGCTTCCAGCGACGCCTGGCTGCTCGACAACTGTCCGCGCTGGGTGTGTCTGCCGGATGCGGTGGTCGCACAAGCCGGGGTCACCCCGTGGATCTTGGATCTCGGCTGATGAAGCGTCGAACACCCCCCACCTGGCCAGAGCATCGGCCCGACTACGCTCAGGCCGTCGAGTTCATTGCATACGCTCCGACGAACACTCGCCGCACCGGAGGATGGACGATGCGGTATGCTGCATGAAGTTTAAGTCCGGTGGCCGTCGGCGATGATGTCCACCAGCCGGCCGGCTTGCATTGGAGCGAAATCACATGATGAAGAGGAAGATGCTATCTGTCGGAAATTTTCCGGGTGCATGGAGCCTTTGTGCTGCACTTCTCTTGGGGGCGTGCGGTCGGACGCCCCTTCTGCCGCCCTCGTGCATCGTCGAGATCGAACCTTCGGCGCTCGACTTGGGCGAAGTTCCTCCCGGTGGGCAGGCAACGGGGACTTTCCAGGTGGCCAATGTTGGCGGTGCGGTCTGCCACATCTCGGGCCTCGGCCTCGTTCCCGACTCCGACCCCGGGTTCGCGCTTGGGCCGCAAGTGTCGACGGCCTTGGTGCTGAAGCCAGGCGAGCACTCGAACGTGGCCGTCACCTTCAGTCCAGCGACCGCCTCCCCGCCTCTTGGTCGCGCTGGAACCCTGATCTTCGAGACCGACGATCCGTCTCGGGGTCACGTGGATGTGCCGCTGACCGGCCATATTCTGACCAACTGCACGCTTTCGGTTTCCCCCAAGGCCGTCGACTTCGGGCACGTGGCTCTCGATGCCACTGCGACCGCGTCGGTGGAGATCGCGAACGTCGGCAGAGACATATGCGAGATCGCCGGGGTTGCCCTTGCCCAGGGAAGTGATGCGCAGTTCTCGCTTGGTGCGGGACAGGCGGACTCCTTCACGCTCGCGCCTGGCGAGAGCCAATCTATCGCGCTCCTTTGTCACGCGGTCGACCCGGCGGCGCCGCACCACCGAAGCGGGCAACTCACTTTCGAGACCACCGACGCGAAGCTCGCAACGGGAATTGTCCCGCTCTCGGTCGACATCGATATCGGTTGCTCGCTGACCATCTCGCCCGCCCGCCTCGATTTCGGCAATGTCACCCTCAACACCACTGTGGCTGGCGCCGTCACGCTGGGCAACGACGGCAGCGACAGCTGCAGTGTTTCGGGCCTTGCGCTTGGCCCGGGCACGGATTCTGGGTTCACCCTCGACGTCAATCAGGCGCTGGCCTTCACCGTCGATCCGGGTGGAAGTCATACGGTTTCGCTTCACTTCGGCGCCTTCGACAGCGCGCCACCGCACCTCAAGACCGGGACCCTGGTCCTAAACACGGGGAACACCCGCATGCCGGGCGCTTCGGTTCCGCTTTCGGCCACCGTCAACAGCGTGTGCGTCGAGGCCAGCCAATGGATCTACACGGTGGATCAATACGGCATTTTCTCGCGCTTCGATCCCGCGACCTCGACCTTCACCGACATCGGGCCGCTTAACTGCCCGGATTCCAGCCCCAGTTCCATGGCGGTCGACCAGAACGCGGTCGCTTGGGTGGCCTACGGCGACGGCAATCTGTTCAAGGTCGACACGTCAACTGGGCAATGCCAGGCGACCGGTTTCCAAGTGGGGCAGCATGGCCTGATCACCTTTGGCATGGGCTTCGTGTTCGACCCGTCGACGGGCGTCGACACTCTGTTCATCGCCGGAGGCGGCTCGTTCGGCTCAGTCGGCTTGTCCACACAATCGGAATTGGCCACGGTGTCGTTCCCTGCGTTGGTGGTGACGCCGGTAGGCACCACTGCCGGAGTCCCCGAGTTGAGCGGGACGGGCGACGGCACCTTGTGGGGCTTCTTCCCGAGCTCGAACAGCCCCACGGGGTTGGCCACCCTGGTGCGACTCGATCCCGCGAGTGGGGCGACCCTCGAAAGCTATACCTACCCAACACTGAACGGGGGCGAGAACTGGGCCATGAAGTTCTGGGGCGGCTCGTTCTGGATCTTTCTTGGCAATTCAATATACAAAGTCATTCGCTCCGATCCGACGACCGTCATCCCCGTCATCGCCGATAGCGGCCGCGGGATCGTCGGCGCAGGTGTGTCGACCTGCGCACCCCTCCAGTGACGTCGCAAGTTGCGACCAAGGCAGCGCTACGGCGGCCACCAGCGGTTCACCGAATCGACCTTCGCCGCCAAGGACAGCCGTGATCAGCGGTGCGTCATGGCAGCGACGGAAAATCGGTAGACCGCAAATTCGCGTTGGGGGTATTCGGGTGCGCTGAGGCGCCCCCGAATGCTGTTTTCCGTTCTGTGGGAGCAGAAT
>Ga0265330_10001118_pt1 | contig 16145 bp, 14 predicted proteins | sample 41919metaG_FD_202083 | JGI IMG/M metagenome (GOLD analysis project Ga0265330, IMG submission 202083) | Rhizosphere microbial communities from Carex aquatilis grown in University of Washington, Seatle, WA, United States - 4-19-19 metaG | ecosystem: Host-associated > Plants > Roots > Rhizosphere... | reverse complement strand
GGGCAGTCGCATTCCATCGAGCGTGCCGCCCGCCTCGTGCGAGGCGACCTGCGGTCGCCCCTACGGGTCGGTTGCCCGTGCGGGCGTGGGCAGTCGCATTCCATCGAGCGTGCCGCCCGCCTCGTGTAGGGGCGACCTGCGGTCGCCCTGGCGATCAGGCCAACTTTGCCGGCTCGGACGCCGCCGGCGCATCACTCGCACGTCGCTTTTCGTTCACCCGCTCGCGCAGCTCCTTGCCCACCTTGAAGAAAGCCAGGCGCTTGGGCTTGACGTGGACGGTTGCGCCGGTCCGCGGGTTGCGACCGTCGTAGGCGCGGTACTGGCGCACCGTGAAGCTGCCGAAACCTCGGATCTCGATGCCCTCGCCGCGCATCAGGGCGTCTGACATGGACGAGAAGATTTGATCGACCAGCAGCTCCGCGCGCGCCCAAGGGAACTTGAGCTTGTCGGCGATGACGGCGATGAGGTCGGCCTTGGTCATGGTCACAGGATCCATAATGTAGCGAAAAGCGGGCCGCTAGTCGAGCGCGCGCGCGGGCAGCGGCGCGTTGGCGTCAGTACGGTAGCGATAGGTCTTGAAGAACGAGTACTCGCTGCAGTTGTGTCGGGCGTAGAAGTCGATGACGTCCCTCCATTCGAATTGCTTCTGATCCACGCCTTCCTTGATCTCGCGCCACGAGAAGGTCTGCTGGCAGCTGTCCTGGCCGCGGAACCCCACATGACCGGTGAAGGTGCGCGGGTCGTAGAGCGTCGCATTGGGTGGAAGACGTGACACGTAGTAGGCGGACAGCGCCGGCATCTCCACCACCTCGATGCGACTGACGTCGACAGCTTCGTCTCTCCGATACAGACATTCGGTCCGCAGGATGGTCTGGTTTGGGCCGATGGCCACAGCGTTGTGCGGGATCTCGCCCTTGTTCGCGCACTTGCGCTTGTCTGTCACGTTGGTCTGAATGCGGTACGCGAGATAGAGAGGCGTCCGGTTCTCGATGCGCAGAATCAGGTGATCCGCGCTCAGTGTCTGGCCTTCGATGACGGCGGGGACTTTGCTGATCTCCAGCGATACCCGGAGGTGGCGGGTCTCGATGGGGGCCTTGATACGGACGTGCTGCTTTTCCTTCAGCTCGTCGAAGTACGGGTTGGGCTGCGTGATGTCGTCCCAGGCGGGGGCCGGGATTCCATAGGCCTTGGCGTCCTGCTCGATCAAGGCGCGGTAGGTGACAGGCGAGAAGCGCATGTCGGAATTGACCATTATCGAGGCGGGCGGCGGCGGCCGCGGGCGTTCGGGCGTCGGCGGCGGTGCACTAGCGGAATGCAGCACGAACACGCCCACGCCGATGGCCAGGGCGCCAGCCAAGAGCACGGCAAGGGCAAGGGGTTTTCCTTCCAAGTCGGTCTACCCGAGGACGTCGCGTCCCCCGAAGTATGGTCGAAGAACCGCTGGTACGTCCAGTCTGCCGTCTGCCCGCTGGTAGGTTTCCAGCACCCCGACCAGCGTGCGGGGCAGGGCCAGGCCGGATCCGTTCAGGGTGTGCACGAAACGGGTTTTCTCCTGGCCGTCGCGGAAGCGGATCTTGGCCCGCCGGGCCTGAAAGTCGCCGAAGGCAGAGCAGGAACTGACCTCCAGCCATTCGCCGCAGCCCGGGGCCCACAGCTCCAGGTCGAACTTGACCATGGCCGAGAACGACAGGTCGCCGGTACACATCTCCACCACCCGGTAGGGCAACTCAAGCGCCTTGAGAACGTCCTCGGCGTCGGCGAGCAGGCCCTTCAGCTCGTCCAGCGAAGTTTCCGGGCGCACGAACTTGACCAGCTCGACCTTGTCGAATTGGTGGCCGCGCTTGATGCCTCGGGTGTCGCGGCCCGCGGCCATCTGCTCGCGCCGGAAGCAAGCGGTGTAGGCCACGTGCTTGATGGGCAGCTTGTCGCCTTCGAGAATCTCGTCGCGATACAGGTTGGTCACCGGCACTTCAGCAGTGGGAATGAACCAGAAATCCTCGATGGCGTCGTGGTACAGGTTGTCGCCGAACTTGGGCAGGTTGCCGGTGCCCACCAAGGCTTCGCGCCGAACCATGTAGGGCGGCAGGATCTCGGTGTAGCCGTGGCGGCTGGTGTGCATGTCCAGCATGAAGCTGATGAGCGCCCGCTGCAGCTGCGCGCCCCAATCCTTGAGGATGTAGAAGCGCGACCCGGAGATCTTCACGCCCCGGTCGAAGTCCAGGATGCCCCAGCGCGGGCCCGAATCCCAGTGCGGCTGTGGCGTGAAAGCGAAACTGCGCTTTTCGCCCTCCTCGCGAATCACGCGGTTCTCACTGTCGTCCTTGCCCACCGGCACCGAAGGGTGGGGCAAATTGGGCAGCTCCAGCAGCTTCTCGTCCAGCGCCTGTTCCTGCTGCGCCAGATCGGCGGCCAGCGATTCGATCTTCTGCTTGAGCGCCGCGCCTTTGGCCTTGGCTTCTTCTCGGGCTTCTGGCGTGGGCGCCTTGGCAATCTCACGCGACAGGCGGTTCTGGTCGGCCTGGATGGTCTGGGAATCGTTCTTCAGCTTGCGTACGGTCTGGTCGAGCGTCAGCACCGCGTCCAGGTCCACGTCTGAGCCCAGCTTGGCAAATCCCGCGCGCACCTCGTCGGGCGTGTCTCTGATGAGTCGGATGTCGAGCATGAGGAGCGCAGTGTACGACGGCTGCGAACCGAGGGCTAGCGGGTCGGTTTCTTGAGCACGACGAAGCTCTTCTCAGGGGGCGCAGGTTCCGGCCGTGCAGTTGCCGTTCGACCGATCCGTCAATCCGGACAGCGGCCAACTGTTGTTGCATGACTCATCCAGTGTCACAGGATCAGCGCCCGGACAAGTGACGATGTAGAAGCTGCTCGTGTCAGCATCCATGTCCAAGGTCGCGATGGTTGCGCCAGAAGCGTCCTTGACAAGGAGATCACCCGCACTGTTGAAGAATTCGTTCCCGTTGAACGCGGTGGTAAAGCAAGTTGAACCAGATTTCGTCAGGGTCAGGGCTGTCGAGGAGTCCCCACCGTCGAGAACCGTGAGCTTCTTGACTCCGTTCGCGTAGCAGAAGTTCTTGTCGCCGGTAACAAAATCTTCCTGCTCCGTGCAAGCTCCCGTCGGAGCGCAGCTGGCGTCGAGATTCTTGAGACAGCTCGGCAGGACGCATGCGCTGGTGCCGGCACCACCGCCGCTGCCGCCCGCGGCTGTCGTGCCGCCATTGCCAGTGCTGCCGCCTGCGGCAGTCGTGCCGCCTCCCTTGCCAGTCGTGGTTCCGCCACTGGCCCCTGCGCTGGGGCCATTCTGGCTGTTGCTGCTGCCGCAGCCCATCGCAAGCGTGCAAAGACCAAATAGGACAAATGTAGCTAGCTTTCTCATGTCCCCTTCCATGGCACCAAGATTCGATTTGGGCAACACCAACCCGCACAGGCGACGACTGGTGTTGTGGTATGGTGCATACGAGTCAGCTCGGTCGAGTACCAACGAAGGAGACGTGATCTGCCTATTGCGTTCGAGAAAGACGCCGCAGCCTCAGTGCTGCGTTCTGCTTGGCATTCTGTCTCTTTCAGCCGGTGTTGCCCTCGGGTGTAGCTCCTCGGGGAACAAGTCACCGCAGGGAGGTGGTGGAAGCCAGAACGCGTCCACTCTCTCCGCCGGCACATCGAGGGGGGGCAACGGGGGAGATGGCGGGCTCACGGGGGCAGCAGGTGCCAACAATTCTGGTGGCGGCGGGCAAGGGGACTCAGGTGGCGCCAGCGTGGCGGGCTCGATCGGACAGGTTTCTGGTGGCCAGGGAGGCAGCACGGGCAACGGTGGCATGAGCGGCGGCAGTGGCGGTGTGGGTGGCACAATCGGGACATCGGGCGGCGGCACGACCAGCTCAGGCAGAGCTACCGGTGGAACGACAGCAGTGGGGGGGACTGCCGGTGGCACGACCAGCTCAGGTGGGGTGACCGGCGGAACGACAGCAGTGGGCGGAACCGTTGGTGGCACAACCAGCTCAGGCGGGGTGACCGGTGGAACGACGGGGGTGGGCGGCGCGCCCGGCAGCGGCGGGACCATTGCTACCAACCGGGTTCGCACGATCCAGGCCTTCAATGATGGCTGGCTTTTCAACTACGGCGACGCCGCCGGTGCGGACGCGGCAGCTTTTGCGGACACGGCCTGGCGGCACCTGAGCGTTCCGCATGACTGGGCCATTGAGGGCCCGAATCCTCCGGCCGACCCGTTCTCCCAGAACGCGCCGAGTACCGGCAGAGGCGCCTATCTGCCGTCAGGTATCGGCTGGTACCGAAAGCATTTCACGCTTGACCAGAGTCTCTCCGGCAGCAGGGTCTTCATTGAGTTTGACGGTGTCATGGCCAACAGCACCGTCTACGTCAACAGCACCCAAATCGGGAACCAGCCCTGCGGGTACACCAGCTTTCGCTACGACATCACATCGAGTGTCAAGTTCGGTACGACGGACAACGTGATTGCGGTCAAGACCGACACCAGCCGGCAGCCCTCCTCGCGCTTCTACGCAGGTGCCGGCATCTACCGCCATGTTCGTCTGATTGCGACCAATCCCGTGCACATCGACCAGTGGGCCACCTACGTCAACACGCCGGCCCCGACGACCACTGCGGCGACGGTAAAGGTGACAACCACGGTGGTCAATAGCGGGGGCGCTTCAGCCAGTGTGAGCCTGCAAGGGATCGTCAGTGACCCCAGCGGCAAGGCGCTGGCACCGGTTTCGGCGGCAGCGCAGACGATCGCGGCTGGGGCCTCGGCCAACTTTGCCTTCGATGTCCCGGTCTCGAACCCGCTGCTATGGGATCTCAAGACGCCCAACATGTATCAGCTTGTGACCAACGTCCTGGTCGGCGGCGCCACGGTCGACGACGACGTGACCCCGTTCGGAATCAGGGAGATCAAGTTTAATGCGGGCCTGACCGTCAATGGAAAGAGCGTGAAATTCCAGGGCGCCGCGCTCCACCAGGACTACCACGGACTTGGGATGGCCGCCCCACAGCGGGCTATCCAGCGACGCCTGGCGCAGCTCAAGGCCCTGGGGGTCAACGCCATTCGCACAGCCCATGATCCGCCCAACCCGGATTTTCTCGACCTGACGGACCGAATGGGTCTTCTCGTCATGGACGAGTTCTTCGACACCTGGGTGGCTCACAAGTACTCTGATACTGGCGACTTTGCCACGTACTTCAGCAATACCGCGACGGCTCCGACGGGACAGCCCGCGGTGCCAGGAACTGCCACCGGCGCGACTTGGTATCAGGTTGTTGTGACCAGCATTGTCGCGCGGGATCGCAATCATCCCAGCATCGCTCTTTACAGCACTGGCAACGAGATCCGCGACGACTTCAACACGAGAACCACCATCTTGACCAAGATGATTTCCATCACCAAGGCGCTGGACCCGAACCGTGCGGTCACGCAAGCGCTCTTTCAGCCGACCAATGACGATATTGCTGGCTCCACAGTGAAGCTCCTCGACGTGTTCGGCGCCAACTACCGAACCAACGATGTCATCACGGCCATGGCCAACTCGCCCACCAAATCCGGCTTGCTCACTGAAATGGGCACCGAAACCACCACCTGGGCCACGATCGTGGCCAATCCTGGGCTAACCGGCGAGTTCATGTGGCTGGGCTCGGACTACCTGGGCGAGGCACCCGACGAATGGCCCGGCACGCAGGGTTATGGCCCCGCCACCGCGCGCGGGCTGATGGACGAGATGGGGACCGTGAGGCAAATCGGCTACGACTGGCAGAAGATATGGGGAGTGCCCGCGACCACTCCTCCTGCCACTGGAACGACTGCCAGCAAGGTCGTTCTGACGGCCGATCGCGCCACGCTGTTGACGGATCTGAACGACATCTCGTACATCAGAGCTACGATTGCCGACGCTGCTGGGAATGTCGTCACCAGCTCCTCCGCGCCCGTCACCTACACCATCACGGGCCCGGGCAAGATTGTGGCGGTGGACAGCGGAAACAGAGTCGAGGAAACCTTCCGCGGCGACACCCGCAATGCCTTCCTTGGTCTGTCCTTCGCCCTGGTACAGGCGACTGGCCCCGGCACCATCACCGTGACGGCCAAGTCGGGGTCTCTCACCAGCGGCTCCACGACCGTGACCGCCACGGATGGCCGCTTTGTTCCCTGCTCAGGCACCTGCGACTAGCCTCCGAGTGTGCCCTCTCGCGCGCACTGTCTCCCAGCGCAGGCTATCATCTCGTCCCTGCATCCGCCTCTGCCGTGGCCTTTGCTCCGAAGCCCTTTACCCTGGCAGGGCACGCAGGGTGTGAAGGACGTAGTCCTGTTCCGCAGGCGACATGCCGTGGAAGAGAGGCAGGAGGATGGTGTTGTCACGGGCACGTTCCGAGACGGGCAGCCGCAGGCAGTGGCCGGCCGCGTGGGCGGTCGGATCGCAGGGCTCGAAACCGCAGGACCAGGCGCACCGGGCGTAGGCTGGCTCGGCGTGGGCGTTGCCGATGCCGCGCCGGCTGGCCACGCCACGGTCGAGAAGAAACTGCATGACCTCGACCTGCGACATGCGCCCGCTGGCGCGCAAAGTGACCGGATAGCTCTGCCAGTTGCTGCGCAGCCACGCTGGCTCGGTGGGCGGCGCTAGCAAAGGATGGTCGGCCAGCGCATCGGTGTAGCGCGCCGCCAGTGCGCGGCGCTCGGTGATGATGGCCGACAGACGCGCCAGCTGCGGCCGGCCCACCGCGGCCTGGAGGTCGGTCATGCGAAAATTGAAGGCCGGCTCAGAGAAACTTTCCAGCGCCACGGAACGGCTGGTGTGGCGGTCGGTGCTGGGCACCGACATGGCGTGCTGGCGCAGCAGGCGCAGACGCTCGGCCAGCGACGGGTCGGACGTTGCGATCGCGCCGCCGTCACCAGTCGTGATCAGCTTGCGCGGGTGGAACGAGAAGCAAGCGAGCAACCCGTGGGGCTGGCCGATGCGCTGCCAGTTGCCATCGATGCGGATCTCGCTGCCGATGGCGCAGGCCGCGTCTTCGATGACAGGCAGGCCGCGCGATCGCGCGATGGCCAGAATAGCTGGCAGATCGCAGGGGAAGCCGATCTGGTGTACGCACAGGATGGCGCGTGTGCGCGGCGTGATGGCGCGTGCGAGCGCGGCCGGGTCCATGTTGTAGGTATCGGGCTGGACGTCGACGAAGATGGGTCGCGCGCCGACCGCCACCACCGCGTTGGCTGTGGCGATGAAGCTGTGGCTGACCGTGGCCACGTCGTCGCCCGGTCGCACGCCCGCCACACGCAAAGAAAGCTCCAGAGCCGCCGTGCAGTTGGACACGGCCACCGCGAACGGGGCGCCCACGGCCGCAGCCAACTCGCGCTCGAAGGCCGCCACTTCCGGGCCCTGCGCGACCCAACCCGAGCGGATGACCCGAGTGGCTGCCTCGACCTCGGCATCACCAAGCGCCAGCCGAACGATGGGAATCTTCATCGCCCCAGGATCGGGCCTGGAAGGATCGGGCGCAAGTGATGTTCTATCGGTCGGCGTAGGGGCGATCCGATCCGGAATCGAATTGCCATGCCCAAGTTCCCGCTCCTTCGGCGTCGCCTCGATTACGGCACGGGGCCGCTCGAGGTGTAGATGAAGCCGTTGCTGGCGACCGCGATCAGTTTCGTCCCGTCCGCCGACGATGCCACCGAGATCCAGTTCCGCGCCGAATCCCGTGACTTCCATGTCACACCAAAATCCGTCGACGTGTAGAGGGTGCCACCCGAGGCCGCTGCCACGATGTCTTTCCCGTTCGCCGATGATGCCACTGCCCTCCACGTCTGCGACGTTCCCCTCGACGTCCACGTCACCCCGGAGTTCGCAGACGTGTAGATGAAGCCAGGAGTGCCGTCCACGGCCACCAGCATCGTCCCGTCCGCGGAGGATGCCACGGAATTCCAGTTCCGCGCCGCACCCTGTGGCGTCCACGTCGCCCCGGAGTCCACCGACGTGTAGAGGGAGTTTCCCCAGGTGCTAGCCACCAGCTTCGTCCCGTCCGCTGACGACGCCACGTCCGTCCAGGGCTGGGATGGGCCATGTTGGTTCCACGTCGCCCCGGAATCCGCTGACGTGTAGGTGTAGTTGTTCCTGACCTGGGCCACCAGCTTGGTCCCATCCGCTGACGACGCTACCGCATACCAGTTCCGCGCCGCGCCCTGTGGCGCCCACGTCACCCCGGAGTCCGCCGAGGTGTAGATGTTGCCATTGGCGACCGCAGCCACCAGCTTGGTCCCGTCCGCCGACGACGCTACGGACATCCAGTTCCGCGCCGTACCCTGCCGCGTCCACGTCATCCCGCTGTCCGCTGATGTGTAGATGTTGCCGCCAGAGACTACAGCCACCGCCTTGGCGCCATCCGCGGACGATGCCACGGAAAACCAGCCTTGCGACGTTCCCCGCTGCGTCCAGGTGACCCCGGCCATCGGGACGCAGGTTCCAGTTGCGTCGCCCAGTTGGTCCGTGGGGCAGGTGCCAGTGCCGGACACAGCGATAGCCGAGGCGCCACCCGGTGCGGCCGAGAAGGCGATCTGGGCCGAACCTGGCCCCGCTGTCTTGGGTGTGAAGACAACGCGTACCGCACAGGAGGCGTTCGCGACCAGGACGGTCGTACCGGATATGCAATCGCCGGCACCCCCGTTTTGGACTACGAAGCCAGGGCTATTCGACGCCACGACGATCGTCCCGCTCGCCTGCTGGCCGGTATTTGCTATGTTGAAAGTCGCAACGTTGCTCGACTGACCGACAAGGATCGAGCCGAAGTCGGAACCGAAGGTCGACGACGCCACGAGACGCGCAGGCGACAGACAGGAGCCCGAGGTGCAGATGCTCCCGCCCGAACATGCGGTCCCGTTGGCCACGCAGATATTGGCCACGCAGCAGCCCCCGCCCGCGCAAGTGTTTCCGGCGCAGCAAGCCTGCCCGGAATTGCCGCAACCCGCGTCTGGCGCGTCCGGCGCGACTTCGACTTCCGTGCCCGGAGCCTCCACCTCAGCGTCCGTCACCATCGAACCGCCGGTTCCCCCGGAGCCGCCAACCCCGCCCGTGCCGCCCGTCGAGATGGGTCCGTCGGTGGTGTTTTCTTCTCCGGTATCAGTCGGACCGTCGTCTCCACCGACACCACCGGTTGCCGCGGGCGTATCGTCGCCGCCCGTGGCGGTGTCCGGAGCCCCCACGTCAGCGTCGATCGCTATCGAACCGCCAATTCCGCCGGAGCCGCCAACCCCCCCGGCGCCGCCCGTCGAGATAGAGCCGTCGGTGGTGCGTGCCCCTCCGGCGTCAGTTGGGCGGTCGCCTCCCCTGTCTACTGCCGCGTCGTTGCCGCCCATGATGGCGGGCGCGTCAGGTGGGACGGCGGTGTCGTCGCTGCTGCCAAGGGCGCCGAGGTCCGGCACGGTGGGGTGGTCGCCGGCTCCGTCATGGGAGTGGCGCAATCTGTTGGCGTCGAAGGAACACGCAACAGTCGCCGCGGCGATCAGGCAGAGGACCGGTATGCCGAAACGCACTTTCGGGAAGTAGAGCACGTTCAAGACCAGTTTGGAAACATGGCAACCGCGCTGCCCGGACCGAGCAAGGGCTAGGGACACTGCCCGAGCCAGGTCAGGGCGTTGCTCCAGTAGGTCTGCGTGTCGTAGGCGCTGTTGCTCCACGCAGCGTCGTAGGTGATCGTCTCGTCGCCCCAGGCGTTGACACGTCCCGAAGAGCTGACGATCTTGGCAACCCCCACCGCGTAGGCGCCACCGCCGGGCTTGCTGCCTCCGCTTGCATAAAGGGAGAAGGTGCTGGAATTGGCTGGCAAGTTTCCACCCGCGAGTCCCTCGATGCTCGCAGCACCCGCGACCGGGAGCGTGTCTACGCCTGTAGTGATTCGGTTCGCAATAGGAGCCGCAGTTGAGAACGTGGTGACGGTCGAATTGCCGGGGAGGATGTTGACGTCAGTCACGGAGTACGCGATCCCAAAGGGATTCAGCAGCAAGTTTGCGTTTGCCATTTCGGCCGCGGTGCTCGCGGTGCCAATTGTGGTCATGAGGCCTCCCCCACTATTGACCCAGTTGCGAACCGCACTCACCTCGCTGGCGAGAAGGGCTCGTTGGGTTCCCGGATAGGCCGGGAAACCGGTGTTGGTCTTCTTGACATTGAAGAAGGCATTCTTGTCGGCCTGCGTGTGGTAGATGTCCAACACTATGAGGATCTGGTATGGGGCGAGTCGCGCAGCGGTGAGGTAGTTGGAACCGCTGATGTCCAGATTCTGAACCGCGCAGTTGGTGGCACGTGTGGTCAACCAGTTCGAGAAAACCGCATCACCGCTGGTCACGACACTTCCGCTTCTGCCGTTGCTGTACGTCGCGCCCCAAACCCCGGTAAGGCCTATTGTGGCGGTGGGTGGACATTGGCTACTGCAATTGATGCCTGCGTCGGGGCCGACCGCACCCGCCGCACCGCCAGCACCGCCTCCACCCGAGCCGCCCGTGACCGTCTGTCCGCCGCCGCCGCCGGCGTCTCTGCCGCCGCCTCCACCCGAGCCGCCCGTGTTCGTCAGCCCGCCGCTGCCTCCTCCGCCCGAGCCACCTGTGTCCGTCTGTCCGCCGCTGCCGCTGCCGCCCTCGCCCCCCGTCGGGGCGGCGCCGTCACTGGCGTCGTCGGTAGCCGAGCCTCCGGATCCGGCCGCGGCGTCCACGTCGGTGGAACCTGCTGCGCCACCCGCGCCGGCGATTCCGCCTGCGCCCGTGCCCCCGGCGCCAACCGGTGCGTCGTTGTCATCCGAGCCGCCAGTCGCAATGGGACCATCGATGAGGCTCGTCCCTCCAGTTTCAGTCGGGCTGCGTCCGTCCACTGTCGCGGCAGGCGTGTCGCTGCCGCCCGCGCCGCTGGCGCCGCCGACGTCTCCACTCCCACCAGTTCGGGTGGCGTCATCTCCGTTGCCGGTGGCGGTGGGAGCGTCAGGCGGGACGGCGGTGTCACTGTTGCTGTCAGGAGCGCCAAGGTCGGGTGCGGCGGGGTGGTCGCCGGCTCCATCATGTGAGCGTCGTAGTCTGCTGGCGTCGAAGGAGCACGCCGCAGTCACCGCGGCGATCGCGTAGAGGCCGGCCATCCCGAGGCGCACCGTCGGGAAGGGGAACGCGTTCAAGACTAGTACCTCACCGCCGCGATGAAGCCTGTCGTTCCCCCCGCGACGGGCGAGACGCTTACGGGTCGGCCCTCGAAGTAGAACAGCACGCCGGTGGTCACGGCGGCGGCGCCGGCCAGGCCCCACAACACGTTGGCCGCGATCTCGCGGGTACGAACCGAGCTGATGTCACCCTCGCTGCAGCCCGGGCCGCTTGGGTTGCCCCCGCCGCATGACTTGTCCAGACTGTCGAACCTGGACTGCATCGCCAAGCCAACGGTGATGGCACCAGCCGCTAGAAGCGCCGTCGAGCCAGCGGCGACCCAGGTCCACTTCCGGCCCAGCCACCAACCCTTGCGGGCGTCGCTTGGCGCAGGGCTGGTCCCCAGGTCGAGGTTCGGGGCAGCTGGCGGCGGGGACACCTCGGGCTCGGGGACGGGCTCGGCGGCCACGGGAATCGCCGGAAGCCGGAGCCGCAGGGTCACCGTCCCCACCGAACCGGCGGTCACGTCGACACTTTCGAGCACCGGGGTCGTGCTGGGATGGCTGGCCGCGATCAGATGGTGGCCGGGCGTAGCCCAGACGAGATTGGGCAGCGGTGTCTGGCCCACGTTCTTGCCGTCGACGTTCACCTCAGCGCCCGCCGTCTCGCAATCGATACGGATCCGTCCCAGTTTTTCCCGCAACTCGGCCACCGCCTTGCGCGCGTCAGCGATCGTCTCGGACGACGCATCGGTGTCGCTGGCCAAGAACTTCTCGAAGGCTTCCATCGCTTCGACAGGCCGGCCGAGATCGCGATTGGCCTGGCCGATGTTGAACAGCAACTTGGGCGACGGATAGGCGGTGTAGGCCGCGTTGAATTTCTCCAGCGCACCCGCGTAGTCACCCTTTTCGTACAGGGTCCAGCCCACGGTCAGCAGGCCCTGCGCCTGGGCTTTGGCCTGTGGGTCGGCGGCTGGCGGCGAGAGCTGAGCGAGAATCGAGAGCAGAACAAGGGCGCTTGTACACATGGTGCAGCATCCCCTCATCGGGAACGAACTAGATCTCGGCAGCAACGGGTCGCGTCTTTAGCGATGCGACTGCCCCGTCGAGCCCGTCACGCGGTCACAGATCCTTGATGAGTTGCCGCTTGGCTTCGGGCGCTGGCGATGGTGTGGTCCGTGGCCTGATTCTCTCTCGGCCGGCGGGGACTGCAGGCTTCGCCGATTTGCCGGATTTTGTGTGCGATTCGTGCTTGACCGAGCCCGGCTGGACTTGCGGCGGTTCTGGCACCACCGGAGGGGCCGGCGGCTCGATCGGTGTGACGATCGCCGGTGCGCGGACCGGCTGGTTCGTGTTCGCCGGCTTCGGCACGGTGCTCGAACGAAAGAGCAGAAACGCCCCGAACAGCAAGAGCGCGGCAGCCGCGACGATGGCATGAACCGGCCTGATTCTCCTCCATCGTCGAACCGAGACCGTGTTGTTGCCGACCGGCAGAGGGGCTTGGGGTGCGGCCTCGTCCGGCGGCGTTCGGGTCGCGAGCGGAGCGTCGGGCGTCTTTGCAGCTTGCGCCTCGATGGGCCCGATGTTGGCGTTGGACGGTGAAAGGGACGACAGCAGAAACGGCACCGGCGTCAGGTCGGCGGGGCGGCCCAATGCGGCGGTCGCGAAAGCGCGGGAGAACGCTCGAATGGTCGGGAACCGATCCGCCGGCCGCTTGTTCAGTGCGCGCCGCAGCTCCGTCTCCACATCCGGCGGCAGGTCCGGCACACGCGGTGTCAGCGGTTGCGGGTCCATCTTGACGATCTGGAACAGAAGCGCCGTCACGTCGTCGGCCACGAAGGGAGGGCGACCCAGCAGCATCTCCCACGCGATGCAGGCCAGCGCCCACTGATCGACGCGGTGATCGATTTCGTCGACCATGCCCGTCGCCTGCTCGGGCGACATGTATGTTGGCGTTCCGACGGTGGTCCTCACATTGGTCAGGCGGGTGCGCGCCGCCATCATCTTTGAGACACCGAAGTCGAGCACCTTCACGAAATCGGGCTCGCCCTGGATCTGCACCAGGAAGATGTTCCCGGGTTTGAGATCGCGGTGGACGACGCCCTGATCGTGGGCGGCGTTCAGCGCCGACGCGACTTGTCTGACCACGTGGACCACGGCATCGATGGGCATGCGACCCACCCGGCGCAGGCGGTGGTCGAGATCCTCCCCTTCGAGATATTCCATCACCAGGTAGGGCTCGCCGGATTCGGCCTGGCCGAAATCCACCACGGTCACCAGATGGGGGTGTCCGAGGTGCGAGGTGATCTCGGCCTCACGGTGGAAGCGCGCCAGGGCCTGGCGGTTGGCGGCCAGATCGGGCGCCATCAGCTTGATAGCCACGCGCTTGTTGAGGCGAAGCTGCATGCCCTCATAGACCGCGCCCATGCCGCCCTGGCCGATGAGACGCGTGATGCGGTACGCGCCCTCCAGCACGGTGCCCACAAGCGCGTCCGCGCGAGGTTCAGCCGACACAGCCGATCCTTTCCTGCGACGGGAGCGTTGGCAGGGTGCGCATCCTCACCCAATCTAGTTCTTGTGTGGTCACGCGCGTCAACTCTTCATACTACCGCGACGTCAACGCCGCACAAAAGGCAGACGTTCAGCGTAGACCCTGGGCGAGTTTGCGTCAAACCGTATCCCATTGCTTCGCTTCGCGGGCGTCTCGCTGACGCCGGCTCGTGGGTTCGAGCCGACTGGTGCGACATTCCCGCGTCGCGGTCGGAAGTCTCGCTGGTGAGGTGCTACTGGACCTCGGGGATGGCGGCGAAAGCTGTGTGGATCGCCTGCAGATCCTCATGCCGTTCGTCGAGGAGCCGCCAGAGCCGAGGCGATTCCACCACCACGTAGTCGTGGACCAGGATGTTCCTCAGCCCAGCCAGCCCCTCCAGGCGAGCCAGCAACGCCGTGTCGATGACCCCGGCCCGTGCGAGCGCGGGTAGCACCTCACGGTACGTGGCAGGGACGTCCAGACCGCGTCCGGCCAGAATGTGATGTCCTATGTCGAAAACCGCTTCAGCCGCAATTTGCAGAGCACGTTCGAGGGCAAGGTTGGCGATGGCATCGGTTTCGCGCGCGATCCGCGGCAGAGCCCGCAGCCGTTCGAGATCACGGATGACGTTGCCGAGGTGAGTGAGCCGAGCCACCACCACGGGCTTGCTCACGGTCACGGCGTCGTCCCCCTTGCCCCGGCCGTCTGAGCGAGCAGGATCATCCGGTTTCGCTGTTCGTCGTCGTCGGCTTCCCAGCGCGCGCGGCGCACGAAGTCCTCCACGGCAACCTCGTCCCGCTCGACCAGCAAGCGGCCCGTGGTGATGACTTCCCACTTGAGTACAGGCGGCGCGCTGCCCATGTCGATGACGTCCACGTCGACGCCGATTTCGCGACCGACGATGTCCATGACTCGCGTCCGTTCGAGGCCAAGTGTTGGATCGCAAAGCACGGCCAGGTCCACGTCCGAATCCGCCGTGCCGGCGCCCTTGGCCCTGGACCCGAAGGCCCAACAGGCAACGATCCGCCGTCCCTGCAAAGGGGCGCTGGCCAGTACGGCCTTTGCGGCACGATCGACCAAGGGATCCACGCGGCCAATGTTAGCACGTCGAAGCAATCTGCTGGCCTTTGGCGTCGTGCCGGTGTTCGTTCGAGAGGCGTTCGAGGCATCCGACACGCTGACCGAGTTCGCCAGGGTGCTTGCCCTCTGGTAGCGTATGGGCGTGACGCATGCACTGCGAGCAACCGTGAAGGACGGGCACCTGGTGCTCGACGAGCCAGTGGACCTGCCTGGCGGCACGGTAGTCGACCTGATGCCCATCGACCAGGGGGACGACCTTGACGACGCGGATCGGGCTCGGCTGCACGCGGCGCTCGATCGTTCGCAGAGGGATTTCTTGGCGGGCAAGGGCATCCCGGCTGAGGACGTGCTGGCAGAGCTCCGCGCGAGATCGGGTCGGTAAGACATCTCAGGATCGAGTTCTCACCCGACGCTCTCGATCACATCCGCGCCGTCCGCGACTGGTGGCGCAGCAATCGGCCATCTGCGCCGGAGCTGTTGCGCGAAGAGCTTGTCGCAACGTTGGAGACGATCGGGTCGTCACCACACGCTGCCAAGGTCTACCAGTTCTCGGCCATTCCCGGTCTGCGCCGCTCTCTGATGCCTCGTACGCGATACCATCTCTACTTCACGTTTCACGAGGAGCGAGCGCTGATCTTCGTACACGCCATCTGGCACGCATCGCGCGGCCACGGTCCACCGCTGTAGGCGTCGAGGTCGGCCCGCCGGTGGACGGTCGCAGAACTCTGATGGCACCACCATTGCGGCGCCGAGCGCCGTTCTTCCCCGACTCACTCGGCTGGAGTCTCCCAAACATGGCACCGCGATCACGCCTACGACCCGGACGGGTACACGATCTGAATGCCATTGACCGGCGCACGCACAGTCGAATGCAGCGACGTTCCTGGTGTCGCAGTCAGGGTGAAGCTGGTTCCGGTCACGTTCCTAAACACGACATAGTTGCCCGCGCCTGCTTCAGGCGCCAGCGTGTATCCCGAGAAAGCAGTGACCAGCGGCGGTTCCGTCTGCGTCACGGTATGCGTCGTCGAGCCGATCGTGTATTTGAATGTGCGCGTGTCTGCCCAAGTCATCTCTACGAAGCAGTAGACATAGACGTCGTATCCGCTATTCATCGGGCTGGACAGGCCGGTCACGCTGACCGTCGCTGGCGAGCCAGTCGTCCGGGGATCGAGGTAGCCGTTCATCATGCGCACGTCGCCCGGAGTATCGGTGAAGTGAAGGCTCCAGGTGGCTGACGTCTCCCCGGTCGCGACAGGCGAGTACCAAGTAGCGGACGCAGAACTCGTAGTGCCATCTGCCAACACCAGCGATGCAAGCGTGCCTGCGTTGCTTGCGGCGCTGTTCCAGTGCGTGGCCGGCTTGACTCCTGCGGATTCGCTGGCGCCCATCACGGCTGTTCCGGTTGCGCCAGAATCGACAGCCA
>Ga0265330_10001115_pt1 | contig 16152 bp, 13 predicted proteins | sample 41919metaG_FD_202083 | JGI IMG/M metagenome (GOLD analysis project Ga0265330, IMG submission 202083) | Rhizosphere microbial communities from Carex aquatilis grown in University of Washington, Seatle, WA, United States - 4-19-19 metaG | ecosystem: Host-associated > Plants > Roots > Rhizosphere... | reverse complement strand
GACCCGCTACCACATTGCTGTTGCGTGAGGCGACGGCCACCGCGGTCCCGTCGGTCATCAAGGGAATCTTGACTGACTGGTACACGGCAATCTGTTGCAGGGTGAGGTTGGCGGCCTGGCTGTCAGTACAACCGTCGCTTCCGGTACTGCTGGCCACAAAGCCTCCGCCACCGCCGATAGTGGCACTGGCGCCTGCGCCGCCTCTGCCGGCGGCGCCATCCCTGCCCCCGGCCGCCGCATCGGGGGTGGAGGACGAGCCGCCGCGCACGCCAGCGTCGACCGTGGTGCTTCCACCCGTCGAGGCGCTCGAACTGCCAGCGCCCGAGCTTCCACCGCTCGAACCGCCAGCGCCACCGCTCGAACCGCCAACGCCCGAGCTTCCACCGCTCGAACCGGCAGAGCCAGAAGACCTGCCGCCAATGCCCGCAGTTCCGCCACTCGAACCGCCAACGCCTGCAGTTCCGCCACTCGATCCGCCAGCGTCCGCATTCGCGCTGTCTGATCCACCGGCACCCGCGTTCGCGCCATTGGATCCGCCAGCGCCCGCAGCTCCCCGTCCTCCAGCGCCGGTGTTGCCTGCGGTGCCGCCCGCAGCCAAGGCCCCGCCCGTCGTGCTGCCAGGGTTGTTGCCGCCCCCGCCTGTTGGCGCGGATGCCCCGCCGGTCCTGCCCGCGTCGCCGGCACTCACATTCAGGGAAGAACCGGAACTGCCGCCGCAAGAGGCAGCCCCCATCACAGCAACGAAAAACGGAACAATAACAACTCTTCCGTCGTACCGTGACGTCATGGATGGCTCCTTGCGCTGTCCGCGGCCGGCAACATTTGTAGTGTACCCATGATGACGGCGAGAGGAAAGACCACGATTGTGGGATCGCGAGCCTCGGCGTGTCTGCGTCTCTACCCAAAGGTTACGGTGTAACCAAGAGCCGTCGTGTCACGGGCGGGGCAAGCCTGGCCCACGCGTGAAAAAGACGCGCCAGCGGCTGAGCCAAGCAAGCACGTGAACCAGCAATGCCATCGAGAATGGACGGGTGAAGCGCAACGGCCGCTTGGCGAGCACCCGCTCGACCACGTCGACCGCCTGGTCGAGCGTGTACATGAAAGGCCGCATCGGAGCGCGCGCCAGTTTGGTGTCCACGAAACCCAGGCGCAGGTTGCTGACCGCCACGCCGTGCCGCCGCAGGGTCAGACCCAGACCCTCGAAGTAACTCGACATCCCCGCCTTGGAGGCGGCGTAGGACGGCGCGGGGCGCGCAACCAGAACATCGGCCTGACTGGACAGCACCACCATGTGCCCACAGCCAGCCGCGACCATCGCGGGCACGATGACCTCGGCGGTGCGCAAGGCGCCCATCAAGTTCACCTCGAATACGTGAACGTCCTCGCGCAGATCTCGCGGGTCGACTTGGCAACCAATCCCCGCGCAATAGATGCAGGTATCGACCGGGTCCTGCGCCACGATCACCCGCAGCCTGTCGGCGTAGTCGCGGTCGCTGACATCAAGCACATGATGCCGATAGCTGGCATGCACGATCGGGCTCGCCCGACGCGACACGCCGGTGACCCGCCAGCCGCGATCGAGCAATCGCCGCGTGCTGTGTAGCCCGATGCCGTCGGAGTTTCCAATGAGAAGAACATGGCGGGTCAGAGACTGCATGGTGTCACGATGATAGCCTGACCCGCCGCCCACGTCGCTCCGGCTTGCCGTTCACAAATGAGGTTACACAATGCTCCGCCTGGGTGCCTGCTTTCACGACAAGCCAGTGCCCATCCAGGCAGGCCCATCCGTTATGATGTCAGGCTGTTCACAGAGGAACTTCATGAAATCCAATTTTTCTGCGGGGCTCATCGCCATCCTAGCTTCATCCCTGGTCTTTGCTTGTTCGTCGGCCGAAGTCGCCGCGCCAGACCCATCCACCAATTCCAACGGTGGCGCTGGCGGGCCTTCGGGCAGGGGAAGCACCGGCGGGGGCATTTCTTTGTCCACGAAGGCAGGCCGCCCGGTCGACAACAGCTCGAAGCCGGCCCCTCCCGGCTGTGGCGATGGTGTCCTGACCAAAGACGAGGCCTGCGACGACGGCAACCGCGTTTCGGGCGATGGCTGCTCTGCCAACTGCTTGCAGGTCGAGGTGGGCTTCTCCTGCGTTCCCGAAGGCCAGCCCTGCCATCACGTCGCTCGCTGCGGTGACGGCGTTCTGGTCAAGCCCGAACTGTGCGACGACGGAAACACGGTTGCGGGCGACGGTTGCTCGCCCGATTGCAAGATCGAAATCGGCTACAAGTGCGCGAACAGCGACCCGTCACAGCCAGAGAGCACGAGCGTTTGCACCACAACCACCTGCGGTGACGGCATCGTCGAAGGGGCAGAGAGCTGCGATGACGGAAACGCCATGCCGTTTGATGGCTGCTCGTCGGATTGCCAGAACGAGCCCAACTGCACCGGCGCCTCGTGCACATCCAGGTGCGGCGACGGCATCGTGCTGGGTGAGGCATGCGACGACGGCAACAACGTCGACGGCGACGGCTGCTCCGCGGACTGCAAGATCGAGCAGGGCTACACCTGTTCGCAACCCTCCATCGGAGACAAGATGATGGTTCCCGTCATCTACCGCGACTTCCGCTACCATAATCCCAGCGATTTCCAACCTGGCGTTACAGGCCAGACCACGGCCTCCAAGGGCATGGTCAGTGGCGACCTCGACAAGGACGGAAAACCGGTATTCACAGGTCTGACGGGCGGGGCCATCCACGTCGAGAGCACGTCCACGTTCGCAGAATGGTACCGCGACACCCCAAACGTGAATCATGCCACCGCATCGAAACTGGCCCTATACAACAATGGCAAGGACGCCTACGTGAACCGGTACGGGGCCAACGGGGAACAATGGTACAGCACGGAAAAGGCCTACTATTGCGGCAACGTGGGGGCGGAACAGACGGATGCGAGCGGCAACCCCATTGCGTGCACATCCAAGTATGCAAGCTCGACCGACTGCCAGACCAAGCTGGCTGCGGGAGAAGAGATGCTCAAGTGCAACATCGAAAACGGCAACTATACGGCGTTGTTCATCGTCGCGAAGGTCGACGGCAACCCCCTGTTCTTCCCCGTCGACGACGACAACTTCACGCCTGCATCCGAGCGCGAAGGCGCGCAAGTTCCACCCCTCTATGATCCGCAGGGGACATGGCCCTACGACACCGATGCCAATGGAGTTAAGCGCATGCACAACTTCAGCTTCACCAGTGAAGTGCGCTACTGGTTCAAGTACGACGCCAGCAAGACCTACCAGCTGGATTTCGTAGGCGACGACGACGTGTGGGTCTTCATCAACAAGAAATTGGCGTTGGACATCGGCGGCATCCACACGCCCGTGGCAGACACCATCACCCTGAACACAGCCACCGCGGCCAGCCAGGGCGGCATGAAGGATGGCAACGTCTACGAGGTAGCCGTGTTCCAGGCCGAGCGCCAGACGACCGGCTCTTCCTACAAGCTGACTTTGAGCGGGTTCAATGCGGCGCCCAGTGATTGCAAGCCCATTTGTGGTGATGGCATTGTGGAAATTGGGGAAGACTGCGACGACGGAAAGAACACCGGTGGCGGATACGGCCAGTGCGGTCCCGGCTGCAAGCTCCAGGCTGGCTTTTGCGGGGACGGCATCGTTCAGCAGGACGAGGACTGTGACGACGGCGTCAACAACGGCAATCCCTGCCCATCCGGCTGCCGCACCCTGATCGTGCTCTGACACACTGAAAGGCGATGCGCTTGACCGCGTCGCCCTCGCGTGCGGTTGCGAAGTCGATAGCGAAAGTTCTAATTTAATACTTGCAGGTGAGCGTCGACGGCTGAACCGCACAGCTTCCGGCCGAGCAACAAACGCCGCTCGGGCAAGTCTGTGCGCCGCTGCAAGCGATCTGGCACATCCCCGCCGAGCAGGACAGCGGCCCCTGGCAGGATTTCTCACCGGTGCAATCGGCGCTGGCTGTCCCCGCGTACATTCTCACAGCCCCGGCGCAAGACCTGCTGCCTGAGCAGGTCAACGCACACGAGTCTCCCGAACAAACCACGTTCTCGGCGCAGGCCCTCTCGCCGGTGCACGCGATTTGAGCATTGGCGGCGATGCTGTTCACGTCGCCGCCGCAAGAGTTGGACCGCTGCACTTCAGGGTGCACCGGCTTCCCGCGCAGTTGATCGCGCCTGCACATGACCCGGGCTTGGCGCAGGTGATGTCACAGCCAGTGGCCTGGCCGCAATCGACCCCGCCCGCACAGCCGTTCTGCCCACAGGTGATCTGGCAGGGCATTTGAGAGGGGCACGTCACCATAGACGTACAACTGCCCGTAGCGCTGCAATCGATCACGCATGTGTCCCCGACGTAGGTCCCGCCCTGGTCCCTACACCGATCCGCGTCGCTTGGCTCGGAGGCCTCTGCGCCCCCGCAGTCAACGCCGCCACCCGCGGCGTCGGTTGCCCCACCGGTGCCTCCGTCATCGCCGCCACCCGACCCGTCGATTTCTGCGTCTACCCCGCCGGTATCTGCCCCAGGGATTTCTCCGTCATCGCCGCCGTTCGGGCCGTCTGTGTCTGTGTCTGTGTCTGCACCGCCACCCGGCGCGTCACCTGCCCAGTTGATAACCTCGCCCGTGTCGCCACTGCCCGCGTCGCCTTCGGAGCGGGTTCCCCCGATTGCGCCACCGCTCGCAGCGCCAGTCGTACCGGCCATGGCCAGACTTCCGCCCAGCACGCCGATCCCGCCCGAACCTTCGGCGTCTGCGCCGCTGTCCTGAAACCATGTCCCTGCCGCTTCCCCCCTCCCGCCTCCGCCACCCTGTGCGGATGCCCCTCCGCCGCCATCTGCCCCGGCCGTGGCTGTCTCGCCACCGGCGGCCAATGGCTGTGCTGCATCTAGCCCTGAATGGTCAACCAAACATCCAAGCCCTGCGCTCGCCAGGACGGCGAGGACAAACAAGTGACGCATGAACAACATCGCTTACCAACCTTACCCGAACCGGCCGGGAAGTGAGAAAGCCGCTCTGCTTTGGCCACGAGACGAATCGAATCGCGCCGGATGAAGACGATACAAGAAAATCAGCAAGGGCACGCACCTTTTCGCCGGTCTTGCCGACAACCAAGTATGTCGATCGTCCCATTACTTGCCTGTGCCGCGGTCGCGGGACTAGCGTGCGCTCATGGTCCAGCCAACTCGCCTTCGCCCAGGGCTTGTGCTTTGTCGCTGGCCGAAGCTCGCGCTGGCGGTTTGGCTGGTCTGTTTGGCCGGATGCCGGGGCGCGGCTGCCGAGGCGCCGAAGGCGGTCGGGCGACTGCGAGTGGACTTCATGGATGTGGGCCAGGGCGATGCCGCGCTGGTCAGGTCGCCAGCGGGCAAGACGGTCCTGATCGACGGCGGCCTGGCCGAGGCAGGGGAAACGGTGGTCGCGTTTCTGTCTGGGCAGGGCGTGAGCACGCTGGACCTGGTGTTTCTCACGCACCGCCATGCGGATCACCTGGGTGGTCTGCCCGCGGTTGTTGCCAAGTTCGGCGCGCGCATGTTCCTGGATGCCCCCTATCCCCACGAAATTCCGGCCTACCAGCACCTGCTGGCCCTGCTCGACAAACAGCATGTGCCAGTTCGTCAGGCGACGCGTGGGCGCATTGTCGATCTCGGCGGGGGAGCGCAACTCACCCTGCTGGGTCCACCCGACCCGCCCATTGCCAACTCGCGGTCGGACGTCAACGCCAACAGCGTGGTGTCACGGATCGATCTAGGCAAAGTGGGCATTCTGTTTGCGGCCGATGCCGAGGCGCAGACCGAGCGAGGCTTGCTCGACAGCCAGGCCAACCTGCACGCCGCAGTTCTCAAGGTGGCCCACCACGGCAGCCGCTATTCGTCGACGCCCAAGTTTCTGCAGGCCGTGCAACCCTTGGTCGCGGTGGTGAGTGTCGGCGCGGGCAACGAATATCACCACCCCGACGCGCAGACCTTGGACCGCCTCACGCGCATGGGCGCGCGCGTGTTCCGCACCGACCTCGATGGACCCATATCCATCGAAAGCGATGGTACAAAGATCGAGGTGCTTGTGCGCGGCCACAAGGAGGTCTTCCAGGTGCCATGACAGCGATAGAAACCATTGTATTCATCGACGAGTTGGAAGACCGGGTCGCGCGGTTGGTTCTCGACGATCAGGTATTCCATCTGCCTCGCGCGCTGCTGCCGGCCGATGCGCGCGAGGGTCAGTGGCTGCGCGTCTCGGTGGCGGTGGCGCCGGCACCTCCCGGCGACAGCGCGGCCCTGCGCAAGCGTCTGGGTGAGGACGACCCCGGCGGCGACATCAAGCTTTGAATGAAGGGCGCGGCCTTCCTGGTCGGCGCGGATCAGCCAGCGGATCGCGGTTCGCGTGAGCGTTGGCGTGAGCGGTTGCGACCAGCGTGCAGCGGGTTGCGTGGGCGACTCGCGTGAGCTGCGCGCGGCACGCGATCCGCCTCCCGCGCACCGCCCACGAACACGCTCTCGCCCACGCCCACGCGAACCGCGAGCCCCGGGCCGCTCACGCTGGCCGAGCTGCGGCTGGAGCGAGATGCGGGTGGCTACCGCCGCGGGCCGATGGGCAGGACGGTGCGGCCGAAGCTTTCGTTCAGCACCTGCGCGATGCCCAGGTACATGGCGGACAGACCAACGAAGATGCCTTCCCAACCGGCGACGCGTGTGAATGCTTCGTTGCCGGTGAGATCGCCAGCGGCCAGCAGCCAGAACAAGATGGTCAACGAGCCGAACACGACCATCAAGGCCTTGTTGGCCCGCAGGGTGCCGAAGAACATGAAGAAGGTGAAGCAGCCCCAGAGCAGCAGGTACGCGCCGACCGATGCCTTGTCGGGGGCTGCGGCCCAGCCCATCTTGGGCAGGAGCAACATGATGGCCAGGCTGATCCAGAACAGGCCGTACGACGTGAACGCGAGCGTGCCAAAAGTGTTGCGCTTCTTCCACTCCATCACGCCTGCGATGACCTGCCCGAGGCCGCCGTAGCACAGCCCCATGGCGAGAATCATGCTGGACAGCGGGATGATTCCGGCGTTGTGCAGGTTGAGCAGGACGGTGGTCATGCCGAATCCCATCAGGCCGAGGGGCGCCGGATTGGCTGTGGTGTCTTTGATGGTGATCTCGCTGCTGTCCATGGGTGATCCTTCTTGCACAGGCGCTGGTTTGGGAATGATCCTGCGTCGCCGCCCGTCCGGGGACGCGATCGGTTCGCCCTCGCTGCGGCCGGCATCGTGCCCTTCCCCAGCAGATGGGTCAAGGGCGTCGGCGGATTGTTTACTGGCCGGGGAAGGGTTTGAGGCCGGGCGCTAGCGCCGGGGGCTGCTTGACCGGCGCAGGCGCGGGCGACGCAGAGGCAGGAGCGACAGCGCCAGACTTGGAGGTCACCGTCGCAGGGTGCGCTCGACCAGGCTTGGGTTTGTGGCCATGTTCGCGGGCATCTTGGTGGGCGCTGGCCTCGGGCGCGGCCTCACGCACTTCCGCGGCCGGAGGCGCCGGGGCTGGAGGAGGCGGCGACGGCGCAGCCGCCGCGGGCGCGACCACGGGCACGGGCGCTATCGCGGGCGTAGACGCGGGGACGGGCGCAGGGGCGGCCACGGGTGCAGGCGCTTCGACAGCCGGTGCGGGCAGCGGTTTTGGGGATCTGCCCAAATACAAGGCCAGAGACACTCCTCCCGCAGCCCCGAGCAACAGACCCACGATGGTCAGGATGACCTTCAGATTGGGTCTACTGCGGACGGAACGGACCGCGGCGCGCTCCGGGACTTGCGCGGCCTCTTCCTCCGCTGATGTGCGCGGCACCGGAGTAGCGTCGTCGGGTCGCTCCTCGGTCTTGCCGAAATTGAGCGCCGCCCTGGCGTGAGCTCCGCCCATCTCGCGCGTGTAGCTCACGGCGGGAAGCGATCCAGATGTTTGGTCAGGTCCGCGGCAGGCCGACACCGCCTCGCGAAACTCCGCCATGTTCTGAAAACGCTTGTCGCGATTCTTTTCCAGCGCCTTGGCGACCAGGGCATCCATCTCGGGCGTGATGGCCAGGTCGGGCCGCCGCACGCTCGGAGGAATCGGCTGTTCCGACATCTGCTTGGTCAGCATCGCCATAAAGCTGTCAGCCACAAAGGGCGTTTCACCGGTCATCAGGTGGTAGACGATGCAGCCGACAGCGTAGACGTCCGCGCGGTGGTCGGTTTCTTTCCCTTCCGCCTGTTCGGGCGCCATGTATTCGGGGGTGCCAAAAATCATCCCGGCCCGGGTCAGGCGCGGACCCTTGGGGTCGAGTCCCATGACCTTGGCGATGCCAAAGTCGAGAATCTTCACGAATTCGGGCCGCCCCTCGCGATGGATGAGGAAGATGTTCTCGGGCTTCATGTCCCGATGGACGATGCCCTTGTCATGCGCCGCGCGCAGGGCCCGGCAGATCTGCATTACGATCTCACGCACGCGATTCCAAGGCAGGGCGCCTTCTTCGTGCAGCACCTGGCCCAGGTCCCGGCCCTCCAGGTACTCCATGGCAATGTAGACGAAACCCTCGGCCGACTGACCGAAGTCGGAGATGTCGATTACGTTTTCGTGCCCGATGCGAGAGGCACTGCGCGCCTCCTGCAAGAAGCGTGCGACCAGGTCCTCCCGCATCGCCAGTTCGGCGGCTAGCACCTTGAGCACGATCTTCTTCTCGATGACCACATGCTCCGCCAAATACACGGACCCCATTCCACCCTCACCCAGCTTGCGAATCATCCGGTAGCGATCCGCGACAAGTTGGTCTATGAGCGGATCGGTTCCCGGAGATGGGCTCTCGCCAACGGTCATGCTTGTAAACTGCACTTTACCACGGACCTCGGTACAATGTTGCCGACACCCATGGCTAGCATTGTCGCTTACATAGAAGTTCGGCACGGGGCGATAACAGCTTGCTCGCGCTTCGCCCTCGCGGAGGCACGCCGAGTTGCCGACGATGTGGGCGCGACCGTGTACGCCCTTCTGGCCCTCGGGCCCACTGCCCCGGAGAAGCTCTCTGCCCTGGCTGGCGGAGTGGGAAAAGCCGGCGCGGATCGCGTCCTGTGCTGTGCAGATCGCGCACTCGAAGGCCCATCGCTGGATGCCACCCATGGTCCCTTACTTGCAGCGGTGGCCGATCGCTTGCGCCCGACTCTGGTGCTGTTCCCAGCGGGAGAAGCCGGCCCCGAGTTGGGTCGTCAGCTCGCGCTACGCATGGGGGCGTCGTTCGTACCTGGGTCATCGCTCGACATCGTTGCCGCGCGTGGCTTGCAGCCTGCCGAGGTCGTGGTCCGCTGCGGAGAAGGCGACCCCGATGGCGAACGTGGGGTAAGCCTGCGCGATGTCGAACGGCCCGTGGTTGCCACTTTGAGAGCCGGCAGCGCCCCGCCCGCACTCGGCGAGCCCGCATCAGAAATGGAAATGTTGAACTACCCGACGCCCCGGCCGTAGCGCCGCCCCGTGGCTTCGAGGCAAGCGCCGGGTCAACCGAACGCGCGATGTGGTTCAGGGCAATGCCAGCTCGCCCGCGGCCACAAAAGGCCCGCTGGTGTCGTGGCCTCGCAGGACCGCGGCCAGTTTTCTGGCCCCGGCCGGCACATCGACGACCAGCTCGGCACCCGGCAACAGACTCGCGGCCGCCCCTGGCAGCTCTCGCCTATGGCCGCTGGTGTCCTCGGCAAACACCCGCACCCCGCCCTGCCCGACCCCACCTAAGCGAATCGTGACCTTGCCCCCGGCCGCTGTCATTTCCAAACTGGCGCGCAGCAGGTGGTTGAGCAGCCCCGCCGCGTAGCCGGCGATCTCAGGCAGAAGCGCCCGCGCCATGTCCGCGTGGACAGCGTCGTCGAGGAGAAAACGCACCTGGCTCCCACTGTTTTCGTAGGCCAGCACCCGATGGCCTTCCACGACCAGATAGCGACGACGATGATCCGACCGGAGCGCGAGCGCGGACACAGTCGGTGATGGATAGGTCAACGATTCGCGGGCCCGGCGAACCACATCGTCTACCTTGGTGTCGCGATCGAGGGAGATATCAGCAGGCATGGTGCCCTCTGAAAAGAACCGACGCTGGGTACGATTGGCCAATCCCTGGCCATCGGCGGAAGCAAAGAAGCTGGCAAGATCGGGCCGGGAAACCGGCGCAGCGGCGGCAGGAAGCCCGGTGCGGCCGTAGTGCTCCTCGACAAATTGCTCATAGGCCGAACCAGCATCCCCGTGCAGAAAATCTCCCCGAAAATCGTTGCGCACGAAGGCCGGCTGCCCGACATCTTCCAGCACCGCCATCACCCCACCCAGGGCCAGCAGGGCCCGCACCAGCGCCGATTCGCGCGCACGCGGTTCTGCCAAGGTCACGGCGCGCTCCCAGTTGTTGAAGAACACGGGCACGCTCAAGTCGTTGCCCGGCGAAGACAGCCAGTCCAGGGCTGACTTGCCCTGCAGGGTGAAGGCCGTACCCGCGGCCAGTCCGCGCACGCTGGTTCCCCCGTCGAGAAACAGGCGCAGGCTGTGCGCAATTCCCGACAACCCCGGAGCATCGTCGAGTCCTTTGTGATTTGCCGGATCCAGAAAGTGATTGGCAGCGCGCTCAGGAGGCGTGTTGGCCAGCACCGCACCCGCCATCACCCAGGCCCCCGCGCCCTCCGCGCCATCCGGACCGGGCCGGTAGCCGCCAGCCGGATCAAGCGTATCGAGCCTGGCCTGCAAGGCCCGCCGCTCGTCCTGACCAAGAAGATCGAAGCCGATGTGCAGAGGCTCAAGCAGCCCGAGCGGGCGTCCCAGGCGAGCCAAGAGCGTGTGCAGGCGAGAGGCTTCCACGGCCCGATCGGTCAGACCGGCGTGGGTGGTGGCGGGTTCGTATCCCTGCGCTAGCGGACAGAAACCGAGAGCGCCCGCACAAGCCAGGATCGCCCAGGCTGTCCGGGCGCTGGTGCGACGGCTTGACCGCCTCACGGTTTGCCTCCCGGTACCGCCGACGGCGCCGAAGGCGGCAGAAGTCCGGTGCTTTCGGCCGACGGGAGTTTCACCTCGGGCAGGTGGCTTTCTGCCAGCTTGGCCAGACGAAGTATCATGGACAGTTCGGAACACTGGGAAAGGCCGCAGCTCAGCTGCATCACGACCCCTTTTTCACGCAAGAGAAAGGCGAACCCGGTCACATCGCCGCCGCGAGCGCGCAGCGAAGCATCACCCATCTCCTCGGTGGCCACCGCGCCTGGCAGATCGACGAGCAACTTCCTGAACTGCGCCTCGGCGGCTTCCGACCCGACAGCCCACACCCGCAGACCGACGTCATAGGACTCTGGCTTGTCACGGGCCTTGAAATGGCGGCTGTCATAGATGTCGCTGGTGGCTCGGTCTGCCAACTTGGCGACATCGAACTTCCCCGCGTACCCGGTCACGCCGCGTACCTCGTCCTCTGACAGAAGCGACGAAATGTCGAGCAATGCTGATGCCCCGGCCCGTACCTCTTCGGTCGGGCGCTTGGAACCGGTTGCGGGCAAGGCCCCGTCGAGTTCGAGCCCGGCTGGTTGTACTTCCCAGGCCGCAGCCGTCCGAATGGTCGGACCGCCCCCCAGGAAAACCAGGTGCCGATAGTGAGACATGGACGACTGCCATTTCTCCAGCCGCACACGATTTCCCCGCTGGGCGAAGTCGTGGCGCGGTTCACCCATCGGGAAGCTGTTGTCGCTGCGCCAGGCCACGTAGCCGCGCCGGTACACGATGAGGGTAAATCGCCGCAGTCGAACCCCCTCGCCCCGCGGCAGATCTGCGGGAACATTCAGCCGATAGCGGCCGTCCGCGGCCGTTTCGGCGGTGGCCTCGATGGCGGCGGCCGGTCCCTGCAGGCCAATGCCGCGCTCGAACGCCCATGCGCCTTCCACCACGGCGCCCGCCAGGGGGCGCTCGGTTTCTCCGTCCACGACCAACCCGTCAAAAGGGCCAAGCAGATCACCTGGTCGCAGCGTGTCTGGGCGGGCAGAGAACGGTGCATTCTCCACCATGGGTCCGCACGACGACAGCGCAGCCGCCAGCAAGGCCATCTTCGCCAGCTTTGACACGAGCCCGCTTCCCGCGGATTTGACGCTCTCCGAAATCGTTGGTATTAGTTGTTTCACGGTGAATGGGTGGGTGTCACGCCGCTATTGAGAGTGAGTCCCCCGTCCGCCTTCTAGTAGAGGATGGACTGCCTTGCAATGTTCGCCGGCCCTTTCTAGTCACGATTCGCGAAGATGCTCATGAGTTGTCTTCAATGTGGCGGAGCGATTGAGGACGGCGGCGCCTTTTGCCCCCGCTGCGGTGCCCCGGTGGGTCTGGCGTCCGAGGCTGATTCCGCCCTGCTCTGTTCTGGATGTGGAAATCACAACCCAACAGGAACCAATTTTTGCTGTTTCTGCGGCCGGCGGCTTGGTCATACCACGCCGATGAGCGCGGACGTTTCAGCCGCCCTGGCTGCCGCGGTGGCCGCACGTCCCTCGATCACTGTTTCCGGCCCGCCCGATGGGCCACGCTTGGTGGCCGTGCGTCGGGACGGCAGCGACGGCGAGGCCTACCCTCTGGTCGGTGATCAGATTGACATCGGACGCAGTGAGGGCGAGCTGCACTTCGAGGATCCCCATCTCGCGTCGCGTCATGCCCGCATCAGCCTACGGGTCGGCCAATACGTGATCACGCCCCTCGAAAACCGCAACGGGGTGTACCGACGCATTAGCGAGCCGGTTGAATTGACGGATGGACACCTGATCCTGGTCGGCAAGCAGGTTCTGCGATTTGAGTTTCTCCCCGATGTCGAGAAAACCCTTCGTCCTGCCGTTGAACACGGTATGGTCCTTTTCGGAACTCCGCTGAAGGCGCCATGGGGCCGCCTGCGGCAACTCACATCGGCTGGAACCACGCGCGACATGTTCCACCTGACCCGCAGTGATATCGTGGTCGGACGTGAACAGGGCGATATTGTGTTCTCTGAAGATGAGTTCATGTCCCGCCGCCATGCCCTTTTGCAGTTTCGCAGCGGCAGCGCGCTCCTCTCTGACCTCGGCAGCTCGAACGGCACCTTTGTCCGGCTGACTGGGCAACACACCCTTTCGCCAGGAGAAATGATTCGCCTCGGTGATGAACTCTTGCGCTTCGAGATGGGTTGAGGCGAAGCTTGTGGTTTAGGACCCAGACAACACGCTAAGTCGAAGTCCCGCTGATGGCACTCTCTCCAGAAATCAAAATCACGGTCTACGGCAAGACCGACGTGGGGCAAATGCGCGAACACAACGAGGACAATTTCCTCGCGGTGGATTTCGCCAGTTCAAAGAAGCCTTCGCCAGAGGCCGCCCTTGATTTCGCGTTGGGAGATAGTGGCGCTTTGTTCCTGGTGTGCGATGGCATGGGGGGCGCCGCCGCGGGCGAGGTTGCTTCGACCATGGCTGTCGAATCGATTTCGGCAGCCGTCGGCAAAGCCGGGCCACTCTCGCACGAAGCCTTTGCGCGCCGCCTGCGCCGCGCGATTGAAAACGCCAACACCAGCATCTTCGCCCAATCCCGCGACAACCAGAACGAGCGCGGCATGGGAACCACATGCACCGCCGTCGGACTGGTCGACGCCACTTTGCTGGTTGGCCAAATCGGGGATTCGCGGTGCTACGTGCTCCGGAACGGACGCCTGAATCAGGTCACCAAGGATCAGTCCCTCGCCTGGCAACTCATTGAGGCGGGCGCCATGACCCTGGAAGAAGCGAAAGGCTTCGAGCACGCCAACATCATCTTGCAGGCGTTGGGCGTACAGGAAAAGGTGGAGGTGGTGATCTCGCAAGTGCCGCTCTGCCGTAACGACGTGGTTCTGGTTTGCTCGGACGGGTTGCACGGCCCGGTCAGCGACGACGAGATCAGGCAGATCCTGCTCGACGAGCCCGACGTGAAGAAAGCCTGCGATCGACTGGTCGCGTGCGCCAACGAGCACGAAGGCCCCGACAATATTACCGTGGTCCTCGCTCGCTTCGACGGTGACGCCCTGACGGAGCCGGCCAGTGACGGTGATGTGAAGTTCCTGTCCTATGACCCGGGACAGGATCCCAAGGATCCAGAGCCAGAAGATCAGGCATCCTCGACCGAGCAGCCCACGGGCGAGGTCCCCCCGATCAGAGAGGCGAGGGTCACCGCTCCCGAGATGGCGGCGGTGGCGGACGAAACCGATGCATCGTCGGGCATGGCTGCGTCCTCCGCCAGAAGCAAGAGTGGGACCGCCGCACCACCGGTCCCCGAGGCGCGCGCCCTGCTTGCCTTCATTCTGCTCACCCTGCTGGCGGCGCTGGCCGGGGCTCTGTTTCTGGTTACTCAACGGGGCACCATACCGGATCGCAGCTTCGGGGAACCGAGCCTTGCCTCACGCGTACAGCCGATACCCTCGGCTGCTTCTCGCACGGCAGCCGCGCCGATGCCCGTGGTGCCCGACGCGGGAAGAGAGCCCTAGACCATGGCTGCCAGGCAATGCCCCCAGTGCAAGACCGTGGCCGAGCCGGATGCCCGTTTTTGCGGTGTGTGCGGCGCGCCTGTGCCGGTTGTCTCGGGGAATTTCGAGCACGCGATTGACCGCGTTTTCGAGGCGGCCCTGGCCCAGCCCAGCGGCCCGCCGCGCGTGATGAGCCCGGCTGGTGGCGTTCCGATAAGCAAGGCCAACGCAGCCCGCTCGGGGCCCATCCCGGTTCGGTCACTCACACCGCCCCCACTGGTCGCCCCGCCCCGGCCAACCGCCCCCGCAAGCCTGGTGGGCCAGACCCTCAACAACCGCTACCGGGTCGAGCGCAAGATCGGCGAGGGCGGATTTGGCGCGGTCTTCGAGGGCAAGCAGCTTGCGACCGGACGGCCCGTAGCCCTCAAGATCCTGCATCCCCACAGTGTGGCCGATGCCACCGTGGTGGCCCGCTTCCGACGCGAAGCCGAGGCCTGTTCGCAGCTTCGCAATCCGCACACGGTCACCATCTACGATTTCGACCAGACCGAGGACGGCACGCTCTACCTTGCGATGGAGCTGGTGCGCGGCGAGAGCCTGCAAGAAATCCAACACCGCGACGGCGTGATTGAAGCGACCCGCGCGCTGTGCATTTTGGATCAGGTCGCGGAGGCACTGGCCGAGGCGCATGATCGGGGCATCGTCCATCGTGACATGAAACCCGAGAACATCATGGTCGAGCGGCGTGGTGAGGCGGACTTCGTCAAGGTACTGGACTTCGGCATCGCCAAGATTCTGTCGGGCGAGGGTAGCAAGGCCATACCCGCGCTGACCGCCATCGGGCAAACCGTGGGAACCCTGGAGTTCATGTCGCCCGAACAGCTGCGCGGCAAAGCGCTCGACGGACGCTCCGACATCTACGCGCTCGGGATGGTTGCCTACGAGATGCTGACCGGTCAGCTTCCCTTCAAAGGCGCGAAGAGCACCACGGAGGTGATTCAGTTCCACCTGCAGGATCCGCCCCCTGCCCCATCCAGCCTGCGCCCTGACCTATCGCTGCCGGCCTCGGTCGATGAAGTGGTCCTGAAGATGGTCGCCAAGGCCCGCGATGACCGTCACGAGAATGCCCCGGCCCTTCGCCAACACATCAGCGAAGCCCTGACCGCCCTGGATGCCGCCCCGGTACGCCGGGAAGCAACCCGCGTGGTGGCCGTGATCGGCGCGATCGTCGTGGTGGTGGGCACCGCCATCTATCTTCTGTCTCGCTAGATCCGATTGCCGGGAAATCACGGGCCGAGATTTCCCGGCATGGGGCAGACGGGCCCCTACAGCTTCCCCACCAGCTTGATCCCTGGCTTCAGGGTTTTTGCTCCGGGGGTCCATTTGGCGGGGCAGACCTCGCCATCGTGGGTCGCCACAAACTGTGCTGCTTCGATCTTGCGCACCAGCTCGTCGGCGTTGCGCCCGATGCCGTTGTCGTGGATCTCGGCCACCTTGATCTTGCCCTCGGGATCCACCACGAAGGTTCCGCGATAGGCCAGCCATGATTCTTCGGCCAGCACGCCGAAGGCACGGCTGAGCGCGCCGGTCGGATCAGCCAGCATAGGGAACTTGATGCGCTTGATGGTATCCGAGGCGTCGTGCCACGCCTTGTGCACGAAATGGGTGTCGGTGCTCACCGAGTAGACC
>Ga0265330_10001111_pt1 | contig 16203 bp, 8 predicted proteins | sample 41919metaG_FD_202083 | JGI IMG/M metagenome (GOLD analysis project Ga0265330, IMG submission 202083) | Rhizosphere microbial communities from Carex aquatilis grown in University of Washington, Seatle, WA, United States - 4-19-19 metaG | ecosystem: Host-associated > Plants > Roots > Rhizosphere >... | reverse complement strand
TATTTCAGAATGCCCTTCGAGATGTTGTTGGCCGCGTACATGGCCATCATCTCGCCCGAGCAGACGATGTAGATCTCCTGCGCCTTGCCCTCGCGGATGGGCATCGCGAATCCGCCGCATACCACGTCGCCAAGAACGTCGTAGAAGACATAGTCCAGATCGGGTGTGTACGCGCCCTCCGATTCGAGGAAGTTGATGGCAGTGATGACCCCGCGACCTGCACAGCCGACGCCAGGCTCGGGTCCTCCTGACTCGACACACTTCACCCCGCCGTAGCCAATCTTGAGCACGTCGCTCAGTTCCAGATCCTCGACCGTGCCACGCTCGCGGATAAGGTCCATGACCGTGTTCTGCGCCTTTGCGTGCAACATCAGCCGGGTGGAGTCCGCCTTGGGGTCGCAGCCGACGATCATGATCTTCTTGCCCAGCGACACCAAACCAGCGACGGTGTTTTGCGTGGTGGTCGACTTGCCGATCCCGCCTTTGCCGTAAATTGCGATCTGTCTCATTGTGTCCTTCCTGATGTGTGGCTTGCTAACGGCCACTGGCCAATGCAAGCGACTTGCCAGCGATGCGACGGCGCGGGCTAGCCGAGTAAAGTCCGCAAGGACTGGGCATTTTCCGGCGCGCTCGCCGCGAAACCCGGATCACGGAGCGGAAGGAAGCTACATTTGGGTAGGATCCGATGCAGGCGGCACACGCTCGCGTAGGGGCGGGTGCCAGACCGGCCGCGCCCTGCGATCAGGCAAGCGTTTCGTTCCTCCATCGAGATGCCCAAGGGTGGGCGGCGGATGTGTCAGACCGCGCTTGGGCGATCGTCGTGACCGCTGCAATCTTCTCTGGGACGGACCCGAGTTTCTGCTATCATGACCGGCCTTCCGTCGCTTGCGGCGGGAGACGGGGCGTAGCGCAGTTGGTAGCGCGCCTGCTTTGGGTGCAGGATGTCGTCGGTTCAAATCCGGCCGCCCCGACCAAGACAACTTTGGCGTTCCCGACAGACGTCGGGCGGCGCAGGCGGCACAAGCGGTGGCATGCCCGGCGGTGCCAGCGGGAGCAGTGGGGACAGGCGGCGCCAGCCGCAGCCCCGATGGCGGCAGGGATCTTCTCGCGCCCGACGCGGGCAGCCGCGATGGCAGTGCGGATTCCCCGTTGCCAGACGCTGCCAGGCCCGATGGCCGCACCGATTCTCAAGCGCCCGACACTGGCCTCACGATGCGACTGGGCCACACGGGTTGCAACTGTAGCCTGGGACAGAAGAAGAATAGTGCGTCTGGGCTGCTCTTTGCCTTGCTCGGGGCTGCTCTCCTGTTGCGTGCTCGCCCCCGCCCGCGTCGATAGGGCGCAGAACTGGTGCCGCCCTGGACGCACCAGTGAAAGGTTTCCTGCTGACGGGACGCCAATTGAAAGGTTCTCGGCCTGACGGGCCACTAGAGCGATGCCCCGTCGTGCTGGCATTCCCGCCATTGGAGAACCTTCATGCACCTGCGAAGAAGCGCCCTGCCTGCTCTGCTCCTGCTTGCGACATCCTGCGACCGCGATCCGGGGAAGAATCTGCGGGTTGACTCGACCCGCGCGGCCTTGGGCAGCGTGCCCGCAAGCGAGAGAGCTACCTGGACGCACCTGGGTTCCACAGCCGCCGCCGACTCACGCTATCTGCAGACGGCGGCCTTTGACGAAAGCCGCAAGGTCTTGGTCATGTTCGGCGGTCTCGACTGGGCGAAGTTCGCCAGCAATGCGACGGCGGAGCTTCGGGAACTGTGGGACTGGGATCCCGCGACTGGCATCTGGACCAACCGCACGCCGGCTGACAACCCGAGCGCGCGCCAGGGCTCAGTCATGGTCTTTGATTCGGCCCGCAGCAAGTTCGTGATCTTCGGCGGGCGTGCGGATGTCCGCGACGCCGATGCTGGGACCAGCACCCACTTTGTCGACTACTCTGAAATTTGGGAATGGGATGCCACGGCCGGCACCATGTCCAACCGCACCGGCGCAAACCGGCCGGCCGGTCGCAGCCAGCACGGCATGGTGTACGAGAAATCCAGTGGAAAGGTCCTGCTCTTTGGGGGCGGCAGCAGCGACAACAGCCTCGCGGAACACGAGGATGCGACCATCCTTGCGGTCGCGCTCGGCGACACCTGGGAATGGGATCCCGCAGCGGGCAAGTGGAGCGAGCTTCAGCCCAAAAACGCGCCCAGCGCCCGATATGCCTTTGGCCTGGTCTGGGATAGCAAACGCAATGTCGCGGTCCTGTTCGGCGGCATGGAGAAGCCGCAGGCCGGGCTCAACGGTATTCCCAAGCAGGACATCTGGGAGTGGGATCCGTCGACGCAGGCCTGGACCAATCGCACGACTACGGGGAGCAAGCCGAGCCCGCGCTATGGCCACGCCATGACGTATGACCCCGGCCGCGGCGTGACGGTGCTGGCGGGCGGCTGGGACATCGCAAATGGCGGCGGCCTGGCCGATGTTTGGGAATGGGATCCCAGCACGGGGGCATGGACCGAGCGCCTCACCGGCAGTGAGCCGAACCTGCCCGCGCCGCGCCGGTTCGCCTCGCTCGTCGCCGACAGCGCGCGAAGCCGCCTCGACTTGGTGGGGGGCCTGACCACGTCCCCAGTGGTTGCACCCGACGGGGAGATCTGGGAATTGGAACCCGTCGCAGCGACCTTCACCGACCGCACGCCACCACCAGCAAAGGCCTGGCCAACGCCGCGCGAGTTGCACTCCATGGCCTTTTGCCCAACCACGGGCAAGACGTACGTGTTCGGAGGTAGTGACAGCAACAATGCGTATCTGGACGACCTGTGGGAGTGGGACGGCAGCGCCTGGACCGAGGTGGAAGCCGACCTGCGACCCAGCGCCCGCATGAATGCGGCCCTGGCCTACGATCCCTTTCGCAAGTCCCTCATCCTGTATGGCGGTGTGAACGACGGATCGGCTCCGGGTGTGGCGACCGTGATCCTGGGTGACACATGGGAATGGAACCCCGGCACGCGCAAGTGGAGCCAGCTTCACCCGGCGTCGAGCCCCGAGCCTCGCGTCGGCGCCGGCATGGTCAGCGATTCAGGCCGTGCCAAGCTGCTGCTTTTCGGCGGCGAGAGACCGTCCTTCGACTACACCTACCCGACCCCCGGAACCGCCAGGACCGTGGATCCCCTGAGCAACGCCGTCTGGGAATGGGATGGCGCCACGGCCACCTGGAGCAACCGCACGCCCATCCCGCTCGCTGTCGCGCCAGCTGGCCGCGATTTTCCGCTCCTGACCTTCGACAATGCTCGCCAGAAGATGGTGCTTCTCGACGGCCAGAGTGCCACTGCGACCATCAGCATCTTCTGGGAGTGGGATCCGGTTTCGGCTGGCTGGGCGGCCCGCGACAGTGGCGACGTCGGCTTTCTCGACAACACCGCAGCCAATCGCCCTGTGGTCTACGACAGTCTGCGACGGCGGCAGATTGTGCCTATCGCCGCGCCGAATGTCTGGCAGTCGCCCTCGGACATTGAAACCTGGGAGTTGGATAGCCAAGGTCCGACCTGGTACCTGCGCATGCTCTCGGCCGGCCCCAACAACCTGATCACGCGATCGACAGTGGCTTTCGACAGCCAGCGCGGCGTGGTGGTGCTCTTTGGTGGAGACAACTACGCGATCCTCAACGATACCTGGGAGTACAAGGTCACCAACCTCGGCAACGGCGAGGGCTGCACCTCTGCCACAGCGTCGAGCTGCGCCTCGGGCTTCTGTGTCGACGGCGTGTGCTGCGGGGTCGCGGCTTGTGCGGGGTCGTGCCAATCCTGCGCGGGGAACGGCCACGCAGGCACCTGCGCGTCGGTAGCCGCGGGCACGGAAGTTCCCGGCAGCTGCGCGGGCGGACAGGCGTGCGATGGCAACGGAGTCTGCAAGAGCAACAACGGCACAGCTTGTTCCACTGCGACGCTCTGCGCTTCTGGATTCTGCGTGGATGGCGTGTGTTGCGAGAGCGCCTGCGCTGACACCTGCGCGTCGTGCAACCAGGCGGGCCGGGCTGGCAAATGCTCGGCCTACAGTGCGGGCAGCGATCCAGAGCACGAGTGTGGCACGGGCAGCGACCCTTGCCGGCTGACCTGCAACGGCGCCGGCGCCTGTGATGGCCCGCAATTCGGAACGCCTTGCGGACCTTGTGCTTATTGTGACGGCGCGGGCAAGTGTTTTTCCCCCGATCCTTCTGCCTGCGGCGCGGGCGCGGCCGGAGGCAGTGGCGGTGGTGGCAGCGGTGGCACCGGCACAAGCAGCGAAGCTGGTGGCGTCGTCAGCGGCGGTGCGGCTGGCGTCGGCGGCACGAGCGGCGCCGGTGGAGGCGGTGGTGTGGCCGGAGCCAGCGGCAGTCTCGATGCCAGCAGCGACACGATTGCGCCCGACGCAAGCAGTGCCGATGGCGACCGCGGTGCGATCGCACTCGACGCGAGCGAGCCCGGCCGCGGACGAGACGCGACGGCACCCGACGCGGGCAGCGCCGATGGCGGCAGGGATTTGATAGTACCCGATGCGGGCAGTGCCGATGGCAGTCGCGAGGCGCCCGACGCCAGCAGCGCCGACGGCGGCAGAGACGCAATCCCGGCCGACGCGAGCGCCAAAACTGTTGTGGGCCGCTCGGGGTGTGACTGTGATTTGGGGCAGACCTCTTCGGGCACGCCCGAGCGATTCTTCAGCTTGTTCGGCGTCGCCTTCTTGTGGGCCAGAAAACTGCGAAGAATTTTTCTGCGGGCCCTGGCAACGCTGCTCCTGCTTGCCACCTGTTGCGAAAGCAGCCCGGGCAACCGCCCTCGGCTTGAGTCTTCCCTTCATGCCTTGGGCACTGTGCCCGCGACCGAATCCGCCACTTGGACGCAGGTCGCGACTCCCAGCGCGCCCGTCCCCAAGCCACGCTACCTGCAATCGGCGGCCTTCGATGACACCCGCAAGCTACTCGTCATGTTCGGCGGCTGGTCCGGCGGCACGGTTGGCGACGCATCCTTGTCGGCGTCCCAGGATCTGTGGGAGTGGGATCCGTCCACCGGCAAGTGGACTGAGCGCATCCCTTCAGGCAGCCAGCCCAGCCCGCGCGCGGGCGCGAGTATGGTCTTTGATTCGACTCGCAACAAATTCGTCATTTTCGGTGGACGCGCCACCACTGGCTACGACTACGAGGACACCTGGGAATGGGATCCGGCAAGCGGCGTCTTCACCGACCGCACCAGTTCAGTGGGGCCGGGCGGCCGCAGTCAACACAGCATGGTGTTTGAAAAATCCACGGGCAAAGTGTTGCTCTTCGGCGGCGGTCTCGCCGATTCGGCTTCCTCCATTTGGCCCGAGGACTACAGCTACAGTGACCCCGCCGGCGTGCCCGGCGGCTCGATTTCGGCCGACGGGAGCGGCATCTCGCTCGCGTTTGGCGACACCTGGGAATGGGATGCGGGCGCCTGGACTCAACTCAAGCCAACCAGCGCGCCCGGGGCCCGCTACGATTCGGGGCTGATCTGGGACAGCAAACGCAACCGCGCTGTCTTGTTCGGCGGCATGCAGAAGCCGCAGGCTGATGCGGACGGGGTCCCGCAAAATGACGTGTGGGACTGGGATCCGGCCCAGTCGAATTGGACCTTGCGAGCCAGCAAGGGGCAGTCGCCGAGTGCGCGCTGGGGCCACGCCCTGGCCTACGATCCGGGCCGTGGCATGGCCGTGCTCACTGGTGGCCGAGATTTCCAGACCTACCTTGGGCTGGCCGACCTTTGGGATTGGGATCCGAAGAGTGGGGCGTGGACCGAGCGACTGACGGGCAGCGAGGGCAGCCTGCCTGCGGGGCGCATGTACGCCTCGCTGGTCGCCAATCCTGCGCAGAGCCGCCTCGATCTGCTGGCGGGCATCACCTTCTACCTCTACCAGGACAATTCATCCCCCAACCCGTCATCCCAGGAATACCAGACGATCTCCTCTGCCGAGCTATGGGAATTGGATCCCGCTGCAGCCACCTTCTCCAACCGCTCGGCGGCAGAGAACGCGCCGAGTTCGCGCTGGGGCAACGCCATCGCCTTCTGTCCTGCCACCGGCAAGACGTACGTATTTGGTGGCAAGCGCGCCAACTGCGCGAATGGCTGCGCGCTCTTTGACGATTTATGGGAGTGGGACGGGACTGCCTGGTCCCAGGTCGAGGCCGATGTGCGGCCCCCAGCCCGCTCGAACACGGTGATGGCCTACGATCCCTATCGCAAATCTCTTATCGTCTACGGCGGGGTTGGGGACCCGTCTTCCGGCACGCTGGATCTGCAAGACACCTGGGAATGGCAGAGCGGCACACGCCAGTGGACCCAGCTTGATCCCGAGTCGAGCCCCGATTGTCTGGACATGGATTCACCCGGCATGGCGATGGTGACCGATTCGGCCCGCGAAAAGCTGCTGTTGTTCGGCTTCGACGGTTGCGCCAACCGCAGTGCGGTTTGGCAGTGGGACGGAGCGACCAAGACCTGGAGCAACCGCACACCCGTTCCAGGCTCGGTCTCGCCAGGCGCAAACGGGACTGTGAGCGAAAACCCGCTGCTCACTTTCGACGACGGTCGGCAGAAGATGTTTCTCCTCTGGGGTCAGACCAGTTGGCAGGGCACCACCAGCAACAGCGTTTTCTGGGAATGGGATCCCGTTTCGGCTGGATGGGCATTGCGCGACAGTGGCGATTTCGTGAATTTCGGCTTCGGTGCCGTCCCTGTCGTGGCCTACGACAGTTTGCGCCGCCGGCAGGTTGTGCCGGCGCAAGTGAAGGATGCCAGCGGCAACCCGATCGCCATGAAGACCTGGGAACTCGATACGCGGGGGCCAACCTGGTACGCGCGCGATCCGGTCCCGGGCCCAACCGCGGTGACCTCAGCCACCATGGCCTTCGACAGTCAGCGTGGCGTGATGGTGCTGTTTGCCGCCGGTCCGGACGATGGCGCGAAGCTGAGCCAGACCTGGGAGTACAAAGTCACCAATTTCGGCAATGGCGAGGGCTGCACTGCTGCCACGGCATCGATTTGCGCTTCCGGTTTCTGCGTGGACGGCGTCTGCTGTGCAAGCGCGGCTTGTTCCGGGACCTGCCAATCCTGCAATGTCGCTGGCCACGAAGGCACCTGCACTCCTGTCACTGGGGGCACCGAAGTTTCTGGGAGCTGTCCCGGACAGGCATGCGACAGCAGCGGCAGTTGCAAGGCAAAGAACGGCTCCGCCTGTTCCAGCGCAAGCGCGTGCGCCGCTGGCTTCTGTGTGGATGGCATGTGTTGCGAGAGCGTCTGCGATGGCAGCTGCGTGTCCTGCAATCAGGCCAACCATGCGGGTAAGTGTCTTGCCTTTGCTGCGGGCAGCGACCCAGAGAAAGAATGCGGGCTGGGCAGCGGGGTTTGCCGCTCGACCTGCAACGGCGCGGGCGCCTGCGACTATCCGCAAGTCGGAACACCCTGTGCGACTTGCAAGACCTGTGATGGCAGCGGGATGTGTCTCGCTGTTGATCCTTCCGCATGCGACAGTGGCGGCGCGGGCGGCCTCGGCGGGACGAGCGCGGGCGGGGCCAGTGGACAGGTTGGCGCGGTCGGCTCTGGCGGGACAAACGCGGGAGGCCGTGGCAGCCTGGGCGGCGCCAGTGGCGGCGCGTCTGGGTTTGGCGGCTCCAGCGCGGTGGGCGGTTTGACCGGCACGGACACCGGAGGTGCGGGTGGTGCGGTCGCTGCGGGTGGCGCCTCGGGAGGCGCGGGCGAAGGCGGTGGCACAAGTGGCGTCGGTGGCAGCGTGGTTGGTGCTATCGGGGGCGCAGGTGGTTCAGGTGGCATGGGTTCCGGCAGCGCGAGTCGGTCCGGCGGCAGCATCAGCGGCGATGCAGATGGGGGCGGTGGCGCTGCCGGCTGGAACCGCAGTGATGGCGGGCAAGACCTCATCGCCTCCGATGCTGTCAGGGCTGGCAGCGGAGGAATTTCAATCGCAGCCGACGCTGCCAGTTCTGATAGCGGAGAAGCTTCAATAGCGCCCGACGCGGGCAGCTCCGCTGGCGCAGGCGATTCTCGTCCACCCGACGTTGGCCAAGCCAGGCTGGGCCACAAGGGTTGCGACTGCAATCTGGGTCGGAGCGCGAGAAGGCCGCCCGCGCTACCCCTGGTCTTGCTCGGCGCCGCCATTTTGTGGCGGCGACGGCGCCCCCTTTGATTCTTGTGAGCGATCCGTGCCGCATGATCCCCCTTTGAGGCGCAAAGTGCGTGCTCATCACGGCAAAGGCTGCCGTTCCAGCCGTCCAAAACGACGAAAGCCAGGGCATCATGCGCCCTGGCTTTGGCCGTTTTCAACGAAGTGAAGTCGTGCGCGTGGCGCCGACAGCTGCCCCTGCTAGCGCAGGTAGCACACAAGCGGGTAGATGTTGAGTTTCTTGATTTCGTCGCGGATCAGCTGGGCGACGAAGTTGGCTCCCACGGTATTGAGGTGGGTGGTTGGGTCTGCATAGTACCCCGAGACCGTGCTCTGACCCTTTGCGCTGAAAGCCGCGACGACCGCAGCGTTGATGTCGATGACCGGGACGTTATTTGCGGTGCCGACTTTCTTGATGCCGGCGAGAAAATCCGTGCCTTGGCTGTTAGTGAAGGTGGCGCTCATAGATCCACCAGACCAGTTGTTGCGCGGTATAGGAGTCGCAAGTATCGGGATGGCCCCGACCGCCCTGGTCTCGGTAATGTACTTGAGCAGGTTGGCTTCATACTGAGCCTGCGGCGTGTTCTTGTCGTTGTGGGCGAATTCGATCAGGACGACGTCACCGGCCTTGAGCAGCGGCTTGACCGTCGGCCACATCTTTGGGTCGTCATAGAAGCTGTAGTAGGGGGCGTCTGTCCGGCAGGGCGTAGTCGCAGGCGAGCATTCCGTGAGTGCCCCGGAATTGCCGTAGTTCGACACGGAAATGCCAAAGTTGAAGAACTGCGGCAGCCACTGGCCCCACCCTGCCGTGCCCGGGCCCTCTTGGTCGCAGCCGGTTGAGTCGGTCAAGATGTACATGACAATAGTGCTGGCGGCGGCTGGCGTGAACGCGATGGAGTCGAGCTGGGGATTGGACCCTATGAAGTACATGTCAAGTCCAGGGGTTCCGTTGGAAGCTTGTGACCACTCGGGCTGTCCCTCGGGCTGACGGACGTTCACCGACATGGAATAGCGGACCTTCTGACCCGCTGTGGTGGCGATTGCGGCAACCGGGGTGCCCGCGACTGTAACCGGGGCGGCGAGCATCTCACGCAAGTGCTCGGCCTGCACGATGGTTTGTCCAGCGGCCGTACCACCTAGGTAGAACGAGACATCGTAGTTGCCTGGGTTGCCACCAAAGTGGCAGGTAATGCCGGCTGAGCCACTGCCGGTACACTTGGCCCGCGTCGTCGTGTCTGGGGCGGGCCCGTCAATTATCGTGGGGCAGACGCCCCCGCTGGTGGGGACAGTCGTGCCGCCGGTTGCGGCAGTGCCGCCGGTTGCGGCAGTGCCGCCGGTTGCGACGGTCCCGCCGGTCGCGGCAGTGCCGCCGGTCGCGACGGTCCCGCCGGTCGGAGCCGCACCACCCTTGGGGCCCGCACCGCCCTTGGGGCCAACGCCACCCGTGGGGCCAGCGCCGCCCGTGCCGGTCGCGACCGATCCGCCGGTGGGGCCAGCGCCACCCGAGGAAGTCACGCCGCCAGTCGCAGTCTCCGTCCCGCCCGTGGAAGTGACCGTGCCACCCGAGGAGGCCACGCCGCCGGTCTTGGACACGGTACCGCCAGATTCAGCGGATCCCCCGGAGCCGACCGATCCCCCGGAGCCGACGGAGCCGCCCGAAGCCACCGACCCACCCGAGCCAGCAGCGGTTCCACCAGATCCACCAGCGGGTTGGTTGTTGCCACCTTGCGGCTCTGAACCTCCGGTTGATGAACCACAGCCGAGTCCGAGAGAGAAGAGGGCGGTCAGGGCGAAAGAAAGACGACGGAGATTTCCCATGTTGCAGCGACCTCGCGGGTTGTGAATTGGCGTGCGCGGATACACCGATATCTTACGTAGTATAGTGACCTACTTCGCACGAGCGGCTCAGGCATTCGTAATGGCACCGGGCGTTGTGGAGCCGGACTGGGTGGCGGTAGTGTTTCCCAAAGGGCGGACGGACAAATCGTATAGTCATGGTGGATGCGCCTGAGCCTCGTTGGCGGCTGCGACCACTGCATCCTTCAAGGAAATTTCGGACTCCGAAACACAAAACAAACACCATGGAACAAAGACTCACGCCCGAATCGAGGAAGTCAGCGCCTTTCTTATTGCTCGCCGCTGCGGTCAGCGTGGCGGCCCTGGCGACAGGATGCAGCAATGACAGTGCTCCGCAGAATTCAGGTCCCGCTGATGCGGCTGTCGTGCCGCGTGCCGGCGGTGCCGTCGCCACGGGCGGCACGGTGAGGACGGGTGGCGCTCCTGGTACAGGCGGGACCTCAGCCGGCAGCACGGGCGGCGTGATGAGCACGGGCGGCGTGATGAGCGCGGGCGGCGTGGTTGGGACAGGCGGCAGCTCGGTCGCCAGCACGGGCGGGATGCCAGACTCGGGCGGTGTACCGAAGCTGGGTGGCTCCATCGCGAGTGGTGGAAGCACGGGCGGCGTTGCCAGCACGGGCGGCGCTGTCGGTTCAGGTGGCGCCGCGAAGTCGGGCGGAGCCATGACGACTGGCGGAATTTCCGGCGGCGCGACCGGAACGGGCGGCGTGACTGCGTCGGGTGGCGCACCCAAGCTGGGCGGCACCACCGCAGCCGGCGGCAGCTCGGGCGGCACGACTGGCTCGGGCGGTACCGTCGGCGACGCCGGCACAACCGCCGGGCTGCCCGCAGCGGCTGACATTCTGACCATTCTGAAGAAGGTGATCCCGTATGAGATCCAGCTGGGGCCGGAAGACTCGAGCTGGGTCAATAAGTGGACCGAGGCCACCTTCTACATCGGCGTGATGGCCGCATACCTGGCCACCAACGAATCAAGCTTCCTGACAGATGCAACCAACTGGGGCACCAAGAACAAGTGGACACTGCTGGCTTCGCCCACACGGAGTCCAGACAACCAATGCGCCGGACAGGTCTACGAAGACATCTACCTTGCCAATCCCGTCGCCTCAAACGCGAATATGTACGCCAACACCAAGACCAACGTCGATGCGATGGTTGCAAACCCGAAACCGGGCGTTGCGACTTCCGACGACTGGTACTGGTGCGACACTCTGTTCATGGCGCCGGGGGTTGTTTCTCGACTCGGCAAGATTGCTGGCGACACAAAGTATTTCACTTTCTTGGACACGATGTGGTCTGGTACACAGACGGGCCTCTTTGACTCGAAGACAGGGCTATTCTGGCGAGATCAGGCGCATCAAAAGTCCGACCCGACAGTCTACTGGTCGCGTGGCAACGGCTGGGTGGTGGGCGGCATCGTGAGAGTCTTGGAATACCTTCCAGCCACCGATGCCAGCCACGATGCCTACGTGACTTTGCTGAAGACCATGGCCGCGGCGCTGAAGCCTTTGCAGCAGTCGGATGGAACCTGGCACGCGGATTTGACCCATCCGACCGCGGACAAGATGTCGAATCCAGAGGTCAGCGGCACGGGCTTGATGACCTACGCCATCGCCTATGGAATCAACCAAGGGTTGCTGGACAAGGCAACCTACCTGCCTGTGGTGGTAGCAGCTTGGAAAGGACTCACGAACTGTGTCGATGCGCAGGGGCGAGTTGGGTACATTCAAGCGACGGGAAGCGCGCCCGCAGGCGCCGCAGCCACCGAAACCCACGATTACGGGGTTGGCGCCTTCGTTCTCGCCGCAAGCGAGATCTACAACATGGTGAAGTAGGCCTGCGTCGCCGGGAGCGTTGTTCGGTGGCCGCGGGGGGGGGTGGTTGCGTTCTGCAGAGCGCGACCACTCTTCAAGACCCAGTCACCCATGCTGCTATTTCACGAGCCGCATCACCTGGCCGGTGCTGTAGTTGCCCCAGTAGAGCGCCGAGCCATCCTGATGGAGCTGGCCTGGCCAGGAGGTGTTGGTAGGCCCAACTAGGTTTTGCCCAGTGGCGCGAGCCTTCTTGGTCCTGCTACAATTGGTTAGGGAGCAGGCAAACAAGCTTCCGTCACGCTCAAGCCAGTAGATCCCATTCGCGTCTTCGGTTGCAGCTTTCACCGAGCCAGTACTGCTCGCGGGCGCAACTAGCCATCGGGGAGCATTGGCCGCGTCCCCGTCGGGCAAGGCCACGCGATAGAGTCCATTCGGGCCGGTCAAGAGCAGCGACAGCGCATTTGCATCAATGGTGTTGTACGTGTTGGAAAGGAAGCTGCCTGTCAAACGCTTGGCGGTCGGAGAGGCAGCACTCGCCAAAACTGAATACAAGGCGGAGTCCGGGTTGCTGGGCGTGGAATCGGCCTCATCCTGAATCCAGTAGACTGTTTCGCCGAAAGCGAAGAAGGCTCCGACATTTCCCAACGTGTGGTAGTCGAAACTCAGCACCCGGACGCCGCTCGTCGAGTACCAGGCTACGTCAGGGGGTGTGGAGAGGATGTCGTAGATTGCGATGTTCGACGGCGACGGACTCTTGAAGGGGACGAGATTTCCGGGGCCGGGCAGGGCAGCGTAGCTACCTGAACAGCGGCTGGCGTCCGAGCTGCTGAAGTCGCACAGACCGAAGCTGCCTTCCGTTTCAAAGAGAAGCTTGGAGCCTACAACGCCCAAGTACTCGGCTGACCCGCCTCCAACGTCCAAGGGCAAGCCAGTTCCGTTTTGGGCAATCTTGCTGACTTGGTAGGTGTTGGGGCCGTTGCCCTGGTAGTACACATTCCCATTGACACCGCTGTCGACTCCAATGACGTACAAATCGCCAGTGGTCGACGCGATGACCGCCGCTTGACACAGGCCGGAGCTGCACGCTCCCCCCAGGCAATCGTGCGTGCAGGAGCCGCAGTTCTTCGTGTAGGTCGCGGTATTGACGCAGGCGCTGCCGCAGGTTGTGTATGAGCAGCCACAGGTACCAGTTGAGGTCTGGCAGGTATTCCCGTTCGTGTAGGGCTGTGCAAGGGGAGTGTTGCAAACACCGTTACTACAGGTCCCGGCTGGCTGGTAGGTGCTCCCGGTGCAGGAAGCCAGGCTGCATGTGACATCGGACGTGGGATAGGCACAGGCCGCGCTCTTTCCGTCGCATTTGCCGGCACAGGTGGCATTCGAAGTGACGCAGGCCGCGTGACCGGCGTGAGGCGTCGCATTCAGCCCCAATGTAGTGCATGTGCCGGGCGAGGTAGGGACGTCACAAGCTTAGCATGATCCGGTGCAGGCCGTACTGCAACAGAGGCCATCGGCACAGGGCATCCCGCCCACGCAATCAGTGGCAGCCTTGCAGGTTTGCCCCTGCTTGCTCTTGCACGCGCCGGCGGCGTCGCATGTTCCGGCGCACACACCTGGATCGTCTTGGCTCTTGACCGCGGTGCACGCCCCGGCGGTGCATGTCTGGCACGATCCGGCGCAGTCGTTCCGGCTGACACACCCGACACACTGATTGCTCGTCGTGTTGCATGTGGCAGCAACGCCTTTGCAGTGCTGGTTGGTTGTGCAGGCGACGCAGAGGCCACTCGCCGCGCAGGCCGGCCCGGTCCGGCCGATGCAGTCACTGTCCCCGGCGCATTTCGCACAGCGGTCGCCCAAACAGAGGGGTGTTTGCGACGGACAGTCCTTGTCTGCACTGCACGTGCCGGGTGCGTCGGGGGCCGGCAGGTCAGGAGGAACGTCAGCCGGTGGCGCATCCGGAACCGTGACCAGCTGGCTATCCGGCAGCGCGGAGATGGTGTCTGGCACAGATCCGTCCAGCCGAGCCACGGTGCTGCTGCCACCCGATCCACCTGCACCACCGCTCGCGGTCGCGCCCCCCGATCCGCCTGCACCACCGCTCGCGGTCGCGCCGCCCAATCCGCCCGCCCCACCGCTTGAGCCTGTGTCCCCAAAGCCTCCCGCATCGCCCGCAGCTTGATCCATGACCAGGGAAGCGTCTCCCGACCCGGCACTGTCGCCACCACCGCTGCTATTGTCGGAGCCCGTCTCGGTCGTCGGGTGCAGGTCAACCGAAAAAACGTCGGCCGCCGCGGCGTCGCCCGTCAGACCACAGGTCTGATCGCCGTCCTTGCAACAACCACCAGGGACGCCTTTCACCTTGCACGCGTAGCCGACAGGACATTGCTGGTCTCCCTGGCAGGTCAATTTGGCGATATCAGGGTGGGGCTTGGTGAAACATCCGGTCGCGAAGAGCAAAAGCGCTGGCACGAGCTGGAACCCCAGCCAAGCATCCGAGCGTCGCTTGGTCTCCATCAGTAGCTTCCTCGCAACGATAGGGCGGCAAAGCCCGGGCACATGACCGGCGTCAGCGATACCGCAGGAACAGTCCGCGCCGGCTGGATCGAACCCCCACCCACGATCATGAGAGTCGTGCCGGTCACCAGGGCAGCCGCGCCCACACCGTAGCCAACCCAGCCAAGGGTCTCGTAGCTGTCGCGGCGACTGGCTTTGTCCCGATCCCAGTTCTTGCCGAGTTCGTTGGTCAGGCTGTTGCCCAAAATATTGAAAACCAAGCCGCCAGTCAACGCCGCCAGTCCCACCGCAGCGGTGACAATTCCGGCCGTGCGAAGTCCCGTAGCGGAGTGCGGTTCGGCGACTGCAAGCGGTGCGGCCAGGGTCACCGTTGCAGCAGATGCCGGAAGCAGAGTCGGGGCGGGCGCAGGGGGAGGCGGGGCGATGGGCGCTGGCGGGGGAGGTACCAGCTTGGCTTGTTCGGTCTCACATTCCAAAATGTGGGTCTCGACATCAACCTTCTCGGTGGCCGACAGGTGGGGACTCTTGCGCAGATATTCGCGGAATCGGTCGAGCGCCTCTTCCCAGCGGTGGTTCTGTTCAAAACAACGCCCCTGATTGTAGACGTAGTTGATGTCGCGCGTTTCTACGAACAAGTCTCCCAGCAAATCTATACCTTTCCGGACATCCCCGGTGATGCAAGCCTTTCTCGCCTCTTTTTCCATCACCTTTCTATTTGTGGACTTGCCAGCAGGCCGGGCGGTCGTCGCGTCTGACGTGATGAGCAGAAATGCGAGAATTGCAGACCCGAGACGCATGAAACCCATCCTCTCTTGGAGCGGAAAAGCGGGCGGACTATGCGTCACATCCATCCACCGGACAAGGGCAAAGCCGCGCTCGGCAGTTGGGTGGCACCTACCTCACCTCACGTAGGCTTCCGGCCCGCTCCTGTCCCTTCATGGCCCGCGCCGCCAGGGTGGCCGGGTTGCGGCTGGTGGAAGTGTGGCACGTCAGCGTACGCACTTGGCCCAGGCCACCGTCCAGTAGTTCCAGTCACCGCTAGCGCCAGCATTGAATCCAGTGAAGCCATCGTCGTAGTTGAGGCCCCACCAGGCGGTCGTGCTGTTTCTTTCGGCGTGCGATGCCCAATACCAATTGTTGCTGCGTGCGCCATATTGGGTGCTGGGGAACATCGTGCGGTTGATGGCTGGCGCCACCTGCGCCTCGTCCACCAATGTGGCCAGCTCGCGCACCGAGGGCAGCCGCCAGGTGGCTCCTCCTATGGTCAGGGCTTTGCAATAGGCGTCGGCTTGATCCCAGCTGATCAGTCCGGAAGAATTGCCGGTTCTCCGCGCACACAGCGAACCCGCGCCGGGCCGGTGGCGGCCGAGGCATTGCTCACGATGCCATCACCCAAGTTGAACGCCCAGGCGCAGGTGCCCCGTCCGTTGCCGGCGCTCCCCCGTCGTCGGTCGCTGGCACCCCGCCGTCGCCTGCCGAGGCGACGCCACAGGGTTTGCCCGCGCCTTTCTGTGAGATGGTCAGAATCCAATTCGAGCCCGTTTTGTGAAAGCCGCATCGGCGTTGCTATAGCTGCTCGGCGACTCGACCTGCTGCCAGTCCAGACAGGTGACGTTGTCGTGAACCACGCCATTGGCTGCCGTGTAGCTGGCCGGTTTGCTAGGCTGGAACCGGTTGGGTTGGGCATTTTCCAGCAAGCCCACTTCTGCGATACGCAGGTGGCGGATTGACATGTCCCGGAGGCGCTCCCGCCTCCAGCCGTTCCGCCGCTGGATATGCCACCGCTGCTCACAAGGCCCCCCGTCGGTACGCCGCCGGCGTTGATTATCCCGCCAGCGGTGACCCTGCCGCCGCTGCTCATGAATCCCCCGGT
>Ga0265330_10001108_pt1 | contig 16220 bp, 11 predicted proteins | sample 41919metaG_FD_202083 | JGI IMG/M metagenome (GOLD analysis project Ga0265330, IMG submission 202083) | Rhizosphere microbial communities from Carex aquatilis grown in University of Washington, Seatle, WA, United States - 4-19-19 metaG | ecosystem: Host-associated > Plants > Roots > Rhizosphere... | reverse complement strand
GATGGCGTCCATCCGAGCACCACGGCCAGAATCAGACCTGAGAACGATCGAGATATGAGTTTGTTCATGTTCCCTCGGCGCGGGCGTTAGGTTCGCACGTGAAACGCACTACGATCGCAAGCTGCAGCGTGGCAGAGATTATATCCCAGGAACCGCCTTTGGGGGAAACCTCCGTCGACGGGGAGAGCCCCGCTTTGTTGGCGGCGCGACCGCGCGAGCAGCATGGGGGAGACCTTCGCTCGGATCGCACCGCACGCACGCGATTGCATCCGACGCCCGTGCCGCCATCGAATTCCACGATTATTCCAAAGGATCCCTGACAACGCTGTCGTGGTACCGTCGCGTCCGTTGGCGGAATGTCCGCGATTGTCCTGCGATCGGCGCGCGGCACAGGAGTTGCTGCTGAGAGGTCCCTGCAATGACCAAACTATATGGACTCATAGGCGGAGCGCTTGTAGTTGCCCTTTGGGGCTGCTCGTCATCATCAGGCGGCGCCTCCTCGAAGAACGGTTCAGGCGACAACGCATACGCGAGCGGTGGCTACCAATACAGTTTTTCGGGTACCGGGGGGGCCACGGCTGGTGTGCCGGGCATAGCTCTAGGTGGCGGCACCGCGCTTCCGCCCGAGCAAGAGCAGGCGCTCGACTTTCTGACCCCGCAACCCGGGAAGCAGTACGTGTACGTGGCCAACCCCACGCGTGACTCAGTGGCGGTCATCGATTCCGTCTCCCTGGCCATCGTCGAGGTCACGCCGGGCGACACGCCAACCTATGTGGCCACGGTGCCCGGAGAAGATGTGGCCCTGGTCATCAACGCGGGGTCGAACACCCTTTCGGTCTTGCGTACCACGGGCACCGGAACCACGGTTTCCTCTCCCCTCCCCATCATAAAGGGAGCCAATGCGATTGCCATCGCCCCCGGCGGCGCTCATGCGGTGGTCTGGTTCGACGTGGCACAGCCCAACGCCAAGACCCTGTCAGGCAGTTTCCAGGACGTCTCGCTGGTCACCCTATCGGCTTCCGGCGACAGCGCCTTCACCGTGACCGTCGGATTCAAGCCCAGCGCCGTGGTCTTCTCCGACGATGGCAAGGCGGCTTTCGTGGTGACGAGCGACGGTATCTCTGAACTGCGCTTCGCGAACCTGCGAACCTCGGCCATTGCGCCGCTGGTGCGCCTGACCAGCCCGGTGGCATCGGGAGCCGACGCCGGCAGCGCAGCCCCAGATGCGGGAGCAGTCGGCGACGCCGCCGCAGCGAGTGGGGACGGCGGGGGCGAGAGCGAGGTCGGAACCGTGGGAAGCGACGCGCTTCCGGCGACCTCCGACACGGCACCGGCCGATAGCGCGCCGTCCATCACCGGAACGGGTCTTCCGGTTGACGTGTCGGTCACCCGCGACGGCCACTGGGCCATCGCCCGGCGCGACGGTACCAAAGAGGTCTTCCTGGTGGACCTGCTGGCCAATACCGTCCAGTCGCTGTACCTGTCCAGCCCGGTCACGGATCTGGACATCTCCGACACGACCGATACCCCCGGCGGGGATATTCATGCCTTTGCGGTCCTGCGCAACGAGAGCAAGCTGGTGCGCATCGCCATTCCGGATGGCTTCACAGGAGCGTCCCCGTTCGATGTTTGGCAGCTTGCCGGCGAGACGGTGGGCCTGGTCAGTATCAGCGCGCATGGAAAGTACGCCGTTCTCTACACCACGGCCGTGCCCATCAAGCGCCTGGTCGTGTTGCCCCTGCTGCCCAGCGGAACGTTCGCGCCCCAGGGCGTGGATCTGCGCAAAGCGATTCGCGCGGTCGCCATTGCCCCCGACGAGAACACCGCCGTGGTGCTGCACACGAAGGTGCCGGGCAGCCCATCGGCATCTGGTCTCAGCTTCGAGGAGCAGGTCGACCGTTCCTACGGCTACAGCGCGGTGAGGCTGGCGGACCAGTTCGCCAAGCTGCAAACCACCAGCGCCGATCCGGATCCGTTCGCCATCACCCCCGATTCTCTGAGCGCCTTCGTACTCTTGCGCGACGACGCGAACAACGTGCGCGTGGCCGAGCAGATGTCCCTCACCAGTTTTCTGGTGAAGGACTTCCAACTGGGCAGCCCGCCCAATGCCATCGGGGCCTTGGCCGGGGTCAACCACAAGGTGTTCGTCAATCAGGTGTACAGCGAAGGCCGTATCAGCTTCATCAACTGGGATTGGGACGATGGAACTGTGGAGTCGGTGACCGGCTTCGCGCTCAACGGAAGGATCCGGCAATGAAACGCGCGTACCTCTTGCCTCTTCTGCTGGTTTCGCCCCTGGCTTGTCACGACGATTCGGCGAGCTCCCCTTCCCGCACCGTTCTGCCCATGGTGGCTCTCGACAACAGCGTGGCCTACGTGGACAGTACGTCGGGGACAGCCTTCCTGCTCGACCCGGCGAACCTGGCTCCCAGGCCGCGCATGGTGGCCACCGGGAAATCGCCCATCGTGGCCCAGAAGCGCAAGGCTGCAAACCAGCTTCTCGTGCTGACTCATGGCGACCAGGGCAGCAGCAGCACCGAATCCGAGCCAGCCAGACTGGTTATCGTCGATCCCGCGTCGAACGCCGCCCCGGTTTCCACCGACCTGCCCGGCCGCTTCGATCGGCTCGCCCAGTCCGACGATGGCGTCTTCGCCATTCTGTACTACGGGTCAGTGTCGTCGGGGGCAAGCGGCTCCATGCTCTACAACCCCAACGACCTGGCGGTGGCGACACTTGACGGGAGCAAGCCGGTTGCCAGTCGTCCCATCCGCAGTCTGGGCAGCGTACCCAGTAGTGTGACTTTCTCGCCGCGCGCGATGCTTTTCGGCCAGCTGCGAACCCTGGCAGCGGTGTTGGCGCCAAACTACGTGACGCTTCTCGATCTCGATCGCGCCGATCGGACCGAGATCACGGTTCCGCTGGTCGCGGACGGCACGCAAAATGTGACGCCCGTCCAGGTCCTCTTCGACATGGCTGGGGCGAACATCTACGTCCGCGCCGACGGATCCAACGACATCTTCCAGATCAGCCTTGCCCAGGCCGCGCCGGCGAATTCGAAGAGCAACGATTTCCGTGTCTCGCTTTCGCTCATCGGGGCAGGCAGCGAGCCCTCGGACATGGAGATGTACGGCACGGGCGATGCGATGAGACTCGCGGTCACGACGCCCGGGACTCGGCAACTCGCGATCCTCGATCCCAAGACTGGCAACGCCACATCCATTTCCACGGCGACTCAAGTCAGCCAGATTCTCCTCTTCCAGGGGAAGAGCCCCAAGTCGTCCGAGATCCAGGATCGGGCGATGCTGGTGGGGGTCGGCACCGGTGCCACGGCTCTGGTGTTCGCTGACCTGAAGGACATCGAGTCGACGCAAGGCCTCGCTCTCGAAAGCTGGTCGATCCCCTCGCCGGTGGTCGGCATCACGCCTCTTCCGGGAAACATCGCCCTCCTGAATCAGAGGGATGTCTACGGCAGCGTGACCCTCTCCGTGGTGAATCTGGAAGACCGCACCATCGAGCCGATCGGGTCGAGCGGCGCCCTCGACTACGTGACGGTCGAAGCCACCGCGCAAAGCCGGCTGTGGGGAACGAATGGTTCCAGCCGGATCGAGTACCTCGACATCGTCAACCGCGGCCAGGGGCCTCTGTATTCGGGCGAGGTCATTCTCGACCAAACCATCACGAGCATCTCGCCCCTGGCCAAGCCGAGCACCGACGGGAAGCGCTATCTGGTGCTCGAAATGTACGATCCGATGAGCCTCGGGTATCTGACGGTGCTCTATGCAGACCAGCCCGATCGCAAAGAGGCGCGCTCGGCTTATGGGTTCCTTCTCAGTGACTACTTCAAACGAGGTCAGCCATGACGACGATCCGCCACCGGTTTTTGATTCTTTCGACGGCAGCGTTCTTGCCTGCGCTGCCCGTGGCCGCCCAGGATGCCCTGCCGCCGGCCGCCCGGACGGCCGTGCCCCAGGCGAGCGAGACCGAGGCCCACTCCACGTCGTGGGAGCCCCTTCGCTTCGCACTCGCCGCTGAGATCCAGACCGCCTGGATGCTGCAAGACGATGCCCGGCGCTTGTGGGGCAAACGGAACACAGGCGGCGCGGGACTGTCCTTGTCCTACGACGCGCCCCAGGTGGCTCGCAAGACGACCGTCAGCCTGGATCTGTCCTGGCTTGCCTCCGCGGTCTCGACCACGAATGGATTGGACCTGCCCCAGAAGACGAGCACACAGATCTTCGGTCTCGGCCTGTCTGTGCGCTACGACGTGTTTCGCTGGCTGTCTCCCTATGCGCGGGTTGCCGGAGGGATGGGATGGGCGGCTCTCACCATGGGCTCACCCGACTTCGATCTGCGCGACCGCGCGTTCGTCTACCAAGGCTCGGCCGGCGCTGGCTTGCTCGTCCGCTCGCCGGGCGTGCATCTCGTCAGGTCGCGGAGATGGCCGCCCCTGGCCTTCGTCGGTCGTGTGGAGGGTGGCTACACCATAGGCAACGCGACCGACTTATCCCTCAAGTTGCATTCCAGTGGTTCCGGCAAGGATCCAATCCCGGTCGAGGCGGTGTCCGTCGGGGAAGTGGCCCGGCGCTTTCCCTATTTGCGCGTCTCCCTCGGGGTGGGCTTCTAGCCAGCCCTTTCCAAGTCTTCTCCGTGCAGGCGGGATGGGGGCTGGTTTCGGGCGGCGATTTTGTAGTGCAGGCGGGCAGCAGCGCGGCTTGTCCCTTGACAAAGATTCGTCTGGGCAACAACAAACCCAACGAACGAGTATCCTGAAAAGCCACTGACGGTCGGAAAGGCCGCGCCATGACCAACAGCAAGATTCTCCTGGGCACCACGATCCTGGCCACTGCCCTGGCCGGCGCTTGCGCGAACAATGGAGCTGGAACGCATGCCAGCGGCGGGTCGGGAGGCAGCAGCTCCGGGGCCACAAGCACGGGAGGCGACAAGAGCACGGGCGGTAGCTCCAGCTTGGGTGGCACGACGGGCAGCGGCGGCGCCGTGACGAGCGGTGGGAGCACTGCCCGCAGTGCACCAGGCACAGGTGGTGCAACCAGTGTGGGCGGAACTACTGCCGGCAGCTCAGTCGGCTCGGGCGGAAGCATCGGCACGGGCGGCGGCTTGGGCGGCGGCGGTGCTACAACCACGGTCCCGGCAACCGGCGGCTGCCTCCCCTTGGAATACTGCCCCAACGGCGACACCGTGGTGTTCAACTCGACCTGCCCGGCAGGTGCCTCCTGCTACGAGTATACCGCCAACTGCTCCCAGGTCCTTTGCGCGCGGGGCACCACGGGCGGTGTGATTGCAGGTGCGACTGGGACCGCGGGCGGCACGACCAGCAGGGGTGGCGCGACGGCTGCAGGCGGCGCAACCGGCGGCGCAACCGGCGGAGCGACGGGCGGAGCGACCGGGAGTACAGGCGGTACGACCAGCACAGCAGGATTGCCTGCTTTGCACGTGGAGGGCGCCTCCATCAAGGATCCCAACGGCAAGACCATCGTCCTGCGCGGATCCTCGCTGATCGACATCGGCGCGCTCTATGCCTATGGCGGCAATAGCGTTGCGGGGATCTCCGCTCGAATGGACAAGATTGCCGCCGCCGGCATCCAGGGCCACGTGGTGCGTATGCCGGTGTATCCGAAGATCGACTACAACGGCGGAGGTTCGTATTGCTCGCCCCTGCCGTACCCGGTTGGCGGCACCGGGAGCGCAAATTGCGCCCCCACGGCGCCGATGACCGCAGCCGACTATGTCAGCAAGGTTCTCAAGCCAGCGGTGGACTACGCCGCCAGCAAGAACCTGTACGCCATCATCGATCACCACCAGATCGACAACGCCACCACGGGGAATTCGGCCGCCGATGCCACGACCTTCTGGACCGACGTCGCCCCGAAATTCGCGAGCTACAACAACGTCATCTTCGAACCCTTCAACGAACCCATCGACGGCTCCGCATCGTGGGCCACCTTCAAGTCCGTAGTGCAGGGCTGGATCACCACCATTCGCGCGGGAGCCCCCAACAACCTCATCATCGTTCCCTCCATGAGCTACGACCAGCACCCAGGCGACGCCGCCAGCAATCCGCCAACCGGCGCCAACCTGGTCTACACCGCGCACATTTATCCCGGCAATTGGAGCACGTCCTTCCAGACCCAGGTCGCCACAGCGGTGGCAAAGGCGCCGGTGTTCCTCACCGAGTGGGGCTACGTGCTCAACGGCAGCGACAAGAATCTCGGTACCGCAAGCGCGACCTGGGGGACCGATTTCGAGGCGAAAGTTGACGGCTACGGAGCGAGCTGGACAGCGTGGGTCACCGACAACTCGTGGACGCCCAACCTGTTCTCGAACAGCGCCTTCACCACCCTTTCGGACTTTGGCACGGTGACGAAGAACTGGCTGGCAGCCAAGGCAAGTTCCGACTGGGTCCAGTAGGCGATCCAACGAAGCACAGGAGCTGTTCATGGGAAGACTTGGCTCGATATTGTGCACAGCTCTGCTCCCCGCGGCCTGGTTCGGCTGTGCCGCAGCGCCACCTCCCGCAAGCGGTCCAGGCGGAGGTGCAGGAAGCGGACTCGGCGGAGCCATAACAGGCCAAGGCGGCGCGGGTGGAGGCCGTGGGGCCGTGACGTTCGCGATCCGCAGCGACACCTCGGTGCACCCGATCTCGCCGTTCATCTATGGGCTCAACTCCACCCAGGAGATTGCGACCACGCGACAGACGGTGGTCCGGTTGGGTGGCAATCGCTGGACGGCGTACAACTGGGAGAACAATGCCTCGAACGCAGGGGCAGATTGGCACTACCAGAACGACGGCTATCTGGTACAGGGCATGGCCAATCCGGACGCGCCTGGCGAAGCCGTTCGCAATGTGCTGCAGACCAGTCACGCCAATGGCGCAGCCGCGCTCCTGACTGTTCCCAATGTCGACTATGTGTCCGCCGACAAGAAGGAGGACGGTGACGTGCGCGGCGCGGCTGCTGGGAGCCCCGACGCGGGCACAGCGTACTTGCAGACGCGATTCAAGCTCAATCAAGCCAAGAGGGGATCGGCCTTCTCCCTCACCCCGGATGTCAGCGACGGGTTCGTGTACCAGGACGAGTTCGTCAACTGGGTGAAAACCAATTTCTCCGACGGTCCGGTGCTCTTCGATCTCGACAACGAGCCGGACATCTGGTCGGACACACACCCGGAAGTTCACCCCGCACCCGTCACCTACGCCGAACTGGTCGAGCGAAACCGCCGCTTCGCCGGCGCCATCAAGGACACATGGCCTGACGCCAAGGTTCTCGGGTTCGTCAGTTACGGGTGGAATGGGTTCACCACCTTGCAGGACGCGCCCGATGCCAAAGCCAACGGAGACTTCATCAACTACTACCTCGATTCAATGAGCGCCCAATCGGCAACTGCCGGCACGCGGCTGATCGACTATCTGGACCTTCACTGGTATCCCGAAGCGAAGGGAGGGTCGGACGCGGCCGGCAACGGTGGCACGCGGATCACCGGCGCGGACACCACAGACGCGGTGGTCGAGGCGCGGGTGCAAGCCCCGCGCTCTCTCTGGGATCCGAACTATACCGAGGTCAGCTGGATCACGAAAGGGTCCAGCGCGGGCCCGATCCGCCTCATCCCGCGCATGAAGGAAAAGATCGCCGCGCGCTATCCCGGAACTGAACTCGCGTTCAGCGAGTGGAACTACGGCGGCGGGACGCACATCAGCGGAGGCATCGCCACCGCTGACGTGCTCGGCATTCTCGGGCGCGAAGGCGTGGCGCTTGCGTGCAACTGGGATCTTCTCACCGACCAGGTCTTCATGCGGGCCGCCATCCGGGCGTACCGCAACTTCGACGGGGCGGGTGGCCATTTCGGCGACACATCGATCGAGGCGAGCACCAGCGACGTGGAAGCCTCCTCGGTCTACGCCAGCGTGGATTCGAACGCGCCCGACAGAATGGTGATCGTGGCCATCAACAAGCGAATCTACCCGCTGACCGCGACCATCCAGGTGGCGCACACGATGTCCTATTCACAGGCCGACGTCTTCACCCTGACCGCGTCTGCGCCGGCGGTGACTGCGGTGCCCGGGCTGAGCGCAAGCACCGCCAACCAGTTCGTCTACACCATGCCGGCCCAGTCCGTGAGCGTCATCGTGCCCAAGCTGTAGCACAGGGACCGTTTCCGGCGTTCTAGCCAAACCGCTCCCGCATCCAGCCAAGCATCGTGGCGAATAGCTGTTCGCGGTCCTCCAGCAGGGTATAGGTGTGGTCCGCTTCGGGGAAGTGCTCGACGGTCAGGCGGTCGCCGAAAGGGACGTCGGGAAAACTGTCGCGAATCTGATCGCGGTAGTTGAAGTAAAGATACCAATTGCCACTGTAGACGAACAACAGGGCCACGTTGCGTTCCACCAGTTGGCGCAACTCAGATGCGATGCGATCTTTGGGTGGAAAGTCCTGCGACAGGATGTCGTCGTCCCCGGACGGCGCCGCATCCGGCTGGGGCGCCACCAGGCTGGACACCTGGCGGCCGACGAAGCGCAGAGCGGCGCCCGGGCTGGCCAGGCGGGGCCCGTAGCGCCGCAATAGGAACTGCGGCGTGGAATAGGCATAGCCGTCGAGCATGATCAGGCCCGCCACGCGCGGGTCGGCGACCGCCGCGCGGTGGGCGTTGATTGCGCCAGAGCAGATGCCGCCCACCACGAACCGGCGGGCTCCGCACCGCAGGGCGAGGAAATCCATGGCGTCGCGCACATCGGCCACGACCCGCTGGTGGAGATCCGGCTCGCCCGGCCGGGGCGCGCTGTCACCCAGGCCGGAAAGGTCCATGCGCAGGGTGGAAAATCCCAGAGCCGCCAGGCGCCGCGCCAGATCCACCGAGATGCGAAAGGGCCCCACCCGGTGTACCAGTCCGGCGTTGAGCAGGATCGCGAAAGGACGGTCGCTAGGCGCCTCCGGCTCGGTCAGGATGCCGTAGAGGCCGCCGCTCTCGCCGAACGTGCAGGCCCGTTCCTTCATGGCGTGCGCTCCAACAAAGCGGCCAGGATCGCGCCCTGTGCGTCGCCTGCGGTGAGCGAGCGGCCAATCGCATCCCGATCCTCCCAATCCACGGCCGTCGTCGCTGGCCGCAAGTTCGCCTGGATTCCACGCTGGCAGAGGCTTTTCACCCATGGCTCCACCTCGGACAGGTCGCCCCCCTGCACCACGGTCACGCATTCGCTCGGCCAACGGGGCAGGGCGCGCAGATCGCAGGCGGCGATCTCGGCGCGCAGTTCGGGCCCGAAGGGGAAGCCGAGCAAGCCGGGACCGGGTCGCTCTTGCCGAGGATGGCGAAAGCACCGGCTGTCCACCAGCATGGCCGCGTGCATCTCCTGCATGCGTGCAAGGTACTGCCGACCATCGAGGACCGGGTCCCACAGCACGAGATGCTCGACCGCGGGCAGGCCCGCCGCCGTGGCGGCCAGGGTGGCGCCGAAGCGTACGCCCAGCACGGCCAAGCTTTCGGTCCCGGCGAGCGCGTGCAGTTCTTCCGCGGCGGCACCCACGTCGGCTTGCCAGTGCGCGACCCGGGCCTCTTCGCTGTCACCCGCCGAGTCCCCCATCCCGAAGTAGTCGAAGCGCAGCACATCGAAGCCCTCGCGGGCCAGTTGCACGGCGAGAAAGCGCAGCGCCCGATGCGCGCGGATGTGCTCGTGTGCAATGGGCGGGCAAATCACGACGCCGCGGCCGCGCACCTCGCCGCCCGCGGCAGGGTGATAGAGCCCGAACAGGGGAGGCTGGCCAAACTGGGTGCTTTCCACGTCAGACGCTCCCCGGTCGAGGGGCCGCCGCTTCGCTCTCGCCCGGTTCGATGCGGGCCTCCCGCACCCTGACTGGATCGTCGCCGTGGTCCGGATTCACCCTCGACGATCGGCCCGATGGTCTCGACTCAGCCGTCCGCATCCCTCACCTGTAGCTCTGTTTCCAACACAACGTCTGTGGTTCGACGCCGGCTTTCTCGCAGGCGGCTCAAGGAAGACAAGAGTTCGGCCACCTGAGCCGGAGCAACGATGAACGCCGTGCCCACATAGGCGATGGCACCAACTGCAACCTCAGAAACCAGCAGCCCGATTGCGTGATGCATGGGCTCGCGTCCATGGAACTGACGAAAGGCCAGGATAGCCGCCACCATGCCGGCACAGGACAGAAGAACGCGCGCCAACCCGCCCAGGGCTCGCATGACGGGAACGCCGTCCACGCGGCCCACGTAGATCAGGGCCAGCAGCGCAAAGCCTCCCCCCGCCAGGCCGGGCGCAAGAGTTGCCCAGGTCAGACCCAGGCGACCGAGTGTGATGATGAAGAGCAGGAGCAGCACCATGTGAACTACCTGGAAAGCCAGCACGGTGCGCGCGCGCCCGCACGCCTTGAGGTAGGCCACAAGGGCCGAGGCCATCGGGAACACCACACCGAGCGCAGCCAGGACCGCGAGCAGGGGCGCCATGGGCTGCCAGTGCGGGTTGAAGAAGGTGATCACCAGGGTGTTGGATTCCACGCACAGACCGACAGCCAGGGGAAAGACCAGCAGGGCCACGAGGGGCATGGCGCGCGCCAGGGCCTCTTGACGCCTCCCGGGGGCCAGGCGTGCGAAGGAAGGCAAGAGCACATCAGCCAGCGCGTCGCCGATGTTGTCGGCCGGGATCTGCGCCAGATTGTAGGCCAGCGTGTACAGCCCCATGGCGGTGGGCCCGAACATGACGGCCACGACCAGGTTACCCCACTTGGTTGCGGCCAGATCGGCCAGACTGGCGAGTTGCAAGGGGAAGGCAAAGCCCAGGATGGATCGAATCTGGGCCAAGTCGATCGGCCCCCAGCGCAGCCACGCGCGCGGGTCCACGCCGGAAGCGAAGATGGCAAGGCGAAAAATGGAACGCACCAGATTCGCCACCACGATCGCCTGACCGCCCCAACCCTGCGACGCGAGCCCGAGCGCCACCGTGGCAAACACAATTTCTGCGCCGCTCGAACCGAGTCCCACCCGCCGGAAGCGGAGCTCTCGGTTGAGGATGCGCTCTGGGATCTCGGCGATGCGCAGGATGGCGAAGGCGGCCACCAGTCCTGGGAGAAAGGCGATGGCACCCGGGGCGTTCACCAGGTGGCAGAGAGGCTGGCCCACAACCAGAAGGAGCAGCGAAACCACCACGACCGTGCAGGCACTCAGCACGGTCACGTGGAATCCCGCCTTCGGTCCTGCAGACGGATGGGCGACCACGTACTGCCCGTACCCGGAGGACGTGGCGACCTGGCTGGTCAACACCAGTACCGCCGCCACCCCGACTTCGCCCACCACGTCCGGGTTCAAGTAGCGCGTGAGGATGAGCGTCCCCAGCGCGCCGATCACCCGGCCACCCAGCCCGGCACCCACGTTCCAAATTGCGCTCCCCACCGCCCGGGTGGTCAGGGACACGAGGGTCCCTCCATCCAGGTCGTGGCGGTCAGCAAGATGCCGTCCCGTATTGCGTAGCGGCCGAGCAAGTGTGAGGGCGAACCATACAGGCTAGGCGGCCTCGCGTCGAACGAACCATGCCCCGGGTCGAATCGCACGCCCACATCGCGGAACTCAAGAAACTTGTGTGTCGCCGGGAAGAGGCACTTGTACGCGCTCTCCTTGGCGCAGAAGAAGAGCCGGTCCCAGGGCACGCCATCGCCCTGCCGGCTGGCCATCCACGCGCACTCTTCCTCCGTGCAGACCATCCCCGTCAATTCTTCGGGTAGTGAGGCCGCCGGCTCGCTGTCGAGGCCGAGGCCCCGGATGGCGCGGGAGCTGCGGTCGGGCTGGGTCCGGGCGACCGCAGCAGCGCAGAAACCCTGGCAATGCGAGATCGAACCTACGTAACCGAGAGGCCACGTGGGGTCACGGAAGCGGCCCACGGGAATCGCGACGCGAGGCCCGCCCAGGAGAGCCAATGCCTCGCGCGCGCAGTGGCGGCCCAGCGCGAACTCGCGTCGGCGCGCAGAAGTTGCGCGGGCTATGGCCTGGATCTCTTCGGGAAAGAGTTCTGGATCTTCGGCAAGGTCCCGGGCGGTGACCAGAATCACCCCTTGAGGAAAGAGATCTTCCCCGTTTCTCTCCACGATCGGCGTCGGTAACGCAACCACCACGGGGCACGAACCTAGCAGAATCGGGGCCAGGTTCGCGGCGCCGCTCCGGGCGCGGGAATTGCGCGCTCCCTGTGCGGGACGCGCGACCGGCGGCACAAGCGCGGGCGTTGGCAGGTGGCTTCCAGCTTGCACTTAGATCGAGACAGTCTGGGCTGGGTTGGATTCTTATGCTAATAGGAAGAGCCAGCCTGGGCGCGATCTTTGGCGAGTGGGCGAGGAGCCGACTTTCATGAAACCGGATAGCGAGGGTTCGTCAGACTCCGGGGCGAAACAGAAACCGACCATAACCATCAAGTGGCCCTTGCGTGTGGGTCAGGCAGGGCCTGCGCGGCGGATTATCATATCGTGCGGAGATGGTGAGGGTGACGTCTGTTTCAGAGACAATCGTCTTTGCCTGCGTCACGCGGAGATCGTGTCTCGGCAAGATGAGTTCTTCGTTGTCGCCAAGACCGACAGCGTAGCCATATCGGTGAACGGCAAGCCGGTCCGGGGCGAGACACTCCTGTCCGAGCAAGACGTGGTCGCGGTGGGCGACAGCGAGATTCGTTTCCGCCGCGTCCCCGCGGAAGACCCCAGTCGAGAGGACGCGCTCAGCCCCTTCGTGCGCAGGCCGACACCAGCCATGGGCGTCCCTGTGCCCCCGGATCGCACCATCAACGTCTCCGATTTCGTTTCGCAAAGCCGTGCCATGCGGGTGCTGGCCAACGCGACCGCCAGCTTGCTCGTGCACCACCCGTTTCCGGTGCTTTTCGACCGCATTCTCGATCTGGTTTTCGAGGCGGTACCAGCAGATTTCGCCGCCATCATGTTGCTCGGCGAAGGCCAAGAGCCCGTGCTCAAGGCCGGTCGCGATCGCCAAGGCCGACCCGCGGAGCAGCGGATCAGCCGGGCGATCGTGCGCAAGGTGGTCGAGGGGCGGGTCGCGGTGATGGCCGGTGATGTCGTCGAGGACGTGAACCTGCGCCAGCAGCCCAGTCCGGCAGGCGAGCCGATTCGCCGCGTGATCTGCGCTCCCCTCTGGGTGTCGACCCGGCAGGGCGAGCCGGTGCGGGTACTCGGCGTTCTCTATGCCAGTGCCCGGGTCGATCGCGTGCCCTTCCGGGGCGCTGACCTTGAGATCTTGACCGTGCTGGCCAACACGGCGGCAGCCAAGATCGAAACCGCATGGCTGCTCGAGGCGGGCATGGAGCAGCGGCGGCTGCAGGAAGATCTGCGCGTGGCTGCGGAGATCCAGGCGAGCCTCTTGCCACAGACCCCAGCCTGCGTTCCGGGCTACGACCTGGCGGGCCGGACGCAATCAAGTCGGGCGGTGGGTGGTGATTTCTACGACCTCGCCTATGACGGTAGCCTGCTTCACCTGGCGCTGGGGGACGTCGCGGGCAAGGGCGTGGGGGCGGCCATGCTCATGGTCGAGTTGCGTTCCACCGTGCGTGCCAACTGGCAAACCGGGCCGCTGGCCGAGGCCGCGACCCGAATCAACGGCGACTTTCATCTCAACATCCCGGCGGATCGATACGCGACCTTCTTCCTCGGCCGGCTCTGCCCGGACAGCGGCCGACTGACGTACGTGAATGCGGGCCACAACCGGCCCTTGCTGGTGGGCGCCGACGGTCGCTGCGAGACACTGGGTGAGGGAGGGATGGCGTTCGGTTCCTTCGCCGACTCGGGCTACGACGAGGCCCAGGTGTCGATGCAAGCGAACGACACGCTGGTGGTCTTCTCCGACGGTATCAGCGATGCCTGGCCCGAGCCCGGGACGGCAGACCGCGAGCTGGCCCAGATCGTACGCAGCGTTGGCACGGGCGGCGCAGAACAGATCCAGAAGGCTATTTTCGAGGCCGCCGATCGGCGCGCCACGGAATTGCCGCGTGACGACCGTACTCTGGTTGTGGTCCGCCGGTTGACGGCGTAGGCCGACGAGCGCGCGATGGCGCGCCGGGCGCAGGCGTCGATGACCGACGCGTCAGCCGGCAGTTCCCCCCCGGCGCCTCGCTCACCCGCTGGTAACGCCCGTTACCCATGGGTGACGACGGTCGGCCTGGTTGGAAGACGATCAATCAGGGTGCTTGAAAATGACCGCAGGCGTCTGCAATTCGCGCTTGGGAGCGCTGTGGTACTGCTGAAGGCGGTACTGGATGGTTCGCACGCTGATGCCAAGAATCTCGGCCGCCCTGGTGGTGGAACCGCGGGTCGCTTCCAGGGTCGTCAGAATGGCGTGCCGTTCGATGTCTTCCATCTTGGAGCCCGGGATGTGGATGCCGGCCATCTCGACCGCGGCAGGGTCCACGCGGGCAGGGAGTTCCACGGCCGTCACGCGCGGGCCGCTGGCCAGCACCACTGCGTGCGCGATGGCGTTCTCCAACTCGCGAACGTTGCCCGGCCAGCCGTAGGCCGCCAGCCTCGCCAGGGCGTCGTCCGAGAAGCCCTCCAGAGACTTGCCGTCTTCCTTGGCGTACTTGCGCAGAAAGTGCATCGCCAGCTCCAGGATGTCAGACGGTCGCGCGCGCAAGGGCGGCATATCGATGTTGACCACGTTCAGGCAATAGAAGAGGTCTTCGCGGAAACGGCCATGGGCTACCTCGTCGCGCAGATTGTGGTTGCTGGCCGCGATCGTGCGCACGTCCGCGTGCAGGGTTTCCTCGCCCCCCATGCGTTCGAAGGCGTGCTCCTGCAGAAAGCGTAACAGTCTCACCTGCAGCGCGGGCGGAATGGCGAATATCTCGTCGAGAAACAGGGTTCCACCGGCTGCCTGCTGCAGCCGCCCGTCACGGCGGCCCGGGCTTCCAGGCAGGGCGCCGCTCTCATGGCCGAAGAGCTCACTTTCCAGGATGGGTTCGGCCAGGCCCGCGCAGTGGAGCCTGAGAAACGGTCCCTTGGCGCGCGGGCTGTGCGCGTGAATCGTGGTGGCGAGGAGTTCCTTGCCCGTGCCTGGCTCGCCGGTGATGAGGACGCTGGCTTTGGACGCCGCCACCTGGGGCAGCAGTTTGAGCACGTTCTGCATGGCGGCCGAGCTGCCCACGAGATTGCTGAAGCCATGGCGTTCGGCCAGGCGAGCCCGAAGCAGTCCAGCCTCGCGGTGGAGCCGCAGGCGGTCCATCTCGCGTGCGACCACGACGAGCAGGTCCGCGAGGTCGAGCGGCTTGGTGAGGTAGTCGGACGCGCCCTCCCTGAGCGCCATCACCGCTGTCTCCACATCGGCAAAGGCCGTGGTCATCACGACCGGTAGGTCGTACCCGCTGCCGCGGAGTTTGCGCAGGAACTCCAGTCCGTCCATGCCGGGCATCTTCAGATCGCTGAGCACCATATCGGGCGCGAAGTCGGGGACTTTCCCCAACCCCTTGAATGCGTCGGCTGCGGTCTCCACAGTGTAGCCAGCGTCCCGCAAGGCCTCGGACAGCGCATCCCGGGCATCCGCGTCGTCATCCACCACGAGAATTCTTGCCTTCATGCCTTCTGCTCCGTGCAACACCTGCGCCACTCAGCATTTCGGCTGGCCCTTCCGCCCGAACGCGGCAGGTCCAGTGCCAGGGGGGAGCGTGGTGCGATTGCGGAGGAACAAGGCTTGCATCGCCGTGCGAAAGTCCGCGGTTCGAGACGAGGGACTAACTAATCGCCAGTGGACTTCCCGCTGCATCCTGATATCGTTCAACCTAGTCCTTTTCACGTCGTTTCCGTTCTGCCACGGTCTTCCATCTGGTGAGCCAGGGCGTTCCGGCTAGCGAGGCGCATAGGGACAATGGCCCGTTTCTTGGGCGAGCGCGTGGACCGCGGAACCGTCCACTGACAGAAGAACGAGGAGAGAACGACATGGCGAAAAGGCTGTACGTGGGCAACCTGGCCTACAGCGTGACTGAAGCGGATCTGCGCGAAGTCTTCACCGAGACGGGTACTGTGGCCGACGTGAAGGTCGTGCTCGACCGCGAGAGCGGGAGGCCGCGCGGCTTTGCATTTGTCGAGATGTCGACCGACGAAGAAGCCGCCAAGGCCATGGGGACCTTGAACGGTCGCGAGATCCAGGGGCGTGCCATCAGTGTCAGTGAGGCACGCGAGCGAGGCGGCGGTGGCGGCGGTGGGGGTGGGGGTGGCGGCGGTGGCCG
>Ga0265330_10001107_pt1 | contig 16227 bp, 14 predicted proteins | sample 41919metaG_FD_202083 | JGI IMG/M metagenome (GOLD analysis project Ga0265330, IMG submission 202083) | Rhizosphere microbial communities from Carex aquatilis grown in University of Washington, Seatle, WA, United States - 4-19-19 metaG | ecosystem: Host-associated > Plants > Roots > Rhizosphere... | reverse complement strand
GAGTTTCACGAGCGACGTCTTGATCTCTTCGACGACCGGTTCTGGAAAAACTACCCCCTTGGCCGTCATGAAATCAATGGTTCTGACCGCACGCACGAGGAGCATATGGCCATAGGCGCGAGCGTCGCCTTTGACACCCACCGTGTTGACGCCGACGAGGCCGACAACAAGTTGCGACAGGCCGTCGTAGAGACCGTGGCGTTCGAGGATCTCCCGAACCTTGGCATCGGCTTCGCGCACGATCTCCAGCCGTTCCTTGGTAACAGGCGCGCCGACCACTCTGATGAACAGTCCGGGGCCGGGAAACGGCTGGCGTTTGCAAACGCTTTCCGGCAGGCCCAGCGCACTGCCGAGCGCGCGCACCTCATACTTGAAGAGATGGTCGATCGGATGCAGCTGGTCCAATCCTCCGAAATCAAGCCCGACATTGTGATGCGTCTTAATGACCGCACCGCCCGTCCGACCGGATTCGATCTGGTCCGGCGCCAATGTCCCCTGGATCACGACCGAGGCACCGAAGCGCCCGGCCTCTTGCCGGAAAACGTCCGCATACAGCCTCCTGAAGATCGTCCGCTTTTTCTCGGCATCGATCGCCTTGCCGATCGCCACAACAAAACGCGGCGCGGCCTTGACCACCCTGAGCGCGACGCCCGCCGCCTTGGCATGATGGCGAATTTCCTCCATCTCCCCTTGTCGCAAATGCCCGGCGTCGATCGTGATCGCGAGCAAGCGCTTCCCCAATGACGGGGCGATGAGCGCCGTAAGCGTCGTCGAATCGACGCCGCCGCTGAAACCGATCACCGCTTTCTTGCCTTGCATCGCCGCCGCGACCGCCTCGCGGATCGAGTCGATCATCGAAGCCGCCTCCCAATCACGTTCGCAGTCGGCGATCTTGAAGACGAAATTCTCGAGCAATTTGCGGCCACAGGCCGTCTCATTGACCTCGGGATGGAACTGAACGCTATAGATCGTACCCGCCTCGTTCGCCATTGCGGCAAAGGCGCCGTCGCGCGTCTTGGCCAAAGAAGAAAAACCGGGCGGCAGCTTGGTGACCGAGTCGCCATGGCTCATCCACACGTGGGTGTCCGAATCCCCCACGCCTTCGAAGATTTTGTTTGCCTGTATTTCACGGATCTCGGCCGAACCGTATTCGCGATTCATGGCAACCGGCTCGACCTGCCCACCAAGTTCGCGCGCGATCCATTGCATACCGTAACAAATACCTAAGACCGACACCGATTTGCCATCCGGCCTACGCAACGAGAGACAGCCGCGCGGCGGTTGTGGTGCGCCTCTTTCGTAGACGCTGGCCGGTCCGCCGGAAAGAATAACGGCCTTAACCGGAAACTTTTTGAACCACTTTCCGGCCTGATTGGGGCTCAAGATCGCCGAGCGTACGCCGAGCTCGCGCAATGTCCGTTCGATCAACCGCGTAACTTGCGAACCCAATTCGATAATGGCAACTTGAGGCAACGTATCCATTTGACGATCCTCCTAAAACGTTTTTACGGTACGCCCAAGGCAAAACCAAGGGTTGGCAAAAGCTTACATTGCCTATGAATAAAAAACAACCAATAAACAAGTCGTTCTCCGCGATCGATCCTGAAAAAGAAAAACTGCGCCGGCGGATGAGCGGGTGGCGCAGTTGGGTTGGGAATTGGCGATCAGACCTCGGCTTCGACGGCCGCCGCGATGAGTTGCCTGCCGTAGTCCACCGCTCCCGCCTTTTCGATGAATTCGGCGAGCTCTTTTTCATGGTTTCCGAAACCGATCTCATCGACAGCGCCGTCACGAGTGTTGAACAAGCCGCTATCCTCTTTGAGCAGAAAGATCGCGATGGCGCGGGCGATGATCTCATTTCCGTCGCTAATGAGCTTAGAGCATGCGTCGGCGATCTTGTCGCCTTCGGAGCCAAGGTCTCCATTAACGGCGGTATAGACGCGCCGGTATTGATCCGTCATCTTTACCCATACGGAATACGCGGCAACGATCGTTTTGGCAAGCCGAATTCGCGGATCGATTCCGTTATTAGCCAGCAATTCGCGGCCCGTTTCCTCGCGCATTTCTTCGGTTCTGTCGGACAAGCGCGACACAATGCCGCAGACGATCGACGCGGCGAGCGTGGCTGCGAACACCCAGCCGACGCCGAGCCCGCGGCCTTTCTCTTGAGCATTGAACCAGTCGATGAAGATCGCGACGATCGACAGCCCGCAGACGAAGGCGGCGGGAAACTGGCCGATGAGGACGAAGAACCGACGATCCGTCGTTTCGCTGACCTTGTTTTCGATCAAATCGTCTTCACGGACGATCAGCGCTTTGATCCTTTCCATGTCTGCCGGCGAAGGTTCAATTTTCTTAGGGGGCGCATCGGTATCATTGGGAAAATCCTTCATCTTGCATCTCCTTGTTGGGCCACGAGAGCCGTTGTGAATTTACAAACGCAACGCAAACTTAATCGAAAACATGAAAAATGTCAATACCCCCGGGTCTATGGCGTAAGCGAAACCGAGCTCAGCTCGGCGAAACCTGCGTCATCAACTTCGAACGGATGGCTTCGGCGACTTTAGCCGCCTCCCCTTCCGCGTACGAATGGCCGGGCCAGTGTTTGAGGCCGTCGTCAGCATGGCGCGGGACGATGTGCCAATGAGTATGGTCGATCATTTGTCCTGCGGCGTTGCCATTGTTCACTTCGAGGTTCCAACCGTCGCAAGCGGTCGCGGCGCAAACGGCCGGCGCCAATTTCTTGACCGCCAAGGTCAGCGCGACAAGGTCATCATCCGCAGCCGCGGTAATATTCTCGCTGTGCGCCTTGGGCACTACCAAAAGATGACCCGGGTTCACCGGATTTATATCCAAAAAAGCGACGACTTTTTCATTCTCGTAAACGATGTTTGTCGGGATCTGTTTAACGATAATTTTGCAGAAGAGGCAATCCATACGAGTTGTTAGTTGTTAGTTACGAGTTGTTAGTTGTTGATTTCGGAATGATCGCGATCAATATGACCAACAATACAACCATGGCGCAGATGAAAGTGATAAGACCAAGGCGGCCGAAGGGTAAGATCATTCTATACAACACGGGCAGAACGGCAAGCAAAATGATCGTGGGCACGATCGCGGCAAGCCGCCGGCGGCGCGGCGGCTGTTCGGTCAAAACAGCTATGACCCAAAGCACCAAAACAACCGCTGCCAGAACGCGAAAATCCAAGAACAGCGAAACAAAGCCGCGGCGGAAATATTCTGCGAGCGACAAAATGATCAGCAAGATCATCGATGCGGTGGCGAAGGGCGACACGATCGTGGCAATGATATTTTTTATCTTTTTGTCTTGTTCGAGCATATTTATATACCTAACAACTAAGTATGAATTATGAACGACTCGTGTCGAAGTATGAATTATGAACGATGAATGATGAATGCGTCGTCGTAATGAGTCATTCATCATTAGTCGTTAGTCGTTCATCGTTCATCGTTCATCGTTAGTCGTTCATCGTTCAAACTAATTCGTCAAACTGTTCACAAACTCCTGCCGCTCTCCGGTAATGGAACGCCACATCTTCAAAATGGCCGGCCAGACATCTTTCATCGTCAAAGGCGCTCGTTTCAATGTCACGTCGATCGCGGCTATCCGCAATTCTTTTTGCTGAATATCGATGCCCGGAACCGAAATTGTGAAATTGGCGGCGCGGCTCACCACCGACAGTTTCGAGAGATCAAAGGTCGCGGTCATTGTCCGCCACTCGCCGTTGCGGGCCGGCGGAACGTAGGAGGTTAAAATATAATTGATGCCGTCCTTGTCAACATCCGTTTCCCAAGTGAGCGGCAACGGGTCGGGGTTGAAAAAATTATCCTTGGTAAAGGCGAACAGCCCGGCGGTCTCGAGCCGGAGATCGCCGTAAGACGAAACAACGGGAACCAAACCGTTGCGGCGCGCGATCTCGGCGGTGGAAACGGTGAACGGCTTGTTTGTGTCGTCGATCGCAAGCTTCTGTGAGCCGACGGCGAGCGTCTGGAACGCTTCGGGGTGCGTGGTCGTGGCATAGAGCCGTCGGCCGTTCGTCACGATCGAAAAAGACGCCGGATCTTTCAGGTACCCGACATTGTCGGCGGCGTAAAAGCGGCTCGAGAAAACGAACTTTCTTTGTTTGGTGATCGTTTGGCGGAAAACAATGTCGTCGCCGGCCGGCAGATCGATGCGCACCACTCCCGTAAGCGGCTTCGCGGTGTAAAGCCGCAGGTCGCGAAGCGCCGAAAGCTTGCCGTCGGCGCTGTCGTTGCCGTCGTCGGCAAGCGACGCGCGGGCGATCGTCGCGCCGCGCATGGTCGCAACCGCGGTAAAGCCGTCGGCGCCGACATGGCGGTTCACGTCCTGGACGCGAAAGGCAAAGTCCAGCGGTTCGTTCTGCAGGTAAACTTTTATCGAAGCGGCGCCGCGGAAAGCGGTAGGGAACGTCGCAAGCGTTTTGGCCGGAACATAGCCCGGGATCTTCACAAGGGCGGAAACGTCGGCGCGATAAGCGGCGACTCCCGAAGCCGGCAGGTCGGCCAAAAACGCGTCAACCGTTTTAAAGTCAGGATGTCGTTCGTAAAGCGTGAGCCCGTTCCCCGATACCGCGGTCCAACCGAGGTTATCGATCGTCGAGTTCGACCCGGGCCGCAGATCGTTCGTCCATGTTTCGCGCGAAACAAGGCCGCCCAGCTCGACTATTTTCGGATCGCCCGCGACCGTCACGCTCACGGTGGCCGTATCAAAGGTCGAGGGCAAGCGCACGTCAAAATTAACCGGCTCTTCGACGAGCGATCGATATGATGTGTTGTCATCGGCAATGTTCAAAGGCAGAAGGCGCGACTCGGGAACAATGGGGCCTACAAGCGCGCTCGCACTTCCCGGTCGCCAATGCTCCTCGAACACGCCGGATGGCACGAGGTTGGCCGCGACAAGCCAAACCAAGACAGCGGCGACTGATGCCGTTGCGAGAAAAACACTTGTTAATCTCAAATACCTCATTTGATTAATTTATAAACGACTAACGATTAACGACTAATGACTAATGACTGACCCACCGGTCGGATTAGTCATTCATCGTTCATACTTAGTCGTTAAATTATTTCGCTATCTTCGTTATTCCGTAGAGCGATTCGTTGCCAAAGGTCTTGTAACGGCCCAATTGAAGCCCGAGCGCATCAAGCTCTTTGTTGATCGTCGGAAGTTCTGATTCCTTGATGGTGATGCCGTAGTAATAAAGCCCGCGCACCTCCAATAAAGGAAGCTGGCTCAGGACCGCGGGATCGCGGAGTCCGACCGCCACCGCACGGGCCGGAAAAAAGACCTTGTCGTCGCGCTCGGTCACGATAATGCTCCCCGGCTCGGTTTCCTTAAGAACCTCGGTTTTGACCGTTTGGTAATGCCGCAGGGTGGCGAGCATCGGCGAGAGCGATTCCGGCGAACGGAAATAGACCGTCCATGCGCTTAGGGCGATAAATATGCCGACGATAAGCGGAGCGATCCAGCGCCGATGGCGCGACATCCGATACACGCCTTCGGCGGCGAGCGGGACAAGCAAGACCGAGGCCGGCAAAAAATAGCGCATGTACGACGAGCCGATCGTCCATTGGGAAACGCTCGAGTCGACGAACACGCCGCTTCCGTAATAAACGCCGAGCACAAGGACCGTCCACCAGAACGCCCGGCCGAAGCGCCGGCGCGCTGTGCGTTCTTTGGTGAGCAAAAAACCGATCGCCGCAAGCGCCGGCAGCCACCAAGCGAAAGCGACAATGTAATTCCAAGCGTTCGCGAGCGCGGCGCGCGGATGGAATCCGAACGGCAAAATGAACGGCCGCGGCGAAGAAAGGAACGCGGGCAAGCGCGACGATCCTCCAACGGCCGGCGCCGCAACGCCGGGCGTGAGCGCGCCCACCGTGTAGCCCGAATTAAAAATTCCGCCGTAAAGATTGTAGTTCTCGTGAAAAAAGATCCCGATGAACGCCGCCGTGACAATGATGCCGGTAATGATCCGCAGCGCGTTCAAATTCTTGCGTAAATGCCACAGCACGACCAAGATGAGCGGCGCGAGCCAGATAAATTCGACCGGCCGCACCAAAAACGCCACGCCCAGGATAAAGATCCCCGCGACATCGTCGATCATCGTCTCAAGCCACACGACGCCCCGGCCTTTGGCGAATGACTGCCACGGCTGCAAATAAACGATCGCCATGCCGATAATGGCGAGGTCCAGAAAAAGCATGTTGGGGAAAAGGCCGCGGCTCGAAAAATACCAAACAGCCGGGTTTGCCAAGAACAGGATCTCCGCGATCAAAGCGCGGTGCGCGTCAAAGACCTTCCGCATGGTGAAAAAGACGCAAAGCGCGGCAAGCGCGGTGGCGAGCGGCGTTCCCCAAGAGAGGGCCGACTCGCCGGCAAGACGCACGAGCACGCCGAAATAGTAGATCGATCCGTAGAACGAGGCCGGAACCAAATAGCCGCCGATCGCGATGATCGAACGCGGGTGGACGACGCCGGAGCCGAAAATATTGTACGGTTCGACCGCCCATAAGCGGCTTAGGGCGGTAAAATTATTCGCGAAAAAGGCCACGGCCGTTTCGTCGGGAGAATTCCAAAGATGCGGAGCGATGAGTCCGAAAGCGGCGAAAACGGCGCCGAAGGCGGCCGCAATGACAATGGCTTTTATTGTTTGGCGTTTCATTTGACGATGGCGATTATTTCCGAGACCAGACCGGCCGCGAAGACCACCATAAGCGGAATTATGAGAACGCGCAAGCGGCTCTTAATGATCTTGCGGGCCATGAGCGCGATCAGGATGCCGTCGATCACGCCAAAAACGGCGCCGACAAAACCGAGAACCCCGATAAAGTCGCGCGCGCCGAAGAGATACGCCGCGAGCGGCAAGCCGACCGCCGCTGCCCACGCGCCGGTCGCCGAGAATTTAAAATCCATCCTGAACTGCTCTTTTATGTTCTCGCCGATCGTGAGAAACGAGGTGGCCACGGCCAAGAGGCCGAAGACGGCGCCGGAAGCGACGATCGCGCGGCCGACAATGGGAACCAGGCCGCCGATCGCGTCGGAGGCGGTGTTGGTCCCGGTCGCGCCGGCGACGACCAGGCCGAAGGCGGCCGAGAGAACGACGGAAAAAACGGTGCCGCCGACGATCGCCGCGGCGACATTTTTCATTTTTTTGTTAAGCGACTCGACGATGTCCGGTATCACCGAAAGGCCGCCGAAGGAGAAGAACACCACGCCGTAAGGCAGGAACCACTTGGAGGCGTGAACGGCCGTCAAATTGAGAACGCGAACGTGCGGAGCCACCAGCGCGACGACGATGACGGCGACAATGATGAGGAGCCAAGTGAGCCATCCCTCGAGATATTCCACGCGGCGGAACGGCAAAAAAATTATAAGCGACATGACCGCGAAAAAGACAAGTCCCCAAATTACCGGCGAACCTCCGAAAAGGACGGCGAGAAAAGCGCCGCCCAAAATAAGATATGCCAGGAGCGACCCGAGGAGCCCCATGGGGTTGGTTACGCTCGCAAGCTCGGCCGCGGCGCGGCCAAGGTGCTTGTGCGCATAGCCCACCAAGCGATGGCGGCCCGGCGTGGCTTCGGCCACTTTCGCGTAAAGCCAATGGATCATGACCGCGGCGGCGCCGAGGATAACGCAATAAAGCAGGCCGATGGGCGCGCCGGCTTGGGAAAACACATATGGCAAACCAAAAATGCCGGCGCCGACGATGGTGCCGACGATCGAAAGCGCGGCCAAAAGAACGGGGTTTTTCATAATTCCTTACGAATACACGAATTGTACGAATTTTACGAATAAAATGCGATGTTTTTTGATATTCGTAATTTCGTAACCGATTTGTAAATTAGCAAGATAGTATTATACCCCGTTTAGTACCATGTTATCTACTTGCCGAACGCCGGGTTTATCAATAAGATTCCTTTGCCACTATGATCGACAAGATCCCCCCGCATTCGAACGAAGCCGAACAGTCGTTTCTGGGCGCCTTGCTTCTCGACAAGGACGCGATCATTAAGGTTGGCGACGCTGTCCAACCCGACGATTTTTACCGCGATATCCACCGCCAAATATACGAAGCGATGGTCGACCTCTTTAAAAAGCGCGAGCCCATCGACCTGCTCTCCTTGGCGACGCGGTTGAATGACCGCAAACAGCTTGAACTCATCGGGGGGCGCGCTTACCTCATCACCCTTTCAAACTCGGTTCCAACCGCGGCCAACATCGCTCACTACGCCGAGATCATCGTGAAAAAATCGACCTTGCGGAAACTGATCTCGGCCGCCACCGATATCGTCGGCAGCGGTTTTGACGAGAACGAAGAAGTGGCGCGCCTTCTCGACACCGCCGAACAGAGCCTCTTCGCCATTTCGCAAAAGCACAGCAAGCAATCATTCGTGCCCATGTCCACCGTGCTTGAGTCGGCCTTCGATCGCATTGACGAACTGCACCGCGAAAAAGGAAAACTGCGCGGGATTAGTACCGGCTACAACGAGCTTGATTCGCTATTGGGCGGCTTGCAACGCTCCGACCTTGTGATCATCGCGGCGCGGCCTTCGGTCGGAAAGACCTCGCTTGCCATGGACATTGCCCGCCACGCGGCCGTCGGGAACAAAGTGCCGGTCGGCGTCATATCGCTCGAAATGTCCAAGGAGCAGCTCGTTGATCGCATGATCTGTTCCGAAGCCAACGTCGATCTTTGGCGCATGCGCACCGGCCGGCTCTCCGAGCAGGGCGGCTCCGACGACTTTGCCAGGATCGGCCACGCGCTCGGCATACTCTCCGAGGCGCCCATTTGGATCGACGACTCCCCTTCTTCAAGCATCATGGAGATCCGCACCAAAGCGCGGCGCTTGCAAATGGAACACGGGCTCGGGCTCATCATCGTCGACTACTTGCAGCTCATGGAAAGCAAGACCAAGATCGAGAACCGCGTGCTGGAAATTTCCGAGATCACCCGCTCCTTAAAGGGCTTGGCGCGCGAGTTGAACGTGCCGGTGGTCGCGCTCTCCCAGCTCTCGCGCGCCGTGGAAATGAGTAAGCCCGCCATCCCGAAGCTCGCCCACTTGCGCGAATCCGGTTCCATCGAACAGGACGCCGACGTTGTTATGTTCATCTACCGCAAAGCCGCCGACCGCAACTATCGCATCGAGGATATTCCCATGGAAGAACGCAACTTGGCCGAGATCCATATCGCCAAACATAGGAACGGCCCGACCGGCGTGGTAAAATTATTCTTCGACGATGCTCGCGTCACGTTTAAGAACTTAGACCGATCACATCCTGGCACACCGCCGGTCGCGGGAAATAACTAAATGCTAACAACTAAATTCCAAGGAAATTTCCAAACGCTAATAATTAAATATTAAAAACTACTGACAATTTAAATCCAGATCATTCGTATTTTTTGGAATTTAGTTGTTAGTTGTTAGTTATTAATAAAAAGATATGTCAATGTTCAATAAATTAAAAGAATTCAAAGACATGCGCTCGAGCGCCAAAAAGGCGCAAGGAATATTATCGACCGAGAACGTGACCGGCCAAGGCGCGTGGGGCAAGGTCATGATCAACATGACCGGAACGTTTGACGTCAAAAGCGTGACGATCGACGACGCGCTCATCGGAAAAAAGACGGAACTCGAAACCGGCGTCAAGGACGCCATTACCGACGCCGTCAAAAAGGTCCAATTCGTGCTTTTCAAGAAACGCAAAGAGCTGGAAGAGTTGCAGAAATAGTTTTAAAACGAACGACTAAGTATGAATTATGAATGATGAATACGGCGTCGTTATTAGTCGTTAGTCGTTCATCGTTAGTCGTTATAACCCCTTAATACTGGATAGGTGCGCAAGTACACTCCCGAGATCCAAGAACTGCTCGAGGCGTTTCAAACGCTCCCGGGCGTCGGCCCCAAGACGGCCGAGCGCTATGTTTTTGCGCTCCTCCGCCGCTCGCACGCCGAAATTGAAGCATTCACCGCCGCCGTCGCGCTCGCGACCAAGTCGGTCTCGATTTGCCAAACTTGTTTTACGGTCGGCCATCAAAACCCATGCGAAATTTGCTCCGACGGCCGCCGCGACCGGTCAACGCTTTGCGTCGTGGCCGAGCCGCAAGACATCGGCGCAATTGAAGCCACCGGCGCTTACCGCGGCCTTTACCATGTGTTGGGCGGCACGCTCTCGCCCCTGGAAGGCATGACGCAGGAAAAATTGCGCCTTGCCGAATTGATCCACCGGATCGCGAATGACCGCGTCCGCGAAGTCATGCTGGCCTTTTCCCCCAACCTCGACGGCGAAACAACGATCCTGGCGCTAACCGGCGCATTAAAAAAATATCCCGTCCGCCTCACCCGCCTGGCCCGCGGCCTCCCCATGGGCGCCGAGCTTCAGTATGCCGATGAGATAACGCTCACCGACGCCATTTCGGGGCGGAGAGAAGTGATAAAATAAATAGCATTACAAAAAATCACTGCTTAGGCAGTGATTTTTTCAATATTCAACTTGGTGTACGGCTGACGGTGGCCGCGGTTGCGCTTGTAGCGCGCTTTGCGGTGGTACTTGATCACATGGACCTTTTCGCCCTTGCCGTGTTCGACGACCGAGGCCATCACCTTGGCGCCTTTAACGATCGGCTTGCCGATCTTAACATCATCGCCGTTCGCGACGAGCATGACCTCAAAATCGATCTTGTCGCCTGCCTTTTTGGCGGCCAAAAGCTCGACTTCAAGCAACTCGCCTTCTTTGACGAGATATTGTTTTCCGCCGGTTTTGATGATCGCGAAATTCATAGCTTTTTTGATTCAAGATTCAGGATTAATGATTCATGAATACAAAAGATCCTTTCGGATCAATTTATGTGAACACCATACCTTATTGCCGTAAAAACGTCAAATTGCCTTTACAATAGCCGGTATTGCGTCATTCCGAGCCCTTAGGGTCGATTTGTCCAGGGCGAGGAATCCCTGAAGTGAATAAGAGACGTTGAGGTCCCTCGTCGTCCCAAGCCGCGTCGAGGGACTTCTCGGGACGACAAAAAAGAAAAGGGCGGGCCCATGAGAGAGCCCGCCGAGGATCGAAGGCGCCGTTCTAGTCGTCCGGCCACTTGTGCCTGGAAACAAACGACCAGATGATGAGCGGAATGACCGTCAGGAACCAGAACAGCCCTAGCCAAAACGGCCAATCCATTCCGGTTCCAAGGCCGAGAAGGAGAAAGCTGGCTGAAAATGTCTGAGCCCAGACCTTTAGTTTGCCCGGCCTCTTGGCCGCAACCGAAACACAATCGCAGAATCTTCGATACCAAACGACCTCGTGCATGAGCATGATCCGAGTAAGCCAAAGAGCGAACTCAAATACCAGCATCACCGTCAACGCGATCAATAGAAAGTTCCGAAACCATTCCGGTGAAAAGCTCAGTTGGACCCGGTCGAGGTCAAGTAGCAGTACGCAGAGGATCGGCGGGTAAAACAGTTTGTCCCACGCGGTATCGATGTACTTACCGATCGCAGTCGCCCCGCCTCCTCGCCTGGCGAGCCAACCGTCGAGATAATCGGTGGATGCGCCGGCGATCACGCCAACCATGGCCCACAGATCGTGGCCGAGAATATGCAAGACGAGTACGAGCGGCAAAAAAATGACCGGCCGCGAGAGCGTGAGAAGATTGGGAACCGTTCTCATTTCGCGCCAGGTAACTTTTTTGACACCAAAGAGCAATTGATAAATTGTCATTATCCCTCCGCCCGGAGCTTAACAAAAAAACCGGTTCAGGTCAATAATCGCTAGATACTCACGAATCACTGATTTATTACGAATTTACCAATAGGCATGGCTATTCGTAAATTCGTAACAGATTGGCGATTAGTTAGTATTGTAATTAATAATCGCTTGCGTCGCCGACCTTGATGCCATGCGCCGCAATATAGCCGGCGTTCACTTCCAGCACCGCGTCAACCGGCTCGTTCGGCGCAAACGGCGTCAGGTCGGTATTGGAAACGTTCTCTTTCAATTCAACGACGCGGCCGCCGTTAAGGTAGATGAAATCGAGCGGAAAATGCATTCGCGGCATCCAAAAAGGCGGTTGCGACGGCGGCGATATTGGGAAGATCATGCCGGCGTCCGGAGCAAGCGACGGCCGATCCGAAAGCCCTTGTTCTTGTTGCGCCGCGGTCGCCGCGACCTCGACCGACAATTTTACCGTCCCGACCATGATCGATCGCGTCTCCAAACCCGGATTGGCCGAGGATGAGGCGGGCGCGGCGATACTCCCCCGGAACAAATACGCAATAACCGCGATTGCGGCTAAAACGATCGCGGCGAAAATGATGATCTTTTTCATTTTTTTCTTTTTAAGATCGCCGCCGTGCCGACGATCAAGGTGACAACGGCGAGCAAAATAAAAGCGACCAATTTCCCGGCGCTTTGGAGCAATAAGGTCGCAGCGCCAAAGGCCGCGGAAATGAACCACAAAAAAAGCACGGCCGTACGCTGGCTGAAACCGGCATCAAGCAAACGATGATGCAAGTGCTTGCGGTCGGCGGAGGCGAACGAGCGCTTTTCCCAAAACACGCGGCGCGCAATCACCCAAGCGGCGTCAACGACCGCGACCCCGAGCGCCATAAGCACGACCGCAATTTTGGCGCCGGAAATTATCGAGAGCACGCCCAACATGTAGCCCGCGAGCAACGCCCCGCCTTCGCCGAGGTAAATTTTCGCCGGATGAAAATTCCAGGGCAAGAAACCGATGAAAGCGCCGCCGGCGAGCGCGGCGATGAGCGCCACGTCCGGCTGAAAATACTTGGTCGTCAAAGCCAGCGCCATAATGAGTAGCGAGCCGATCGCGGCGATGCCCGTGACCAGCCCGTCGAGCCCGTCAAAAAGCTTGGTCGCGTAGGTCGTGCCCATGAGGTACGGAAAAATAATTAGTCCCGAAAGCGGCGCAGCCAAATAAATTATCCCGCCGAAAGGGCTCGTAAGCTTGGAAACTCCGACCCCACTAAAAATAACAACGAGCGAAGCGATGATCGGAAATAATATCTGAACGCGCGGAGACAAGGAGCGGATATCATCGAGCGCTCCGCCGACGATCAAGATCACGCCGCCGATAACGACGCCTATCACCATCGGCCAGGTGATCGTACCGATGATCCGCCCGGTCGTTAACGCGGCAATGACAAGGCAAACGGAAAAACTTAAAAAAATTCCCACTCCTCCAAGAAGCGGAACCGGCGCGGTATGTATTTTGCGCACATTATCCGGCCGATCGACAATGCCGTAACGCAAAGCAACCCTTCGCACGAGGGCTGTCAGGCCGAACGAAATTATCGCGGAAGCCGCAAACCAAAAAAACATACTATTGGATAGTATCATAATCCGTAGTCGCGCGGGTAAAGCGGCTCTGTTCCGTCCGATCCCAGCCCGCTTGATAAAATTGGCAGTTGCTCGACGGTTCGCGGCCAAGGCAACGGCAAGGTGCCGGTAAATTCAGCCGCGCCAAAAAGCGCATCGCTAACGCCCTCGCCCTCGCTCCCGGGAAGCCAGGCCGCTATGGCCGCGTCCCACTTTGGCAGTTCGTCCGTAATGATAAGCGGCCGGCCGGTGATCAGGACCACAACAACTTTTTTGCAGGTTTTTTTAAGATTATCGATCGCCGCCAAGTCGGCATTGTCAAGACGGGGCTCGCTGTTATCGCCCCATCCTTCGGCATAAGGTTTTTCGCCGACCACGGCTATACCGATATCGGCGAGATCGTTTTGCGGAAAGTTTCCGTTAATATCGTATTCAACTTGCGTCTCATTGCCCGCCATGCCGCGAATGCCGGCGAGAATGGAAGTTGCGCCGGGTATCCAATTTCCGTCGATCCCCTGCCACTCGACGGTCCAGCCGCCAGCTTGGCGGCCAAAATTGTCAGCGGCGCTGCCGGCCACGCGAATATGCTTGACGCTTGCGCTTATCGGTAAAACATTATCGGCATTCTTGAGCAGGACCAGCGATTCCCCAACCGCTTGTCTCGCTAATTCTTTATGCGCCGCCGAGCCGACCGTTTCAATACCCGGCTCCAAACCTTGCGGCTCGTCAAAAAGACCAAGGGCGAATTTTGCCCGAAGAATGCGCCGCACGGCGTCATCGATCCGGGACACTTTAATATCGCCGTTTGCGACCGCGAGGCGCATCTGCGAAACAAAGGCCTTGTAATCATACGGCAGCATGACCATATCCATGCCGGCGTTCACCGAGCCGACAAGCGATCCGTAATTGTCGGACGAGAATTCGTAAACACCGTACCAATCGGAAACGACAAACCCCCTAAACCCCAATTCGTTTTTAAGAACATCGGTCAGCAAATATTTATCGGCCGAAATATTTTTGTCGCCCCAAAAACCCAGTCCGGCCATCACCGACAAAGCCCCCGCGTTTATCGCGGCGCGGTACGGACCCAAGTACTCATTGCGCAGCGCCTGCTCGTTCGCCGGCACAACGCCTTGGTCAAGATGAAAATCCTTATTCTTCGATGTCCCCCAAGCCATACTGCCGACCCCTATATAATGTTTGGCGGTCGCGATAACATTGATAAAGCCGTCCGGCGCGGAGCTGGCTTGCAGACCCTTAATATAGGCGGCGCCCAAGGCGGCGACCCGTTGCGGATCATCGGAAAATTGCTCATAAACGCGCCCCCAGCGAATATCGGCGGGCATATCCAAGGCCGGCGAAAAATTCCAGCGAATGCCCAAGGCGGCCGATTCTTCGGCGGTCGCGGCCGCAACTTGTTCGGTTAGCGCCGGATCGTTTGCCGCACCAAGCCCGATGGCGTGCGGAAAGATCGTCGCACCCGGCACATTGCCGTTCCCGTGATTGGCATCGGCGCCATAAAGAATGGGAATGCCAAGCCGCGATCCTTGCGCCGCGCTTTCGTAAGTCGCAACCATTTCTTTCCAGCCAAGGGCCGTATTGTCAACCGGTTTGCCTCCCGCCCCGCTTAACACCGCACCAAGCCCGTAGGCCGCAATGTCGGCGGTGTTTTTTATGCTATTTTTTTCCACGAGCGCCATTTGCCCGATCTTTTCATCAAGCGTCATGTACCCAAGCAGATCGTTAATTCGCTTTTCAATCGGCAAAGAAGGATCGCGATACGCCGCGTCTTTTGGAGGTTTCCCTAAAACGGGCGCGGGTTGTAACGATGACATATAAAAAAATACATATACCAACCCGATGACAAACGCCGCGGCAAAAGCTGAAAAAGCGATTTTTATAACCCAACCCGACGACTTAAAAAGTATCATGATGACAGTATATCAAAAATTTAAAGACCGCGAACCCTTGTCTTGGGTTTGCCGTGTTATCTGATGCCGGTATCGCAATATAAATTCATTTCGCTCACGAGGTCGGATTTCACGGTTATATTCACCGCCGTACAACGCGGAAATACTTTTCCGCTAACAGCCGAGAGTATGTACTCGTCGGGCGGCAGCATTATTTTGTAAGCGCCGTTTTTATCCGTTTCGATTGTTGCAAAAGGCGCGCCGCCCGCGTTGTTTGCGACAATCGCTTGAACGGTTGTTTGATATGGCTTGTCGGCGCAGTTGGGGTCCGGCGGATTTCTTTGAACCGGACAGGTCGGTCCAAGCAAAACATGCCCGGTCACGCCGCCCGAAACAACGGGTTTTGCTCCGTCAACCAAAATATTCGTGTTTATCAAACTTTTTCTAATGAGGTCGAGGTCTTGTTTGGAATATGAATTTCCCCGCAGATCCAAAGTCTGCAGTTCGGTTAAATTTCCCAACTCGTTCGGCAAACCGGTGAGCTTGTTGTTCGAAAGATCAAGCACCAACAAGTTCTTTAATTGCCCCACCTCCGCCGGCACGCCGGTCATTTGGTTGTTACTGGCATTCAATATCTTTAAATTCGCCAGCTGACCGATCTGCGACTGGATCGCGCCGGTCAGTTTGTTGTGCGAAACATTCAACTCTTCCAGATCGGTCCGATCAAAAACATACGAAGGGATCTGGTTCAAATTTTTATTGCTTAAATCCAAAACCTTCCCGGCGGAAACGGATATGTTGGTATTTCCGTTAAGATTGGTTTGTTTTTGCTCCCTAGGAACCCAAAACATTTTTGAGAGCAAAACAATTATAGCAACAACTATTATCGTCAAAACGATTATCAATAATGTTTTTTTCATATAACCGTCATTTGCATCGCTT
>Ga0265330_10001105_pt1 | contig 16240 bp, 15 predicted proteins | sample 41919metaG_FD_202083 | JGI IMG/M metagenome (GOLD analysis project Ga0265330, IMG submission 202083) | Rhizosphere microbial communities from Carex aquatilis grown in University of Washington, Seatle, WA, United States - 4-19-19 metaG | ecosystem: Host-associated > Plants > Roots > Rhizosphere... | reverse complement strand
AAAATACCTAAGATTGCTATAATTTCAACATAATATTGTCGAAGCAAAGCAAGCTAAAACATATGCCCAAAGGACCGATTTTCGAGAAAAAAAACGTCGTTGTGGCCGGGGGAGCGGGTTTTCTCGGCTCGCATCTTTGTGAAAAACTGCTTCAGTCGAGCCATGTCATTTGCATCGACGCTTTTATCGGCTCGTCCGAGCGCAACATTGACCTGCTCTTGCGCAATCCCGATTTCGAATTCATAAAGCACGACATGTCCGTTCCGTTCGAGCTGGAGTTGTTCAAAGAATTGGATCGTTTCAAAATAAAATTCCAGGGCGTGCAAGAGGTGTATAATTTGGCCTGCCCCACCTCGGCCAAGAATTTCGACAAGATCCGCATTCAGACGGTAGCCGCCAATTCTTTGGCCGTAAAAAACGCCCTCGACATGGCCGTAAAATACAACGCCAAGCTTGTTCACGGTTCGACCTCGGTCGTCTACGGACCGCGAACTTCTTCGGAAAAAATGTTCGCCGAGACCGACCTGGGCGTCATTAACCACCTTGGCCCGCGCGGCTGTTACGACGAGGGCAAACGCTTCGCCGAGACCATGGTGCAAACCTATGTTGATGCGCTCAACCTCGACGCCAAGATCGCGCGCATCTTCCGCACCTTCGGGCCGCGCCAGCGCCTTTTTGACGGCGAGATGATCCCGGACTTCGCCGTCGACGCGCTCGACGGCACGGATCTGGTCATCTACGGCGACGAAACGTTCTCAACCTCGCTTACCTACGTTAGCGACATGGTCGAAGGGCTTATAAAACTCATGGCCGCGCCGATGGGCATCGGGGCGGTCAATTTGGGTTCCGACGAAGAGGTCAAGCTCGTGGACGTGGCGCGGAAGATCATCGAGCTTACCGGCTCAACCTCGCAAATACGCTTTGAGGCGCCCTTGCTTTTCATGACCCCGCTCGGCCTCCCCGACCTTGCCAAAGCCAAAGAGCATCTGGGCTGGATCCCGCTCGTCCGCCTCGAAGACGGCTTGGCCAGAGCCGTTGATTACGCCCGCGCCAACAAGGCGCTCATCGATACCATGAGGAATGCGGAATAGCGCGGTAAATTCCAATAACTAACAACTAAATTCCAAGGAAAGTTCCAAAAAATAATCTCCAATATCAAAAAATGTCCACCGCACTTTGAATTTTAGTTGTTGGCATTTGGAGATTTCCTTGGATTTTAGTTGTTAGCATTTAGTTGTTATGAAAGTTGCAATAGTGATCCCTGCCTATAATGAAGCAAAGATGATCGCCGAAGTGATCAAAGAAGTGCGGGGAGTGAGCCCGCACGTTTTTGTCGTTGATGACGGGTCGAGCGACGATACCGCTTCCGTCGCGCGCGCGGCGGGCGCGACCGTTTTGCGCCACGCGCTTAACCGCGGCCAAGGCGCGGCGCTGCGGACGGGGATCGAAGCCGCTGTAAGTGCAAATTCCGATATTGTCGTCACGTTCGACGCCGACGGGCAAATGTCATCCGCCGATATTCCGTCGCTCTCCGCGCCCATTGAGGCGGGTTTTTGCGATGTTGTTTTGGGATCGCGCTTTCTTGCTGGGGATTCACGATTCACGATTCACGATTCACGAATGCCGACTGTCCGTCGCTGGACGCTCAAAGCGGCGCTGTTCTTTACGCGGCTGACGACCGGGTTGAAGCTTACCGATACGCACAACGGCTTGCGCGCGTTCTCGCGCGAGGCGGCCGCGCGTCTCGACCTGCGCTGCGACCGCATGGCCCACGCCTCCGAGATCATCGAAGAGATCTCGCGCCTCGGCATCAAGTATCGTGAAGTTCCCGTCACGATAAAATACACCGATTACTCGCTCGCCAAGGGCCAGAAACTTTCCGGCGCTTTCCGCATTATCCGCGATCTGCTACTCTCGTCGTGGATGAAGTAACTGCGGTAATAACTAAATGCTAACAACTAAATTCCAAGGAAAGGACCAAATGAAAAAAACTAAATTTCAAAAAACAAGGAAGTGTATGCGGTTTGGAATTTAGCCTTTGGTTCTTGGTTCTTGAAACTTTCCTTGGAATTTAGTTCTTAGTTGTTAGTACTTACCGAAGTTTATGCTCGCATTCCAAATTATTGTCATTATTTTTTGTCTGTACGCCGCTTTCCGCGTTTGGCAAAAGGTCAGAGCCAAGTCGCTCGGAGTCCGCTGGGGCGCTTTCTGGCTCGTCTTTTGGCTTGGCGTCGGGATCGTGGTCGCTTTGCCATGGACCACTTCGCTCCTTGCGGCGCGCCTCGGGGTCACGCGCGGCGTTGACCTGGTCATTTATGTTTCAGTGATCGTTTTGTTCTATTTGGTTTTCCGTCTGACGCTGAAGATCGAAAAATTGGAGGGAAATATTACAAAGATTGTTAGAGAGGTGGCTTTATCTGAGGCCAAGAAGGAAGCTAACAATCTTAAAAACTAACAACTAACAACCCAACTACGCTTCGGCTTCGCTGGGCATGCTAAAATCCAAGGAAAGTCCCAACTGCTAAATTAAAAATTCAAATACTTAACATCGTATTTGGAATTTAGTTATTGGCACTTGGATATTTCCTTGGAATTTAGTTGTTAGCATTTGGCATTTATCGTATGAGAATCCTTCAAATCTCGCCCGTCGCGCCGCCGCAGCGTTCCGGCATGGCGAATGCGGCCGGAGAAATATACAAAGCGACAAAGGTGGCGGGCGCCGATGTTGAACTGGTCACGGCTTTCGGCGATTCGACGATAAAAAATTTGCGCAACTTTCGCGTCCCCGGCGCCGGTTTTTTGGCGTTCACGCCGGCGATATTAAAGCTTCTTCTCGCCGACCCGGCAAAAAATTCACCGATTTCGTCAAAAACCGATAAGACAGTTATTCTCGATCGAGAAAAACTGTCCCAAGCGGAAAACGCGAAAAACGGGAATTTTGACATCGTACACTTGCATTATCCCTGTTACGGCAACGCCATGATGGTTTCGCTCGCGCGTCTTCTGGGGAACAAAAAACCGCTGGTCGTCTCCTACCATATGGACACGGTGGGCCGCGGACTGCGCCGTCCGGTTTTCTCGCTTCATGCAAAATTGTTTGCACCGCATTTTTTGCGCCATGCCTCGGTTATCGTCGTTGCTTCGCGCGATTACGCCGAACACTCTTTGCTCGCCAAATATCCCGAACTCATGGCCAAGGTCGTCGAAATTCCCTTCGGCGTCGACTCGACGCGTTTTCACCCCCCCTCTCCCTACCCTCTCCCCGAAAGGGCGAGGATAAATATCGTTCCTCCCCTCGACGGGGGGAGGATACAGGAGAGGGCGGAAAATATCCTTTTTACCGCCGCACTTGACGAGCAGCATTATTTCAAAGGCCTCCACATTTTGCTCGAAGCAATGGTAAAAGTGCCCGAGGCAAAATTAACGGTCGTGGGCGATGGGAACTTGAAAGAAAGTTATATTCGCCGCGCGCAAGAATTGAAGATAAGCGATCGTGTAAATTTTGCGGGCCGCGTGTCCGACGAGGACTTGTCGAGATATTTTCAAGAAGCCGATGTTTTTTGTTCGGCGTCGGTCGATCGTTCCGAGGCCTACGGCATCGTGCTCATGGAAGCAGCCGCCTCCGGGCTTCCGGCCGTCGCAAGCGATATCCCGGGCGTGCGTTCGGTCGTCGCGGACGGCGAAACCGGCCTGCTTATTCCGCCCAACGACGCCGGCGCGCTCGCCGAAGCGCTGCGCGATCTGTTGAGCGACCTCGAGTTGTTAAAAAAAATGGGCGAGGCCGCCCGCAAGTTCGCCCTCACCCGCACATGGGCTGATGCCGGAAAGAAATATTTGGAGATTTATAAAAAACTTGTCCGGCCCCCGGCGTCGGCCGATGCTTGACTTTTTATGTAAGAATAATAATATTGAGGCAGGCCAAGGAGGATTCGATGGTTAAAAAAATGATCGGTTGTTTGGAAGCGCTAAATCAATTTGTGCCGGGATATTCGGGAGGATATTTTTACCTCCTGATCGAGAATGCCGCTACGCCGGTGTTTGCATATTCTGTACCGACCGCAATGGTCAGGATCGGAAGGTTCGAAGTCGGCGGCGAGGCCGAATGCCTCTCTGAGGCGAAGGAAAACGCGTTTCGACTGGCTCGCAATTCGAGTCACCGAAGCAGTTGGCAAAGCCAGGACGAGGCCGCGTGCAAGCCGGGCGGAGCCGTTCGCTTCAAGCTGGGCGCGTTCGATTGGGTCATGTCCTTCTCCGGATATCAATATCAGGAACATTGGAACGAGGCGCTTATGCTCGCCGTTGCCAAGGTGACGGGCATTGTCTCGGCTGATGACGCCTATGTCATCGCCAATGAAGCTACCAGACCATGTTTGGACCGCCTCATGCCTCGTGGCTAGAAAATCTTCCGGTTCGCGCACGAATAAGGCCGTCAGAAACGGCCTTTTTTTATATTGTTTTAACCCGTGAAAATCCGGTCCTTACTTACTGGCTGTACCTGAACACGAAATCCGCATCATTGATCCCGAACCAACTCTCCGAGGTCTGTTTGGCGCGAGCGATGATATGGTCGGCGTCTGTCCAGTAGGAATTGACCACAAAGTAGCCGCGCTTTACTCCCGCAAGCGCCATGGCCTCGTTCATATACTCCGATGACGGATCAATATAGATCATCTTTAAGAAAAATTGATAAAGCGGCCCGCCGGTGGGAACGGGATAGGCGAAAATTTGCCCCTCGGGGGTATTATAATATTTGAAAAAACCGAATTTGCTTAAGGCCGCAGCCGAGACCGGTTGGGCAGAGAGAACGATATACGGCTCGCCGTTGGCATCGTCGTTTATCGCGATCGCCGCCGTCATATCGGTCGCCGACGTACTCCATCCTTTGGAAATGACATAAGCGTCGGCGCGCGGATAAGCCAGGTAAACGCCGCCGACAAAAAAGAAAGTAATGGCGGCGATCGCGGCGGCCGCGCGCCACGGCTTGCCGGCGGTTTTTCCCAAAAGTTTCGCTATTTCCGCGGCCGCGGCCGGCGCGGCGATCAATAGCGCGATAACGAGGAGGCGTCCGGCATAACCGCCCTGTTCGCTGTCGGGCAGGTACGAAAAATCAATGCTAATGGCGATCAATATTCCGCTTATCGCGGCCGAAGCGGCGGCGATAAGATAAGTGCGATTTCGCGTGACGCCAACGACAATGATGATCGCGGCCGCGCTCCCGATGGCATAGACCGGATCAGTAAGCGCATGGAAACGGGTGAGCGGCAGGTCGAACGGCATGGTGATCGAGCCGATCCGGTCCAATGAAAAAGAAAAACCGTTGCCCGAAACGGCGAAAAGCGCGGGCAATATCGTTGCGCCGGCCGCGCCCGACAACATCTTCCAGAGCGGCCTTTTGAATTGAACGACGGCGGCGAGGACAAGGGCGGGAACGCCGGCGATGGGATGGGTCATGAACGCCGCAAAGGCGAAAAGCCAGACCAACAACTTCACCCGCCCGTCATTTTTTGCTCCAAGACCGAGGATTGCGGCCAGCAGGCAATAAAGCGCGGCCAAGCCGAATGGGGTCGTGTCGATAAATGAAGCGAGCGGCAGAACGGCCAAGAGCGCGGCGCAAAATATCCCGGCGCGGCGCTTCATGGTTTTGGCGGCGCCGGCCGCGGCGGCGCCGATGCTCGCGGATGCGAGCGCGGGCAAGAGCCAAATGCCTATCGTTTCGACCGGTAATTTTGTAATAAAAGAAATAAGGACGGTGAGCGCGTATTGGCCGGAGTAATAGATCGTCTTGGGGGCGATAAGCCCGGTTTCCAAGATGTGCCGTTCGGCGGCCGCGTGGACGAACGGATCGTAGCCGTAGCCGATGCGGTAAACGATCGCCGCAACCGCCAAACCGATCGACCAAAGCGCGAAGGTCGCAAGATACGACGCGTTGGCGCGCGCGCGAAGCATCATCGCCGCGCTGCATGCGGCCGCCAGCGCGAGGCCGATCCAAAAAAGCTGCGGTACCTGACCCCACGGCGTATTTATGGCGGCGTCGGTTTGGTTGCGCGAGAGGATCAGCAGACAAACGCCCGCGAGCGCGGTAATCGGCGCGAGCGCCAAGGCCCAGACGGGGCCGCCTTCATTTTGACCGGCTGTTTCGTCAGGGTCTGGGACAAAAGTCACCGCGACCGCGCTCCGAACGGGCGTTTTTTTGAAAATATATCTTATTATCAAAAAAGAAACGGCCAAAGACAGGATCAGTATCAAGACGAGCGCCGGATTCGACAGGTTCCATGCGAGGTAAACGACCCCGCCGATCGAAGAAATAACGGCGGCGACAACGGCGATGCCTAGTGCTATGCTATATAACATGGAAGAACAGTATATCAGTAAACCTTATTTTCACGACCGCCTGCTCAGCCGGACGGTTTTGCGCCTGTTTCCGCATTCGGTCGCGCCCAACCAGATCACCATGGCGCGATTCTTTTTGACCCCTCTGGTGGTTTGGCTTTTGTGGATCGGCAATTACGCTTGGGGCGTACCGGTTTTTGTTTTGACCGCTTTCACCGACACGATCGACGGCTCAATGGCGCGCACCAGAAACCAGATAACCAAGTGGGGGATCGTCTTCGATCCGATCGCCGACAAGCTTTTGGTGGGTTCGGTGCTTGTTGTGCTTATCATGCAAAATTTGTCGTTCTACCTTGGGATCATCATTATCATCATGGAAACGTTCGCCGCTTTGGCCGGGCTCTACTCCCACCGCAAGGATCGCGTTTTCATGGCCAATAATTTGGGGAAAGCCAAGATGTGTTTGCAAATAGCCGGAATCCTGGTTCTTTTGGTGGGCGTTTGGACCGGCTTAGCTCTGCTCCATTCTTTGGCCACGATCATTCTCGCCACTTCGGTCGTTTTCGCTTTTGCGAATATCATCGCTTTTGGATTCAGAAGGGCGATTTGAGTGAGTAGTGGGTAGTGAGTAGTATTGCTGGTTACTCACTACTCATTATGCACTACTCACTTTGTTTGTTGCTTGTAAAGTTCAACAACATTTTTAAGAAGCATCGCGACCGTCATGGGGCCCGCCCCGCCCGGGACCGGGGTCATGAACGAAGCGGCTTCCGCCACTTCGGGCGAAACGTCGCCAACGGTCTTGCCGCCGACCTTGTTCGTGCCGATGTCGATCACGATCGCTCCGGGTTTTACCATTTCGGGTTTGATAAAAGCCGGCCGGCCGACGGCCACGACCAGAATATCGGCGACTTTCATGAGCGCGGCGTTCCCCGGATAAGTCGGTTCGGCGCGGATATGTCGTTCGCGCAACGCGTCGCAGAACGATTGGGCAAAGACCGCGCTGTTGCCGATGACCACGGCGTGTTTGTCGACGAGATCAACCCCTGTTTTATCCAAAAGCGCGAGGGGTCCGGCAATGCCCGGCGAAAGCAAACCCGTCGTATTTTTAGGATGAAAGCCGTCGACATCCTTGGCCGGGTCGATCTCAAGAATGATCGCGTTGGGATTTAATTTTTCGGGAAGAGGGAGTTGGACCAATATTCCATTGACGTTCTTGTCATTGTTCAATTCGTGTATTTTGGAGACGATCGTCGCTTCATCAACGTCGGCGGAATAATCAAAACGATGAACAACAATGCCCGCCTCGGTCGCGGCTTTTTCTTTCAAATTGACATACAGCAACGAGGCCGGGTCTGAACCGACCAAAATGACCGCAAGACCCGGCTTAAGGCCGCTTGCGGTTATTTCTTCCTTGAGTTCGGCGCGGATCTTTTGCGCTTCAATTTTTCCGTCCAATAAGATCGCCGGCATATTGTGGGCTAACTAATTCTAATCAGTTACTAATTTACGAATACTAACGGCTGGATCGCCCTATCAGTAAATTCGTAAAAAATTGGTATTCGTTAGTATGGCAGCGGAAATTTCTCCGCCAACTTTTTAACTTCAGCGCGGGCACTTGCTTTAACTTCTTCGGTCGGCGTCTTGATGACGCTCGCGATGATATGCCCCAGCTCGGCGGTTTCGTCCTCTTTGAGGCCGCGAGTGGTTACGGCCGGCGTGCCGACCCGGAGCCCTGAAGGATCCATCGGCTTTCTGGGATCGAAGGGGATCATGTTCTTGTTGACCGAAAGCCCGATGTCTTCCAAATGTTTTTCCGCTTCTTTGCCGGTCAGATATTTGCTCAAGTCCAAAAGCAGCAAGTGGTTGTCCGTGCCGCCGGTAGCCGGACGAATGTCTTCGCTTGAAAGCGTTTTTGCCAAGGTTTGCGCGTTCGCGAGCACTTGCTTTTGATAATCGACGAAAGACGGCTTAAGCGCTTCGGCAAAACAAACCGCTTTGGCCGCGATCACATGGTCAAGCGGGCCGCCTTGCATGCCCGGGAAAACGCCGGAGTCAACGGCTTTGGCGTGCTGCGCTTTGGCGAGGATCATGCCGCCGCGCGGACCGCGCAAAGTTTTGTGCGTGGTGGTGGTGACGACATCGGCATAGCGCACCGGGTCGGGGTGGAGTTTGGCGGCGACGAGTCCGGCAAAGTGCGCCATGTCCACCATGAAAACGGCGCCGACCTCGTCGGCGATGGCGCGAAAAGCGGCAAAGTCCAAGTGGCGCGGATAGGCGGTATATCCCGCGACGATTATCTTGGGCCGGTGTTCGAGCGCAAGAGCGCGCACTTCGTCCATGTCGATGCGTTCGGTATCGCGGCGCACGCCGTAATGGACGAACTTGTAAATTTTTCCCGATGCGTTAACGGGCGAGCCGTGCGTCAAGTGTCCGCCGTGCGCGAGGTTCATGGCGAGGATCGTGTCGCCGGGCGCGGCAAAAGCCATGTACGCCGCTTGATTGGCTTGCGAACCGGAGTTGGGCTGGACATTGGCGTGTTCGGCGCCGAAGAGTTCTTTGGCGCGACTGATCGCGAGCGATTCGATCTCGTCGATCACCTGGTTGCCGCCGTAGTAACGGCGCCCCGGATAACCTTCGGAATACTTGTTGGTGAGCGGCGTGCCCATGGCTTCGATCACCGCCTGTGAAGCGATGTTCTCGGAGGCGATCAGCTCAAAGCCGTCTCGCTGTCGCTGGATCTCTTTTTGAATGAGGTCGCTCATCGCCGGGTCGGTTTTTTTGAGGTGTTCAAGTATAAACATAGGACTTATGGGTCATATACGACCTATTGTTTCCCACTGTAGCATTTTTAAGGAAAAATGCTACTCTATATGCATGAAACTGCGCGAAGCGGAAAATATCCATTGCATCGGCGCCGGGGGGATCGGCCTTTCGGCCGTTGCCAAGTATTTGGTCTCCCAAGGGAAGAACGTCACCGGCTCCGACCTCGAAGAGACCGCGATAACCGCGGATCTTGGCGGCCATGGCGTTGCCATGACCTATGGCCAGCTTGGCGGCGTGCCGGTTGATACGGACTTTGTCATATACTCCGAAGCCGCGCCCTTCGAAAACCCGGAGCGCGCCGACGCCCGCGCAAAGAATATTCCCGAAATGAGCTATGCCGAGGCGCTGGGCGCCATTTCGCGCGACAAGCGCACGATCGCCGTTTCCGGCACCAACGGCAAAAGCACGACGACCGCAATGATCGGCCTTATCCTCGAAGCGGCGGGGTTCGACCCGACGGTCATCGTGGGGAGCAAAGTTTCGAGTTTTCCGCTTGGCAATTTGCGGATCGGCGAGAGCGATTGGCTGGTGGTCGAAGCCGATGATTACCGCGGCCACTTGTTGCAGCTGCGGCCCGAGATCATCGTTCTCACGAACATCGAAGAAGAACATTTGGATTATTTCACCGATCTCGATCACATTGTGCGCACTTTTCAATCGTTCATCGACTCCCTTCCGGAGGACGGAACGCTCATCGTGAACGCCGACGACGAAGTGAGCTGGGACGACCTCCGCCATCATCCGAACACCGTAACTTACGGCATCGAGGAACAAGCCGATCACATGGCCGCGGACATCAAAACGGGCGAGGGCGAACAGTCGTTCCTGTCGTCGGGCGCGACCTACGAGCTTAAGGTTCCCGGCAAATTCAATATCTCGAACGCGCTCGCGGCCATTGCCTGCGCCAAGTCGCTGGGCATCGCCGACGAGACGATCAAAGAAACGCTCGCCGGCTTCAACGGCATTTGGCGGCGCTTCGAGCGGCTGGGGAGCTTTGACGGCGCTACGGTCATCTCCGATTACGGCCATCATCCGACCGCCGTTCGCCTCACCGTGGCGGCGGCGCGCGAATTCTATCCCGGCCGCCGGCTTGTCCTGGTCTACCAGCCGCACCAGCGGCATCGCACCAAGGCGCTCATGCGCGATTTTGCCGCGGCCTTTGACGGCGTCGACCTGCTCATCATCTCCGACATTTACGATGTGGCCGGACGCGAAGACCCGGACGCCTCGGACGTCAGTTCGGCGATGCTCGCCGAGGCGATCGCCGCGCGACCCGAAAGCCCGCGTCCGCTTTTGGGCGGCGATCTTCGCCACACCGAGGACATGTTGCGCTCTAACGTCGAAGCCAACGACGTCGTTATCATCATGGGCGCGGGCACGATCGACAATTTGGCCCGAAACCTCATCAGTTCTTCATGAGCAGCAAGCGACAACCCGTTGACAAGGTTTTTTTGACGCTCGTCCTGGTCGAGCTTTTTTTCGGCGTCGTCATGCTGGCTTCCGCCTCCGGGCCGCTTTCTTACGAACATTATCACTCGACCTGGACCTATGTTTGGCACCAGGTCAAAGTCGGCGTTTTGCCGGGGCTTGCCGGCATGTGGATACTCTCGCGCATCAATTATCGCCGCGCCGAGCGATGGGCGCCTTTCATCATGCTCGCCGGACTTTTTTTGATGGTGCTTGTTTTTGTGCCGCCGTTTGCCGCCGGTTTCGGCACGGCGAAAAGCTGGATCATGATCGGCCGGCTGTTCTCGTTCCAACCGGTCGAATTTTTAAAACTGGCCATGATCATATACATTGCGGCGCTCGCCGCCTCCCCCGGCCGCGCGCCAAATAAGATATTTCTGCCCGCCGGCCTCTCCTTCGCCGCTTCGGCGGCGCTTCTTGCGTTTCAGCCCGACTTTGGCTCGCTCCTTATTTTGGCCGCCATTTTCCTTATCATGGTCTTTTCCGCGGGCGTGCCTTTTTCCTATTTGCTCGCCACCGCGCTCGTGGGAGGCGGCGCTCTTTACGCTTTTGCCAAGACGGCTTCGTATCGCGCGGCGCGGCTCACCGTTTTTCTGCACCCCGAGCTTGATCCGCAGGGCATCGGTTACCAAATAAACCAGGCCTTTTTGGCGATCGGCTCCGGCGGCATGTGGGGGGTCGGGCTGACGAACTCTCAGCAAAAATATTCATACCTGCCCCAGGTTTTGAGCGATTCCATTTATCCGATCATCGCCGAAGAGCTGGGTTTCTTTTTCGCCCTGGGCCTCGTCGTATTGATCGCCGTTATTTTTTTTCGCGGCCTAAAAATTGCGCGCGAGGCTCGCGACCCGTTCGGACGGCTCGTCACGATCGGCGTCGTGAGCTGGCTCGTCGTGCAATCGTTCTTGAACATCGGCGCCATGATCGGAATATTGCCGCTTACCGGCGTCCCCCTGCCGCTCATAAGCTACGGCGGCACGGCGATGGTCATGAACCTTTGCGCGATCGGGATCGTGCTGTCCATTTCGAGAGGAAACGGGTGAACAATATATAACGACTAACGACAACATCGTATTCATCATTCATAATTCATACTTAGTCATTCGGCATGCCCTGCCTTCTCTGCAGCAACGAAAAGATAAAAAAAGTGTACAGTCCTCCCAACGCCCCGGGAAGGATGCTTTGCCGTTGCGAAAAATGCGGCTTGCTCCAAATGTCGCCGATGCCGACGGTTTCCGAACTGATCGATTATTATCAAAAGTACGATGTGATCGGCGAACGCGAACCGTATTATCAAAATATGTGGGGCGCAAACGCTTTGCGCGCTCCTGAGGGGCAAGATGTTCGCGAACGGTTTTTTTGGGCAAAAAAACTTGGCAAAAATTTTGGCAAGACGCTGGACATCGGTTCCGGTCCGGGACTGTTTCTACGGCTCGTTAAAAAGAACGGGGGAGAGGCGGTAGGCGTTGAGTTGAACGCGCGCGCCGCCGAGCGCAGCGCTCGCGAGATCGGCGTTCGCGTAATTTCGGGAACGATCGACAATGTTGCCGATCGCGACTTCGATACGATAACCCTGTGGGATCTTTTGGAGCACGTGCGCGACCCGAAAGGACTCGTCGTTGATTGCGCTTTGCGGCTTAAGAGCGGCGGCCGGCTTTTCATTGAGACGCCCGACGAAGCGTCGCTTTTGGATCGTGCCGTTTTAACGCTCGCAAAACTGGGGATCAGCGGTCCGGCCTCGACCTTTTACGGCCTGCATCACTTGGTCCTTTTCCGGCCGCAAACCGTTCGTCGTTTGCTTGAAGACAACGGTTTTAAGATCGTCGAGATCCGCGGCGCCGCGACCGAACCGGGCCGCATCTTTCGCGGAAACGGAATTAAGGATAAGATGGCGCGGCTGGGGCTGGGCGCGCTTTTTATCATCGCCCGGCTCGTTGGCAGGCAGAATAAGATGCTCATCGCGGCTAAAAAAATATAGGCGCTAACGAATACGAATTTGCCACGAATTTACTAATAACCCCATCAAATGATCCTATTAGTAAATTGGTAAAAAATTAGTTATTAGTTAGAGTTATGAAAATAATATTCTGCGGCGGGGGAACGCTGGGGCCGGTGACCCCGCTGCTCGCCACCATTGAAAAACTCAAAGAGATCGATCCTAAAATAACGCCGGTCTGGGTCGGCACGCGGCACGGCGTTGAGCGCGAGGTGGTGACGCGCCTGGGGATCGAATATCACTGGCTGGCTTCCGCCAAACTGCGCCGCTATTTTGATTGGCGGTCGTTCCTAACGCCGTTTATCGCGGCCGCGGGCGTGGTTGGGGCTATTTGGATCATTATTCGCTCGCATCCCAAAGCCGTGGTCGCCGCCGGCGCTTTTACGCAGGTCCCGCTTGTTATGGTATCGCGTCTCGCGGGCGTGCCCGTCATCGTCCATCAGCAAGACGTCGAAGCCGGTTTGGCCAACCGCATTTCTTCTTACGACGCCAACGTCATTACGGCGGCTTTTGACGCTTCGATCGCGCAATTCGGAAAAAAGAAAGTCAGCGTTATTGGGAACCCGGTTCGTTCGCTTATTGCAAAACTTATCGATCCGGCTGCGCGAGCCGTCGTGCGGGAGCGGGGAATGAAACGCTGGAATTTTGATCCGTCAAAACCCGTTCTCCTTGTCCTTGGCGGCGGCACCGGCGCCTTAGGTTTGAACGAACGAATTGTCCGCAACTTGGATCAACTGCTTTCAAAAGCCAACATCCTGCATCTCGTCGGCAAGGGCAAATTTCCCGAGGTTCAACCTCGGGAAAATTACGTCGCCGTTGAATTTTTGAACGAGGAAATGGCCGAGGCCTATGCCGTGGCCGATCTCGCAATAAGTCGCGCCGGCATGGGCACGCTCACCGAGCTTGGGGTCGCGGACATTCCGACGGTGCTCGTTCCGCTTTCCGGGCAACAGGAAAAGAACGCCGCCTACTTGAAAGAACGCGGTGCCGCCGTCGTGATCGCCGCCGATGCTTCGGATCAGGAATTCATCGATACCATTCTCCGTCTCTTGGCCGACCGTGAACGACGCCTTGCGTTGTCCCGCTCGATCACGGATCTCTTCCCGGCCGATGCGGATCTAAAATTCGCAAGGATCATTATAGATAATTTAAAATAGTCGCGAATAATAGCATAAACGACCAACGACTAACGACTAATGATGAATGACGAACCGGTTTAGTCGTTCATCGTTCATACTTAGTCGTTTGTCAGCGGAAGAATTGATAATTACCAAATGAAAATTCTAATAGTGAACAACCTTTATCCCCCCCACAGCCGCGGCGGCGCCGAAGCCGCGGTCGCAAACGAGGCGCGGTCGCTTGCCGCGGAAGGGCACGAAGTATCGGTCTTAACCACGGCGCCTTTTGTCGGCTGGCGGTCTTTGCGTGCGAGCGAATGGAAGGAAGACGGTGTCCGCGTCTTCCGCTTTTTTCCGCTCAATTTTTTTTGGTATAGGAACGACGGCAAGCATAACGCCTTGGTTCGCGGCCTTTGGTATATTGGAAATCTTTGGGGCGCTCATCCGGTTGCGGTTTTTAAAAAAGTTGTTAAAACCGTTAACCCGGATGCGATCCATTTGCATAACATAAACGGCATTTCATACAAATTGCCGCGCGTTTGCGACAAATTGAAAATTCCGACGGTGCTCACCGTTCACGCCGTTCATTACGCGGTTCCGTCGGGAGTCATTATTCGCGGCCAAAAACCGTCTGCATGGTTCCGCCCTCTTGCATACTTGCTAAGACGAAAATTGCATTCTCGCGCAACCGTCACCGCTCCATCGCAATGGCTTTTGGATTTTTATTTGTTGCGCGGTTTTTTTAAAGGCCAAAAAACCGCGGTTGTCGTCAATCCGCTTTCGTCTTTATCGCCCGGAACCACGAACCACGAACCACGAGCCACGCGCCGCTTCCTCTATGTGGGGCAAATAGAATCGTACAAAGGCATTAACCTGATGCTTGCCGCGCTTTCGCGCCTTCCCGACGACATGCGCTGGCAACTCGATATTGTCGGCGACGGAAGCATGATGCCTTTGCTTCGCCGCCAGCGCGATCAGCACATCAGTTTGCGCGGAAAACTTCCGCCGGAAGACGTCGCTCGAACCTACACGAACGCGACGGTGCTCATCGTTCCTTCGCTTTGCGAAGAGAACGCGCCCATGGTGATCGCCGAAGCGGCGAGAGAAGGTCTGCCGTGCGTGGCCGCGGCGATCGGCGGAATACCGGAAATGGTGAAGGATGGCGAGAACGGTTTGCTTTTTGAACCCGGGAACGCCGACGATCTCGCGTTGCAGCTTCGACGCATTGATGAGCATCCGGAGATATTGGAACCGATGCGCGAGGCCGCCATCGCCTCGGCCGCCCGCTATGCGCCCGACCTCGTGGCGGGGGAGTATTTGAAGCTATTGAATAAATAAAAATCGCCGGGCCCTCGGGGGTCCGGCGTTCGCGTATAGGGCGCGGCGCTATTCTTCTTCATTGGAGCCGAACGGTTGTTCCGACCCTCGGTTCCGCCGCCGTAAAAATTTTCTCCCGGGGAATTTTTTGTTGCGGAAGTGTTCCACGAGCGTGGTCCGGTTAATTTTGAGAATTCGCGCGGCTTCGGCGATGTTGCCGCCGGCCTCCTTGAAAGCGAACTCGATCAACCGATCTTTCACGATCTTGAGCACCTCGGAGACGCTCTTTTCATCCGCCGGCTGGTAGTTGTCCACAAGCTGGAGCATGATCCTGAGCAACTGCCGCGTTCTGCTTTCTTGTTCGTATCGAGGTTCGGGGGTATTCGTTGGCAATGCCGTTTCTCCTTGTTTGTGTTTTTAGGGATCATCAGAACTTATCCGTTTTTCGAGTTTTTGTCAAGCGTTCATACCCGTCGTGTTCATACCCGTCGCAAAATCCGCCGGGCGCCACCGATATTAAAAATGGGGCGGGTCCGAAAACCCTGCCCCTTTTCGGATGTTTATGCGGTGGCCTTTTTAGCGTCCGCATCAATACCGGCGCACTCGGCTTTGATCTCCTGTCGTGCGCGTTCAAGGTCCGCATCAATACCGGCGCACTGGGCCTTGATCTCCTGTCGCTCGCGTTCAAACTCCGCGGCAATCCACGAGATCAGGTCGTAGCCCTTCGGGGTTTTGAAAATCGTGACCAGTGATCCGTAGCACGACGATGGAAGAACCGAGAGGATGAAGAATCCCTTGTTTTTTTCGTCGCTCATCTCGCCAAGCCGTTTCAATGCGGATTGGATCGTCTCCGAACCATGCCGCCATTTCCTTTTTTCGGGGACTTCGACAGCCGGACGCGCTTTGTGAAACCATCGAGCCGGTTTCGCGGGGATGACTTTGGCGGGAATAACGACCTCCCACCTGCCAACCTGCAAAAGCTCGTTGCCGCTCTCGTCAAGAAAGCGGACAGTGGCCTCGAGATGGTGATATTCTTTTCCGATGAAAAAGTCCTCGCGAAGGAATACTTCGGTTGCGGTGCAAGGATACTGCGTCAGGATGGAGCGCTCCACCCTTTTGACATACAGACACTTCGCAACTTGAGGCGATGTGTACTTGATGAGCCATGGAAATTCTTTGAAGAACG
>Ga0265330_10001101_pt1 | contig 16264 bp, 9 predicted proteins | sample 41919metaG_FD_202083 | JGI IMG/M metagenome (GOLD analysis project Ga0265330, IMG submission 202083) | Rhizosphere microbial communities from Carex aquatilis grown in University of Washington, Seatle, WA, United States - 4-19-19 metaG | ecosystem: Host-associated > Plants > Roots > Rhizosphere >... | reverse complement strand
TGCGGGAAATTACGCAAGACCCAGTGCGCGTCCTTCGATAGGTCATCGCTGATCTTGAAGTACACCATGTGGTGTCGGTTGCCCGCGCCGGTGGATTTGTGAACATTGTCCAGAACCGGGATCCCGGTCAGATCGACCGGCATGACCTCAAGATATTTGTCGGGCTCTGCGAAGGGATGGACCAGGGCAATGCGAGACAGTTGGCCGTGCTTGACCAGTGAGCTGCGAAGCGAACTGGGCAACTGGTGAACCGTACCCATGGGAAGGTTGGCCGCAACAAACCAAGTGGTGAGGCTGAACTTGCCAAAAACCATGAGGTTCTTCAGGTGAAAACCGAAGAGCAGGCCGAGCGGCACCACCGCGCCGAGCGCGACCGTTTTGCGGTGGCCCCGCGCCAGTAAAAGCAAGGTTGCCGTGACGGCGCTGACCCATGCCCAATGAAAGGCGTTGAGGGTGAGCCCCAACATCGAGGCGGCGCAGATGGTGGCAATGGCCGTGCGGGGCCGCTTGGTCGCCACATACTCGACGAATAGATAGGCGGTGAAGGTGAGGAGACAGGCGGACACATGCTCGTAGAACAGCAGCTTTTCGTAGCGGATGATGGGCGGCGACACCACGAAGAGGCAGGTGAAAACCAAGGCCAGGGTCTTGCCCACGGTCAGCCGGCGCAACAGGCCGAAGACGCACAGGGCGCGCAGCAGGCCGAGTGCCATGTAGCAGAGGTGGAAAACGCTGACGTGGCTGACCGGGAACAGCTTGAGCACGACCCCCAAAAAGAGATTGAAGAAAGGGGGCTGCGAATGCAGATAGAAGATGGTTTGCAGCAGATCGTGGTGCAGCAGTTCCGGGTCGGCGAACTGCCAGTAGAAGTTGAGCGGCTTTGCGTCGAGCGTGGCCCCCAACCAGCCGAGGACGATGCGCGACAGAACGAAGAAGCCGACCAGGACGACGACATGTCCCCGATCGCGGCAGAGATTCCGCATCAGAAGACCTTCACCTTTTCCAGGTGCAGGGCGCTGACTCGCGGGATGCGCACGCGGACGTAGCGGGCGGTTTCCGGCCTGAAACTGGGATTCCACTGGCTGAAGATGAGGTCATTGCGCGCGACCTCGTGCCAGTTCGTATCGTCAAGGCTCAACTCGACGAGCAGCGGCCGGGCCCGTTCCTGGGCGCAGTCGGAACGGTTGGTGATGGCCAGCTTGTGCACAAGCTTCGGGGCGCCGAGATCGATGGTCAGCCAGGGGTCTCGCTCGCGGTTGGTGTGGAAGAAGATGTTGGACGGAAAGTCCTCGTCGATGGCGCTGCTGGTGCGCCAGGGCTTGTTTTCGGCCAGATTCTTCGGAGAAACCGCCCCTATTGTGAGCGCGAGCAGCCCCGCCAACCCGAACGCTGTGGTTGCCAGGGCGACCGCGACGCGCCAGCGCCGGCGCTGCCGGACAGCCAGCGGATTCACCGCCTCGGCCCGCGCCAGCAGCGTGTGTGCAAAGGCGCGGGCGCGGAGTGCAGCCCCATGGCATTCCTCACGGGAAAGCTCTGCGGTCGCGGCGAAGTCCCGCTCGACCAGGATGGAACGGAGCCAGGCCAGCTCGCCCGGACTTCCCGCGGCTGCGGTCAAGTCCGGGGCCGCGTCGAAGGCCGCGTCCAGTTTTTCCCGGCAGGGCGCCGCGGGCGACAGAAGCCAGACCAGGGCCTCGCGGTACAGACTGATGGCCCCAGCGTGGTGGGCTGCGCCCGACTCCATCAAACAGTCGGCAGCCCTGATGGCGGATTGCGCGCGACCGAGGACCGTCGATCGCGGAGCTCGGCTTTCCTGCTCTCGCGCGCGCCGCAGGGCCGGCCCCAGCAACAGCCAATCGAGAAACCGGCGCCACGGGTTTCGCAGGGACGGAGCGGAGGGCGAGCGCACAACCATGTCTTCTCTTGGGGCGGCCGGACTGTCGGTCGGGTTCGACATGACTGGAGGATCAGATGGACTGGGCGCTGGCGTGGGCCAGGGCTGCTGCGGGGAGTTTCGAGCGGCTCTCACACACCTCGACCGCATGGTAGCAGAAGGAGGGGCGCCGGCAATCGTCCCCGCGTGGGCACAGCAAAGGAAATCCGCGGGCGGACGAAGCGGATTTCACGGGCGAAACAGGAAGGAAAGCATGGGGCTCGCCCCCGGCCGCGTTCCCGAATATAGTGGCCGTTTCCGACGTCAAGCATCACGGAGGTACCACGAAATGCGCAAACTGATTATGGCCGCTGTATTGACCTGCACGATTCTGCTTCCTGGCCTGTCGCAGGCCGGCTGGCTGGTGGAGGCGTCTTTGGGCAAGGGCGCCCAGGTCTCCAGTCCGCGGGGCTGGGAGCAACTCAACCTCATGGTGGCGCCGGGCTATGCGCTGTCGATTGTGCATCTGCAGCTTGGCATCGTGGGCGACTTCGCCGACAGGTCAGGCAGCAGCACCAATCTGGAATTGAGGCCGATGATTGCCATCGTTCCCCCCATCCTGCCCATCTATGGCCGTGTCATCTTTGCCGTGAACAACCTGACCGAGCATGGCGGCCAGAAGCGTGAGTGGGCCTACGGCGCCGCTGGTGGCGTGCGCTTCGGTTTGGGGCCGATCGGCGTATTCGGTGAAGTCGGCGTGCTGCCGCGCAGCCGCGACTTCGGGCCGATCGACGGTAAGAAGTTCGTGTGGGTCATCGAAGGCCGTGTTGGCGCGTACCTGAAGTTCTAGGTCAGGCTGACGGGCTGACGCGCCGGCAGACGCGATTTCAAAGCAGGGACGCCGGGGCGCGAAGGGAGTAAGATACGCACTATCATGCGCAAAACCGCCGTTGTTCTCGGTCTAGCGTTCGTGTTCGTGGTGGCTTCGGGGTCGCAGGCCCGGGCTCAGACCTCGAATTCGGTCCAGTTGAACCTCAACAGTGGTCCGCAGACGGATGCGTTTCTGCAAGCCGTGGGGATGAGCCAAGCGGAACTTCAGTCGTTTCTCTCCACCAAGATCGATCAGCTGTTCCAGGTATCGAACGCCGCGGGATTCGTCAGGAACTTCGGTGATGCGCAGGGGTTCACCAGCAAAGGATTGGGGGTGGACTACGCCTCGGAGGCGACCTACGCGGAGGTCGGCGGCGCGGCCTCGTTTGCGCTCGGCATGGACAAGACCTACCAGCCAGGGAATTCGCAGGGCTTTCCCATCCAGGGGGTGGGCCTCAATGCCACGGTGATGGGCGGGGTCAGCCTGGCCTCCCTGGGAATCCCCATCATGGTCTTCGCCAACTGGATGCAGGTGCCCACCCGGAGCTACGGTCAGATGAGCGGCAGCCTGGATAACTGGGGCGTCCACGCTCAGCTTCGCCTCTTTGGACCATCTCGGGATACCTCGGCGCTCAAGATGCTGGTCCGCTGGGGCGGGATCGCGATCACCACGGGAATCGACTCTTCCCACATGAAGCTCAGCCTGCAACAGGACTTCACCTCCAGTTTCCAGCTTCCCACCGCCGCCGGAAGTGTGGACCTGAGGAATGCGTCGGGCACAGTGGCCAGCGCTGGCCAATTCGATGTCGATATGATGACCAAGACCATCCCGCTTGAGATCACGACCAGCCTCCGCCTGCTCACCCTGTTGAGCGTTTACGGCGGCATGGGTTTTGATTTCCGGCTGGACGGTTGGAGCAACATGGATGTCACCGTAAATGCGGCGTTGACCGGCCGTGTTCCGGCGACCGCCCTTGGTCCCGCCAGCAGCGCGGACCTGGGCACGGCCACGGTCACCGCTTCAGCCCGCGAAAAGCCCAGCCCGGCGAAGATCCGTGGCATCTTCGGCGCGCAGGTCAATCTGTGGCTACTCCGGATTTTTGTGCAGCTCAACGCCGCCAACACCAATCCCACCATGGCTAGCCTTGCGGCGGGTCTTCGCGTGGCCTACTAGAACATCCAGGCAACGAGGCTCTCGTGAACGAAACCGTCGTGCGTCCCGATCCCCGGGTCTCCATTGTGATCCCGGTCTTCAATGAACAGGAGGTCTTGCCGCTGCTCCTGCCGCGCGTGCGTGCGGTGATGGACGCCCTGCCCGGTGGGGCCGAGGTGTGGTTCGTCGACGACGGCAGCAAAGACGCCACCGCGAAGATGATCGAGCAGGCCCACGCCGAGGATCCGCGCATCAAATTGCTGCAGTTTTCGCGAAATTTCGGCCACCCCGCCGCCATCACCGCCGGACTCGACGCAGCCAAGGGGGACGCGGTCGTCCTGATGGACGCCGACCTGCAGGATCCGCCCGAGCTGATCCCCGACATGGTGGCTCTCTACCGCCGGGGCTACGACGTGGTCCAGGCGCGCCGCGAGTCCCGGGACAAGGAAACGCTTTTCAAGAAGGTGACAGCCTGGGCCTTTTATCGAATCATGGGCCGGCTGACCAAGAACGGGATGGAAGCCAACGTGGGCGAGTTTCGTCTGATGAGCCAGGCCGTGGTCGCTGCCCTCGGCCAGTTGCGCGAGCGTCACCGCCTGGTGCGCGGCCTGGTGTCGTGGGTCGGCTTTCCGCACACGACCATCGGTTTTGTGCGCCCGGGACGCGCGGCGGGCGAAACCAAGTATCCCCTGATAAAGATGTTGCGCCTGAGTTTTGACGGCCTGACTAGCTTCTCGGCAGCGCCCTTGCGCGTGGCCAGCATCATCGGTGGATGCGGGCTGTTGGCGGGATTTGCCTATGCCGCCTATGCCGTCTACGTGCGCTTCGTCCTGGGACACGCGGTTCCTGGCTGGACCTCGCTGGTCATCATCAACGTTTTCTTTTCCAGCATCGTGCTTCTCTGTCTCGGCCTGGTTGGTGAATACGTGGGCCGGATCTTCGAGGAAGTGAAACGCCGACCGCTCTACCTCGTCCAGCGCAAGCTCGACGGCGATGCGCCAGCCTCGGCTGGCGCGGGCCAGGAGCAGCACTAGACCAGCAATTCGGAGACTGATCAAGCGGGGCGGGGATGCGTTGTGGTAAACTACGCTTCGTGTTTGCCACCATGGGAACTGTTCCGCTTCGGCGTCTGTCACTGCGGCGTCTGGGCCTCGCTACCGGCTGCGCGCCCGCCATGAAAGCCAATGGATCCGACGACGCCTAGCGAGGAAGGTGCAGGTCAGCCGACCGCGGCCCCGTTGCCGGGCGCGCCTCCGTCGGCCTGCAGCTGTCACACCCTCCCACGTCGCGAGATCGCTGACTATGCAGCACGCGCGCGTGCGCAGGCGGGGCTGCTCTTGGAAGACGAAACCAGCAGCCGGCCCGATCTCCGACTGGCCCGGCTCTTGCTGCGCGAATCTTTCATTGCAGCCGCCAGCGCCATCACCGGCGCCGAACCCTGCCAGACGCTTGACCAGGCGAGAAGCGCACTTGAGGCCCATCCCGATTTTGCAACCGCCGAGGGGGGCGTGCGCCGGAGCTTTGCCAAAGCCACCGCACTGGGCTCGGAATGCGAGCCGCGCTTTCCAGCGCTGCGCGAAGCCGAATCCCTGGTTGCTGAACTGGTCAACACGGCCTATGGAAAGACCAAGCCTCGGCCTGTGCTACCAGGACGTCGGTGGTTCATCATCGGGGCCACGCTGCTCACCATCGGGGTGGTGGCCGGTCCTCGGCTGATACGCCTCCTTTCCGGATCGCGGTGGCAGAAGTACCGCTGGCATGCGAGCAGCTGCGCCTCTGGTTTCAAGGCCGATGGCATTCTGGGCGAACACGGGGTTTCCGATCTGGTGTTCCACACCGATTTGCAGAACGGTCCGTGGGTCGTGATCGACATGCTCGCAACCCGATCGATCAACCAGATCATCATCAAGAACCGCGAAGACTGCTGCTACGACCGGGGCATTCCCTTGGTTGTCGAGGTCGGCAGCGACGAAAACACGTTCTCGCCGGTCGGCCGGCGGGGTGCGATTTTTGACACCTGGAACCTGGAATTTGCCGCGCGCGAGGCCCGCTATGTGCGCCTGCGCTCGGAGAGCAACACCATCCTGCATATGGCCGACGTTCGCATCCCATGAAGGCGCGATTCGGGCTCGCCTGGCCGACCACGCTCCCGTTCTGGCCGTACGCGGTGGTCGCCTTGGTGTTCGCGGTCTCGCGTGGGGTCTATCGATACGCGTTTGGCATGGAGTTCGACTCCTCGCCCGTCTATTTCTACGTTCAGTACATCGACCCCTGGTTCTTCGAGAATGACTTCATCCGCAGCCTGCTGCATCTGCACCATCAAGCTCCCCTGCAGAACTTGCTGGTCGGGGTTGCGCTGCGGCTGTTCGCGCCCAATCGGGCATTTTTCGCGCTGGAGGTACTCTACCTAGTCCTCGGCCTGGCTATCGCCCTGGGGCTCGTGCACGTCATGCTTCGCCTCGGGGTGCGGCCCATCGTGGCCGTCGTTGCGAGCTCCCTCTACGCCATCGCTCCCACCACTGTCCTGTACGAGAACTGGCTTTTCTACCATGTGCCTGTCACCGCCTGCCTGGTTCTCTCGCTCGTCTTTCTGTTGCGTTTTTACCGCCTGGGAACCCAGCGCGCTGCGCTTCTGTTCTTCGCCGCAATTGCGACGGCGGCCTTGTTTCGTTCGACTTTGGGCCCACTGTTTTTCACCGCAGCGGTCGCCGTGCTCATCCTGTTTCCCCCGATTGCGCCCGCGGGCGGATCGGCGCGCAAGACGATTCTTCGGGCCGCGGCCATTCCCTTCATCGTGTTGCTCCTCAACACTTGCAAGCCCTTCCTCTTCACCGGGTATGGCTACGGCGAGGCCCTGTTCTGGGGCAATCTTGCGCAAAAGATCGGCAACGCGCTGCCCCCCGCCGAACGACAGCGTTTGCTCGACCAGGGCACGATTTCGCGAGCCACGACCATCTTCTGCCTGGCGGACCTGCAGGATTTCGGCAATCTGCGGGTGCCACACAAACCCACGGGTGTGCCTCTGCTCGACCTCGAGCGCACGCCGAGCGGCCGCTGGAATGCGCACGCCCTGGAGTACCTGCTGCTGGCCCGCAAGTATTACAAGCCGGACGCCGAATATCTGATTTCCCACTATCCGGAGGCCTACCTCAAGAGCGTTTGGGATGCGCTGCCCTGGTACGTGTCCTCGCAGACCAGAGACGGCATGCTGCCACGCACGCAGAACTTCCACCGCGTGGAGAAGTTGGCCGAGACCATCAACAAGTGGGGGGGCAAGGGCAAGGACGATCGGCTGTTTGCCCTGGTGATTGGACTGCCACTGACCCTGGCCTATGGATTTTACCGGGTGGTTCGCAAACGCGGCCGGCGCGAAAGTCAGCGGACCAGCGTGGCGGCCATTGCGTACATGTTGCTGACGATTTGCTATGTCACCTGCGTGGCGGTCATGGTTTCCTGGGGGGATTTCAGCCGCTACCGGTTCGACATCGATCCCTTCTATCTGGTGCTGTTCGCTGTCTTGCTGTCCGACATGGGGCAGGGCGCGCTGGCGGTTGCGCAGCGAATCCGTCAATGGATGCGAGGGCGGTCCGGCACGCAACCGGGGCTTGCGTGGCTTGTGGGAGGCCTGAAAATAGGCTATTCGGCATTGGTGAACTTCGACGACCCCCGCGCGCGGCCGGAGCCCAGCGTCGCAGGCACGCAGCCACCCGCGCAGGTGGCGTCGCCGCTGGTGGTGCAGCTTGTGGCTGGCGTCGTCCACAAGTTGCGTGCGGCTGCTGGTTGGCGGGGGCTCACACGCGAGAAGGTTGCGGTTCGCTTTTGTCTGGGAGTCTCGGGCATGGTGGTCCTGGCGCTGTTGGTTGCGACGCTGTCCCGTGAGCTCACGCTGGTGCGAACCGGGAACGCGGGCGAGGCCTATCCGCTTCCCTACTACGGCGTGATGCTGACCGAGCTTGCCAGTGCGCCGGCGATTCCCGGCAATGACTTCAGCCAGGTGTACGCCTCCGCCGAGTCACTGCGCAGGGGGGAGCCCGCCTATCATCCCGTCCATTGGCGGGGCGGACGGCCGAACTATCCGCCGCTTACCAATTGGCTTTACCTGCCAATCACGCTGTTCACCTTCGACGTGGCTGTTCTGATCCAGCATGCGCTGTCGCTGCTCGCGCTCGGCGGCGCCACGTTCCTGGTGCTCTGGCAAACCGGACTCCGGCGGCATATCGCGGTGGCTATCTTGGCGCAAGCAGCGCTCTACTTCCTCACTCCCATCGGACTGACCCATATCGAGCGTGGCCAATTCGATCTTCTGGTGGCCACGGCCGTGCTGCTTTGCTTTGGCTGTCTGTTCTTGCCGGGAAATCGCTTCGGCACTGCGATTCTGAGCGGCTTTCTCGCGGCGATCAAATGGAGCGCTCCGGTCTTCCTCGGCGCGTTTGCCTTGCTCGCCTTCCTGCTCGGCATGGGCAAGAAGCGTTGGGCTTTCTTTTTGATCCCGGTGGTGACCGTGGTCGCGACGCTGTGTTTCTGGCACGACCTGCCTGAGTACTGGGTCAGCATCACGGCCTGGGAGATCAATATGAGGCCCTCCGGGCTGACCTTTCAGCACTTGTTGCCGCGCACGCTGACGCGGGCGCTGCCACTCTTGATTCCCGTGGTCTTGGCCGCCCTGGTGTGGCTCCGAACCGACCGGCGCGAGGTGCGTGTCCAGGCCTTGCGCAGCCTCAGTTTCCCTGCGGCGCTCACCCTGGTATTCCAGTCAATCTGCTTTAGTACCCTTTCCTTCGAGTATCACACGGTCATCCTGCTCGCCATGATTCCGGCGCTCGTCGTCTGGATCGAGCGGGAAATCTACGTTTCGGTTGCGTTGAAGGCGTTCACCGCGTTCGCCTTTGCTGTGCTTCTGCCCGTGACTTTTCGGGTGTTTGGCTTCACCAGCCTGCTCGACTCAGTCGGGATGACCAAGGTCTATGCGTTGTTTGGCTTGCTCTTCTTCGTGGAATCCGTCTATCTCGCGTCGGTCGCGCGCCCTTCAGGCTGAACCGCACAGGGGAGAAAGCCAGGAATGGGTTTTCACGTCGGCCGAACCACGCTATCTTGAACCACGCCGCAAAGGGATTACCACCCGTGAAAAGCGAAAGAGCCATTTCCGACCAGCCGCCAGGAGCGCCAGGCGCCGCCCGGCCGGAAGCGCCCGCCAAGTCCGCCGCGAACCGCGTGCCCTGGGCTGGTTTTGCCAAGGCTCGGCGGCTTTTCGATTGGCTCTCTTTGCGTGGAGCGGTGGATGAGGCGCGTGCAAAGGAAGTTGCGACCGCGCCCCGGGCCGCAATGGTGAGGATGGCCCACGCGTATGCGGATGTGGCGGGCACGGCGTTTGCCTCGGACAACAAGGTCCCGGTCGCTCCGGTGCTCTGCTTGTATCGCGAGGCCATTTTCCTCCTGCTGGCGAAAGACCTTGCAGGCAAGAAGAGTCTGACGATCGCCTTCGAGACAGCGCCGCAGTCTGTTCTTGCAGAAGGCGCGCCAGCTGACGCCAGGCTCATGCGCTTGCGCCACGTGCTGGCACTGCACGCATCGCTTGAGGCGGGGGAGGCTTCCACTAGGGAGCGTCGCGATATTGTTGGCATTACGCGCGCCTGCGTGCGGGCGATGCTCGATCTTGCCGACGCAGGCGGATTGGACGAGGTGCTGGCCAGACGCCGATGGCGTGTGGGCTTTGCCGCCGCTGCCTTGCTGGTAGCACTCGGGACCCTGACCGGCCTGGGGATTCACCTGGCCACGCCGCGGGATTTGGCCGAAGGTCAGCACTGGACGGCGAGCAGCGCGCTCAAGCCATTCCCCCCGTCCAAGGCGCTGTTCCACACCATCGAAGAGGCGAATCCGTGGTTCGAGATCGATCTCGGGCGTCCGAAGCGGGTGAAGGGCCTCTATGTCAAGAACCGGTCCGACTGTTGCCAGGAACGGGCGGTTCCGTTGGTGGGAGAAGTCAGCCTCGACCGGACGAACTGGGACGTGGTGGCGCGCAGGGAATCGCCATTTCAAGTTTGGGAAACCAGCTTCCCAACGATCTACGCGCGCTACGTACGCCTGCGCGTGCCGCGGAAGAGTTTCTTGCACCTTGAAGAAGTGAAGGTTTTCTGATGCCGCCGCGCAGGCCACAACGACCGAACCACCGCGCCGAGGCCGGACGATCCGACGCGTCCACGCCGCGCTGAACCGCCGTTCCCACCCCCATGGCTTCTACCGCAGATTCGGGCATGGCGACTGAAGCGGCCGCGCCGCCACTGGTTTGCGATGTCCCGGTCGCGCGGCGCCGGTGGTTCGACGAAAGCAAGGCTGGCCGCTGGGCGGTCACCACCGGGTTCTTTCTGCTGCTTCCCTTCGCCCTTCTGTCCTGGCTGCTTCCCTTCGTTTCGTCCAGGACGATTGGCAATGACTACGTCACCTATGGGCCACTCGCGCAGCTCGATCTGATGTGGTCAGTGTGGAAGGGGACATACCCGCTGTATTTGCCCGGTTTTGCGGGGGGCGGGCATTCGGTCGCCGCCTTGACCCTGGGCCAGCTCCACCACCCCATCTCGTGGCTTTCCAGCATGATGCCGGGCTATGCCACCGGCCTGGCGATTGAGTGGAACACTTTTTTTCGCCTGATTTCACTTGGCCTCAGCCATCTGGCGCTCTACTGCGTCTGTCGCCGACTGGCCATGGGTCGTTTGACCGCCTTTCTTTGCACATTCCCCGCTGTCTACAACCTGCGCATGCTGGACAGCTTCCGGTATTCAGCGGCCCTGGAAGGGTATACCGGTATGCTGTTGGTGGTCGCCGCCGGTTTCTTTGTGTTTCTCGACGCCGGGTCAAAGCGCCGGGTGATCTTGCTCGCAATCGCCACATACCTGACCGCGGTGAGCGGGCATCCGCAGTGGGCGTTCTTTGGAATGCTCGGGGCCATGCTGTTGCTTGCCGTGGTTCCCTGGTTGGCGCGGGCGATCGATCCCGGCCTTCCCCAGCTTGAGCCGGGGGACTGGAGCCGCTACGCCCGGCGCGTGGGCATCGGCCTCGGTGCCGGAGTTCTGTTGTCAGCGCCCTACGCTTTGCCTTTCTTTTTTGAATTCTTCCGAACCAACCAGACCCGGGCGGGCAATGCGAACTACGACTGGACCCTGGCCTATTCTGATTCGTGGGACGGGGAATGGGCCAACCTTCTCCTGCCTCTTCAATCAGACGTGCACGGCGCTGTGGGCGGTTCAGCCTTCTTGCTCCTCTGCACCATGCTGCCCCTGGCCTTGCTGGTCAAACGGCCCCCACTGGCGCTTCTGTTCGCGTACCTTGTGGGCGCGCTGGCGGCGGTTTTCGCGCTTGGCGGGATCACGCCAGTCCACAAGTTCATCAGCATGAATGTGCCGATGTTCGGATCGTTCCGGACGCCGGGGCGCATTTTGATGTGGGTTCCCATTGCCGCTCTTCCCGTCCTGGCCTGGCTGCTGCGTCCGGCAAATCGGCGGGCGCTGGGCCTGGCCAGCGCGGGCGCATTTGCGGTGTATCTCCTGGCCCTCTTCAAGCTGCCTGAACTGGCGATTCGGCCCGAGGGATACTCGCCCCACAAGATCCTCGGCGCTGCGATGCCGCCTTCCTACGATTGGTGGATTTTGCATCTGTCGGGCGCAACGCTCGGGTTTCTCTTGTTGGCCGTCGGGTTGGGGCGCAGGCGTCGCTATGGCCTCGCGGCGGCGCTGGCCTGTGCCCTTGCCACCACGTGGCTTTGCCTCTCGGTGGGCACCTGGCCGGTGGAGAAGTCGCCCTCGTATAGTTTCGACAGCATGGCCGACGATCGGAGCAAATCTCCGGCTGTGCATTCGGTGGGGCACGAAGGCTATGGCCTGGAAACACGATTGGTCGCGGCATACAAGAACCGGGGACACAAGCTGGACAGGCCGCTCGGCGTGATTGTGCACGGGGTGTCTCCCACGTCGAACGATGATGAGGTTCTGGGCCAACTGCGCGGGGGCACGGCCCTGCGGCCGGTATTCATCGATGGACCGCTTGAGCCCAATGTCCCAGAGGCTGCGGGGGATCACGACACGGTTTCGCTTGTCTACAACACATCAAACCGTTTTCAATTCAATGCGGTCGCGGCCAAGGATGGCTATTTCGTTCTCGGGTTGCCCCTGCTTCCTGGCTTTGTCGGTCGGGTTGACGGCGCCTTCGCTCGGGTCACCCGGGCCAACACACTCTATCCAGCTGTGTTCTTGCCCCGCGGATTTCATGTGGTGGACTTCTACTTCATTTCCTGGCCGTTCCTTGTGGGCGTGGCCATAGCCTTTGCCACCTTGGGGGCGCTCGCCCACTGGGGGACTCGGCGAAAACGGTGGGTCACCAGGGGGATGCTGCTGGCGGTTCTACCGCTGGCGATCCTGCTGTGGCTCTTCCTGTATCAGGGGCCGTCGTTCAACACCGAATACTTCTGGAAGGTGTAGTGTTCCGGCAGGCCACGCCCTCATGCGACTCGGGCCGCATGGCAGAACTTTGACCAGGGCTTTGTCGCGAGACCCCGTGTGATCGTGCTACCCTGGCCTTCCCCTGCGGCCTGATTCGCTGTGGGGCGCGTCCGTCCGCGGACGCGAGACGAAAAGCTTTCCAGGATGGACCACATGAAAGTTTCCTTCACCATTCAGCTCAGCAAGACACAGTGGTGGCGAACCGCTGCCGTGGCTACCCCGATCCTTGCGGCGCTCGTCCTGCTCGGTGTGACCCTGCGCAAGCGCAGCCTGATGGAGCCGTTTTTTGTCCACGGCAGCTATTTTGCGCTCCTGACCATGGTGGCGTTTTGGGCCTCGGCCTACCTTTTCGCCCTGAAAGGCACAAGCAAGGACAGCCTGCTGGCGTGGCTGAAGGACAACTGGCGCGGGCTTGTGCTGGCGGTGGTGGTTTCTTTGGTCGCCATCGTGGCCATCGAACCGGCCCTGCGCGTGCTCGCTGACGAAACCAACCTGCTCGGCGTATCGAAGAATCTGCACTTCAACAAGACCGCCGACTTCGCGACCACCGGCAAGTGGTACTACGAGGCCTACTGGAACCTGAACGTCACCCTGGATCGACGTCCGTCGCTTTTTCCCTTCCTGGTCAGTCTGCTCCACGCGGTTCGCGGCTATAGCTACACCAACGTCTTTCTCGCCAACGCGATTCTGATTCCCCTGATGGTGTTCGTCGCCTATCGCCTGGCCAAGTCTCTGGGCGGCGAGGTTTTCGGCATCCTGGCCGGCGCGCTGGTCATGGTCCATCCCATCACCCTGGTGTCGGCGCGCTCGGGCGGTTTTGACGTTATGGCGGGGGTGTTCGGCCTGTTTTGTGTGAAGCACTTCTGCGACTACGCCAAGGAACCGACGGCCAACCGCCTGGCCCTGCTCTGGCTGAATCTGTGCATGCTCACCCACATCCGCTACGAGGGTGCTGGCTTCCTTGCCGTTACGTTCGTGGTTTTGCTGGTCTTGCGCATGGTCAAGTGGGAGCAGGTTAGGCCGTATCTGTACGTCTACGCGTTCACGCCATTGTTTCTTTTGCCCCGCATTTGGCAGATGACCCTGAAGGCCGACGACGCCGAGCAGCCGCTCAATGCCAGCCTGTTCGGCTGGAAGTACCTGGGCGAGAACATCCGCAGCTATTTTGGCCTGCTGCTCAATCCCCTCGATTTTCGTCGGCCCCACTCGCCCTGGTTGCTGGTGCTGGGTCTGGTCGGCTGCCTGATCGTGCTGCGCTCGCTCTGGCGGCTCTTTCACGAGCGCGAGCGCAGGATCGGGATGGAACGCTTCGCCATTTTTGCCGCGATCTGGGTGTTTCTGATGGCGGGGATCTACTTCAGCTACTCGTGGGGCAAACCCTTGCACCCGGCCTCGGCGCGCCTGTTCGTGCCCCTCGATGCGTTCGTTTCGCTGATGGCCGCGTGGGTCCTGAGCTTGCTCTGCCGGCGCGCACCGCTTTGGTTGCCGGCGCTGGTGGCAGCCGTGGCTGTCTTCCTGCACGTGTCGGTGGCCGCCGAAGGCCGCTTCATCAACGAACTGACCCTGACCCGCGAGGCGGCCCAGACCTGGCGCTTCTTTGAACAACTGCATGACAAGAACATCATGGTGGTCACCGACCGCCCCGGCCTCTTCACGGTCATGGACTACGGGGCGCAGGACCTGTCGGTGGCCCGGCAAGGCCAGGACTTGATGTTCGAGCTGTCTCGCCATCTGTACAAGGACATCTACGTGATCCAGGAAATGGATCTGACGACCAAGAAGGCCGTGCCGGAGTACGAGATTTGGCCCGAACACGAGAGGGAACCGGTGCTCGAGTTCCAGAACACGGAGAACACCACGGTTCGCATCGCGCGCATGAAGCACAAGCCGATCGCGCCCCCCGGGGAGCCGGCGGCGCCGGCGTCCGCGCCAGCCGGGGAGCCGATGTCATCGCCCCTGCCGGCGGCGCCAGCACAGTAGGACGCCAGTCTGTGGGCTGCAGGCTGCTGACAACCCGGGGTTGGCAGAGATCTATCTAATGGGCCATGAAAAGTTTGCGTGGTCCGCAACCATGTTCCGGGGGCAAGGTGGTGGATGCGGATACATGGGGCCACACAAACCTACCCGGTATGGGGTATGACTGGCCGAAATCACTGCGGTTTCTGTCGTTGGCCACTCTGGCCGGCGGCTTGCTAGCTGCAAGTACATGAAGGACCTCGCATGACTCACGGCCCATCCCGAGCATTTCGCCGCTGGTGTGCGGCGACCATCCTTCTGGTCGTGTCCTGGTCCCTTCCAGGAGCGGCGTTGGCGCGTGTGAGTCCGATTGAGGCGGTGAAGTATCAGTTTCGCAAGCCGAACTTTCTCATCCTGGTTGAAAGCGCGGCATCCATGCAGGGGATCCCGGGCGAGAATCCAGCGCGCTTCAATGAGGTAGGTGCCGACTGCCAGAACGGCGACCGTTTCTGCCGTCTCACCGGCCAGGCTGGGCGCTGCGAATTCTCGGGCATGGGCCAGTATGGCTACGTCTTCGACTACGTGCCGGCCGGGACGAATTCCGCCCTGGGGACGCGCACGAGCGGTGGGACCATGACGGTGAGTCAGACCGCCACTGGCATTCAGATTGTCAACCCGACGGTGGGCAAGACCGCCACCACCACGACCCCGAGCGGCCTGACCGTGACGGTGAGTGGCGCCGGGACCATCACGGCTGGTGCAACACAGACAGCGTACCCGACAACGACGCTGGTTGGAAATCAGACGTACAACCCGACCTCGACGTTGACCGGCGCGCGGACATACAACCCGACGTCGACCTTGACGGGCGCTCAGACGTACTACCCGACGTCGACGTTGACTGCATCGCGGACGTACTACACGACGTCGACGTTGACTGGATCGGTCGCCCAGACCACCACGGTTGTTGCGTATTCCACTGCCCACACCACAGGGGACGCCATTGGGGTCGACACGGGCATCGTCGGCTACTGGGGCCTTGACAACACCTTCGCTGACGACTCAGGCAACCAGAACGACGGAACGGGTGTTGGCGTTGCCACGGCCACAGCCCTGGCGTTTGGAACAGGCGCGGCACAGTTTCAGACGACTACGTCGACCACCGCCACCAAGTATGTCGACTTGCCCGCGAGCATGGGATTCCCGACCGGAACATCCACGGCGCTTACCGTGGCCGTTTGGCTCAGGCCCACCGTGGTCAACGCCCGCCAGAGCGTGATCAGCTACGATGGCAACACGACAGATGGAAATGGAGGGGGCTTCCGGTTGCTCATTGGCGCTAGCGGCAACAACATCTGCATGGACAACAACAGCGACACTGGCCAGATATGCGACACGGCGCCGAACCAAAATGCGTGGACTTTGGTCGTGGTCACAGTATCAGGCACGAGCTGGACGATGTATCGCTACGGGAAGGACCCCACCTGCAGCGGCCCCACCATCAAGACGGGCAGCATTGCCGCAACCACGTTCGCAGCCGGCGGGGCGTGGCACTTGGGGGCAAGCGGCACCAACCACAAATATGGATTCGACGGGATTCTCGACGAGGTGCGGATCTGGTCGCGGGCGCTCACGGACACCAGCCAATTCGGCTACATTTGCAGCTGCGGCGCCCTGTCATGTAGTCCGGTGCCCACGGGTACCGTCACAACGATCAAGACGGTCACCGCGCTGCCCACAAAGACCGTTTCGAGCACCAACACGGCTTCCGTCAGTCAGTCCACGACGAACACGGGGACGGTGACGCCAACGGCAAGTGTGTCAATCACGACGACGAACACTGGGACGATGACGCCAACGGCAAGTGTGTCAAGGACGACGACGAACACGGGGACGGTAACGCCGACGATCAGCCGGTCACAAACG
>Ga0265330_10001098_pt1 | contig 16273 bp, 10 predicted proteins | sample 41919metaG_FD_202083 | JGI IMG/M metagenome (GOLD analysis project Ga0265330, IMG submission 202083) | Rhizosphere microbial communities from Carex aquatilis grown in University of Washington, Seatle, WA, United States - 4-19-19 metaG | ecosystem: Host-associated > Plants > Roots > Rhizosphere... | reverse complement strand
GGGCACGCCCTCGCCCCTGAGGACGGCTATGCCGCCGGGGCCCGTGGACCCGAGCGTGAGCGGCTGCCGCTGATAGCTGTAGAGGGTGACGTTGGCGCCCGCGAGGGGCTTGGCGCTGCGCAGGTCGCTCGCCGCCACGTGCCAGGCCCCGTCCGACTCGCGCTTGATCGAGGCCCCGACGTCCGAGACGACGACGTTGCGCCTGATCGTGATGTCGTGGTCGTAGCCCGGGAGGTAGTAGGCCGGATGGCAGGGATCGTCCTTGTACTTGTCGTAGTCATCGTTGCCGCCGGCCCACTCCTCGGCGTAGTTCCAATAGCTCGCCTCGTTGTCGTCGGGGTCGATGACCTTATCGTCGGGGAAGCGCAGGTCCTTGAAGTCGTGGTTGTTGGGGCAGACGTAGCGGATGTCCCCCTTTCGGAAGGTTATGCGAATTTGGTATAGGCCGTCCTTGTGCTCGGCGAGGAGGGGCCCGAGGTCGAGGCCCTGCCTCACCCAGCGGTTCTTCCAGTCGTCCTTCCATTGCAGGGGGATGTCCTTGCGCCACACGACCTCGCCGACGCGCTTGAGCTCGTTGGTCGAGTCGAGGTCGTTCACCTGGAGGAACTGGAGCACGTTGTCGCCGTAGACGTGGAGCGCCTCCACTATGACTCCGGAGAGGTTCATGGTCTCGATGGGCAGCACGAGGCCCTGGCTCGTCGGGAGGATGTTGCCCTTCGTGAGGAAGCGCAGCTGCGGCTTCTCCCAATCGAAAGCCACTGTCGCCGAGGCGGGCAGCGCGAGGCCGCGTCCCGAGGAGTCCTTGAGTCCCTTCTCCACGTGGAATCGGGCCAGATCGGGCCAGGAGTCGGAATAGACGGCGAGGGTCGAGCCGGTCACCGTGTAGCGGAGCTTGTCGACGCCCTCGACCGAGACGAGGCCTCGGAGGTCCTGGGCCTTGTCGAGGGGCCTCGAGAAGGAGAGCTCCACTCCCTCGGAGCCCGTCGCGCCGCCGAGGGAGCGCGCGGCCACGAGCTCGAAGGAGGCCGAGGAGGGGAGCTTCACGTAGGCGGCTCCGCGGACGCCGCCGTGAAACAGGCGGCCGCCGAAGAGGCCGCTTTTCCCTCCGTCGAGGCTCCAGCGAAGGGCGAGCTTCCTCGCCCTCGGCTCGGACGCGATGCCCGACACCGTAAAGCGGTGGAGCCTATCGCTCTCATGGATCCAGGAGAGCGAGCCGAGGGAGGGCCTGAGCGCCCTCTCGGCGACCGCGTCCGGGACGCCGTCGGCGAGGAGCATGTCGCCCTCGACGGTCACGCTTCCGTCGCCGGCGACGCGGGGCGGGCGAGTCGTCACCGAGACGCGTTGCAGGGCCGCGCGGACGTCGAAGCTGAAGAAGTCGCCGCCGCCGAGAGCCGCTGCGGCGCCGTTGGCGGCCGCGATCCGGTCGCTCGAAGCCTTGCCCGTCGTTCGTCGGAGGCCCGACGAGCGCGAGTCCGAGGCCCTCCCCTCGACGAGGCCGAGATCCACTTCGACCCGGTAAACCTTTCCTTGCGCGAGAGGCTTGAGGGGAGCGAAGGCTAGGGTCCTCTCGTCCTCCCAGAGCCCCTTCCCCGGGACCGGAGGCTCGAGGCGGAAGACGCCCTTCGGAAGCTCCGAGCCGGCCTTGCCCCGCGCGCGGGTCAGGACGACCTTGATCGCCGAGCCCGAGGGCAGGACGCCCGCGGAATGGGCCTCGACGCGAGTCGGGTCGGGGGCGACGAGCGAGCGGGCATGGGAGCGATCGGCGCAAGCGCAGAAAGCGAAGGCGATGAAGGTCGCCGGAAGGAATGCGAGCGCGCGCTGAAGGGACGATGATCTGCGCATAGGAACCTCCAAGGCCCGTCGGGCAGGGATAACCATACTGCGCGGGCGATGGGGCTTCAAGGCTCGAAAGCTTCGCTTGACGCCCGCGGGGACCGGCGCTAGCCTGAGCCTCGCCCATGAAAGCACAGCGCCTCCTCGCCATCACGATGCTCCTCCTCGGCCGGAACTCCGTTTCCGCCCCGGAGCTGGCCAAGCGCTTTGAGGTTTCCGTGCGGACTATCTATCGCGACATGGACGCGCTCTCCGAGGCGGGCATACCTGTCGTGGCCTATCCCGGCTCGGGCGGCGGCTTCGGCATCATGGGCGAGTTCAAGATCGACCGGAGCCTCCTCCGCCCCGAGGAGATCGGCAGCTTGAGCGCCACCCTCGGGAGCCTTTCGTCGGCGATCGGCGACGCGCGGATGGGGCAAGTCGCCGACAGGCTCAAGGCCCTGCGATCTCGCCCGCAAGCGCCCAAGGGAAAGGCGGCGGGCAAGCCGGTCGCCGAGAACTACCTCTTCATCGAGCTGGCTCCCGCGGCGCGCGAGCGGGCCAAGATCGCCACGATGCGGCGCGCGATCGAGGAGAGCCGCCTGATCGCCTTCGCCTACGTCGATAGCGACGGGAAGGCGAGCAGCCGCAGGGCCGAGCCCTATGCCCTCGTCTTCACCTGGCAGGCCTGGTACCTCTACGCCCACTGCAGAGCCCGCGACGACTTCAGGCTCTTCAAGATCGCCCGCATGAAGGAGCTCGAGCTCTTGCCCGAACGCTTCGCGCCCCGCTCCGTCGATCTCGATTCGCGCCCCTGGAATTCCGGCTGGGACGAGGCTTCTCCCTTCATCGAGACGCGCATCCGCTTCGCCGACGCGGCACGCGTAGCGGAGCACTTCCCCGAGGGCGACATCGAGCTCGAAGCGGGAGGCGGCGCCCTCGTCAGGACGAGCTTCCCGGCCAATGAGTGGGCGGTCAGCTTCCTCTTCGGCCTCGGCCTTCCCTTTGAGGTGCTCGAGCCTCGGGAGCTGCGAAGCCTCGTAGCCCGCCGCGCGGCGGGCATCCTCGAGAGCAACGCGTAGATGATTATTTTTCCGATCCCTGACGGATCCTGACACTATACGGATGTACCCTGCCCGAGGAAACCTTGAACGAGGTTCCGCATTTCCGAAAACGGAGGGGTAGTATGGGAAAAATGATCGCCGCCTGCGGCCTGGACTGCGCAATCTGTCCGGCCTACGTCGCCGCCATGACCAACGACGAGGCGCTCCGCAAGAAGACTGCCGAGGAATGGTCGAAAGCCTTCGGCTTCGACTGCAAACCCGAGATGGTGAACTGCCACGGCTGCTTCGCTACCGACGGGATTCAAGTCAGCCACTGCGCCGAGTGCGAGATCCGCCAGTGCGCCGTTACGGGAAAGAGCCTCGAGAGCTGCGCGGCCTGCGGAGAATTCCCGTCATGCGGGAAAATCGCCGCATTCCTCGTGCAGGCTCCCGCCGCGAAAGCCAACCTTGCGGAGCTGCGGGCATAAGAGTCGGGGAGGAGCTCGGAGGAAGGAAGCGTGAGCGACGGAGAGGGGATCGCATCGAGCATTGAGCACTGCGGACTCATATGCCGGCTCTGCTTCCGCGCCTCCGAGCCGGATGCATGACTCTTCAATCCCTCGTCGACTACTGCCTTCGCAAGGAGGGGGCCTATATCGACTGTCCCTTCGGGGATATACCGATCTGCGCCAAGTGGAAGGGCCACATCTTCGCCGAGATCTATCCGAAGCCGGGCGACTTCAAGATCACCCTCCGCTGCGATCCCGAGGTCGGCGAGGTTTATAAGGCGCGCTATCCTGGGCGCGTGCCGCCCGCCTATCACGTGCCCACGAGGCAAAGGCCGCATAAATGTACGATCCTCCTCGACGGGGGCTTCGATCGGGCAGAGCTTGAAAGGATGATCGACCACTCGTACGGAAACCTGACAAGGAAATACACTGACTGATTTTGCATGCATTAATTAATGGGCCGTACTAGATAAAGAGACATATTATAATCACAATATGAGCATAAAACATTGTGGATTAAGTAAATCGATTTAATAAAGCTGCAAAAATCCTTTGTACTGGAAGTGACCGCCTGTTCTGCTGCAAATTTACTCGGCATCCATCCTAATTCTACCGCTTTTTTCTATAGGATGACTTGCTCCTATATGTGGTACGCGGGCAAATTCCTCGGCATTCAGGGAAGCTGCGCGTCCCCGCTTTCCCTCAGGGTCGCCCAATGCTATAGTCGGACCTGCTTGAAAACGTTGGTCCCTCGACATAACCGCGAGGAACGAGGATAGAATACGCCATGACTTCGAAAGTACCGAAACGAAAGCGGGTCAAGTACCCCCTGGTCGTCAAGCTCATCGGCATAGTGTCGGCCATCGTCCTCCTGACGATGGCGACGATCACGGGCCTATCGTCCTACTTCTTCTCCGAGGACTCGCGCGCCCGGGCCGAGGAGAACAACCTCACCGTGAGCCAGGTCCTGGCCTCGCAGGTGGAGGGCAAGATCCAATCGGTGCTCTCGAGCGCCCTCTCCCTCTTCGACGTCCTGCGCGAGGGCACGGGGGGCCGCCTCCTCGAGCGCTCGGCGATAAACAACTACTTCGACCGCAACGCATCGGTGGCCTACCTCGCGGTGCCCGGGCAGCGCTCGATCGCCAACGAGAAATTCTTCGCCGCCAACGAGCTCGAGAGCTCCATCGTCGAGCCCTTCCTCAAGGCCCGCTCCGACCTCATCGAGCGCGCGCGCCTGGGCGAGACCCTCGTCTGCAACGCGAGCCCCTCGGTGGGCGTGCCCGCGGCCGCCCTCTTCTTCCCCTACCGTGACCTGGGGACCAAGAACGCGATGGTCGTCATCTTCTCCACCGAGGAGCTCCAAGCGATGGTCCAGGCGAGCTCGACCGCGCTGAGCTACGTCGTGGACTACGCGGGCGGCCTCGTCGTCCATCCCGACTTCGAGCTCGTGAAGATGGGCGTGAGCTTCGCGGACAAGGAGCTCGTGAAGCGCGCGCTGACGAGCCCCACCGACAACCTGCAAATCCGCTACCGCGACACCGACCGCAAGGACTACCTAGGCGCCTTCCGCCGCCTCGGCGTCGGGTCGCTCTCGGTCACGAGCTCCACGCCCACGGCCCTCGTGTACAAGGCCGCCCTCGACGTCATGCGGCGCAACCTGTACATCACCGGCGTGGTACTCCTCTTCTCCATCCTGGCCGTCTGGTTCTTCGCGCGCTCGATCTCGAGGCCGGTGCTCACGCTCGTGGAGGCCTCCCACCTCATCGAGGAGGGGCAGTTCGAGCTCGACATCAAGCCGCAGACGCAGGACGAGCTCGGCATGCTCACCGAGAGCTTCGTGCACATGGGCAAGGGCTTGGCCGAGCGCGAGCGGGTCAAGGAGACCTTCGGCAAGTTCGTCAACAAGCACGTCGCGGAGCAGGCGCTGAAAGGGGAGTTCACGCTCGGCGGCTCGCGCAAGGTGGCGACTATCTTCTTCGCCGACATCCGGTCCTTCACCGCGATCTCCGAGAAGCTCTCCCCCGAGGCGGTCGTCGAGTTCCTCAACGACTACATGACCCGCATGGTCGATTGCATCGACAAGACCGGCGGGGTCGTCGACAAGTTCATCGGCGACGCCATCATGGGTGTCTGGGGCGCTCCGGTCTCCGCGGGCAGCCCCAAGGACGACGCCCTGGCTGCGATCAGGGCCATGATCATGATGCGCTACGCCCTGGTGGACTTCAACAAGGGCCGGGGCGGAGAGGAGCGGCCCCTCATCCACAACGGCTGCGGCGTGAACACGGGCCCCTGCATCGCGGGGCAGATCGGCTCGATGCAGCGCATGGAGTACACCGTCATAGGCGACGCGGTCAACCTCGCGAGCCGCATCGAGGCCCTCAATAAGCCCTTCGGCACCGACGTCCTCATCTCGGAGTACACCTACGAGCTGGTGAAGGACGAGATAATCGTCGAGGCCATGCCCGCCATCAAGGTGAAGGGAAAGGAAGCGCCGCTCACGATCTACGCCGTCGTGAAGCTCAAGGGCGCGGAGGGGCCGGACAGCCTCGCCGGGCTGCGGGAGATGCTGGGCATAAAGCCGCCCGAGGCGGCGCCGGACGTGGACAAGGAAGAAGTCAAGTATGAAATTCTCGGGAAGTGACGTCGCGGTCAGCGCGGCGGTCCTTCTCGGCGCCGCCGGCCTCATGACGCTCTTCGTCATGGACATGAGCAGCTACTCCGCGAGGGCGGGCGAGAAGCCCCTCGGCACCGTCGTATTCAAGAAGCTCTCCGCCACGCGCAAGGCCCCGAGCGGCCTGGGCTGGGAGCGCATGCGGAACAACAGCCCGGTCTACAACGCGGACACGCTGCGCACGGCCAGCTTCTCCGAGGCCTCGGTGAACTTCGACGACGGCACGAGCCTCGACGTCTTCGAGAACTCGATGCTCAAGCTCGACTTCGCCGCCAAGGCCAAGGACCTCGAGTTCCTCTCGGGCGAGATCAGCGTGGGCTCGAGCCGCGAGGGAACGAGCTATTCCATCTCGTCCTCCATCGGCAGGATCGACGTGGACAAGGGCTCCAAGGCCACTTTCAGCCGCGAGGCGGACAAGCTTAGCGTGGAGGTGAGCCACGGCAGCGCGAGCCTCGTGCGGCAGGACGGCAGCTCCCAGGCGATCTCGCAGAACCAGGAGCTCCAGGTCGACGTGAAGAGCGGCGAGGCGACGATACTGGTGCGGCCGATCGTGCCCACCGCGCCCGAGCGCAACGCGCGGCTCCTCTGCATGGCCGGCGCCGGAGGCCGCTCGAGCATCGATTTCGCCTGGGTGCTCGGCGGCGACGCCGCGACGGGCGCCAAGGGCGCGGGCGACCGCAAGTACGAGCTGGAGATCTCGGCCTCGAAGGATTTCCAGGCCCCGGCCATGTCGCTTCGCCCCGCGGGGACGGCGGCGAGCGTGCCCATCGCGGGGACCGCGCAGCGCGGCGGTTCCGCCGGCGAAGGCTCAGGCGAGGGCCCGAAGGCCCGCGCGGCCCTCGAGGACGGGACCTGGTACTGGCGCGTGCGCGACGACAAGGGAGAGGAGTCTCCCATCCGCAAGTTCACGCTCGCGAGAGCGGAACCCACGCGCCCGGCCTTCCCCGGCGACGGCGCCTCGTACGTCTATCGCAGGATCAAGCCGGAGATCCGCTTCGCCTGGACCGGCATGGAGGCCGCGAGCGCCTATCTCTTCGAGCTCGCGTCGGACCCGGCCTTCGCCAAGCCGGCCATGCGCACGAGGGCCACGACCACGAGCCTCTGCGTGAGCGAGCTCGGCGAGGGCGCTTGGTACTGGCGCGTGAAGCCGATCCACGCCTACGAGCTCGTCGGAGCCGAGCCGTCGGCCGAAGCGCGGCGCCTCTCGATCGCGAGGAGCTCCGAGATGATCGCCCCGCGGCTCTCGACGCCGCTCGAGGGCTCCCTCTACCAGGTGCAGGACGCCGAGGGCAAGGGCCTCTCCTTCGCCTGGGAGCCCCAGCCCGAGGCGGCATCCTACGAGCTCGTCCTGTCCAGGGAGAGGGACCTCTCCTCGCCCGTCATGTCGGCGGACGCTTCCCTGCCCTACGTCAGGCTGACGGGCCCGGGCTGCGCCGCCCTGAAGAAGGCGGGGAACTATTACTGGGGTGTACGCTGGAAGGACAAGGAGGGCAACCTCTCGCCCCCGAGCGCCGCGCGCGGCCTCACCGGCGTGGACGGCTCCATCGCCATCCGGCTCTCCTTCCCCCCCGAGGGCTACCGCATCGCCGATTCGCTCGTATCGAACGCGCGCTTCGCCTGGAAGACGAACGTGCCCGCGCGCACCCTCTTCCAGGTGGCCGGGGACTCCGGCTTCGAGCGCATCGTCTACCAGGAGGCGGTGACCGCCGACACCCTCATCGGCCGGCCCTGGCCTACGGGGAAGTACTGGTGGCGCATGCGCACCTATAACGCCGACGGCTCGGTCTTCCTCGAGACGCCGGCCCGCGGCTTCGAGGTCGTCGATCCCTTCCCTGGGGCTGCCCTGCAGAAGCCCGCGCCGGGAGGGACCTTCTACCTCCGCGAGCGCGAGCAGGCGACCTTCGCGTGGCAGCCGATCGAGCACGCCGACTACTACAAGCTGATCCTCCGCTCTTCTACCGACGGCTACGCCGCGCCCCTCTTCGAGCGCGGCTTCGTGGAGGGCTCGTCCCTCGCCTACCAGCTCGGGGACCTGCCGACCGGGGCCTACAGGGTTTCCATCCAGGCCTTCGCGGCGGAGACCGAGAAGACGACGCGGATCATCGGCTACATCGCCGACAGCGACTTTGCCTACAAGCGCATAACGCGGATCAAGCTCTCGAGCCCGGCGGAGGGCGACGGACTGCCCGGACTCGAGGCGCGCAAGGGCAAGATCGTCTTCGCCTTCGAGCACGAGGACGAGCCCGAGGGGGCGGAGGTGATCGTTACCGCCGATCCCTTCGGCCAGAAGGTGGTCGCCCGCGCCCCCGCCCGCTCGGGCCGCGCGAGCGTAGGGCGACTGAATCCGGGCGCGTACTACTGGACCGCCACCGGCAAGGTCGCAGGCTTCGACGTCACCGCCGAGAGGCGCTTCCGATTCGCGGTCGAGGAGCCGCCGCCCCTGCCCGCCCCCGATTCCCTCAAGCCCGAACGGGGGACCGTCATCGGCCCCGCCCAGCTTCGTGAGAAGAGGAGCATCCTCCTGGCCTGGAGCGCCGTGCCCGGCGCCACGCACTACCGGCTCGAGGTCTACGCCCAGGGCAAGAAGGAGCCCGTCCTCGTGAAGGACATGCTCCGCGCCACCGAGTACGAGATCGGGGACCTGACCGTCCTCGACAGGGGAGACTTCACCTGGACCGCGGAGGCGCGGGCCTACGACGAGTCGGGCGAGCTCGAGCAGGGCGGCCTCCTCGGGAAGTCCTCCTTCGTCATCGATCTACCAGCGGTCAAGAAAGCGAAGCCGAGCGGGGAAAGCAAGGCCTATGGCCGCTGAGCGCGCACTCGCCCTCCGAGCGGCCCTCCTCCTGGCCCTCGCGGCCCTGGGCGGGGGCGCCTCCCTCGCCCGCGCCGACGAGGCTAAGGAACCGGCGGCCGCTCCCGCGGGCGAGAGCCCGGCCGCGGGAGGCGAGTCCACCCCCGAGGGGGGCAACTTCTACTTCACGCAGGGCGCCGACGGGCAGATCGATTTCACGCAGGTGCTGCGCTGGGAGGGCGATCCCCAGGCCTTGGAGTACCGCTTCGTCCTGCGCGCCAAGGGCGCCGACCAGAGCGCGCCGGCGATAGTCGACGAGCGCACGAGCGCGGCGGAGGAGCGCGTCAAGCTCGCTCCCGGCGACTACGAGTACAAGATCGTCACCTTCAATCTCCTGGGCAAGGCGGAGGCCGAGTCGGACTGGATCGGTTTCTCTGTCGTCAAGGCCGAACTCCCGACGCTCGCCGAGGCGAAGCCCTCGACTATCTACATGGACGCCCTCGACGGAAGGGTCACGCTGAGCGGGGACAAGCTCCTCCCCGACGGCGTCGTCACCCTCCTGCCCAAGGACGGGTCGGCCCCCTTCAAGGGAAGCGTCGTGAAGCACGGCGAGGACAAGGAGATCGTCGTCGTATTCCCGGACAGGGCATACGCCCAGGGCGACTACGGGATCTCCTTCCGCAACCCGGGCGGCCTCACGGCGAAGATCGACGACGCGTTGAGCGTGAAATTCCAGCGACCGGTGGACATCCTCCTCTCCCTCGGCTATGCGCCCTACGTCTCGCTCAAGGACAGCTGGCTCGTGCAGAACTGGCCTACCGCCTTCAACCCCGTCGGCTTCAACGCCGACCTGGATCTGTACTTCGTAAAGAAATGGTGGGGTTTCATCGGCATAGAGCCCGAGTTCTCCTGGCGCAGGATGAAGGGAGGAGAGACGGGCGCGACGATCACGAGCGACTATTTACTCGCGGGCGCGAACGCCCTCTTCAAATACCGCTTCACCCGCTCCCTCCACGGCCTCGTCAGGCTCGGCGGTGGCATCTCGCGCAGCCATCACGCCTTCGACTATGACGGCTTCGACGGGCCCACCATCGACAGCACGGACCCCTACGCCCGCTTCGGCCTCGCCCTGCAGTACTTCACCCCGATCAAGCTGTACGGAGAGCTCGGCGCCGACTTCACCGACATACTGCTCCTCCATCACTACGCCATGGGCATCACGCCGAGGGCATGTATCGGTTACAAGCTGTACTAGCGGGGCCGTCCAGGCCCAAGGAGCCCGGCCCGGGCGATTCGGCGCCTCTAGCCTACCGGAAATTCGAGCAGAGCTCTGGTATTTATTACTCATTTGATGATATACTGTCTGCGCGAGGCACCGGGTAGAGCATGTGGCAGCATAATTCGATCCGCCCCGATGCGGGAGCGAACCGAGCGGTGTATCGGACGGCCGTTCTCGCGCTGCTCTGCTTCGCCTCCTGCCGCGGCCCCCTCAAGCAGGCCGACCTCCAGGAGTTCGTCGATACGGGAGAGACAAACGTCCTCCTCCGCTCGGCTAGCTTCAGCGCGGGCTACGGCTCCCTCGACCGCATCCCCTCGGCCTCCCCCATCACCTGCAGCGTCGTCCTCGTCAATCCCAAGTCCTTCGACGTGAGCTATACCCTCGGCCGCAGCCTCGGCGACGGCTACTTCGAGTCCCTCCCCCTGTCCGCCCCGAAGGCCAGCGACCCGACCCACTTCTCCTTTTCCTTCGCCCTCAACGACCCCCAGGCCGAGCACCAGACTCTCGTCTTTTCCCTGGGCAAATACGTCGCCTCCATCAACAAGACCTACCCTCCCGAGACCTTCTCCGTCGTCTGCGACAGCCCGCCCCACGCCGCCGCGCGGCTCTCGGCGGTCGTGAATCCTTCCGGCCAGAAGTCCGTCCTCGCGATTCTCCTCCCGACTCAGCCCAGCGACGACGACCTCGCGAGACTCAGGATCTCCTGGACCGAGGAGGGCTCGAGCTCGACGAGCTCGAGCACCTACGATATCTCGAGCCTCAAGTCCGCGCCCTCGCCGAATCCCTTCTCCGGCTCCTACGACTGCTACTTCCAGCCTTCCGACGCCGCGGCCGGCTTCGGCTACAGCTACTCGGTCGTCGTCATCGACCAGGCCGGCCAGGAATCGGGCGCCTCGAGCGTCGTCAGCCAACCCAACCTATTCCCCCTCAACTACGACGGCAACGGCGCCACGGGCGGGAGCGCGCCGGCGACCGTCGACTACCACTACGGAGATACGGCGACCATCGCCGACCATGGCAGCCTCGCGAGGACGGACTACGCGTTCGCTGGCTGGAACACCAAGGCTGATGGATCCGGGACGTGGTACTCGTCCGACGGCAGCAAAGGCTCGAGCGCCTACGCCATTCCCCTGGCCGAGACGACCCTCTACGCCCAGTGGTACACCAACGGGGTGACCATCACCCTGGATATCGGCCAAACCCTGAGCTTCAGCCCGAGCGCGGTGTCGGTGAAGCAGGGCGACAACATCAGCATCAACTGCGCCAACATGGCGCTGAAAACCCTCGGATCCGGCTGGACATGGTACGTCGACGGAAGTCCGGTGTCCGGCCAGACGAGCTCGTTACTCTCGATCAACACGAGCCCATACTCCGTCGGCCAGCACATCGTGAGCTGCGTGGTCACGTACAACGGCGCGAACTATTCAGGCTACCTGAATGTCACGGTGACACAATAGGATGGCGGGGATGGAAGCGAGGCGTGAAATGAGGCGGTCTCTGGCAAAGGCCTTGATAGGGGTCGCGGCCTTGTCGGCGTCGGTTCTCGCCGGCTGCTCCAATCCGGTCGGCACCTCCTCCGGATCGAATACGGGCTCGGTGGTAGTGAGCGTTTCGGTGCCGAAGGCGGCAGCTTCAAGGATCGCCAAGACTATATTGCCCGGCTTCTCGACGCTCATAGACTTGGTGAGCGTCAGCATGAGCGCTATGGGGCAAACCCCGCAAACCCACACCGCGACGAGCTCGAGCGCGAGCCTCGCGTTCGCGGGCCTGACCTCCGGCATGACATGGTATGTCACGGTCACGGTCTACCACGCGGGGACAGCCATCGGTTCGGGCAGCTCGAGCGTGACCGTAAGCGCCGGCTCCTCGCAACCCCTGTCGGTGCCTATCGCCTTCGCAGGCTTCTCCTCGGGCACCGGGACGCTGTCAATCGGCCTCACCTGGCCGCCCGGCCTCGGGATCAACGACCTCAGCTGGCACCTCGATTCCGACGCCCCGACCCCGGCAAGCGGGCTATCGGGCGGCTATACGATAAATAAAAGCCTTTCCGCCGGAGCGCATCTCCTATACCTGAACTTCAAGAAAGGCGGCGCAAGCGGCAGCCCCGCGGGCAGCTTCGTCGAGGCGGTGGACATTTATTCGGGGCTCACGAGCTCCAGCTGGATCGGAAGCTCGGGGACAGTGCAGGGCTCCATGGGATTCTCGGCGAGCGACTTCCTGGACTCGAACGCCTACCTCGGGAATCTCGTCATTCAGGACGGCTCGACGTCGGGCTCGACGCTTTCCACGGGCTTCTCGTCCACCACGCCGAACTACAACCTGAATATCCAAGTTCCGAGCGGGAGCATCGTCTTCACGCCGACGGGATCGGTGCCTGGCCAGTATATCAGCTATTCGTGGAAGGGGGGCGCATCGACGCCCCGGGCATCAGGTACCGCCTCGGCTCGGGCACAGCCGACACGCTCAGCATCGTCGTCACCGCGCCGGACGCCACAACGACGACGACCTACAACCTGGCCTTCCTCGGGAATGCGGGCATTACGATCAACAACCCCTCCACTACTTACTTGGGCCTCGGCTTCCCCTCGTCGGCATCCATCGTCCAGGGCCAGGCCTTCGCCGCCGAAACGGGCGACGCGACCCTCGACGCGATACCCAGCGGCTGGGCCTGGTACTTCGACGGCTCGCCCCAGGGCGGGTCTTCCAAGCGCTACGTCCTCTCGCCTTCCGACACGAGCTCCATGCTCGGAACCTACCAAATCTCCGCGGCGATCGCCAGTGGGGGAGTGAGCTATTCGGGCCGCATCGCTCTCACGGTCTCCAGGGAATATGCCCTGAATTACTTACCGAGTTCGGCGACGGTTACCACCCTGTCAACGCTCGCTCCGACGAACAACCCCTACGACATCTGCCGCAGCGGGTCGAAGCTCTTCTTCGTGGACCCTAACAGCTGCGACGTCTTCGCCTACGACCTGTCGAGCGGCCTGACGACCGTGTTCGCGGGCGACGGCACTTCGGGGTATAAGGAAGGCATAGGCACGAGCGCCAAATTCAGGCATCCGATGTCCATAGCGACCGACGGGACCTACCTCTACGTGGGAGAAGAGATCAATAACTGCATCAGGAAGATATGCATCGCCACGAGCGCGGTCACAACCCTCGCCACGGGCTTCACCCAGCCCGATGGCCTGTGGACCGACGGAACGAGCCTGTACGTCTGCGATCGCGGGACCAACCTAGTGAGCACGGTCGATATAGCCTCGGGGGCGGTCGCTACCCTCGCCGGCTCCGGAGCGGCGAGCCTCGGCGACGGAAACGGGACTTCGGCGAGCTTTAACTCGCCCTACAGGATCTGCGGCGACGGCGCGAATCTCTACGTCACCGAGTACGGGTCCGGCGCGGTCCGAAAGATAGTCGTGGGGACTCGCGCCGTGACGACTATCGTCATGGGCTTCAACCATCCCGCCGGCATAGTATTCGACGGCAGCGATCTCTATCTCTGCGACGCCGACAACTCAAGGCTCGTAAAGCTCAGCTTGTCGGGCGTAGCGACCTACTTGGGATATTCAGGACTGAACTTTCCGAAGGGAATCACGACCGACGGTACTAAGCTCTACGTCGCCGACACCGACAATCACCGCATCGTGGAGCTCCAGCAATGAGGCGCAAAACGACTCCGCGCGCCAAGGCCGCCCCGGCTCTCGCCCTCGCGCTGGGCATCCTCTGCACCTGCCTCTTCGCCTGCCTTTCCTGCAGGAACCCCGTCGCTTCGTCGCTGAGCCACTCGTCCGGCACATCCAGCCTCAAGCTCTCCATGGGCGTCCAGGCCTCGCGCTCCATCGGCGCCAAAGCCTCGCCCTCCATCGTGCCGGGGAATACGGATTACCTAAACGCGATCAAGGCCTACAAGGTGACTGTCTCGAACGCGGGTAATACCTACACGAGCACGACGGTCGTCTCCGGGGTCTGCACGTTCACGGATATCGCGACGGGCACCTATACGGTAACGGTGCTGGCTTTTAGCGACGCGGGAGCCACCACGCAGATCGCGCAGGGCACGACGAGCGCGACCGTAACCGCGGGAACGACGGCTACAGCTTCAGTCACCCTGGCCTTCACGAAAGCCGCGAGCACCGGAGGCTTCTCCCTCAATATGGCCTGGCCCGTATCCACGGGCTTGGCCTACGCCTACGCCACCCTCGACGGAACCGCCATCGCGGTTCCTGCCGTAACGGCAGGATCGACTAACTACACGGCTACCCTCGTCGCCTCGAATCTCTCCGGCGTCCCCCATACCCTCAGCATATTCTTCAAGGCCTCGAGCTCGGCGACGACTGCCATAGGCCCCTATATCGAGACCTTGAATATCTGGGACGGCGTAACCGACACCATGTGGGCCGACTCGAGCGGCGCGCTGCAGAATACGCTCAGCCTGAACCCTAGCGAGTTCGCCAGCTCGGACGCGAGCCTCGCGGGACTGAGCGTCGCGACAGTCGGCCTCGGGACGACCTTCTCGCCCGCGACCAACGCCTACGGCTTCGGTGCCGCCCTAACCCTCAACGCGTTTTATTCCTTCACGGTCACCGCCGATTCGGCGACCCAGGGCATAGCCTGCGCCTTCAACGGCGCGAGTCTTCCACTGACCGCCACCTCGGCCACCGCGCTGAGCGGCAGCTTCCAGGCCGCGAGCGGCCTCAATACGCTCAGCGTCACCGTCACCGCGGCGGATAAAAAAACTGTAAAGACTTACGTCGTCTCCTCGGGTACGCCGATCATGGGCGGCAGCTATACCGCGAGCTCCTTCCTGTCGGCGGTTACGACGGGCGGGAACTACGTCCTCGCCGGCGACGTGACGATCAGCGATTCTTGGACCACGCCGATAGGCGGAAGCACGACGGACTATTCCGGACTCTTCGACGGGAACGGGCATAGGATCACGATGGCGGGCGGCTCCACCGACGGACTATTCTATAAGGTCACAGGCACGGTGACGAACCTGAACGTCAACGCCACAATGAATGCCTTTGGCTCTGACAAAAGTATCATAGCTGATTTCGTAGGTTCGGGAGGAACGATATCGAACTGCAGCTCATCGGGGAAGGTAACGGGCGCGGGCGAGATGGCAGGCATTGTCGGACAAGCGTTAATCGGTTCAACCATCACGCATTGTACGAATACCGCCGATATAACAGGGTCAGCCGATAATAACGGAGGCGTCTGCGCATACTGCAATGGGGCGACTATCGAGTACTGCGTGAATACGGGGAATGTGACGGGAGTATCCTATCAAATCGGCGGAGTCGTGGGCTGGATCAATTCCGGAAGCCTATCCTACTCGTACAATGCCGGCATAGTCACTGGTGGGAACAAGTACGTAGGCGGAGTATGCGGGCAGATAACCGCCGGAAGCATGATCAACTGCTACAACGCGGGGGCGGTCTTGGCGCCGAGCGCGACGGAGGTCGGCGGTTTGGCGGGCACCGTGAACGCCGGCTGTTCGGTCACGAACTGCTACAGCAGCGGCTCGGTATCCGGTTCAGCCCCGGTCGGCGGCTTCGCCGGAGCCAACAGCGGCACCATCGTCGGCTGCTGCTACGACAGCACCGCCAGCGGCCAGAGCGATACCGGCAAGGGAAGTCCCAGAACCGACATGAAAAGCTTGACCCCGTATAACCTGTTCGGCTGGTCCATCAGCACGACTCTCGGCTCCGGCACCGACTGGGGCATCGACTTCTCGAGCATTATCAACAACGGCTATCCCTATCTCCAGGTCTTTGGGGCGAGCACGGTGTCGCCCTGATCGGGAACCGAAGCGCCGTATAGGCTGCCGACCAGGCCGCAGCCTATACGGCATCTGATGATTGTTTTTTTGTTTTATTAGGAATTCATAGTTACATGCGATATTTACATTGATAGCATTATATTAAGAAACAGAGGAGTCTCTCGTGCGAAACGCGACAAGCCTCGCATCCTTCCTTACACTTTCTCTCTTGCTTCTCTTCGTCGGCTGCCACCATCAAACCGACTCCGTCTCCGTGACGGGCGTAACCGCCAAATAAACCCACCCCGTGCTCTTTTTGTTCGTGCGAAGCGGAGGGCAGAGATTTAGAACAGTCCTTGGGGGATTGGGATCGTCACCGGACCTGGCGGATTGTACATTCCTTTTAG
>Ga0265330_10001094_pt1 | contig 16318 bp, 13 predicted proteins | sample 41919metaG_FD_202083 | JGI IMG/M metagenome (GOLD analysis project Ga0265330, IMG submission 202083) | Rhizosphere microbial communities from Carex aquatilis grown in University of Washington, Seatle, WA, United States - 4-19-19 metaG | ecosystem: Host-associated > Plants > Roots > Rhizosphere... | reverse complement strand
TGCGCCAGATAAACGAGGTACCTTGGCCGGCGCGCAGCGGCTGAACACCGCGGCGAACAGTGTGCGCGGTGGAAGATTGAGCGGTTGCCATGGAAATTTAAGCTCCTAAGGGCTGCGAATCGAGGCGGTTCCCAGATTGAGAGACAAGATTCACTGCGGATCGTCACAAGCATTATTCGTGTCGCACATCACTGCCGTCAAGGAGACGCGGACCACCGTTTTCCCAATATCTGGTGTGGAGCGTCACTTAAGCAGCAACGGCAGCAGCGCTTCGATGGCCCTGCCGCGATGGCTGACCGTCAGTTTGGTGTCCAGGTCGATCTCGGCCATGGTGCGGTCCAGTTGCGGTAAATAAAAAAGTGGATCGTAGCCGAATCCTCCCGTTCCGCGAGGCGCTTCCAGAATCAGACCCTCCACCGTTCCTTCGGCCGTATGCATGGCAACGCCGTCCAGCGCCGTCACAAGCACGCAGCGGTAGCGTGCCGTGCGTTCTGCAAGTGGCACCGTGGTCATCCGCTGCAGCAATACCATGTTGTTCCACACATCAGTGTTGTCGTTTGCATCCGGCGAGTCAGTCAGGCCAGAGTCAGCAGCGAACCGCGCCGACCGCACTCCGGGTGCGCCACCCAGCGCGTCCACCTCCAGGCCGGAATCGTCTGCGATGATCAGTTGGCTCGGTGCAAAGCGCGAGTAATACATCGCCTTCGTCGTGGCATTGGCCACAAACGTTTCACCCTCTTCTTCAGGGGCTGGAACAAGCTCAACTGCAGGCAATGGGTCAATGAAGATGGAATAGGCTTTGGCCGCGGCTCGAAAATCGCGTAGTTTGCCCTGGCTGGTTGTTGCGGCTAGAAGGCGAAATGCCATGTTGAGAGTGTAATAGCAACCGCAGGCTCTTTTTTCATCAGGGCCCCCGCCCATCGGTTATGCCACCTTAGGCCGTCTTCGATTGACAAGGACTAGCCCCCTTCACTAAGGTGATCCCGCCTGTAAACTGTTTCATTTGAGGAAGTCGATTCCTGTACCATCCACCTCCGGAATCAAACGCCAGCGTCATCCGATCGGAAGTGAAGCCATGAGAATCCGCGCCTTACTGTGCATCGCCTTCATCATCATTTGCACCAGCGTCCCGTCATCAGCGGCACCGGCCGATTCTTCCATCGGTCCGGTCGCGTTGCAGGTCGACAATCTCACCAATCCCCTCGGCATTGACGACTCCACGCCGCACTTCTCCTGGCAGCTTCAAGACCCGGCACGCGGCGCCTCGCAGAGTTCCTATCAACTACACGTGGCATCCAGCGCCGAATTGCTGCAGAAAAATACGCCCGATGTTTGGAACAGCCGCGTCGTTCAATCCAGCCAGTCGCTCAACGTACTCTATGCCGGCCCCGCCCTCAAACCTTCCACGCGCTATTACTGGCGCGTTGTGTTGTACAACGCGGCAGGCACACCCTACGCTCCAAGCGAAATCTGCTGGTGGGAAACAGGCCTGATGTCGCAGGATGCATGGCACGCGCAATGGATCGGCTACGAAACGCCCGAGGAAGCGACCGTTCGTCACGCAGTATCCGCATGGATCACCAGCCCGAACGCTAAGGCGCTTGCCCAGGAACAACAGAAGGAGCAGCATTTCGCCTACCGCACAACTGTCGCACTCACCAAGCCGATTCGTTCCGCCGCTCTTTACGCCACTGCGCAAGACACAGCATCCGCATGGATCAACGGCGCGCAGGTGCTCACCGCCGCACCGTTGCCGCCGTGGGGACAGATGCCGTGGAAGAAATTCATTCGCGCCGATGTCACGCAGAATCTCAAAGCGGGCGCAAACACCATCGCAATCGAGGCCCTGCATTATGTAGCCAACCCAAGCGGTCAGGTCCCCGACGACGCACCGCCGATGATGGCCACGCTTGTTGTTCAATATGCCGACGGAACGTGGATCAGCTTCGGCACTAGCCCCGATTGGAAAGTCGCAACCCACGCCACGGACAACTGGCAGCTGACAGCCTTCAACGACTCCGCATGGAAAGCAGCCGTGCGCTTTACTCCGAGCGCCAACGGCATCGATCCCGGCCATCCATGGATCTCCGATTCCGTTAAAGCTCTGCATCAAGCCTTCACGGTGGACTCGCCCATCAAGTCTGCGCGTCTCTACGCAACAGCGCTTGGCGAGTATCAGATCTTCCTCAATGGCGAACGCGCAAGCGACCAGGTATTCTCTCCCGGCTGGACCGACTATCGCGAAAACGTGCTCTACCAGACCTACGATGTGACAGCACTGCTTGCCAGCGGCAAGAACGTGATCGCTGCATTGCTCGCTCCGGGCTGGTACCAAACGCCTCTCGAATGGTTTCAACAACCGAACAACTACGGCACAACACCTCCCGCACTCCGCGCACAACTGCGCATTGAGCACACCGACGGCGCAGTTGAATGGATCATTACCGACCAGACCTGGGCGGCACGTGTTCCAGACATTCTTCACTCGGAGCTCTACGATGGCGAAACGCAGGATGCGCGTCGCTGGCTGCCCGGTTGGAGCACGGCAAATGTAGAGATTTCAGACTGGGACAAAGCATCAACCATTAAGCCCGCACCCGTAAAGATCCAGGCTCAGACCTTCCAGCCCATTCATGTAGAGCGCACCGTTGCCGCAAAGTCTCTCACCGAGCCTAAGCCGGGTTTATGGGTATATGACTTCGGCCAGAATTTGTCTGGGATCGAAAATCTGAAAGTTAAAGGACCCGCCGGCCTAGATGTGCAGTTGCGCTTCGCCGAGGTCCTCAATGCGGACGGCACGATTTACACAGACAACATGCGCACCGCTAAAGTCACTGATCATTTCATCCTTCGTGGCGAGGGTGTCGAGGAATTCACGCCGCAATTCACGTTCCACGGTTTTCGCTATGCAGAGTTATCGGGACTTCCAGGCGCGCCCGGCCAAAACGACCTGACAGTCGCCGTCATCCACACTGACGCTCCCTTTACAGCCAAGCTTGAAACCGGCAGCCCCATGATCAATCAGCTCTGGAGCAACATCCAATGGGGCCAGCGCTCCAACTTTGTCGGCCTGCCCACGGACTGCCCGCAGCGCGACGAGCGCCTCGGCTGGATGGCCGATGCGCAGGTGTTCTGGCGCGCCGCCACCTACAACATGGACCTCGCTGCTTTCTCGCGCAAATTCGCCGCCGACATGCGCGGCACACAAGTTGGTACATCGTTCTACGGCATCTACGCGCCCGGCACCGCAAAACCCAACATGGGCCATGGCCCCGGCTGGAGCGATGCCGGTGTTATCATTCCCTACACTTCATGGCTGCAGTCAGGCGACACCAGCATCATCGATCAAAACTGGGATGCCATGCAGAAATACCTCGACGGCATCGCGGCCGCCAATCCTGACTGGATGTGGAAGAACCAGATCGGCACGCCCTTTGGCGACTGGCTCTCGCCTGAAGGCAAAACCGACATCACGCTGATTGGCACAGCCTACTGGGCGTACGACGTGACGCTGATACAGCACATGGCAAAGGCCACTGGCCGCACCGCAGATGCATATAAATATGCGCAGGTCTTCGCAAAGATTCGCGCAGCGTTCCAAATGCAGTTCGTGCACAGCGACGGTTTCATCGCCGGCGCAGACAACGCCCCTTCCGAGTTCGGTGTAATCAACAATCCCAATGCGAAAAGCCACGGCGGCGATACACAGACTGGCTACGTGCTCGCACTGCACATGAACCTGTTGCCTGAAAATCTGCGCGCTGCCGCTGCAAAGCGGCTAGCCGACAAAATCGAACAGAACCACGGCCTGCTCGCCACAGGATTTCTTGGCACTCCGTACCTGCTTGAAGAGTTGACCAAGACCGGTTACGCAAAACTCGCCTACCAGTTGCTCCTCAATACGCAGTACCCGTCCTGGGGATACATGGTGGATCATGGCGCAACCACAACCTGGGAACGCTGGAACGGCGACCAGATGCGCGACGATCCCAGCATGAATTCCTACAACCACTACGCCTACGGCGCGGTGGCAGACTGGATCTATCGCTACGCCGCCGGCATCGATGCCACTCCGATCGACGCAGGCTTCCACACCGTTGTGCTACATCCAGTTTTTGACGCGCGGCTAGGCAAGATCTCATTCGACTACGCCTCATCGTACGGACCCATTCACTCCGACTGGACCGCGGATGACGTATCAGCCGAGTGGCACGTTACGATACCTGCAAATACACGCGGATGGCTGCCGTTGAGTGCCGCCGATGCGTTGAAGTACTCGCTTGACGGAAAGCCTTTAATTGGAAATCCAAGGGTCCATTCAAAGTCTCAGGATGGAGAGAGCGGATTCGAGCTCCCTGCGGGAACCTACGGCATTCATGTTCAGTTCAAGGCCTTGGTAATGACTTCGGTCAATTGATCTATCTATACAAACGATTCACCGAACCTATAGGCTTTCATTTCGCGCCAGCTGCATTCAAATCGGCCCGCACTTTGAAGAACTGGAGAACGAATGCCTACAGTAATCCTGGCTGGAATTGGGTGGCACATCTTGGGCGCTGCCATGGCGGCTTCGTTTTATGCGCCCATTGGAAAAGTAAAAAATTGGTCGTGGGAGACCACATGGGCAGTTGCCGGTTTCTTCTCATGGATCCTGCTGCCCATCGGCGTAAGCCTTATCCTGCTGCCGGATTTTCATGGTTTCTATGCCTCGCTCGATAGTTCGCTCATGTTGAAAGTGGCGCTGTTCGGCGCCATGTGGGGAGTGGGCAACGTGAGCTACGGCCTGACCATGCGCCACCTCGGCATGTCGCTCGGCATCGGCGTCGCTATCGGAGTCACGCTCGTTGTAGGAACACTGGTGCCGCCCATCATGCATGGGCAAGCCGCCATGCTTATCCATACGCGCAGCGGTATGCTGACCCTGGCCGGAATCGTGGTCGCTCTCATCGGCGTGGCAATCGTTTCTTATGCGGGACATCAGAAAGAAGTCCAGCTCGGCGCAGAGTTAAAAGAATTCAACGTAATGCTCGGCCTTGCGCTGGCTGTGATGTGCGGAATCTTCTCGTCGGGATTTTCATTCGGCCTCGACGCGGCTACGCCCATCCGCACCGCTGCCCTTGCGGTTGGAGTCAATGCCCTCTACGCGCGCCTGCCCACTTACGTGCTCATCATGGGCGGCGGGGCCATCGTTAATCTCACCTACTGCTTTGTGCGCCTCGCTGCTCTCAAGCGGCTCTCACTGCGCGCCGACCTAAGCCATCCAGGCCCGGTGCTGCTTGCCAATGCCGCACTGGCTGCCTGTGGCGGCATCATGTGGTACCTGCAATTCTTCTTCTACGCATGGGGAGAAGCCAACATCCCAGTCCGCCTCTCCTACGTGAACTGGATGCTGCACATGAGCATCTATGTGCTCTGCGGCGGCCTGGTGGGCCTGGCCCTCGGCGAGTGGAAAGGCGTTGCATCGCGGCCAATACGCCTGCTGTGGGCCGGCATCCTGGTCATCATCGCCGCAGCAAATTTAGTCGGGCTGGGAATGGCTTCGTAGTGCAGCTATCAGCTATTAGCGTTACCCTTCACGCGGTTAAAGCTGAAAACTGAATGCTAAAAGCTAAGAGCCGCCTTTACGGCAACGGCAGTTCCTTGCCCAGACCTTGCGCAACCAGATCGGCGCGTAGCTGTTCAACATTCGTGAATAGCATGCCCTTGATCCCAAGCGCGTTTGCGGCGTCAATGTTCACCTGCTTATCGTCGAGGAACAGCGTCTCGTCAGGCCGTGTACCGAGTTGCTTCAAAGTGTGCCGGTAGATGGCTGCATCCGGCTTGGCCATGCGCAACTGATAGCTCCATACATGCACATCGAAGCAATTCAACCATGCGAGTTCGCGCTGCATATTGGCCAGCACGGTGTCGCCGATGTTCGACAGAATCGCTGTCAGGATCCCGCGCTGCTTGAGCAGCTGCTGCCACGCCAGCATGGCGTCGTTCTGCGTGGTCCACATGCGCGCGTCCCACAGGCCCAACTCAACGATGGCTTGGTCATCGAGCGCCAGTCCCGCGTCGACCGTTACCTTTCGCCAAAAGCCGAGGCCGCTCAATTTGCCTTCGTCAAAGGCGTGGCGATCGGCCCAATAGAAGTGGTCAAGCCGTTCTGACGTGAGCCCTGTAATCCTCAGCAGTTCGGAATAGGCTTTTGGTTCCGGCGGGCCGGTCAACACCATTCCATAATCGAAAACAACCGCGCGCAAACCCAATACCCCTCCTCGTGAACCGCCGTGTATTGTTGAAAAGACGCCTCTGCTTATTGTGCACGACGGTCCCAGGCGCATCTTGCGCATGCTGGGATGCACGCTCTCATTCGATTTGGACCAGGACCGATGCGCTTTTCCAAAAGGACGAATTGGAACACGGAAGAAAGTGAACTTGCGCGTGCACATCGGCTGCGCTTGCAGGCCGGCCTGCCCGTCGCCGATCTCACGGCTTCAAACCCCACCCGCTGCGACTTCAACTACGACCCCGCCTGGCTTACCGCGCTGGCCGACAAAAAAGCGCTCGACTACGATCCGCAGCCCAGAGGCAGTTTTGCTGCTCGACAAGCCGTGTGCAGTTACTACCGCGATCACGGAGTCCATCTCGGTCCCGAGCAGGTGATTCTGACTACGAGCACCAGCGAGGCCTACAGCTTTCTGTTCCGGCTGTTGTGCGATCCCGGCGCCGAAATCCTTGTCCCGCAGCCAAGCTATCCGCTGTTCGATTATCTGGCCGTGCTCGACGATGTCCGCATCAGGCCGGTGTCGCTGGTCTATGACCAGGGCTGGCAGATTGAGCCTGAAGGGTTGCGCCAATCGATCACCCCGGCCACCCGCGCAATCATGCTGGTCCATCCCAACAATCCCACCGGGCACTTTACCAAGCCATGGGAGGCGGAACAGCTCGGCCAGATCTGCCGCGAATTCGACCTCTCGCTGATTGTCGACGAAGTCTTTCTTGACTACGAGGTTTCTGGGTCAGGCCGCAGCTTTGCCGTCGGGCTTGAGGGTGTATCAGTCTTCGTGGTCAGCGGCCTCAGCAAGATCGCCGGTCTGCCACAGATGAAAGCCGCCTGGATCGTCACCACCGGCCCGGAAGGGGTACAGGCGCTCGACCGGCTTGAGGTCATCGCCGACACCTTTCTTTCGATGAATGCCCCGGTCCAGTGTGCCCTTCCACAGTTGCTGGCCAAACGCGCCGAGATTCAGCAGCAGGTAGTCGAACGAGTCACGGTGAACCTGGCCGAGCTCGACCATCAACTGGCCACCGTGCCCGCTCTCCAACGACTGCCAGTAGAGGGCGGCTGGTACGCAGTACTGCGCATCCCGGCTCTCGCAGCCGACGAAAAGGCGGTGCTGGCTCTGCTGGACCGCGGCGTCTGGGTCCACCCTGGCTACTTTTTCGGCATGCCCGACTCAGGCTGGCTGGTGGTCAGTCTGCTGGCCCCGACGGCCGAATTCTCCACGGGAGTAACCGCGCTTGTTAATTATTTTCGAACGGATCAGGGTAGTAACATGACGCGCTAGTGGCATAAAGCTTCGCATTAAGTCTTGGCTGTATGTTGCTCAATTTGATCAAATAAATGTCGAGTGTCAGCCATCACAATTCGGTAAGGAATGGATTGCTCTGCCGCTCCAGTCCAATTGACGTTTGCGGTCCGTGCCCCGGAATGACCGTGGTCTCGTCCGGCAAAATCAGCAGCCGGGACTGAATTGAATCGATAATCTGGCTGTAGTCGCCGCCAGGCAGATCGGTACGGCCGATGCTGCCGGCAAAAAGCGTGTCCCCAGCAATCAGCAGGTTCAGCGGAACGAAATGCAGGCAGATGGACCCCTGGGTGTGTCCCGGCGTGTGCAGCACTTTGGCGGAGTAATGCTCCAGCCCAACGGTCTGCCCATCGATAAGTCCGCTGTCAGGCGGTGCGGTTTCCGGTGTGCCCACGCCGACCCAGGCCGCCTGCTCTGCCATCATTTTGAGCAGCGGCAGGTCATTCTCGTTCAGGTAAATGGGCGCGCCGGTCAGCCGCTTAAGCTTCAGCGCTCCGCCGATGTGGTCTATGTGGGCATGGGTAACCAGAATCTGCTTGAGCGTCAGACCTTGGTCCATTAGCCGCTTGTGAATACGGCTGACGTCGTCGCCTGGGTCGATAACGATGGCTTCGCGGGCCTGCTCATCGCCCAGAATGGTGCAGTTGCACTGCAAAGGACCGACGGGAAAAGTCTCAAGAATCATAGCTAGACCATTGTAGAGCGGTTGCGGAATGCGCTGCTCGCCTTGGATCGGAGTGGATCGATGAACGTGTATCGACGTACGTGGATTGATGAGCACTGAGGAATCCAGTTGTACTCTCGAAACGGATGCCTGATCCTTTACCTGCGGGAGAATCCTATGCCAGGCGTTCGAATTTCCTCAGGAGCCGTGCATGACCTTCCGGCTGATCTCAGAAGGGCGCTCGCCTCGGATGCAAAGGCGCTGGCTGCCTGGGAAGACATCACGCCGCTCGCGCGCAACGAGTGGATCTGCTGGACTATCTCCGTCAAGAAGGATGAGACAAGGCGGCAGCATGTCGAAAGGGTGTGCTCGGAACTCAAAGAGGGGATGCGGCGGCCGTGCTGCTGGCCGGGCTGTCCGCATCGATGAGTATTCTGTTACCGCTCAGGCCAGAGAACGTCCTTCAGAAAACGTCTTTTCAGAAAATCACGTAAACGGCCCTGAGTCGCATGGCCTGTGCACTTCAGGCGATAGAGTCAGTAGCCGGCTCGGAGGCTTGCTTGGTGAGCGTGTCAGCGGAAAGAACGGGGTCCCTGTCACCAAGGTAGCCGTCGGCAAAGATGATGTTGCTGGCGAGGCCTACTTTTCTGAGACCCAGAATGATGATGCCGTTCAGGTCAATCTCGTACTTGAACAATCCGTGGAAGGCGGAGCGCGGAAACCGATGATGATTGTTGTGGTATCCGTCGCCGAACGTCAGCGTCGCCAGAATCCGGTTGTTCTTGCTGTTGTTCCTCATGTTGTAGTTCTCATAGCCAAAAGTATGGCCAAGGGAGTTGACCGCCCAAACAGAATTCTGGAAGAGCACGGTTCGCAGGCAGGCCGCGAAGAAGCAGCCCCAGGCATCCGTTAACCCGCCAAAGATATAGCCGGCAAGCCATGGAACTGCGACCGAAATAACAGGCCAGACATAGTGCGTGCGGGCATAAAACTGGATAATGGGATCGCGTGCCAGATCGCGGCCGTAGATGTTGAGGTCCGTGATGGTGTCGTCAAACATCCATCCAATGTGAGCGTGGAAGAGACCTCTGAGCGATGACTCGTGGCCGCAGTGGCCGTCGACGAAGGGACTGTGGTTGTCGCCGCAGTTGTCGGTGTGGGCATGGTGGCGACGGTGATCCGTTACCCAGGTGAGGAGAGAACTCTGAAATGACATGGAGCCGGCAGCGCCCAGCAGATAAGCAACCCAGGGGGCGGTCTCAAAACTCTTGTGTGAGAAATAGCGGTGAAAGCCTACTCCGGTTCCCATCCCTACGACGAAGTAGCCGACGATGAATGTGACCACCTCCACTATGTGAATGGGGTGCACGCCAAACCAGAAAATTCCGGCCACGGAACCTACGAGGGGAAAGCCGATCAGGAACGTGTTGTCGATTCGCTTCTTGAGCGCAGCACGACCGGCAAGAATGCCGCGCGGCTGACTTACACCGGCAGATTGGCTGGAACGGGAGATCGCCACTGAGCACCCTCCGTCTCACTACAGTTTCGCCGAGAATAGTTCTCTGGGCAACGAAAATTCCCTGTCTCAGCTTGGATGCACGAGTCGGTCGTCGCAACTCACAAAGTTAACTGCTGTGCACTAATTCCTTAAAAGTTACATCTAAGCCGCCATGATGCTTTCGGCTCCCCACCGACGGCATAGTTGCTGCCCGTCTTCCCTTACCAGCGAAGAACCCGTTTCTTTGGCAGATTTCCTCACGGGCATTAAACGACGCCTCAACCAACGAATTGAGACACGGCCATCGACGGCCAGAGCGTGCCCACCGGAGCGCCGCCCGCGCCATGGTGGGCCTTCTGATCTTCACGCCTGCCTGTCCTTCAGTTCAATTGTTAGGCCGAGCGCGGGTCAACGTGCCAGGCACGTTTCGCGCCTGGATCGGCTAGCGGGCCGGGAGCCCTGGTTGTTCCTGCCGCCTTGCCTAACATGTCGTTGTCGATCTGCTTGTACGCGCTCACCTTCGGAAGTGGCTGACTGCTGCTGATCGTCAACTCCAGAGTGTCAGAATTGAAATCGATCTGCGCGTCGCCCGTAGCTGAGTTCTTATCCCAGCCGTGCTCGCGCCAAGCCGCCAGCTCAAGGAATTGTTTCGAGTCCCCATCAAATAATCCCTGAAACGCGCTCGGCAGGGAGACGTAGAGGTTGCCGTCTGCCTCATTCTTCGGGTTGAGAAACACGATGGCCGACTTGCCGCATTTGGCAAAAATGTTGTTGTATATCTTGTTCTCCACCGCGGTCCCGCTGCGAGCGCGATCAGGACGGGTAATTGCCCAAATCCCCGAGTTGTCGCAGCGTCCGATTAGATTTTGCGCAATGATCATACGATCGCTGGCATTGATGAAAATACCCGATCCCGCGCATCCGCGTTGGCCAGGAGTGCCGGGCTCGGCGTTACGCACATCCCAGATGATGTTGTTGTCGATCTGGTTCAGTTCAGGATTCATTTCCATGTGAACGGCAGCGCCGACGGTAACGATGTCGGCGAAGATGTTGGAGGTGAGCCTGCAATTGACATCACCGCTGTCGAACCAGACGGCGTTGCCGTGGCGGATATGGCGGATGACATTGCGGCGGAAGAGCATGTTGTGGGCCCGGTGGAATTTGGCGCCAGCAGCCTCCCAGCCGCGCTCGGCGTCGGCCCAGCCGCACCACTCGATAAGGTTGTCTTCAATGAGCGTGTTGGTTGTACCCATGCCGCCAATGCCTTCGACGCCGCAGTAGCGGAAGGAGTTGCGGCGGAGGATCTGGGATGTGCCTGAGGTGCGGATGAAACCGCTATCGCCGTCTGAGCCGATGTCAACGCCGACACCATTGGCCCACTCGAACGTGTTGTCTTCGAGGATCCAGTGATCGCCGCCAGCAAACGAAACCATTCCGTACTGGGGAAAGGGGTAAGCGTTGCCGGCGTGCGAGAAGGTGATTCCCTTGAGCCGGATGAATCCCGTCCCCGGTTGCACGGGAATGAAGGCGTGCTGACGGGTGGTGACTTCAATAAGGTGGTCAGCGGGAGTTCCCGAAGCAAGGCGGACGTGAATTGAGGTTCCCGAATCCGCCACCCAGAAGCGGGCATCGGGGGAACCGCCGACTTCCTGCATGATGGGTCCGCCGCGACGCCGGGCCGGCAAGCCGTTTTGGGGCGTAGCAGGAACGGTGAAATCGGGAAAGGGTTGAAGCTTCGGCGTAGCCAGTTCGCGAAGCTGCTCCATGGGCTCGAGAGGTTTGCCGTCAACAAACGCCAATCCACGACGGCGGAAATAGGGCCCCAGGTCGACCACTTTGGTGTCGAGCCATTCCCATTGACCCATGATGCTGGGCAGGGCGAAGGGATTGTAGGAATCGGGGAACATTTCGCCTTTGAGATCGTAACGCCATGCGGTGACCTCCGGCTGAGGAGGCTGACCTGCTGCGCCGCCCGGCATACGAAATCCAACGGGAATAGACTCCTTCTGCCAGCCGTCCTTGAGGACTTCAGAACCTTTGATGAAGACCTTTGCGCCGGGAGCGGCCTCGTAGCTGATCATCTGAGACGGCCCTGTGCCGCCGCGCACCGGGCGGACACACTCCCGGTAGGTGCCGGAGGCAATGACCACGCGCTCGCCGGGCTGCAAAATCTGCGCTGCCTTGCTGATGGTGCGGAAGGGCCGCGCGCTGGTACCTGGTCCGTTGTCGTCAGCCTTGGCGTTATTGTTGTCGACGTAATAAGTCTTTGAGAACTTGAGCGGCTGTTCCCACGGGGCATAGCTGGTGCCATCAGGCAGAAGCGTATCGTTCGATGCGGTACCGTTCGCCGCCGCTTCCTGCGCGTGTCCCAGCACGCTTCCGCTGAGACCGATCATGGCTCCCGCACCTGCCGCGTACTGTATAAAGCGCCGGCGGTCGATAGGTTGGCTGGTTATATCATTCGTTGACTGATCCAAATTAGAGAACAATTGCTCATGTCCTGATTTCATAGCAGCCAAGATAAGCCAAGGCGCTCTCGCTCGTAAAGCGATTAACTGAGAAAAAATTCCGTCGGTACTTCGCACCTTCCAGCAAGCCGGACCTGCCCTGGGGATGAGGAAACTTCTCGCGCAATCAATGCGTCATTGCATAAAGTACATAGTTGACGCCGATCCTGGTGCCAAGCACTGAAAACTTGGCTGGATACCGCGGGTCGTCAAGAAATTCCCAGGAATCGCCAATATCGGAGTTCAGCGAGAAGGCCACCATAATGCGGCCCTTGTCGTCATAGATCCCCTTCCAGCGGGCAACATATCCGTCCTTTTTGTGTCCGGTGTTCAGGTGTTCTGCGCCAGGAATCTGAAAACGGTCATCGAGATCGAAGAAGGTGTGAAAGATCGGGTCGTTGTTCGGAATGTCCACCAGCTCACGATCAGGAAAAACCATCTTCATCGTCTTTTCAAAGTAGGCCTGCTCCGCGCTTCCGTGGCAGTCATCAGCCATAAAGAAGCCACCGCGTAACAGGTAATCGCGCAGCTTCCTGGCTTCGACCTCGGTCAGCCCCCATTCGCCCACCTGCACGGCATAGAGCCATGGCCAGTTGTAAATCTCGTCGCCGTCATCCAGGCTCACAGACTGCTCTACCGAGCGAGCCTCCACACGAGTAAGACGCCGCACCGCATTGGCAAGCGCGCGGTCAGCTCGCGGATAATCCTGCGTCCACAGCGAGAGCCCTTCCTGCCACGGCCCGTCAAATCGGCCGGCGTAACCGTCCAGGGGGCCGGGCGGAAACATCAGCCGCGCGAATGTCCACTCCGCTGGCTGATTCCAATCGGGCGGCAACGGAATCGATACGCCATATTCCACCGACGGATATTGGCGGAATGCCTTCTGGGCACAGACCGCCGTGATGAGAGCTCCGGCGAAGATCAACGGGAGGACAGTTCTTCCGCGAATCTTCATGACATCTCCTGCTGATTTCGGACAATGAATTGGCGCGGCACGACCTGTCGATTAGACGTAATCGCTAAGGATTTTTGTTGTGTGCCCTATCCGGCGAGGCGGACAGGGCAGGACCACAGTTGTGGGCGCAAGAGATCAAGATCAGTGCTCGCCAGTTCTGATGTTGTCAAACTTGGTGCCGGCTGTTTGCACCGGGGCAAAAATAAATAGCGCAATCTTCGCCCATTCTTCGCTATAATTGCGCCCATGGCTGTCACCCGCAGGCAAAAAGAAGTGATCGACTTTCTGGAGTCATTCGTGTCGCGCAACGGCTACTCCCCGTCCTTTGAGGAGATTGCGCGCGGAATGGGGCTGAAGAGCCTTGCCACTGTGCACAAGCACATCACCAACCTCGAAAAAAAGGGGATGCTTGATCGGGTGCATAACCGAAGCCGCTCCATCGACGTGCTGCCGCCCGGAACCCGTACGCGCTCCAGCGTTAAGCTGCCCCTGGCCGGGCGCATTGCCGCCGGCATGCCAGTGGAGGCGATGGAAACCACTGAGACCATTTCGCTGCACGATGTAGTCGGCAACCGCGATGTTTTTGCTCTCGAAGTGCGCGGCGAGTCAATGCGCGACGAGCACATTATCAACGGCGACTACGTGCTTGTTGAACGCACGCGCACCGCGCGCCAGGGCGAGATAGTAGTGGCACTCGTGCACGGAACAGAAACCACCCTGAAGCGCTTTTTCAGCGAAGGCAACGTGGTTCGCCTGCAGCCCTCGAACGCCGAAATGGAGCCGATTTACGTTCCAGCAGCACAGGTAGCCATTCAGGGCCGCGTCCTTGGCGTGCTGCGCAAATACCGATAGGGGGTCGAATCTGAGCCTTCCCCCAAACATTCTGGGTGCCTCAGGTCTCGATTTTGAGACCTGGGATAGCACTCCCTACACATATTGCGAAAAGACTAACCGCTAACAGCTAAGAGCTAAAAGCTCGCGCAACGAGGCATGCCCATGTTGGTGACCGCGGCGAGACTCTGGGACGGCCAACGTTTCTTCAACCGGCCCTCTGTCTGGATCGAGGAAGACCGCATCGTTTCGCTCTCCGGCGGAGAATCAGCTAACCGCGCCGTTATCCTCGACTTCCCTTCCGCAACGCTCGCTCCTGCGTTTTTCGACGTGCACATCCACGGCGCAGCCGGGCACGACGTAATGGAAGCAACGCCGGAGGCTTTGCGCGCCATCGGCGGCTTTCTGGGCACACACGGAACCGGCGCATATCTCGCCACCACCGTTACCGCTCCGCTCGATGCGACTCTGCGCGCGGTCTCCGGTCTGGCAAAGCTCATTGCAGACCCTTCCCTTTTTGACAGCGGCATCCGTCCGATGGCGCGCCCCCTGGGCATTCATCTTGAAGGGCCCTTTCTCTCGCATGCGAAATGCGGAGTGCAGCCGGTTGAGCACCTGCTCGCACCGGATATCGCGACCTTCGATCGCATCTTCGACGCCGCTGAAGGCACCGTGCGCCTGATGACGATTGCGCCGGAGTTGCCGGGAGCCGTCGAATTCATACGCCATGCAACCAAGCGCGGCGTGCGCATCTCTCTCGGCCACTCCAACGCGACGGCCGCCGAAACACGCGCCGCCATTGATGCCGGCGCTGTAAGCGCAACCCACACCTTCAATGCGATGCGCGCGCTCGATCATCGTGAACCGGGAATTCTAGGAACGGTGCTGATCACCGATTCGCTCTTCGCAGAACTGATCTGCGATGGCATTCACGTTGCGCCGGAGATGGTGCGGCTCTGGTATCGCGCCAAGGGTCCACATCGCGGCATCCTGGTAACCGACGCCATGAGTGCCGCCGGCATGCCTGACGGTGAATATCAACTCGGCGGATTCGCAGTGCAGGTGGCAGAAGGCAGAGCCACGGCGCGCGGCGTTCTGGCCGGAAGCGTATTGACGCTCGATCGCGCCTTAAACAATTTTATGAAGTTCACAGGCGCGCAACTCGAGGACGCACTGCAGCTGCTTACGGCCAACCCTGCAGGGATGACTAGGCTTGAAAGCAGCGTCGGTTCGCTCGCCGAAGGTCGCGCCGCAAATCTTGTCGCGCTTGATGCAGAAGGCCGGCTTCTGGCCGCGATTATCAATGGCAAACAGACTTCGCTTTTCTAATTGGCAGCTTCGGCAAGCCGCTGCGCGCGCCAGATTGCTCCATCAAGCGAAACAGCCGCCTTGTCCTGAATGGGCAATGCAGGCGCGGCATCATGTAGGCCTTTGAAGAACGCTTCGCGTACGGTCGTCATCTTTTCAACTACGCCGCCGGTCCACGCCACCGGAACTTCGCCAGCGATGTTGTGTTTCTTGCGCAGCTTTTCGCGCACCAGCAGAACGAATTCTATTAAATCCGCTGCCGCCTGTTTGAGTACGCCAACCGCAACCGCGTCGCCGGCCTGGGCAAGCTCATAAATTGCCGGTGCCAACGCCGCGAAGTCGGGACCAGGTGTGCCGTCGCCGAGGTTGACCAGCTTATCGAGATCGGGCGTTCCCCAAATCTCGCCAACTTTTTTGAGCACCTGCGTCGGCTCGCCGCGATCGTAGGCGCGCAACGCACGACGAACGCTATGCAATCCGATCCAGTAGCCGGAGCCCTCGTCGCCCAGTCGCGAACTCCATCCACCCGCGCTCTCAATACTTCCATCGGGCGCTCGGCCGATCGTATTCGATCCGGTGCCGGCAATCTGCAGAATTCCCGGGCCGCCCCTGAAAGCCGCGTCCAGCGCGATGACCTGATCGCCGACGACTTCGGATTTCTCCACGCCAAAATCGTCGAACACCGCGGTCACCCATTCGGTAATGCCGGGCATGGAAACGCTGGCGATTCCGCAGCACGCGGCCTTCACACTCTTGACCCCGGCCTGCGCATACACATCCTTCAGCACCTCGCGCAGATTCGCCTCCGCAGCCTCAGCGCCAACGCGCAGCCGCTTGATGGAACCGCTCATGCCGTGGCCCAGAAGCTTGTCGCCATCAACAATGGAGGCTCGCGTGTGTGTACCGCCTCCATCGATTCCAAGCACCACACTCATCCGTTCCCGCCTTCCAGTTTCACTTCATTTGCCGGCATCATCGCCC
>Ga0265330_10001093_pt1 | contig 16324 bp, 15 predicted proteins | sample 41919metaG_FD_202083 | JGI IMG/M metagenome (GOLD analysis project Ga0265330, IMG submission 202083) | Rhizosphere microbial communities from Carex aquatilis grown in University of Washington, Seatle, WA, United States - 4-19-19 metaG | ecosystem: Host-associated > Plants > Roots > Rhizosphere... | reverse complement strand
CACCGCCACCGCCGCCGCCACCGCCGCCGCCCCCCCCACCACCACCTCCTCCGCCTGCACCCGGGACCAGGTGATGCCGGCGGGAATAGACGCCCGCGGCTTGCCGTGACCTCGCGCGGCCTCTTATAGTCTTCGGCAATGCGAGGCCCTCTCCTCTCCGGTTCGCTGGGCAGTGCGGTCACCCTCGACCGCGTCTGCCGCTTGCTGCAGGGACATCAGCCCACCGTGGTGCTCAGCGCGCTCTGGCTGGCCGAGACACTGGCCACCAGCTTCCCGGTGCTTGCCCTCGTCGAAGAAGACAAGAGGTCAGCGGCCGTGCGGGCGGTCAGGCGGGCCAGCAAGTCGGCCCATCCGCTGCTGGTCGTGTCCGCCGGGGAAGACGTACCGCTTGCGCGCGGGGTGGTCGGTTCCATCCTCATCGAGAATCTGATGGATGTGGAAGACCGGGCCGCCGCCGAGGAACTCCTGGTTGGCCTGCTTCCGGCGCTGCGGCCCGATGGGGTGGTGGCATCTCTTGACGCCACCAAGCACCAGGAAACCGAGGCGCGACTGGCGGCCCTGTTCTTGGCGGCGGCCCTGACCGGTATCACGCAGACGCGTCCGCGCGAAGGTGCCTTGCTCACCGTCGGCTCGGCTCCAGCGGCGATGGTGACGGTCGTTCGAGCGGCGCGGCCACTGGCCGTGCCAGGCGAACCGCGTGAATGATCCCTCCTCTCCGCCGGTCCATTTTCCCATGGGCATGCGCCCAACAATTCTTGCCTTCGGCCTGTCCCTGGCCGTGCACGTCGGTTTCGTGGTCGCGGCGGTGGCACTCGCAGCCTGGCGCGGGTTCGCGCTGGCACCGCCGGTTCGGTTGGCGGCCATCGCGATAGACGTCAAGGAGTTGCCCTTGGGCGGCGGCCGCCCGACCGAGGTGAAGCCCGAGGATGAAGGCCCCCCGCGCCCGGTGCGTCGACCCAAGGCCGCACGCGCGCGCGCATCACACGCGAATGCAGCGGTCGCGTTGGCCCCTGACGGCGGCGTAGCCGACGCCTCGGGCCAGGCCGGCCAGGCCGGGCCCGATGGCGGTCGCGAAGCGGGCAGCGGCCACCGGCGGCCAGGTGACCTGCGCAACTACGGCCCCGAAGGCTCGCGTCTCACGGCGCTGCTTCGCCTGGACCGATTGCGCGCTTCGTCCGTCGGGCTCAGCACCATGGCTGCCATCGATCGGCTCCTGGTGCTGCTGCCCGATCGGCGCCGCCTGCTCGACGGAACCGGTCTGGATCTCTATCGCGACTTCGATGCCTTGCTCATCGCGACCCCTGAGCCACGCAATGACAAGGTCACCTTCCTCGCCGCCCGGCACCACATCAAGGAAGCTGTCCTGCGGGCCGCGCTCGACCGCGGTGCCGCTGCCGCCGGTCGCACAATTGCGTGGCGCGTGGAGGACGGACGGCTGGTGGGCGTGCGCAGGCCGCGCGCGGCAGCGCCCGACCAGATCGCGGGTCTCGACCTGGACGACCGCATTTTCGTGTTGCCCCAACCATCTCTGGCCGTGATGGCGCCTCCCGCCTATGCCGAACGGCTGCTGGGACGGCCCGCGGGCAAGCCGGCGGGCGCCCGCGAGGCCACCGGCGACGCGGGGTCCGTCGATGGCGGCCTCGCGGATGCCTGGCCCCTGGCTCCTGGCAAGGGTCGCGCGCGCGTCACCTGGCGCGAGCTGGTTGCTCGCATCGACGCCGAAGACAGTGCCTTGCCCGATGATGCGGTCTTCATGATCGCGGCCGTCAATCTCTTTGTCTTGCCGGGACCATCGCCGGTTGTTCCCGGAACGCGCGGTGGAGTCGACGAGGACGTGCGCGAGATGGGGCCCTACGGGCCGACGCCACAGGCGCTAACCCTGGTGGCCGGCATCGATCCTGTGGCCTACTTGGAGGTGGTGGGCGAGTTCGAAACTGAGTCGGACGCGCGGTCGTGCGAGCGCAGTTTTCCGTCGTGGAAACGCTACCTGATGCTGAATCCCGTGCTGCTCTTGGCCGGGTTTGCCCCGCTGGTCGATCGGGCTGAGCTGTCTCGTGAAGAGAAGACCGTGTTCTTGCGGGCGAGTACCACTGCCGAGGAACTGCAACGCCTTCTGGCTGTGGTTACCAACCTGGCTCGCAGCGCGATCGGGCACGCTCCCTGAGGAGGCTCGGCACTTTCTGCGATCAGTGACGTCGCGAACGTTTGCTCGGCCGGCGCGACAGGTCGACCTTGCTAGTGCGCTGGGCGGCGATGGCCAGCGGAAACACTGTGCGCAGGACGACATTGGGACGGCCGTCGTTCACCCTCAGCTTGTACATCTGTTCCTCGGCACAGGAGGCGGCGACAGGATCGATCGGCCCCTGCGAGACGAAACCCACCGAGCCGATGGTTCCCGCCGGCTCGACGTAGGCGATGGCTTCCACACTTTCTGGCCCCAGGGCTCCACAGCTGGAGAAATCGCCCGTCGAGGCCACCCGAACGGCCACGTCGTCGCCTCTCCAATCCAGCACGCGCATCTCGCCGGTCGATCGGAAACGCAGGGAGTATTCGAAGTCAGTTCTGCGATTGCCTTCGGGTGGAGGGAACCGGATGCGCGTGCCAACGCCGATCAGGCAGCGCTCGACAGGGTAGTTGCCCAGCTCGTTCTTGATGACGTGAATGTTGGAAACCGATCCGCTGGCCTCGACCACGAAGCGTAGAACGACCCGGCCAGAAAGGTACCTGCGAGCATCCCCGGCGCGTTCGAAGCAGTCAACCATGGCGGGCACATGGGGTGCCATGGCCCGATCCACCGCGCGCTCGTCGAGCACGCCGATGGACATCTGCATGTCCATCGCCTGGTCGTCGCCGGCCACCCCAGAGCGGGTTGAAGTCTTTTGCCGGGCGCGCGACTTGTCCGAGTGCGAGCCTCTGGTTTCTGGCGCAGAAGCGCAGGCAAAACCCAGCGCGCATAGAACAAACACAACCTTGGGTGTCTGACCTCGCATGATTAGTGAGGTATTATACATTTATTTCGCTAGAAGAACATCGGCATTTCGGTCTGGTCCTGGAGTTCGGCGCGCTGGCCTGGCCAAAACGCCGACCAACCAATTAGGGGGCCAGACAGAAAGCAGTGCTCAATCTTTCGCGCTCAGTTCAGTCTTTTTTGGAACTTTCCGACGCGCAGACCCATGACGGGACACGCAAGACTAGCGCCACCTACATTTCGGAGGCGGACGCCTACATGTGCCGAACCCGGAGTCAGGTTCTAGTCGAGACTAGTACTGCGGCTCGAACTTGAACTCGTACTGAACGTCGCCGCCCCTGTCGAGCTTGGGATATTCGAAATCCCGCAAGACCCCAAGCAGGCAGTTCTCAACCTCGGGGCTGCCCAGCGTACTCCCCGCAACACGAGGCTTGCCGTGTCCCGCGGTGTCGAGGGTGATGATGACTTTCACATTCCCCTTGAACTCCCGGGTGTGCTTCTCGTTGAGCACGTCCTGGTAGCACCGGCGCGCCGAGGAATCGCGCTCCTGCAGGAGCAGCTTGATTTCCGCCTCCTTGTCCGGCGGGACCCCACCGGTGTCGATGACCATCCGGGTGTCGTCCCGCACGATCGTGGGGCGCGGGCCATTGTCCGAGTCCCGTGGGACTGAGGTGGCCGAGGCGCAAGCCCCGAGGACAAGGCCGGTTCCAATCGCGAACAGAATGTGGATCGTCTTCATCTCATGTCCCTCCGCGTCTCAGGGGTTCGCAGAACAACGACTGCGGTCTTAAACCGATAGCAGCGCGGAAGCAATGGTCAGTCGCTGGATCTCGCTGGTGCCCTCGTGGCCGAGCCAGCCGCTCGACAGGAATCGTCTGCTCGGGATCGATGATACCGGCGTGAGCTGCTCGCGGGCGAGCCCGCCCACCCGATCTCGAAAACGTTGCTGTTCGTCGGTCAGATCGAAGTCCACCGGGCTTCTCTACCATCAATCATCTAGAATCAAGGGCTCGCCCGGCAGAGGGGAGGCATCGCGCGCATGAGCAGTCCGGTCCACACGTTCTTCGCCACCGCCTTCGTCGAAAATCTCCCCCTCAAGGAGATGGCGGCTCACTATCCCGAAGCCAAGCGCCGGCCACGCGAGCTGTGGTTCCCGCTCGCTTCCGGCGGCATGGTCTTCATCTATCCCTTCGGAGCCTTGGTTTTCTACGACGTGGGACAGGATGCGCGCGAGGCCGAACTGGCCCGCCTGCACCGCATTCGGCCCAACCTGACCACGGCTCAGGTGAAGGACGAGCAATTCACGGTGCGCGAGGATGCCGGCGCACGGCCCGACGTCATCAACGGCGTGTTGACGCTCGATCGGCTGACTTTCGAACGCGCCAGCGTGGTGGCGCTCACCGTGGCTCAAAGCGCAGCCATGACCTACTACGAGCGCATCGTCGATCAGATGTTCATTGAAACCGACAATCTGGTGGACCGGCTAGAGAAGCTGGGTTCGGTGCCTCTGCGGACCCGGCACCTTCACAAGTTCATCGGCGCAGCTCTCGGAACGCGTAGCGAGGTGCTCTCGATCCTTCACCTGCTCGACAAGCCTGAAGCCATCTGGGACGACCCCGGCGCAGACCACATCTATGCCGAGCTACGCGCGGAATTCGACCTTGTCGATCGCTACCAGGCTCTCGAACTCAAACTGCGCAGCGTGCAGGACGCGCTGGAACTTATCACCGATGTGGCGCGGGACCGCCGTCTCGTCCTGCTCGAGGTGGCCGTCGTGTTTCTCATCGTCTTCGAGATCGTGCTCAGTCTCGTCAGGCACTGAGAGGATCCGGCTCTCACCAGGAACGCTCGGACGACAGAGAGTCGGAAGGGAAGGCGTCAAGAAGTAGCCCGACGCCCGACGTACGGGTTGTCCTCGCGCTCCTCACCGATGGTGGTTTCGGGGCCGTGGCCTGCGACGACCACGGTTTCGTCGGGCAGAGCAAACAACGTGTCGCGGATCGAGCGCAGGATCTGCTCGAAGGATCCGCCGGGAAAATCCGTGCGGCCGATGCCGCCCGCAAACAGGGTGTCGCCGGCCAGCAGAAGCGGCACGCCCGACGCTGGTTCGATGAAGAGGCAGACCGAGCCGGGCGTGTGCCCCGGCGTGTGCAGCACGCGAGCCTGGAGCCGACCGAAGTGCAGCGTTTCGCCGCCGACAAGAATCTGAGTGGGTTCGGGTGGCTCCGCGGCGACCAGATCGAAATAGCGCGCCTGGCGCACCAGGCCCCGATACAGGTCCAGGTCGCCGGCATGGATGGACAGGGGAGCGCCAGTCGCCGCCGCCACGTCGCGCGTGCCGAGGATGTGATCGAAGTGCCCGTGCGTGTGCACGATGCCGACCACCTGCGCCCCCAGCTCGGGCAAGAGCGCCAGGATCTTCCCCGCGTCGCCGCCCGGATCGACGATCAGGGCTTCACGCGTGACCGGGCAAACCACCACCGTGCAATTGCATCCCACTGGCCCCACGGAAAGACTCTTGCGAAGCATGAACCAAGGTTGTCACGCACAGGTCGAATGTCTACGAGCAGCCGGTGGTGGTGCCGCAGTTGATACACTTGTGGCAGCTTCCGTTGGGCACTGTGATCGAGCCGCACTCGGGACAGGTGGGCGCGTCGCTGCGCACCAGGAAGCTGTACATCTCGCTTCCGTTGTGGCCGTTGCCATTCTTGCCGTTGTGGCCGTTGCTGCCCTCGTGCGCAGCGGACGCGGTTTCTGCCCCCACGGTCGGTGTCCCGGCGGGCTCGGCAGGGGTAGGCGCCTCGTTGGCAGGCCGGCTCTCCACCGCGCTCTCACCCGCGGATTCGTCTCGCACGAACTTGGAACCCAGCCAGCGGAAGATGTAGTCCATGATCGACGAGGCCCGGGGTAGTGCTGGATTCCCCGTGAAGCCCGAGGGCTCGAAGCGCGTGCGGGAGAACTTGTCCACAAACAGCTTGAGGGGCACGCCGTACTGGAGAGCCAGCGAGATGGCCGTGGCGAAACTGTCCATCAGGCCCGAGATGGTCGAGCCCTCCTTGGCCATGCGCACAAAGATCTCGCCGGGTTCGCCGTTCTCGTAGAGGCCCACGTGGATATAGCCCTCGTGTCCCGCTACTGAGAATTTGTGTGTCACCGAGCGTCTCTCATCGGGCAGCTTGCGTCGGATGATGCTGGGCGGTCCCGCCAGAGACGCCGCCGCCCGCTGTGCGCCCGGATCAGTCTTGCTGGTGGTGACCGGTTGGGTACGTTTGCAGCCTTCGCGGTACAGGGCGATGGCCTTCAGTCCCGCCTTCCATGCCTCCATGTACGCCGTCTCGAGTTCCTCCACGGTGGCGTCGGCGGGCTGGTTCACCGTCTTGGAAATGGCGCCCGAGATGAAGGGCTGGGCAGCCGCCATCATGCGGATGTGACCCATGGCACCGATCGAGCGGGTGCCGTTGGCCGCGCGGAAGGCGCAATCGAAAACTGGCAGATGGTCGCAATCCAAGCCAGGTGCGCCCTCGATGGTTTCTTCGCGGTCCACGTAGTCAGCGATGGCTTTGCGCTGGCCCTCGTCGTAGCCAAGGTGTTGCAGCGCTTCGTCGACGGTGTTGTTGACGATCTTGATGGTTCCGCCACCCACCAGCCGCTTGTACTTGATGAGTGCGATGTCGGGCTCGATGCCGGTGGTGTCGCAATCCATCATGAAGCCGATGGTGCCCGTGGGCGCTAGCACGCTGGCCTGGGCGTTGCGGAAGCCATGCTCGGTTCCCAGACGAATCGTGTCATCCCACGCCTCGCGGGCCGCGGCCGTCAAATCCTTGGGCACAAGCGCAGCATCGATCTTGTCCACGTGGTAGCGATGCTTCTTCATCACGGCCAGGAAGGGCTGTTCGTTCTTGGAGTAGCCAGGGAAGGGGCCGGTCACGTCGCGGGAGATGGCTGCGCTGGTTCGGTAGGCCCAGCCGGTCATGAGGGCCGTGACGGCGCCGCACCAGGCGCGGGCGGGCGCCGAGTCGTAGGGCAGGCCGAGAGACATGATGAGTGAGCCGAGATTGGCGTAGCCCAGACCCAGCGGCCGGAAACGCAACGAGTTGGCTTCGATCTCCGGTGTCGGGTAGCGCGCGTTGCCCACGATGATCTCTTGCGCCAAGATAGTGATCTCGATCGCGTGCTTGAAGGCCTCGGTCGCGAAGGTGCCATCGGGTCGCACGTACTTGCGAAGATTCAGCGATGCGAGGTTACATGCTGAGTTGTCGAGAAACATGTACTCGGAGCAGGGATTGGAGGCGTTGATGCGCGCTGAGTTCGGACAGGTGTGCCAGGCGTTGATCGTGGTGTCGAATTGCAGGCCGGGATCGCCGCAATCCCAGGTCGCCTGCGCGATGGTGCGCCACAACTCCCGCGCCTTGTAGGTCGTCACTGTCCGGCCACCCTGCACCGCCCGGGTGGACCATTCACGGTCCTTTTGCACGGACTCCATGAAGTCGTCGGTCACGCGCACCGAGTTGTTTGAGTTCTGGAAGAAGACAGACTTGTAGGCCTCGCCGTCGAACGAGCCGTCGTAGCCGGCGTCGATGAGCGACCACGCCTTCTTCTCTTCCTTGGCCTTGCAGCGTATGAACTCCTCGATGTCCGGGTGATCGATGTTGAGGATCACCATCTTGGCCGCTCGTCGCGTCTTGCCGCCCGACTTGATCACGCCCGCGAACGCATCGAAGCCCTTCATGAAACTGACCGGGCCCGATGCCGTGCCACCGCCGTGGAGTAGTTCTTTCGACGAGCGGATGGGGGACAGATTCGTTCCTGTGCCCGAGCCGTACTTGAACAGCATGCCCTCGGTCTTGGCTAGGCCAAGAATGGACTCCATGGTGTCCTCGACGCTGTTGATGAAGCAGGCCGAACACTGTGGCTCTGGTTCGATACCCACGTTGAACCAGACGGGAGAGTTGAACGACATCTTTTGCTCGACCAGCAGGTGTTTTAGTTCGGCGCGATAGTTGTCGGCCGATGCCTGGTCGGCAAAGTAACCGTCCTGCATGCCCCATCGGGTAATGGTGTCGGCCACGCGGTCTATGAGCTGGCGCACGGAGCGCTCGCGCCCGGGCGTGCCCAACTGGCCGCGGAAATACTTCTGCACGACCACGTTGGTCGCGGTCTGGCTCCAGGCACTTGGCACCTCGACGTCGCGTTGCTCGAATACCACCTTGCCGCCATCGCCAACAATGCTGGCCGTACGCTGTTCCCAGATGATGCCCGCGTAGCCATCGTCGCCGGTGCGAGTGAAGGATCGTTCGACCCGCATGCCAGGCGCCTGCTTGCGGCTCTTGCCGCGACTGGCGCGGACATCTTTGGTGAACGCTGGGCCTGGGATTGGCGGCTCAGGCCCATTGGGCCGCGGGTTCCGTTGGCGTCGACTATCTTGCTTGTCAAGCATCAGCACTCCTCCTCCGCGACTGCGTCTCGGCTCTGGGGCCGCCGGGACGACTTTACTGTCTGCGCTCTTGCTCTTGCCTCAATGACCCAAAGAGTTATGAATTCGCCAATCAGCAGGTCCGCGAATCGCTCGCTAGCCCTGTGCGGCGGACGGGAAGATTAGTGTCGCCAATCGACCGTCATGTCAACAAAAAACACAAGATATAGTGCTGTCCGACACCTGGCTACACTATATATTGTGTGTTGATAGATTGTGGTTTTCAAACAGATTCGCCTTTGCATCCGGCAACTTCTGGCCCAGACGTGCCCTGTGGAAAGAAAGGAGATGACCATACGTTACCTTATATCTCTCAACCGAGCTCGATAGCCTTCGGTCCGCAAACTATCGACTCTCATACTTCTCGTTTAAGATCACCTCGTGATCTGGCTAGAAGGCGTTTCCTACCTGCGCGCGGGCAGTCCGGCTCTAGAAGACGTGACGCTTGGAGTGTCTTGCGGCGAGCTGGTTGTCGTGCAGGGGCCGACCGGTTCGGGAAAAAGCTCGTTGCTTGCCGTGGCGGCCGGAGCTCGAGCGCCGGACGCGGGCGCAGTCTGGATTGCGGAGCACAATATCGCCGGCCTGCAGGCGTCATCCCTACCCTACGTTCGCCGCAATATCGGCTATCTCCCGCCCGAGCCGCTGCTCATCCCAGACGAGACAGTACTGGAGAACATCATGCTGGCCCTGGCCGTTCGCGGCGAACCGATCGATACGGCCGAGGCGGATGCGCGCGAGACTCTGGCCATGGTCGCCGACTCGGCTTGGGAGGGACGCCTGGCTCAGTCTCTCTCCACTGGCCAGCAGCGTTTGGTTGCGCTCGCGCGTGCCTTGGTGGGTCCCCCACCACTGGTTGTGGTGGACGAGCCGGCGTCGGGCATGGGCGGAGACGACCGCGAAGGCATCGCCCGAGCACTTGTCTGGGCTCGCGACCGGGGCTGCGCTGTCCTGTGCGCCACTTCCGATCCCAGCTTCGCCCAGATTCTGGAGGATGCGGGTGGCAAGCGGATTCACTTGGAAGGTGGCCGCTTGGCCGGCGGGCCGGCTATCGGTCTCGTGCCCACGCCAGTCGGCTTGGCTGGCGAAGGTGCGTCCGAGGACGCCGAGTCGGACGAAGGGATTCGGCTGTCCGACCGCCGCTCGTCAAGCGAGGAGTCGTCATGACGGTCGCCTGGATCCTGCGTCGGGCACGACGGCCGTCCGCCTCCCAGCGCCGCGTCTTGTTGGCCGCAGCTGGCTCGTTCCTGGTCCTGGGCCTGGTTGGTGGTGCAACCGTGCTGGGGCTGCGCGCGACGCGAGGCTGGATAGGCACAGTGGGTCAGAGGGTACACGTGATCGCCTTTCTGCAGGACGAGATGGAACCGGGCCAGGCTACTCAATTGACTGACCTGCTGCGGCGGCGGCCAGGAGTGGCTCACGTGCGCCTAGTCGAGCCGTCCGAGGCTCTCGCGCGCCTGCGGGATGCCGCGCGGCCGTCGCCTGCCAAGGGCTCGTGGCTCGACGATCTCGACCCCGGCTACTTTCCCCGCTCGATCGAAGTCGCGCTTGCACCCTCGACGGATCTGCCCCAGCGGGCGGCGGAGTTGTCGGGACGTCTGCGTGGGCTCGCTGGAGTGGCGGAGGTGGATGCCATGACCTCTGGCGTGGCTCGCCTTGCCGCGTGGGTTCGCTTCGGCCAACGCGTGGGCTGGGCCGTGGTTCTGGCTGCGAGCATCGTGGCTCTCTCATTTCTGGTCGGCACACTTGTGCGCGGGAGGGAATCCCGTCGACGCCAGGCGCAGGTTCTGCTGACCCTCGGCGAGACTGCGGGGAACATCCGCCTGCCCGCAAACATCGCGCTGGCAGCGGCTGGGCTGGCGGGTGCGCTCGCCGCGCTGGTGGTGTTGCACTTCGCTTGGCCCGCGCTGTTGGCGGCCGTCGAGGGCACGCTCGGCATCGCGCCGACGCCGGGCGGGTTCTTCCTCGGCTGCTGGGAGTCCACAGTCGGTCTTTCCGCTGCTCCCATGCTTGGTTGGGTGCTCGGCTATCTCTCCACGCCCGTGTCCGGCTGGGTCGATGCGTGACCCCATCATTTGCTTGCTCTTGCTGGTGTCAGCCCCGGTCGCGTGGGCCGAACCCTTCGACGACAGCGCGAGACTGGCCCAACGTTTAGCCACGCGGCAGGAGGTACTTGAAGGCCAGAAAGTTCTGGCGGAGGCCAGGGTGCGCGAGCAGGCACTGCTGGCCTACCGGCTGACGCGCCGACGTGAGTTGGGCTTTGTGATCAGCCCGGAGTCGAGACTGGACGACGCCGAAGCGGCGGACCTGGCGCTCACTTCACTGGGCAAGGGCTTTGCTGAGACTCGCATCCTGATCGACGAGCTCGAGCATGTGCGTACGGAACGTGTGGCACTCGACCGGGCTCGCGGCCAGCGGGCCGGCGCGCCTGCAGATACCGGCGAGTCTCTTCACCGCTTTGCCCGTCCTGTGCGTGGGGCCGTGGTGGGCGTGCCCGGCATCAGTCGCGACGCCCCCTCAGGGACGCAGCTTCGCCGGGACGGGATCGAGTTGTTGGCCCGGCTAAACGAACCTGTACGGGCCGTGGCGGCCGGTGTGATCCGCCGCGTGGAACGCCTGCCTCAGGGTGGCTACGCGGTAGTGACACAACACCCGGCAAGATGGGTCAGCGTCCTGTCGGGCCTGCGCGGTGTGGTGGTGGCTCCTGGCGAACCTGTCGAACCGGGACAAGCTCTCGGTCTGGCGGGACGCAACCTGGACGGTGCCGCTGTGATCTCACTTGAGCTGTGGCGCAACCGCGAACCCGTCGACCCACGTGGCGTGATCCCTGGCCTGCCCAGGCGGTAGCCGCCGGCTCCCCTGCGGGAGCTTCGGCGCGAACGGCACCCTCGCCCCGCACTCGCCTCCCAGGGTTCTTCAAGACTACGCCTTGGCCAACCGGCCGGCGTTGCGCATCTCTTCAATCTGGGTCATGAACTGGAGTTGTTCGATGTGCTCGGCTAGGGCGGGTGAGGCGTGCAGGTAGGCATGCCACGCTGCTGCGGCAAAGACATCGGGTGGCACGCCGTATTCGGAGGCCAGCTTGGCAGCTTGCGCAAGATGCCGGTCGAGTCTGCTCGCCAGCTGGATTCTGTTGGCGGCTTTGGTGAGTTTTTCCGCGGTTTCCACGTGGGGGTGACCGGTTGTCATGGTTGCTGCTCCTTCAATCTTCGTGCTAATTGGAAACACCGCAGGCGGTTGGTCAACGCCGCGGCGCCAGAATAGCGCTGACCGCGCCCCGAGAAGCGAAGGTCGACTGCGGCCAGCCCGCGCGATAGGGTGGAGGCCTGAGCATCGTGCACAACTCCAACATGGGAACCCCGAAAGGGTTTCCACACCCTGCGATGGTGCGCCGCCGGCAAAGCCGGCGGGCTCCCCACGCGACCAGACTACTCATGACCGCGGCCTTGCTGATGGGCGCGATGCCGGCGTTTGCTGGTCCCCTGGACGATCCTCACGTAGGGAGTCTTGGCTTCTCCGGCCCCACCACCGGCGACTTGACAGCGGTGTACTGGAATCCGGCTGCCTTGGGCATGCTGCAAGGGAATCAGTTCATGTTCGGGGCCTCGTTGCGCGCGACCCACGTCACGGTCGATCGCGCGTCGATCGATCCGACGACGGGGCTGCCGGGGGGAACAAGTGGCTTCCCGTCGGCATCCGGCCATGGTCTCGAACAGCCCATCGCCTGGCCGCCCGGACCAGGAGGCTTTTTCGGGGTGGGTGCGGGCGTAGCGCGGCGATTCGCCCTGGCCATCGCCACCTACACGCCGTTCTCGCAAAAGCTCAGCTTCGATCTGGCAACGCCCACGCACTATCACCTGGTGAGCGTTGACTCTCGGCAGCTCGCGTTGGTGTCCGGGCTGGCCATCGAACTGACAGATTCGCTGCAAGTCGGTGTCGCGCCGGGGCTGCTCTTCAGCTACGGCCGTCTTGTGTTCGACGAGGACACGGCCCCGGGCAACCCGTCGGCAACTGGCGTGGGGAGTCCCGAGGCAACCGCTCGCTACGACTTGGCGACGGCGGGAACCCAGGCGCCATCCTACTTCGTGGTGGCAGGAATCCACTTTCGCCGGGCGGCCTGGGAAGTGGGCCTGGCCTACGCCAGCGCGCCCCTGGGGAGCGACGGGACGGTCAAGTTGGCAATGGAACACAGCCAGGTCATGCTGCCTGCAACAGCGACCACCGATCTTTGTTCTTCGGTCGGGAACAGGCCGTGCGTCTTCGGCGAGATGAGTTACCATCTGCCCGATCTCTTCACGGCGGGGGTCACGTGGCATGCCACCTCGCACCTGGATGCGGTGGGTATCGTGCGCTGGGTTCGCTATGGGTCATACGACCAGATCAAGATCCGCATTGTCGGTCCGAGTGGCGACGGACTTTTGGTCAGCAGCGTTCCCTCTCAGTTGGTCTTGTATCGCGGTTTCCAAGATAGCTGGGATACGCGGGCGAGGCTCGTCCACGCGCCCTTGGGTTGGCTCCGCTGGAGCGGGACGCTCCGCATGGAAACCTCGGCAGTGCCCGTGGCCAACGTGAATGCGGCCGCGGTGGACGGGCTGAAGCTAGAGCCCGGTCTGGCCATCGAGTTCAAACTCGGACGCCACCTTCGGATCGAGACCGGCTATGCGTTGACTTGGATGTTTCCCGTAACAGTCGGCACTTCGGTGTTCGATCCAGCCGCCGCCGCAGCCTGCGTACAGGCTGGCTACGACCTTTCGGTGCCCGCGTGCCAGACGCAACGTGCGGGCCGGGCGCGCCCGACGGCGGCTGGCAGCTACAAGATGTTGCGGCACACGGTGGGGCTCATGACCGCGGTAAACTTCTAGACCATGCGTGCGCGATCGTTCACCGCCCTCTCTCTCTTCCTCGCGCTGGCTGGTTGCAGCGGGGCGCCGATGTTCGAATACGACTCACTTCCCATCGGGATGCAGCGGGCACCGAGCGAGCCGGGAGGCCCAGCGTTGGGGGCCATCCTGGCCAGGGTGGCGGTGGGCTCCGACACCCCGTTGCTGGTCGTGGACACGGGATCCCCGCTGTCCAGCCTGCCCCGCGGAACCTGTCCCGCGCCTGCCGCAGAACCTGTGGCCTACGCGGGGAACATCCAGCTCCTGAGCGCATGGGACACCCGCGCGCCTTTGCGGGCTTCGTTTCGCGGCGTCACCTTGTTCGATCTCTGCGCGGGTGCGGTGGGCGACGCCACAACCCAGGTGGCGGGAGTCTTGGGGGGAGACATCCTGCACAACTTCTCCCTGGCCTTTGCTCTCCCGCGCGCCTTGGCCCTGCCTGCCACCATGACCATCTACAGCGACCTTCCAGCCAGTGATTCGGATCTGGCGGCGAACGGCTATGCGGTGTTGAGGTTCAATCTGCGCGGCAGTACGGCGGTTTCGACCGCTTCGGAAGGCGGGTTGCCGGGAGTACCTTCCAGCCGCGTGGTGATGCGAGCGTGCGGGAACCCTCCTGCGTTCGTCCCTGATGGGCCGGTGCAAACTTGCAGGACAGGAGAGGTCGAGATGCAGGCCGCAGGAAGCAATCTGCTTCTCGCGCTCAGCACGGGGCATGGTCCGTTGGTGTTGCGCGCGAGCGCCTGGCAGCGCCTGGGTGGCGACACGTCGGCGCCTCTGGCAGGGGAGCCGGCGCTCTACTCGCCCCTTGTCGCCGAGCCGATTCCTGCGCACTGGGTGACCCTGTCGCGCCTGGCGCTGGTGGATGGTGACTCGGGCGACTTGTGGCCAGGGGCCTGCGCCGAGTTGGCGCGCGCCCGCCGCATCGAATGGACCTTGGTCAACCAGGACAGCGCCGCCTGTTTCCAGCCTTGCGACGTCAGCGGAGGGGTGGCCCTGCCGGCTGCCGCCTACCTGGACATCGGCTCTGAGCTGCCGGCAGCTATCGTCAGCGATACCAGTGACCTCATAGCCAACCTCAATGGGGACTTCCCCTCGGGCGCTCAGGTCGATGGCGTGATCGGAACGGAAACGCTGGCCGGGATCCCCTTCGAGATCGATTACGTCAGCCAGCCACAGGGACGACTGGTGGCTTCTTGCGATCCGGGCGCCGACCGACAGACTTGCTGGGCGGCCCCGCGCTGTGTGGGCCCGACCGACGGTGGCCCCACTCACACGTGCTACGGACTGCACGGGCATGCCCCGGCATGCCCGCAGTAGGATTTCCTACGGGGAAGGGGCTGCCTTGGCGGCGGCCGTCTTGGCCTCCAACGTGGACACCGTGTCTTCCAGTTGCTGGATGGTGGCGCGCAGGTTGGCGACCTCTTGCTGCGTGGCCAAGCCGAGGACACCTGCTGCCACACCTCCGGCTCGGTCCATCCCGGACTTGAGCGTGCCACCCAGGCTGAGGGCTTTCATGGCCACGTTCATCAGGCGGGGATCGCTGGCGAGCTTGCTCACGCGCGGGTCGCCTGCCAAGCGCAAAGCTTGACCAACCACGATGTCCTTGATCGACTTGATTACCGGCATGACGTTGTGTCTTGCCACGGTCCGGCGGCTGGGTCAACGCATACGCGGTGAGGGCACGTGTTGTAGGAAACCAGGAAATCCGGGATAACCAGCCCTCTGCACGGATGAACATCCTCAACAGTCCTCTCGGGCAGTTCGCAGTCTCGGTCGTCTTGCTGGCCGGGCTCGCGCCGATCGTTGTCTGGTTCTTCCGCGACACCTGGTCGACGCTTGACGCCGCGGCCGTAGCGTATCGCCAGAATCAGAACGGACGCCTTGACCCGCGCACGCCCGCAACCCTTCTGTTGGCCGCGTTCTGTCTCATCCTCATCAACTACTTCGGCAGCCTGGAGTTTTTCGACGCACATATCGTGCCGGTCCTGAAGAAGTACGAGGCCGCTCATCCTGGGACTCTCCAGGTCTGGTTGTATGAGGACCTCTACTGGCGCGTCTACTGGGGTCTGTCTCGCTATCTGTTCTATTTGCTGCCGTTGATGGTTTGGCCCTTGGTGTTCAAGGAAAACCCTCTCGACCTCGGCCTGCGCGTGCGCGGCTTCCTCGAGCACGCGTGGATCTATCTTCTCTGCCTCGCGGTGGTGATTCCCACCCTCGCGCTGGTCGCGCACATGGGTGACTTTGGGACCTACTACCCCATGTACCACTTGGCGAGTCGCTCCTGGCTCGATCTCGCGGTCTGGGAGGCAGTCTACGTGGGCCAGTTTTTCACCCTGGAGGTGTTCTTTCGCGGCTTCTGGGTCCGGGGATCTCGCGGTCTGGGCAGCAACGCCATCTTTTTCATGGTCGGTCCCTACGTGATGATTCACTTTCCGAAGCCGTATCTTGAGGCGTGCGGGGCCCTGGTGGCCGGCGTGGTGCTGGGCTCGCTGTCGATGAAAACCCGCAGTATCTGGGCAGGGTTTCTCGTGCACGCGACGGTGGCCATCCTGATGGACCTGCTCGCGCTCGACCATCGCCACGCGTTGCCCACCCTGCTCACGCCCAACTCGTCGGTCCGCCTTGCATTCCCCTATACCTCGGCCGTGCTTTTCGGCGTTTGGGTGCTTGCCGTCGGCGGCCTGGCCTTTGCGCTGTGGAAGCGGTACCGGCGAAAAGCGACGGCGGCCTAGTCGCGTGGGGAGCCCGCCGGCTAAGCCGGCGGCGCACCATCGCGGGAGGGATTGGGAACCCTTTGAGGGTCCCCATGTCAATCGCGTGGGGAGCCCGCCGGCTAAGCCGGCGGCGCACCATCGCGGGAGGGATTGGGAACCCTTTGAGGGTCCCCATGTCAATCGCGTGGGGAGCCCGCCGGCTAAGCCGGCGGCGCATGTCGGCGTTCCGCTCGCTCTCCCGTCCCCGGTCCCAAATCACGTGAGGTTGTGAGAGAGCCGGTTCGTCGAG
>Ga0265330_10001091_pt1 | contig 16335 bp, 15 predicted proteins | sample 41919metaG_FD_202083 | JGI IMG/M metagenome (GOLD analysis project Ga0265330, IMG submission 202083) | Rhizosphere microbial communities from Carex aquatilis grown in University of Washington, Seatle, WA, United States - 4-19-19 metaG | ecosystem: Host-associated > Plants > Roots > Rhizosphere... | reverse complement strand
GCGCTGACGGTCGCCTCGGCAACCTGCAAGAGATCGGCCTTCACCCGTTCGAATACAAGAGTCTCAGGATGTGCCACCACGCGCTCGAGCCGATGCAGAATTGCCTGCGCGCGCTCTTTGGCGTCCAGCCCGACCATCGCATCCTGGTAGGCATCGATTGAAAAATAGAGCACGGGCGGCAGCGGCGGGTTGCCGGAAACCAGGGTTGCGTCGTCGACCTTTGCCCAGGTGCCGCGCGAAGCGGTGCCGAGCGTGCTCGACGCCGCGCAAGGACCTGCGCGGTCTTTGCAGAAGACCATGCGCTCCCGAGTTTCACCCTGAACTTCCCCGTTGATCGCCACCATGGCCAACAACCCGATCCAGAACCAGACGCTCATGGGCTCAGGCCTTGAAACACCTTCCAGCAGTTGCGCACGACCTGGCCGACATGGGTATCACTCGTCCACTTGATGGTGACACTCTTGGCCGGTGCATCGAAGCCAGCGCAATTGATCAGCGCCAGCGCCGCGCCGAGGTTCTCTTTGAAGGTGGGCTCGATTTCGGATTCGGGCAGGCCGCTGAAAAAGGAACTTACCGGTCCGTTCTCACGCGGCCGCACCTCGGGCGTGAAAGTGGGCCGTCCGGGCAGGACGCCGTAGCAATACTCCATGAGGTCGCCCGTTGTGGGGTAAAGCGTGTTGCCCGACTCGTACTTGTAGGGATTTCCGTTGGCATCGATAAGCTTGCTCATGCCTTTGCCAACGTCCTGGACGAAAGTGTCGTGCGCGGCGGCGTCGGGGAAGAGCAGAAGCTGGCTGAAATTGTGGTAGGTGATACTGGAGCGGAAGTTCTGGGCGGCGATGAGCGCCACAATCGCCTGAGTCTCGACCTCCGAGCCGGCGGAGGGGCCAGCCCAGACGCCATATTTCGAGTCTGCCGGATCACGGCTGGTTGCTGGTGTTTCCAGCCCCCAGGTTGCAGTCGGATAGTTGCGATTGAGGTCCACGCCTCGATACGATCCCGCCTTGACTTTGATGGTTCTGCTCCCGCCGCCAAACCTTGCTGCCTTGATCACCTGGTCCTGATCAAAGGCGTATTCCTTGCGATTCGGGCGCCAGGTTCGCTGCACGAGCACCGAGTGATTGTGACCGTCAGGATTCACCAGAGGCACGAACCAGATTTCGCGATTGTCGAGCAGATGCTTGATGCGCTTCTCCTTTTCGTCACTCGGCGTGGGGGTGTAGTTGTCGATGAGAAACTTGGCGACCAGAAACGGGACTTCGACCGAGATCCACTCACGCGCGTGATGACAGCCGGTGAAGAGCACCTTGTGGTCTGGCCGCTTGCCGATTTTGAGGGCCCACAACTGCCGGCCCTCGGTGCTGGTTCCGACGTCGACGATGCCGGCGTCCACGATTCCTTTCGCCACTCCGTCAGAGCGCAGTTTGTCCATGTCGTTGCGCAGGCTCTGAAAGGACTTGGTTTCCGTCGACGAGCCATCGATGGTCGGGACATCGATGTCGACGCTGGCGAAGGCGTCTTTTCCCTGCAAGTCTGGGTGGTCCCAGACGTGATAGCAGGCTGCCATGCTAGCTCCCCACGTCCTGCACCACGTGCGTAAGAGCGCGAGCGAGTGCCTCGACCTTGCTCGCGATGGCAAGGCGGCCCTGGCGTCGGCAAAGTGTCACGAGCAAGGTGGCCGCCTCGACAACCGCGACGAGTTTGGCAGGCATGGCGTCCAGCCCTGGCGCTTGCGCCGCATCCCTGGCAAGCCAGGTCCCGAGGCGTGAGGCTTCCTCTTGGGCGTGCTCCGCCAGCACCCTGCCGATCTCGGCGTCGGCGCCAGTGATGAGATAGGCAGCGACGCGCAGGGTTGCTTGCTGCGCTCGCCGGGCGTTCAGATAGGGGGCGAAGCCCGGCGAAGTCATCCGCTCGGCTAGCTCGACCTCGAACTGGGCAGGGGTGAGTGCTGTCAGGGCGCCAATAAACGGTCCCGACGCGGGGAAAAGAACGGTCACGCTGTGCCCGAATGCTCGGACATCTGAAGCCATGCGCTCGGGCATGGGCAGAATGACGCCGTCCCGCCAGGCACGGATCGGATCCCCCACGATCTTCGCACGCTGTTCGATGGCGGAATGCGAAGGCGTCACGAAGTAGGTCCGCTCGACGTCAAAATAGGGCAGCGTTCGCGCCTTCTCCGGCTGTCCACGGCTGGCCGCGATTTGCCCGAGGGCAGCTGCAAACCGCCGGCGGGTCTCCCGTTCGGCACCATCTCGGTCGAAATCGCCCGCGGCGCGCACGGACGGCGACTCGAGTTCGGCAACGATTTCGGCGTCCCCTTCACGGAGAAAATCAAGCAAGTCGAGCGGCGCGGTTTGGGCCAGACGATTGACTGCCGTGAACGAAGCCAGCGCGTTCAGCAAATCAGCGCGGACGCCAGCGGCGGTCGCGTCGTCGGACAAATGGCCCAGGCACGCCGAGGCTCTCTGGGCGACTGCCCCAAGTGCCTGGCCAGGGACGTCGGCGGAGAAGGTCTTTCGCCGGTGCAGAACAGCCTGGCCGATCTCATCGGGCGGCAAGCCGCGCACAGCGTACTGGTATTCTTCCTGCGATAGATAGAGGAGTTCGAGCCCATCGCTGCCTTCCGTCGCCATCCAGGGCTGATCGTCGACCGCGCCCCAGGCTCCCGCCGGGATTCTACCCAGCTCGTCGAGGTGGACAGCCGAGACACTGCCGACTGGCAGGAAGGCAACTCGGACGCTCACAGGCCGTCCTCCGTTTCCTCCGCCGGCGCAACTCCTCCAGCGGCGAAGTGGTGTCCCGACGGAGTGGTCAGCGAGTCTTGCGCGCCACCCTCATGCACATCCAACACGACCACGTCGAAAGACGCCCCCGAGGCGACACGAGGCCGAATCTTTCCGCCGTCGTCGGTCGAGACATTCTCCTTCGTGCCGTTGGGCAGGAGCAATTGCACGGCGGCGTTTCGCAGCGGCAGCCCGAGCTCGTCCACGAGAAAGACCACGACTTCTGGATCCGCATTGATGTCGACCGTCTGCGTGCTGCGTGCGACCCACTGGGGGTACTCGGCGCAGCCGCCCGGCGGGCACGGATCGACGGGCGGTGGGGTGACCGGACCGCGAAAGAAAAAAAGCTCGACACGACGGTTCTCTGCCAGAGCGACGCTGTCTTTGGTCGCGACCGATGGGTGCGATTCGCCACAACCGTGGGTCACGATGGTCGTCCCAGCGGGCAGGGTCGTACTGTCGGTCGCCATGTAGTTCTTGACGAGGATGCGCCGGGTGTCCTCCGTCATCGCGCCTTGAGCGAGACCGTTGTCGTCCTGAAAACGATGGACGGCATCACGCGTGGCTGCATCGGACTTGCCGGTGACCGCGCCGCCGAAGTAGGGATTGCCGTCGCCGTCCGCCACCAACGACAGCATGTATTGATCTTCACGCGTGCCCCAGGCTGTCGATTTCTGCTGACCCGCTTTGTAGCGCGGCAACCAGTCGTCGACGTCATCTTGCAGAAAGGCAGCAACCGCCGTGGCGCGCTCGACCGAAAGGTCGAGGTTGTGCGCAGCCGCACCAGCGCGGTCCGCGTGACCCGAAACCAGAACTGTCTTACCCACGTGCCCGTCGTAAAGTTCTTTGAGGCGCCGGATCCCCGGCATGGCCGACGGGAGCAAGAACGTCTTGTCGGTTTCGAACAGCATCCCCACCAGCCGGGCACGCACGATCTGCGCCGGCATGACGATCTTGTAGTGCGCCCCAGTGGGCAGGACCAAACCCGCCTTGAGCTGTTCCAGGGTGGGGTGCAAGGTTGGCATCGCGGACGCCAGATCTGAGCACACCTGTCGACCGTGTCAACGCTTTCTGAGTATTGACACCATCCAGAACGGCCGCACAGTGGACGAAAGCGCCTGGGTGGGAAAAGTGGAAATAGGACTTGGGTCGACGGAGGATTGTTTGCCCATGGGGGAGCCCGGCATACTTGAGCGCGCCCCCCGAGGACCCAATGCTCAAGCGGCGTTGATGCGACCGGAGTGGACAACATCTCAGCCGCTTACTGGTCTGCAGGTCAGAACGGAGTCCTTGCGGGTGTCCAGCAAATCGGGTCAATCCCAATCCTGCTGCAAGGAGCCGGTCGATGACGAGAGTGTCTTCACGGTGCCCCTCGGTTTGCGGTGGCTTGGACAACTGCGTGGTAGATAGGACCATGGCATTGGCAGACAGGAATTCACCTCAGGCGATTTCCGAAGGCGCGAACAGTTTGCGGCTTGCGCTGGGCCTTGTCTCAGGGCGCATCCTGCGCCGCTATCGACCCCTGCTGGTCAATATCGAGACGACTCTACGCTGCAATCTCGCGTGCACTTTCTGTGACAAGAGATCACCCCAAGGTACGCAAATGGACACGGGCCGGGCCTGTCGCTTGATCGACGAGCTGGCCGACGCTGGAACCTGCTCGGTGTGTTTCGATGGCGGAGAACCGCTCCTTCATCCGGGAATCGGCGAGATCATCGCCCAGGCTCGTCGTCGTGGACTTCGCGTGGCCCTGAGCACCAACGGAACTCTCATTCCACAATGCCCCGAGGCCTGGGAACAGGCGCATGTGATTAAGATCAGCCTGGATGGTGTTGAAGAGCAGCACGATGCGGGGCGCGGTCAAGGCGCGTTCCGGCGGGCTTGCGCGGGGGTGCGCTTCGCTCGCCAGCGTGGCAAGCACGTGGTTCTGCGTATGACCATTGGCGCTCACAATGTCGATTCGTGGAGAGGGGCGCTCGCCATCGCCAAAGAGCTCGACTGCCCAATTCTGTTTCAACCCGCGGTCGGCAGCACGCTCGACGGGAACGTCGTGTTCGCATCGCATTCGGCAGATGTTCAGCGTTATCGCGAGGCGATGCGCGACATCATCGAGGCGCAGAGGGCAGGCGAGCCGGTTGCCAACGAGCGTGTATGCTTGGATTATCTACGACATTGGCCCGACCCGCAGCCGGTGCCTTTCTGTGCCGGGGGCCGCATTCAGGCGGCGATCGATCCGGAGGGCAGGATCTTCCCCTGTGGCTGCCTCGGGCGTTCGGCCCCAGCACCCAATGTTTTTACCCAGGGTGTACGCGCTGCTTTTGCCGAGCTCGCTCGTCCAAGGAGTTGCCAGAATTGTTGGTGCTCGCTGACCCTGGCCACATGCTTTCTGTGGCGCTTGGACCCGCGCCTGCTCAGAGGGCGATTCTGATCGACGCTCGACTACTCTCCGGGCCAGAAGACCCCCGACAACAATCCAGAATCCTGTGCGCCATCGGCGCAGCAGGGCCAGTGCCATCACCGTCGCCGGGTCCACGCCCGCCATGGTTCCACCAACAGCGAGGGCCGCCTCGACGGCGCCGGCTTGTTTCTGTGCTAACAGTGTCGAGCTGGCCGTACGTGTTGTCGCCCCAGCACTGAATCGCACCACCGCTCAGCAGCGCGCAGACGTGGTATTGGCCGACCGCGATGGTCTGGGCGACAAGCCTGGTGCCCGTCGTCCCAGCCACGTCGTCCGCCGATCCCGCCTCGACAGTCAATTGCAGGCCGCACAGCGCTGGGTGGACGTATCGCACTGGCCATGGGGATAGCCACATTCGGGCGACGATGTGCACGAGTCACCCAGGGCCTTGGCGGTAACGCAGGTCCCCATGGCAGTGCTCGTCAGGCCGCTGCAATAGAGCCCCGAATCGCACCCGACGAACTCGCCGCTGGCATCGAATCCACACGCCTGGTTCTGCGTTGCCGTCGCATCGGTGCATTTTCCGTCCGCACCGCAGTGGAGCCACAGCCAGCACTCTCCCTGGCCCGGGGTGCAGGAGTCCCCAGCAAACTTCAAGCGCTCGCAGGTCCTGGCGCCGGTCGGTCCCATGCACCCATACGTGCCACTGCCGCAATCGGAAAGATCCGTGCAGGGTTGCGATATCTCGATGGCATGGCACGTACCGGATGCGCTGGACGTGGCGCCAAGACAGCGCAGGTTGCTGGCGCAGGTCGGGCCCGCGAAACCGCCGCATGACTGCCCCGCTTGGGCATCGGCCAGGCAGACTCCAGAGGTGCAATGCGCACCGGCCACGCACGGAAGGGTCGTGATGTCGTCGACCGAATCACACGACCCGTTCATCGCCACCCTCGTGCGACAAGTGCCGCCGCAGGTGAAGGCATATCCGCCTGACTCGCAGCTCGCTTCCGGAACGCAGTTCGACATGGGGTCGGGTGAGCACGCCTGACCAGCGGGGACGGTTCCCCAGAGCACCTGCGCGCAGGCGGACAGTCCGCCCGGATCAGAGCGGGACAAATCGGAATCACCACGACCGCCGATCCAAACTGGTTCAACGACTCGAGCACCTACGATTGCAGTGAGGCACTTTCCGTCGTGTGCGTGCAGCGGTAAGCTTGAAGCTTTGTGACCGAGGAGCAACGCCGCCGGCCGGGATGGATCGTCAGAGGCTGTAGTTCCTATTGGCCGCCCTATTTGTCGTCCACCCGCCAATACTTGCCGCCCCCGCCCTCCCGGGCCATGTACCCGAAGTCCACCAGCCAGCGGCGCAGCCGGGCGGTGTCCTCGTTGTACTTCGACAGGATCTCATTGACCCGCTTTTCCGTATAGCGCACGCCGTGACTGAATGATTTCAGCACGTAGCGAAGCAGCACGCGGAATTTCCTTTCCTGCATGGGGAAGGTCTTGATACGTCCGTCGCTGCTGGTGAAGGTGTCCAGCACTTTGCGATCGTAGTCGTTCAGCTCCTCCGCGCTTTCCGGGCGCACCGGCTGCGCCTGGGCCAACAGCGTCTTCGCCATATCGGACAGCGCATTGGTCTTCAGCGAATAGAGATTGTAGTAGCTCTCGCTGCGGGCGGTGACCAGACCCGCGCGCCCGAGGCGCGTCAGGTGATGCGACACGGTCGAGGCGCCCACACCCAGGGCCACGCCGAGTTGTTCGACGGTGTAGGCCCGCTGGGCGAGAAGACCCACGATGCGCAGGCGGTTGGGCTCGCCCAGCACCTTGAAGAACTCAACCAGGTCACCCATTTTCTTGTCGTGGTCCATCTTGACTCCAACGAAGTAGTTCGATACTTATAGAAATAGTTACAGCAACCGTCAAGCGAAAGATCGCCAGCCTTCGAACCGTCAACCGGCTATGATTGCGGCGCATGCCGCCCAGCAGTTTGCAAATCTTCGGCACCCGCAAGTGCCCAGACACCCGCAAGGCTGAACGCTTCTTCAAAGAGCGTCGCGTATCGTACCAAATCATCGATCTCGGCCAGAAAGGCCCCTCGGCCGGCGAGTTGCGCAAGATTGCCAATGCGGTGGCCGGGGTTGAAAACCTGATCGACCGCGAAGGCAAGCGCTACCTGGAACGCGGCCTGAAATACGCCGCCCCCACTGGCCCGCGCATCGAACAGGCCCTGCTCGACGATCCCCTTCTCTTGCGAACGCCCATCGTGCGTGCGGGCGACCGCGCCACCGTCGGGTTCGTGCCTGAAGTCTGGACGACATGGCTGTAAAGCGCGGGCCTAGTCGCGTGGGGAGCCCGCCGGCTTCGCCGGCGGCGCACCATCGCGGGAGGGCATGGGAACCCTTTCAGGGTTCCCATATCACAGTCGTCCGGCGTCGGGTGAGCCGTGGATTTTGTCAAAAGGCAAGTCCAGCACGCGATATAGGCGCGCGTCCTTGTAATCGAAATGCCACCATTCATCAGGATTGACGGCGAACCCCTCATTTTCCAGAACCTCGCGCAAGAGCGCGCGCGTGCGCCGCTCGTCGCTTGTGCCGCCCTTGTAGTTGGCCGCGGCTCGCTCGGACATTTCGTCGAAGGCGCTGGGCATTGCGACTTCCTTGCCAGTGCGGAGCTGGTACAGCCCCACGTCGACCGCGCAGCCGCGATTGTGGCGCGATCCCTTTTGCGGGTCAGCCACGAATTTGTGTTTTTCCGGCGGGGTTGCATCCCAGAAGGCTTTGGTCACTGACCAGGGCCGGTATCCATCGAACACCAGCAACCCAAAACCATGCGGCTTGAGCGCCCGATTGGCCCGCGCGAGAGCCTCCGCCGCGGGTCGCTGCAAGAAGGCGCGCGCCTCCGCGTATTGCTTGCGGCCAGTGAAATTGTTGGCGGTCGCGTAACGAATGTCGAGATGGATGCTGGCATCGAGATCGCGAAGCTCGACCAGGTCAGGCGCACGAAATTCCCCGGATTCCACCGGCTGGGCCGCGGCGGGCAGGGCACGGAGGCTTAACGTCGCGATCAGAATCGCAAAACCATGCGCGGCAACTTGGCTGGTTCTTTTCACCACAGACAACACAGAAGACACAGACTCGGATGAAGCGCAACCGGCGAAGGCCCGGGCTTGAGCCTGCCGCAATAGGTATGGTCAGCAACCGTTGCAACTCGGCTGGATGAGATTCGCGCTGGCCAGGCGACCAAGTCACATCCACGAGATCGCGAAAGTCGTCGTTCAGGCCGCCACACCGCGCGATACCGCGAAGCGCCATTTACAATGCAAAACAAATATGTGTCGATGTAATTACATGGTATATAGCCTTTTGTGTTAACTCGGTCGCTTCATTCGTCGGCAATCGATCGGCTGTTTCGTAGCCACCCGATCGTGGCGATTCTCGGGCCTCGACAGATCGGCAAGACGACGCTGGCGCGCATGTACGCGGCCACGAAAAGGACGAGCCGACATTTTGACCTGGAAAATCCGGACGATCTGGCTTTGTTGGCGGAGCCCAACCTGGCCTTGGGGCGGCTTGAAAATCTGGTGGTCATCGACGAGATTCAGCGCCGCCCCGACCTGTTCCCGACGCTCCGCTACTTGGTGGACCGGCCCAAGAACAAGGCTCGCTTCCTGCTTCTCGGCAGCGCCTCACCTCAACTGCTTCGCCAATCCTCGGAGTCTCTCGCCGGCCGCATCGCCTACCACGAACTTGGTGGCTTCTCACTGGCCGAAGTGGGCGTGGCGGCACTCCCGACCCTCTGGTTGCGCGGCGGTTACCCCCGCGCCTTTCTTGCCGAAAGCGAGAGCGACAGCCTCGACTGGCGTGAGCAATTCGTCAGGACGTTTCTCGAACGCGACGTGCCCCAGCTCGGTCTGCGCTTACCGTCGCCCATGTTGCGCAGGTTCTGGTCCATGACCGCGCATTACCATGGTCAACTGTGGAACGCGGCTGAGATCGCTCGCTCGCTGGGTGTGAGCGAGCCGACGGTGCGCCACTATCTCGACGCCCTTTGCGAAACCATGATGCTGCGCCGCCTGCCCCCCTGGTTCGAGAATCTGGGCAAACGCCAGGTCAAGGCGCCCAAGGTGTACGTGGCCGACAGTGGCCTCGCTCATCTGTTGCTCGGGGTGCGCGACCAGGACCAGCTTGATGTTCATCCAAAAATGGGAGCCTCCTGGGAGGGATTTGTCATCGGACAACTCGTGGAGCGGCTGCGTGTTCCTTGGCACGATTGCACGTTCTGGCGTACCCAACAGGGCGCGGAGCTGGACCTGCTGATTATGCGTGGCCGTGTGCGCCGAGGCTTTGAAGTGAAACGAACGACCGCTCCGGAGATCAGCAAGTCGATGCGGATCGCGCTCCACGATCTGTCACTCGACAGCCTGGACGTGATCCACGCCGGCCTCAACACCTTCTCCCTGGGCGAGCGCGTGCGCGCGGTGGCAGCTGCGCGGATTCTCGAAGACATCGCGCCTTTCTGACCGGATGTCCGACCCCGATCACCCCGCCACGGCGGTCAGGCCCAGCGCTGCGGCGGCTCGGGTTTGCTGGGCGTCGAAGGTCAGAAAGTCGGTGAAATTGTGGTGCAACGCTGTGACCAGGTGGATGCAGTCCGATGAGCGCAGGAAGATGCTCGCAGGCAGCGTGGCAAAGGTTTGGGCGGCCGCCCTCAGGATGAAACCGTCGACCGGCAGCCAGGTCCAGAAGCCGGCTAGATCGTCGTGTTCGAACTGGCGAACCGCCGCGAGAAAGTCGCGCTGACTCCAGGTTTGCTCGCGCCAGCGGCGGTGAAACACCGCCATGATCTCGGGCCGCACCAGCTCGGACACGCAAACCCGATCCGCCTGTTCGAGCAAGTGGCGAACCGATGACGATTGCTTTTCCGGTACATAGAACTTCGCCACCGCTGAAGTGTCGCAAACCATCATCGGTCGCCTCGAATCGCATCCAGATCGGTAAGCACGTCGCCCGACGACTTGCGGGAAAGCAGGGCCTTGTACTCCGCCAGCAGGGTGCGGCGACGGCGCCTCGGCGCCAGCAGGGCCGGGCTGGCCAGGACCGCTACCGGCTTGCCCCGGTCGGTGACCTCAATCGGTGCGCTCGACTCGGCCGCGCGTCGCACATGCACGCCCGTGGTCTGATGAAGCTGCTTGATGCTGATGCTCATCGCCATGGTGTAACAGTGACACCTGGCCCGAGCGGGGTCAAGCCGAGGCGGGTGCCGGCTTTTCCACCACAGTGCTTGACAAGCTTTCCAATTCATTCGAGATCCTGGCTCATGAACAAGTTCCAGCGCGTAGGGATTTTTCTCGTCCGCGTGTTGGGGGGCGTGGCTCTGGCGCTCGGGGCGCTCGGCCTTGTCTTCGCGGCCAGCGAGCACGCCGGCCTGCTCACGCCCGACCCGTCTTGGCCTTCCAGCGTGGGCGTCAGCCTGGTTTGGATAGGCGTCGGGGCGCTGCTGGTCAGCGTTTCCGGACCCGTCGGCCGTCTCCTCGGCAAGGGCCTGGAGTGACCAGCTCGCGGTCAGAGTGGCTCTAGGCGCGCGCACACGACCGTGATGTTGTCGAGGCCGCCGTGGGCGTTGGCGGCGGCCACCAGGCGTTCGCACAGCTTGTCGAGATCAGGCTCGCTGGCGGCCAGTTCGACCATCTCCGGGTCGGGCACCATTCCTGACAGGCCGTCGGTGCACAGCAGGTAGAGATCGCCCAGGCGTGGCTGATCCACAATCACGTCCACCTCGACCGAGGGTTTCATGCCGAGCGCACGCACGATGACGTTCTTGTGGGGAAAGTTCGCGATCTCGCCTGGCGACAGGCGCTTCATCTTGACGTAGTCGTTGACCAGGGAATGGTCCTCGGTCATCTGGTCCAGCCGGCCGGCGCGCAGGCGGTACAGTCGGCTGTCGCCCACATGGCCGACAATCATGGCCCCGTCGAGAAACAGGGCCGAGACCACCGTGGTTCCCATGCCCCGGCATTCGCTGCTGCGCTCGGCTTCCTCGTGAATTTTCAGGTTGGCCAGCTTGATGGAGCTCACCATCCGGTTGATCTGGCGCCGGTTGCCCCGGTCCACCTTGTACGGCCAGGTCAGCTCCTGATCGCCCTCGGTGCTCTGCAGGTGGCTGACGATGGTTTCCACGGCCAGCCGGCTGGCCACCTCGCCCGAGGCATGGCCGCCCATGCCGTCGGCCACGATGGCCAGGCGTTCGCGGATGGGAAGAAAGAACGCGTCCTCGTTGTGGTCGCGCTTGCTGCCCACGTTGGTTTCGCCGGAAAAGCGAACCCGCATGCCGTCGAGCGGAAAAGAGGTGCTCATGAGACCTGCGATGGTATCGCCTGGTCGGCCCGCATTTCAACCGCTTCCCGGCCTGACGAACGAAAGAACCGGCCCCAGTTCCACGGTCAGGCTGCCGCGCGCCCGGTAGAGATCGCCGTCGACCGTGTACAGGGTTTCGGGTTCTTCGGGTTCGATGACCAGGCGCGTGGCCACCGCGCTCCAGGCGCGCCGGGGCGAAATGCCGCGGCCTTGGCGCACCGCCGGCAAGTCCCAGGTCAGGCCGAGGGGCGATGAATGAATGGCCAGAACACTGAAACGGCCGGGGTGGTCGTCTGCGCGGTGGTTCAACTTGAAGCCGAGTCCCACCTCGCTGACCGTGGCGGCGCCGAGGCCCAGCAAGGCCGTCCAGGGAAGCATCTCCCCGTCGACGAAAACCCGGGCGCGAAACCGGCGAAAGATGCGCTTGGCGTAGTGCCCGGTCGTGGCCTCAGACAGGATGGATCGCATCAGGATCCAGATCGCGCGGGTCGCCCCGTATTCGCCCTTGGCGTAGTACTCCTCAAGGAAGTTGGTGATGAGCCCGGTACCGAAGACGAAGCCGTATTCGTCCTGCACCTTCAGACACCGACGCATCACCAACGCAGGCTGACGGCCAGCCCGCTCACCGGCTGCCAGTTGTCCGAGCAGAATTTCGGGTTGCACCTGGATGCCAAGCGAGGCGGCCACCACGTTCATGGTTCCCCCCGGCAGAAGGGCGATGGGCGGCAAAGGGCGCTCGCCATAGGCACGCAGAAGCGCCGTGACTGTCCAGTGCAGGGTGCCGTCGCCGCCGTGCACGCCGATGATCGAAGGCTGGGCCTCCGCCACCTGCCGCGTCTCGTCGGCCAGTGCGTCGGAACTGGCCGGCGCAAGAATTTGGCCAGTTCCGCCGAGAATATTGGCGAAGCGACGTGCACGATTCGGATCGCGCCGATTGGCGCGCGATCCCGGGTTGACGAACACCACGATGGACAAGCAGTGAGAATTGTACACCCAATAAAGCCAGCCGGCAGAACCGGCGATACTGTAGAGTGGCTACCGCACGAGGGATTTTGATGTTCGCCTTTGACACTGTGGGTATATGACGATCCCACGCTTCACAATTTCTGGACAGCAGTGATGTCCGCGACGCATGAACGGCGCGCTTCTGCGTCCGGATCCCTGAAAGAGCGGCCGTTTCCGCGCCTGCTGCAACAACTGTTTCGCAAGCAGATCACCGGCTGCCTGTCCATCACCGACGTGACCGGCGATGAGAGCGATGTCTATCTGCGCGCCGGCACGCCCGTGCATGTGCAACGACCGGTGGATCTCGACCGCCTGGACCGCGTGCTGGTCGAATACGGGGCGGTCACGGAAGAAGCGGTGGCGCGGGCGGTGCCGATGGTGGCCCAAGGGATCCGCCTGGGCGAGGCCCTGGAAAGTCTTGGGGTGCTCAGCAAAGAGGGGCTGGCCACGGTGCTCAAGGAGCAGATCCGGCGCAAACTGACGCGCCTGTTTTGCGTGGCCGATGGTTCCTTTGCCATTTATCTCGGGGCGCACAAATTCGGCGAAGGCGACGACCTGACCGCCATGCGGGTCGACCCGCGCACCCTGTTTTTTTCCGCAATCCACGCTGCCTATGACCTGCAGCGCGTAACCCACGAGCTGTTGCGCCTGTGGGGCCAGCAATTTCGCCTGGCGCCCGTGTCGCCGGCATTCGTCGCGGCCATCGGAATTCCGGCGGACGATCCCCTGGTGGCGGCCTTGCGCGCGGGCTGGCTCAATCTGCAAGAAGTCGATTCGCTGACCGCACGGCCGCTTGAGGTGCGCACCGTTCTGCTTTCCCTGTACTACGCCGATTTGTTGGAACGGCAAAACCTGGACGAGCGGTCGGCGCCGGGTGATGCGGCGTCGGGAGCCGGATCGCGTTGCGCGGACAGCGGGGTCTGGAGTTTTGGCGATTCAGCCGTCTTCGAGGCAACCCCAACGGTGTCGGAAAAGTCCAGCCTGTCGACGGCGACAGCCGTAGGGACTGGGCCAACGTCTGCACCGCGGCCGTCTCCACCGCCCGAGACCGGGCCACGCGCCGCAAGCGCGCGGGGTACCGGGCCGGCACCTGCGCCCTCGCCAAGCCCCGACGCTGATTTGCGAACCGCAATCCTGCGACTGGCTCAGAAGATCGACAGCTTGTCACACTTCGAATTGCTGGAGATATCCGAGAGCGCCACAGTCAGCGAAGTCAGCGCCGCCTTTGTCCGCGGGGCGCGTCGCTACCATCCCGATCGTTTGGCGGGTGCCGGTCTGCCCGAACTCATCCCGCAAGCCGAACGTATTGTCGCCCGCATGAGCGAGGCCGCCATGATCCTCGGCGATCCGCAGCGCCGGGCCGAGTACTTGTCGGCGCGGACGGGAAAGAAACCGCTGGGCAGCACCCTTCCCACCGTAATCGACGCAGAGACGACCTTTCTCAAGGGAGAGTCCTACCTCAAGCGCAGCGACTATGAACACGCCATTGAGTCCTTTGCTGCGGCCAGCAAGGCCAACCCGAGTGAGCCCCAGTACCGGGCCTACTGGGCCTGGGCGCGTTTCGACAATCCACACAGCCGCAAGGAATCAGTGGTGCGCGAGGCACAGAAGATCATCGCGGAGGCGGTTTCGGCCCAACCCCGTTTTGCGCGCGGTCACTATTGGCTCGGGCTGATTGCAAAATTCCTCAATGACCCCGGTCGCGCCGAACGCGCCTTCCGCGAGGCAGTGAATCAGGACAAGGATTTCCTCGACGCCAGTCGCGAGCTGCGCCTGCTGGAAATGCGCCGAACCCGCGGCGGGACAACCGGCAAGAACGGTGAGTCACGCGGCGGATTGATGGGGCGGCTGTTCAAGAAGTAGGATTTCTGGTTGCTGCCCGGCCCCCCACCGCGCATCAGAAAACCAAACAAACCCATCAGAAAACTGATGCGAGCGGAGCGGGAATGTCCCACCAGCGAAAGCGCTGGCCTTCTGCTAGTGGCCCCGGGCGAGACATGACCGCGACATGCCGGCCCTGGATTTCCAGCGCATTTTGAGCTACGGCGCCTGTTTCCGCGCCATGGGTGCAAGTTTTGATTGGCGGCGCGATTTTTGCTTGATACTGCCGCCATGACCAACTGCAAACAACTTTGGACTACAGCACTTCTTGGAGTTGCCTTGGCAGCCAGCGCTTGTGGACAGAACAGTCCGACGGCATCAAACGGCGACAACGGGTCTACTGAGGGAACGCCGACCACGAACACGTCGACCGGCGTCCCGACAGCTCCTCCGACCAGCCCGGTGCCCAAGGAAACACCGGGCGGCACCAGCACCGGCACCGGGCACGCCACAGACACCGGTTCTGTGCTCCCTCCCGCACTCGTTCCGGCCGGCGGAACGATCGCGATCGCCGGAGGGGCAAGCGCCGACAGTCCGGCCGTACCGATGCCGGTCGCAGGCCCTGTGGTAAAGACCGGCGGGTCGGTGCCGGGGACCGCGGTCACCGTGGGCACCGCATCCGCAGTGGCCACCGGATCCGCGGTGGGCACGTCGACCACCATCAAGCCTCCACCGGCCCCGGGTCAGTTGACCGCAGGCACATGGGACGACAATCTGAATTTCGACTTCTTCCTCAAGTACTTCAACACCACGGTTGCCTCTCAAATTGTTGGTCTGCCCCTGATTGACCGCACGGCGCGCATGGTGATCCTGGTCAAGACCGCGGACGGCCAACCTATTGCTGGCGCTCAGGTGGTTGTGACCGATTCCGCGGGCGGCACTTCTCCCACAATGATGACCGGCGCCGAGGGCCGCGTGCTGTACTTCCCGGGTTGGCTTGGGGTTGCCGCGGGTACGCCGGTCACAGTCACGGCGTGGGCGTCGGGTGACGATCTCGCATCGCAGACGCTGGTGGCTGCGGCCGGCACTGTAGAACTTACACTGGCCCATACTACCCGGGCCCCCGTCGCGGCGCTGGACCTCGCCTTTGTCGTGGATACCACCGGCAGCATGGGGGATGAGCTCAGCTACCTGCAGTCCGAGGTGGGAAACATTGTCAGCGGCATCGCCACGCAGTTCCCGAACATCAATCAGCGCTGGGGTTTGGTTTTCTACCGCGACCAGGGCGACCAGTATGTTGTGCGCACGTTCGACTTCACCGACAATCTCGCTTTGTTTGAGCAGAATCTTGCGGCCCAATCCGCGGGCGGTGGCGGTGACATGCCCGAGGCCGTGGACCAGGGTCTGGCCGCGGCCAACACGCTTTCCTGGCGAACCGTCCCGGGCAGCCCGGTGGCGCGCGTGCAGTTCTGGATCGCGGATGCGCCCCACCATGCTGGGCACGAGGGTGCGGTGGTTTCCGCGCTACACGACTCGGTGGCCAACGGCGTGCACATCTACCCGGTGGCCGGCAGTGGCATCGACGATCTGTGCGAGTTCACCATGCGCACGGCGGCCGAGGTGACCGGCGGGCGCTATTTGTTCCTGACCGACGACTCGGGCATCGGCAATTCCCACGCCGAGCCACACATCCCCTGCTACTACGTCACCACGCTGGAATCCGCCATGCGCCGAATGATTGCCACCGAGCTGTCCGGCGACTACCAGGCGCCCGCCGCCTCGGAAATCATTCGCACCGGCGGCGATCCGCAAAGCCAACTCTGCACCCTGTCCGACGGCGGCACAGTCACCGCTTGGTGAACGCCGAGATCGCCCATCATGATTCGCAGGATGTGATGTCCTGCCAGCTCGCATTCAACAGGGCCGCTCGACCGTCTTGGATGGTCACGGTGGTTCCGTCTGGTCGGGTGAAAAC
>Ga0265330_10001089_pt1 | contig 16356 bp, 13 predicted proteins | sample 41919metaG_FD_202083 | JGI IMG/M metagenome (GOLD analysis project Ga0265330, IMG submission 202083) | Rhizosphere microbial communities from Carex aquatilis grown in University of Washington, Seatle, WA, United States - 4-19-19 metaG | ecosystem: Host-associated > Plants > Roots > Rhizosphere... | reverse complement strand
GAGCCGCGCCGCGGGTCAAGGGCGCGAAGATCACGGGGCCGCGCTCGCGCAGGTTGTTCCTGACCATGGAACGAACCAAGGGATGGCTGTTGTTGCCGTTGCCCAGGGTGAGCTTGAGGTGTTCCACATCGCCGCTGGTGCGCAACACCTCGACCAACTCGCGCGCGCGATCGCTCGACAGATTGGTGACGACCTTCTCGTTGATGAGCGCAGCCGGCGCCTGGTCACACATCCCGATGCAGGGCGTGTGCTCAAGGGTGAACAACCCGTCGGCCGTGGTCTGGCCAAAGTCGATGCCCAGCTCCTCGCGAAAGGCGCGTCCCACGCGATCCGCGCCGTGCATCTGATCGATGATGTCGTTGCACAGACGGACGACGAATCTCCCGCGCGGCTTGGGCGAGAAGAACGCGTAGAACGAGAGCATGCTCTCGACCTCCACGCGCGACAGCTTCACCGCCGCTGCGATGGCGTCCACCGCTTCGCCCGACACGCTGCCCAGCCGTCGGTGCACCTCGAGCAGAATGTCCATCAGCCGCGTGGGCTGGTGGCCAAACCGTCCACAGATCTCCCGGATGACGCTTTCCTGAGTCTCGGCCATGTTGTCCTTCATCTTCGCTTGTCCGTCACAAAGCAGTTCTGTCACTTCCCGGCGCAGAGAGGGCCCGCAGCACGAACTTTCCCGTCTAAACCCGTATATAGAAAACCCAAGCGCGTTTCAAGCACTAACGCCAACCAAGCTGCGCCTGAGAGAACCGAGGCTAGAATCAGGCCATGGCAAGTCCTGACCCAGCCGCGCCCTGCCCTGCTGATTTCGTGGTCGTGCTCATGACGGCGCCCGATGCCGACGGGGCTGGCCGCATGGCCAGCGTGTTGGTCGATGAAAGGCTGGCTGCCTGCGTGAACATCGTTCCGGGCCTACGTTCCATCTATCGATGGGAAGGCAAGGTGTGCGACGAATCCGAAGTCCTGTGTCTGATGAAGACGCGGCTCGATCTGTTCCCGGCTTTGCGTGAACGCATTGCCACCCTTCATCCGTACCAGGTGCCCGAGATCATCGCCCTGCCCCTGGCCGCCGGCAGCGCGCCGTACCTCGACTGGATTCGCCAGTCCACGAAGTAGACACGCTGCCTTCGAGCGCGCGCCAGCGCGCGCGGATGCGGGTCGGCCGAGGTGTACTAGTTTCCGGACATCTCTGGGTCGTACAGCCCTGCGTCCGCCAGATAGTTCCCACAGCCGTCATCCCCACCGGCGATGAGCACCTTTCCGTTGCCCAACAACGTCGCTGTGTGGCTTTCCCTCACTTCGGTCATGCTGCCGCCAGCCGTGAAGGTCCCGGCGCTTGGGTCGAATCGCTCCACACTGGGAAGAGCGTCGCCGTTGCCATCGGCCCCCCCTGCGATGAGCACCTTTCCGCTCGGCAACAAAGTCGCCGTGTGCAACTCCCTTGCGGCAGCCATGCTGGCGCTCGATGTGAATGTCTGTGCCGCTGGGTCGTATAGCTCGGTCATCGAATCATTCCCCCCGCCGACGATGAGCACCTTCCCGCTCCCCAGCAAGGTCGCCGTGTGCTGGTTCCTTGCTGTGGTCATGCCGTCAATGGCCGCAAATATCCCGATCCCTGAGATGTATAGCTCCGCGCTACCCCATATGTCCCCGCCCGTGATGAGCACATCCCCGTTGTTCAACAGCGTCGCCGTGTGGTCGCTTCTTGCAACAGCCGTGCTGCCGGCTGGTGTGAATGTCCCGGCCGCTGGGTCGTATAGCTCAGCGCTCGAGAGATCCCCACCGCTGTCACTGTACCCACCGACCACGAGCACCTTTCCGCCCGGCAACAAAGTCGCAGTGTGCTGCTGCCGTGCCACGGTCATGCTGCCCGTCGCGGCAAATGTCCCAGCCGCTGGGTCGTATAGCTCGGCCCTCGCGAGAGAAACCTTGTGATCCCCGCTTCCGCCGACGATGAGCACCTTTCCGCTCGGCAACAAGGTCGCCGTGTGATACTGCCTGCCCACGGTCATGCTGCCCGTCGCGGTGAAGGTCCCTGCCACTGGGTCGTATAATTCAGCGCTCGCGAGAGCAAAATTGCCATAGCCTAGCCCGCCGGCGATGAGCACCTTTCCGCTGGGCAGCAAAGTGGCTGTGGGCAACCACCTTGCTATAGTCATGCGGCCCGTGGGTGTGAAAAGTCCCTGAACGCTCGTGCCCCCGGATGAAGGGGGACGGCTACCTTCAGTGGAGCCAGCTGCGCCACCGGCCGTCCTCATGGTGCCTCCAACGCCGGCGCTTCCTCCACCCATGCCTCCCATGGTGCTGGGGCTCCCTCCGTTGCTGCCGCCCATGCCGCCTGCACCGGCACTTCCACTCGCGCCAGCAGTCCCTTCCCTCGTGACCGTAGCAACTTCTCCACCCGTGCCGATGGCGTTCAGCGTGCCTGCGTGCCCTTTGTCCATGGGTGTCCGGAAGCAGGCCAGCCCCGCTAGCGATAACGCCACGCCGATGGCCGGCCACCGACACTCACTCATAGGTGCAAGACTATCAGAAGAGTGGTGCGAGGGCATGGCGTTTAGCGGGAGCGAGTTTGGCTCGTCATGTCCCTTCTAGTCCCCGAACGCGGCTCGACCTTACAGCCGACAGCAAGCATCCTTGGATTGGCTTGAACCCGTCCCGGTTGCGCCGTCCGGTCCGCGGGCATTCTTGGCAGCCTCGTGCAAGAACGTGTGGGCCGCCAGGACCCGAAACCCGTAGCACGTTCTGCCGATTCATGCTATCCGATGCCCATGCCACGCTGGTTCTCGGCCGGCCTGCTCTTCTTGCTGCTCACGCTTGCCTCGGCGTCGCGCGGGCTGCGGGCCGACGAGTATGCCGACGCCGGCACGACCCCGCCGGCCCCTGCCGAGGTTCTGTCCCCACCCGTGCTCAAGACTCGGGCCGAGGCTGTCTATCCGCCCGCAGCCTTGCTGAGCCGGCAAGAAGGAACGGTGGGATTGGAACTGCGCCTGGATGTCGAGGGACACGTCGTCGACGCCGAGGTGACGTCGCCAGCCGGGCAAGGCTTCGACGAAGCCGCGCTGGAAGCGGTCCGACGGTTTCAATTCGCCCCCGCCAGGCGCAACGGAATCCCCATCGCCGCTCGGGTCAATTTCTCCTACCTATTCCGCCTTCCCCCTCCCCGCGCGCCCGTGGCCGCAGCGGCGCCACCTCCAGCACCGTCCGAACAGGTCGTGGAAGAATCGTCCTCGGACAGGTCGACGCTGGTCCTGGCGTCGCGGCCCATCAGCGCCGCCTCTTCTCTTGCCGTGCAGGAGCGCGCCTTCAGCTTGCGTCCCATCGCCAGCGTGCCGGACATCCTGCGCGTGACGCCCGGTCTGCTGATGGTTCAGCACTCGGGCGGTGGCAAGGCAAACCAGTACTTTCTGCGAGGATTCGACACCGATCACGGCACGGATCTGGCGCTGTCCATCGACGGCATGCCCATCAACCTGGTCTCGCACGCGCATGGCCAGGGCTATGCCGACACGAATTTCATCATTCCCGAAGTCGTCGAGCGGGTGGAAATCAGCAAGGGTCCCTATTTCGCCGGCCAGGGGGATTTCGCCACAGCCGGTGCGGTGAACATGGTGTCGCGCGACGATTTCGAACACAGCTCTGCCGGCGCGGGATTCGTGGATTCGCCGGGGCATGGTGAAGCCGGGTACCGCGCGTTGGCCATCGCCAGCCCCAAGTTCGATTCGGCCAAGGCGACCTTCGCGGCCGAGATCGGGCGAACCAATGGTCCCTTCGACCACCCCGATTCCTGGGACAAGTACAAGCTGTGGAACAAGGTCACTATTCCATTTGGTGCGGCCTCCTCCATCACCGTGGGCGAGATGAGCTACGCGGGAAACTGGAATGGCTCCGGCCAGATTCCCGCCCGCGCCGTCGAGCAAAGTCTCATCGGCCGGTTTGGCTCAATCGATCCCAGTGAGGGCGGCAACACCGCCCGCCATCAAGTCTTCGCCGCCTTGAAGCTGCACCCCACGGAATCGAGCGAGCTGCGCATTTCAACCTACGCGGCCACCTATCGTTTCAATCTCTTCTCCGACTTCACGCTCTTCCTCGACGATCCGCTGAACGGCGACGAGATCGAGCAAATCGATCGCCGGATCATCTACGGCGGCAAGGTCAGCTATCGCATCGTGCACCACCTGGGGCCGGTCCTGCTGGACACGACCATGGGCGGCGAAACCCGCAATGACGACATCCACCTGGAGCTGTGGCACACAGCTCAACGCCAACAACTCGCTGTCCTGCGCAGCGATGACGTCCACGAAAGTTTCGTGGCGGCCTTCATCAACGAAGAGATCACGCCCAACCGGTGGCTGCGCCTGGATCTCGGCGGTCGCGTCGACCTGTTGTCGTTTGCGGTCGACAGTCGCCTCGCCAACAGTGGCGTCGGGGCTGCCCATCAGTGGAGCCCCAAGGCCAGCCTGGTCGTGACTCCCATCGATTCCCCAAAGGCCACATTGGATTTCTATCTCAATTACGGTCACGGCTTCCATTCCAACGACGTGCGCGGCGTCTTCGCACAACCCTCGGTCACGCCTCTCACCCGTGCCAAGGGCGAAGAATTCGGCACGCGCGCGCGCCTGTGGGGCCGCTGGGATATGGCGGCGGCCCTGTGGCAGCTCGACCTCGACAATGAGACCGTGTGGGACGGCGACAACGGCACCACCGCGGTCAGCGCCGCCACGACCCGCCGGGGCGTCGAGTTCGAGACCCGCTACGAATTCACGGCGTGGCTGGCCGCGGATGTGGACCTGACCTACACGCATTCACAGTTCAGCCGCGACAACGAAAATGGCGGCGGTCTGGCCTTGGCCCCCAAGACCACCTGGGCCGGCGGCCTGTCGGCCCGCCACGCCCTGGGGCCGGGCGTAGCCCGCGCCGGCCTGCGTTTCTTCGGCATCGGCGACCGACCCGCCACTGACGACGGCGCCCTGATTGCGCCCGGATTCACCGAAGTGGATCTGCACCTTGGCTACCGGCACCGCTGGTTCGACGTGGCCTTCGACGTGGAGAATCTGCTTGACCAGGCCTTTCGCTCGGCGCAGTTCGCAACCACCAGCCGCCTGCCCAGCGAGCCGGCTGTGGGCACGCCGATTCCGACGGGCTTCTCCTGCGGCCGCAACGGGCGTCTGGCTCCTGGCGCCGCCAGCGGAATCTTCTACGGCTGCCAAGATGTCGACTACACGCCGGCCTATCCACTGACGCTGCGCCTGTTCGTCACGTTGTTTCTCGATTGATTCCCCTGCGCTTGCCCGATCGGAAGACGCACAGTACGGTGAGATTTCACTGAGGAGAACTCATGCTCGAACGCGTTGGCATCTCGCTCGAAGGTTCGCTGCTGGCCCAATTCGACCGCTTGATCAAACGACGCGGCTACGCCAATCGTTCCGAAGCCATCCGCGATCTGATTCGCGAACAAATGGTGCAGCAAGAGTGGGCTGAGCACGGCAAGGACAACACCGAACGGGTCGCCGTGGTCATGCTGGTGTACGACCACGATTCCTCCAGCCTCGCGCAGAAACTCACCCACATCCAGCACGAGCACCACGGCACCGTGGTCTCGGCCCTGCACGTGCACCTCGACCCGCACAATTGCTTGGAAGTCCTGATCCTGCGCGGCGGGGCCAGCGAGATCCTTTCCATGGGAGAAGGTCTGGTCAGCACCAAGGGCGTGAAATTCGGCAAAGTCATACCCGCCACGACGGGCCGCCATCTGCGCTAGCAAGACACAGGGGTTCCCCTGCCGGCCGGAGCCGTGGTACGCTGATTCAGCTCACCCGGGGGTCCCATGTCAAAACTGCGTTTTCGCGCTGTCTATCTCTTGTTGACCGGACTCTTTGTCTCCTGTGGCGGCAGCTCCACCGGCGTCGGGGGTACAGTCTACGACGCGCTACCAGCCGGCAATGACGGCAGCAGTGCCACTGCTGGCAACGGGGGTGCCGCCTTCAGTGAGGCACCCGCCAAATACGCCGCGGCCTTTTGCGCCGCCTATCAGAATTGCATGGGCTCGACGTTCTTGTCCATGTTCCTGGGCGGCGCTGACTGTGTGGGCCACGTCACCCAGCAGCTTGAGAACGGGACCTTCGCACTGATTCAACAGAAAATCACAGCAGGCACCATCAAGTACGATGGCACCAAGGCTCAGGCATGCTTCGACGCCATCAGCAGTCTCAGTTGCGATGGGCTGCTCCAGCGCGACCAACCAGCCTGCTTGGCAGCGCTGGACGGCGTGGTGGCACTCGGGGGCGACTGCGAACTCACCGAGGAGTGTGCGGGTAGTGCCATCTGCCGGTCGAGCACAGGCACCTGTCCTGGCCAGTGCGTGGCGCTCTTGAGTGCGGGGCAGGCCTGCACGGCCGACGGCGATTGCGCCAGCGGCCTGCAATGCTCCAGCGAAACTAGCCTGTGCGTGAAGCCGGCTGCTGTCGGCGAGGACTGCGAGTATGGATCGCCAACCTGTGCCCCGGGCCTGCTGTGCTTGGGCAAGGACGATACAAAACAGACTCCTGGTGTCTGTCGGAGCATCGCCGACGCCTTCAGTGCTGCCGCGGGCGCCCCCTGCGATCTAGTCGCTGGAGGTCTCTGCGTCCCCGGGGGTTCCTGCGTCGCGGACCACATCGATCTGATCGCTCTCAAGGTGGTCTGGACATGCGTCACGAAAGGCACGTACATTGCCGGCGCAGCATGCAAGCCCGGGTTCCCTGAAGCCTGCGCAGCCGGCTACTACTGCCTGACGGGCACCGGGGCTGCGGCGCTCGACGGCATCTGCACTGCAATTCCAGACGCCAAGCAGCCTTGTGGCGCCAGTTTCGGTGCCCAGTGTAAGTCCGGCGCCGTCTGCGTGGATGGTATCTGTCAAAACTACGCCGCCAACGGCGTGAGCTGCACTGGGAACGGCATGTGCTACAGCGGATACTGCGGCACCAGCGGTGGGTGCCAGCTTCCCTTGCCGTGTCAACCGGCCAACTAGCAAACACCCACGCTGCGGCCCGGTTACAGCGCAGGACGAGCGATCGTCCTATTGGTGAAGTGGCCGTCTTCCATCGCCTGGAATCGTCAGTTCTTCACCACGTCGAAAACCCCGCGCGAGCGACACTGCTGTAGTCCGCGGCTTCCCCGCCAAAGCCACGCCGGCACCAGTCTTGCTTTAGGGCACGGCATGACGACGACAAACCGTCCGATGAGCCCAACGGCCGGCCCCCGAACATCGCAACATACTCGCCCCACGCGGGCAAGGGTTGGGGCTATGGCGGTGTTTTTGTGTCTCTGCTGTCCGGAAATCGCCCATGCGCAGACGTCCGCCAACATTCCGGTCGCGTTCAGTCCGCCGAAGGGCGATTCCCAACCGTACCTGGCGAATCCACGAGCTGCGGGCCGCGAGTTCGAATACAAGTCGCCCAGCGCGGCCTTCAACTTGTCGCTTTTCTCGACCCTCGTACCCATGGCCGTCGGGACGATCATGGTCAGCCAAGCGCGGAACAACGACTCTCTGGCGGTCGCAGGTGCGGCGGGTCTGGCCCTGGGGCTCAGCTTTGGTCCCACCATCGGCTACGCGTATTCGGGCGAGCAGCTTCGGGGCTGGGGCGTTGGTGCCTTGCGCCTGCTCGGAGTCGGCGTCGGGTCCGCTGCAATGTTCGCTGCCTTCCTTTCGAGTATCTGCGATGACGATGACTCCTCCGGTTGCTCCAAGTCTGGGGACGCAGGAACCTGGGCCTTGCTGGGGGCGGTCTCTCTCACCGCGGTGGCTGTTTCTGCGGTATATGACATCGCTACCGCGCCCCGTGCCGCTCGTCGCGCCAACGAGCAGCATGGTCTGACCAACCTGAGCTTGATCCCCGTGCCTATCCCCGGCCGATTGTCCACTAGCCCTGGCCTGGCCTTGGTCGGGCAGTTCTAGAGCGTCTTCACAGGACGAAGGGAATCATCGCTCTTCGCACTCTTGGATAGTCAGCAAATGTCCTGCGATACCAGGCGTGGTGTTTGAGTGCGCGCGGCACCAGGTTGGCCGCGGTCCACAGTGCAAAGACCAGACCTGGCAACGAAAATGTGGCAATGGCCCAGCCGGTCCATTCGATCATTTCGCCGAGGTAGTTCGGGCAGGACACCAGGCGAAAGAGCGGGCCACGCGGAACCACGTACGCGCCGCTCGATTGTCGGCGCAGGCGGCGCAGCTCGCGATCGGCCAGCACGTGGGTCACGAATCCGGCCACGAACAGACAGACGCCGATGAGAAAAGGAACACTCGTCAGCCAAGCCACAGGCCGCGCCGGCGAAAGGGAGAAGAGCCAGCGACCATTTAAATAGGCGTTGACCACGTTGAAAAACGCGCCAGAGCAGAGCACGACAAGTGGCATCGGCTTGCTGGTAGACGGAAGCAAGAAAGGGAACACGAGGCTGCGGTAGACGTAGTGGCCGAGCCACAACGCCAGAGCCGCAAGCGCCGCCAGGTTCGCGCGGCGATCGCCGAGGCAGAACATGACGGTCATGAGCAGCGGCGATGGCGTCTCCATCAGCACCCAGGCCAGGCGCGCGTTGACCACCGGTCCCCAGCCGGGCCGTCCGTGGCGGCCGTAGGGCGCAGGCCGCAACAACAGATATGGCACCACCGCGAGCGCCACCACGATCCACGCGTGGAGAAGCCAACCGTACAGCCGTAGCTCGCTCATGCCAGCTTGCCGGCCTGCTTGAACCATTGATAGGTGTCGCGCAGAGTTTCTTCCAGCGGGCGCGGGTTGTGCCCCAGTTCGGCGTCGGCGCACGCGTGACTGATGTGGCGGTGATTGCGCAGTACGCGCAGCGAATCCGAAGTGAAGAGTGGCCGCTTGCCACGCAGCCGCGACCAGCCCGCGACGAAAGGCGCACCCGCGCGCGCCAGCCACATGGGCGCGACCATCCGCGGGATCTTGGCGCCCGAGACCTTGCCCCAGAGTTGGGCGAGTTCGACGAAGGACAGCCAATGGCCGGTGAGCAAATAGTGCTGGCCCTTGCGTCCTTGCGCCTCGGCCTGCATGGCCGAGGCAACCACGTCGCGCACGTCAACCCAGTCGAAACCGGCTCCGCCCACCAGTGCAGGAAAGCGACCGTGAAAGATGTCGATCAGCGCCTCGCCCATGGCCGACGGTGCAAAGTCGTTGGGACCAATCACCGACGAGGGATTGACGATGACCGCGTTCAAGCCGCGCGCCACCGCAGCCATCACCTGACGTTCGCCCTCGGCTTTGGTGCGATCGTAGACCAGCAAGTGCGGCTGATGCTGCACCAGCGGGCGCGACTCGTCGATCACGCCATCGACCGGATCGGCGGTAAAGGCGTGGATCGAGCTGAAATGGACCAGGCGCTGCACACCGCAAGCCAGGCACGCCTCGACCACGTTGCGTGTGCCGCCCAGGTTCACCGCCTCGACCGGCCCAGGCGGATCCCAGCCCACCGAGATGCGCGCCGCCAGGTGATACACGATGGGAGCGCCAGCCAAAGCGCGACGGCACGCCTGCGCGTCGGTCACGTCGCAACGGACCACCTCCACCGGCAGACCGTCGATCCCGGCCGTGTGCTCGCGCACCAGCGCCCGCACCCTTCGCCCCTGCGCAAGCAGACCGCGCACCAGATTGCCGCCAATGTGGCCCGCAGCGCCCGTAACAGCGACGAGTTTTTCGGAATTGTTTTGTTCGCTCACCGGTCCTTCTTAACATGGGAACCCTGGGAGGGTTCCCATGCCCTCCCACGATGGTGCGCCGCCGGCGGAGCCGGCGGGCTCCCCACTCGCCAGCAGGGTACACCAGGCGGGGCTAGCTGTCTCACTCGGCAACCTGGCTACGGCCCGAGCACGGGCGCAAGCCAGGGAACGTCCGCGGGCGGCGCGGTGGCGATCATCGTCTTCCAGTCCTGGTCGGTCAGTCGTTGGAAATTCTCAGTCACCAGCTCGTGGTACGAGAACGCGAGGCCGGCGTAGGCACTGGGACCGCTGCACGAAGTATTGGCCGTGACGATCATGAGGCGTGGATCCGCAGCGCCCACGTGCAGCACCCGGCCCACCACGTTGCCTCCCTCGTCGGTGTATTGGGTGTGCACGTCCGCGATGGTCGGATCGTAGTCCGTGCTGTTGCCGGCAAAGAACAGCTTGGGGTACCAGCCTTGCGCGTACGCGCCGCCGCACATGGGTTGCACACGCACCGTCTGGTTGATGAAGTCCATCTGGGTCTGGGAGAACTGCGTGCCGGTCAGCTCTTGCGCTGCCATGTCGGCCAACATCCCTGTCGTGCTGGCCAGGATATCGAAGTAGCTCGAAATCGAGCTGGCAAACCCACTCTGGCCTGCTGCCGTGGCGAGATCGGCCAGGCCGCTCCCTTCCTGGGCAAACTGCTGCAAGCGACGGAACAAGTCTGGATAGGGATCCACGTAGGCATCGGGGAACTGACACACGTCCCCCATGGTGTATGACTGCTTGGCGTACAGGATGGTATCGTGGCGCAGTTCCGACCACGAACCGAGTTGCGTGTTCACCAACCGCCGGCCCCAGCCTTCGGTCAGCGCGACCGCGGGCAGTTCGGACCCCACGGGCGGCGTTCCGCCCACCGAGGGAGAGAGCGCGCGCAAAGCCCCCAACCATCCCGTGTACAACGTGCTGTTCCAGTAATCGTCGCCGTGCTCGTCGACCAATGTCCGCATGGCCTCGAGATCCGGCGCATAGGGGTACTTGGCCAGCTCGTCGCTCAAGAGCGCCAAGGCATCGTCATTGCCCAAAGCCGCATACGCGATATCGAGAGGATTGGGCATCATGCGCATGATGGTGCCGTGGCCAACCCGGTCGTAGACCAGATTGGAGAACACTTCTGAATCCACTACATAGCGCTGACCAAAGACCAGAAAGGAACGATTGAGCGGAAGCGTGGACGCTGTGCCGTTGATCATCAACTGGCTGGCGATCCGTTGCGCGCCGTACCCGCCAGTGACGATGGCCTGGGCCATGGTGGTGTCATCGATGCGGGCCGCATCGGCGAGCGACGTGATCCCGAGGTCGGTCATCAGCGAGGACACCTGGGCCGGCGTCATGTTGTCGGCATCGCCCACGAACTTGCGCATCACGCCCTCGATGCGATTCCACAAGGCCAGCCCGTCGGGCCCAAGCAGGTCGGACAGCAGCAGCATGGCATCGGCCTGGCGACGATAGAAGACCTGCGAGCCGTCCGACTGGGTCTCGATGAGCCGAAACTCGATGCGACCCAGCCACATCATGGCGCGGAAGTACTGTCCGAGAGCGGGTGTATCCGCGTAATGGCCGCGCGGTTCGAACTGCGACATGTCGATCTCGCGCTCCACGCCGAACAGGGTGTTGCTCTGAATGCCCTGGGCCTTGGTCGCCGCCTGCACCAACCCATTGATGTCGGTGCTGGACGCGCCTGCCACTGGCGCAACTGTCTGGCCCGTGAGAAGCGCAAGCGGGACAGCCAGATAGAGATCGACGTCGGAGCGAACCTGGGCCGTGTCTTCGCTGCTGGCTGCCAAGGCGGTGCGCATTTGTTGCAGCAAGGTCTGTAGATTCGAGATCAACATGCTCGTCTCAAACTGCTCCAGCATGCTGTCGTACGACCGGTGAACCGCGTCCAAGATCGAATCAGCGGAAACAAAGAGCGGCAAGTCGTTGGCGTAGATAGCGGAATAGCCGTAGACGAAGGAAGGGAACTCCTGGCTGCGCGCGATGACAAAGCCCTGCTGGCCCAGCACCGCCAATTCTTGCGTGCTGGGGCCGAGTGTCGACGCGGTGATGAGGTTCAGGTTGGTGGCCGTGCTCGGATCGTAGCCGAGCGGGCTGTGGGTGACAGGATGCTTGGCCGCCAGATCGCCGGCCGTGAGTCCGGACAGACCAGCCACTTCGCCGGTCAGCCTGCTCTGCTCGGATTGATCGCTTGGGGAAAGCGTGAGTTGCACCCTGCTCGGCTGATCGACGATCTTGTCGGTCGTGCCCGCGTCGCCCACTGCAGGCCGGGTGCTTCCGCCGCAGCCCCAGGCAACACCCAGCAAAAAGAAAGTCGCGATTCTAGTCTTCATGGTCAATCCTCCGATTGCGAAAGCCCCGGCTGCGCCGCAGCCTGCCCTACCAGACAAGTCTGCGCGAATATTCTGCCCGCGCTGAAAAGACACAATAGGAACGCACGGCTCTGTGTGATCGGAGTCACTGCAACGCGAGCGGTAAGTCGATGGTAAAGTCTTTGCAAATCCCGCCATGCAGGCTTGCGTCTTGTCCGCCTCAGCCTCGATCACCACCCAGCCGCTGCGGCTGACCGAGATGCCTGCGCCCGAAATTGCGGCCGATGAGGTGCGCATTCGCGTCTCGGCCTGCGCCATCTGCCGCACGGACCTGCGCGTGGTCGAGGGCGAGCTGTCCGCGCGACGTTCGCCGGTGATTCCGGGACACCAGGTCGTGGGCCGGGTAACCGAGCTGGGCGCCCACGTGACCGAGCTTTCCCTCGGCCAACGCGTGGGCGTGACCTGGTTACACCACCTGCGACCGCGGCTACGGGCCGTCAAGCGGCCCGGCCATCACTGCTTGTGCAAGGTGGTGACAAACGTAGTGCCCGAATCCGTTTCACGGACCGTCAGCGTGGTTCCGGAAACGCAGTAGTCCATGGGGCCGCTGCCGCTCGGGTATGTCACGGTGTTTCCCGATACCACGTATGCTTGCGGAGTAGTGGGAGATTGCGACTGATTAGACATCGAGCAATCGCAGTTGCTGCCCGCCAACGAACAATTGGCGCTTGTGACTTTTGGATCGCTCATTAGGCCCTGCCCCATAGCGCTGCAGATCGTTGCGCTCATGGCGACCGTCTGGCCGGCCAAGGCGCTAACACACGCCGAATTGAAGACGAACCTTACACTGGCCGTCTCGGTCAGGTTGTCAGTTTCCATTCCGTTGGCAAATGTAACTGTCCCGGCCATGGTCGCCGTTGGCGCCTGAACTGCGCCGCTGCATGCGGATGGGAAATCTGCTTGCGCCTCAATGGCAGCCGCCGGGTTGCCCTCGAAGCAGCTTCCGTCGACCTGCCAGGTGCCGTCCAACGTCCCGCCGCAAAGCGCGGCCCCGCCGCAACTTCCCGGACCATTCTTGTTGTCGCCCCCGCCGCATCCCAGGACAACTGCGCCAAGAAGGAACCATCGACCCACAAGGTAGCTCGGCTTTTCCATAGGCAATATTAAAACACGAACTCCAGCCAGAGTGAAGTATCCCTGCGGACAGTGGACTTCACGATTCAACGGAAGGTCGCTCGTCTCAAGTCCGAGTCCTATCGGATCGCATCAAGGCATCGGGCCCCGCATCACCACCGTGGCGATGGAGCGTGCGGGCAACAGTACCGCGTGGCCGGCTGGCAATTCGCCGAGCGAGGTCCAGGTTTCGGACGTGGGCGGGGCCTTGGCGGGGCCGATCGCTGCGCCTGGGATGGACAACTCGCGATCCCCATCTGTCTCAGCCCGCACGATGAGACTATGATGGATGTTCGGCCATGAAGACCAAGCTGAGTTCCAACGGAGCCGCGCGCAGGCAGGGCTGGCGCCTGTGGGGCGTGGCCGTAGTCGTGGCCGCGAACTGGGTCGCCTGCCGTTCACCCATGCGTGTCCATTCTGCGCTTGGCGAAGATGCGGAGCCCGGCGGGCTCCACGATGCGGGCGGGATCGCTGATCGAAGCGACGCGATCCTCGCGCCGGACAGCGGCCCCGACAGTCCGTTGGTTTCAGACGCCGCTAGCAGCGGCACCGTGGATGCAGCCGCCGACGGAATGGGCATCTGTCAGTCCGATTGGACCTGCGAACGGCAAGGAACCCTGTACTGCGGGGTCATCGGCGACGGGTGCTGCGGAACGCTGGAATGTGGCAGTTGTCCCGCCGGCTGGGAGTGCGACAGCTCGGCAATCTGCATCCCCGCGCCTGATTGCCCCCAGGTGTCCTGCCAGGACGAAGGCGGCCAGTACTGTGGAAGCATCGGCGATCGCTGTGGCCGCACCCTCGACTGCGGCTCTTGCTCGCAAGCCGGCTGGGAATGCATCGACCATGTCTGCGTGGGACCAGCGTCGGTCTGCAAACCCTACACCTGCGATACCTATTCGGGCATCTGTGGAAAAGTCGGCGATGGCTGCGGCCGTCCACTGGAATGCAACCGAGCCTGTCCGCCCGCTTGGTCTTGCGTGGCGGGCGTGTGCGAAAATCCCGGCGTCGATTGTATGCGTCTGAGCTGTACCACGTCCGACGGCGACCACTACTGCGGCAAGATCGGGGACGGCTGCGCGGGAACACTCGACTGTGGCGAAAATTGTCCCCAGGGTTGGTCCTGCGCAGACCACATTTGCGTCGGCGGACTATCTTGCATTCCGACTGGTTGCGGCGGCAGTGGCGGCCAGTACTGCGGGACTATCGGCGACGGCTGCGGCAGTGCACTGGACTGCGGCTACAATTGTCCTGAGGGCCAGGCGTGCCTCGACTCTTTCTGCGGCGGCCCGCCGTCACAGCTATCGCCTCCAGTTCATCATCCGCCACCGCCGCCCCCCCCGGCACCGCCACCGCCGTTCCTGCCCCCGCCTCCAGCCGCGCCGCTTCTTCCGCCAGCGCCGGGATCTTGCCGGGGCCCGGTGCCATGATCCTGCCACGGTTGTGGCAATAGTCGGTCCGATGCACGCCTCTGGCACAGCCCCCTACGTCGTCCTGGGAAACGCAACTTTTCGCGGACCGGGCGGGTTGGTTTTTGCGAACAGCAACCTGTCGCTTTGTCCAGGCGAGCGATGGGCCATCGTCGGGCCCAGCGACAGCGGCCAGGAACTGTTGTTGGCCGCGCTGGCAGGCAAGGTGATCCTGGCCGAGGGCCGGCTACGCCATCCCTTTCTCGAAGACGATGCGCGCTTTGTGGATTCGGTCTTTGGCGTGCTGCCCCCGGGGAGCATTGCCATGGCCTCGATGAGGCAACACCGCCAGTTGCTCTTGGCGCGTGAGTTTCACCAACTTCGCTGGCACGGCTCGCTCACTGCGGATAGCACCCGCGTACGCGAGTATCTGGAACGTGGCCAGGTCGAACAACGCAATCCATTCGCGGTCATGGACGATGAAGGCGCGCAACGCTTCGAACGCGCGGGCCAGCGTGAGATTGACCGTTTCGAGCTGGCAACGCTTCTCGATCGCCCGTTGGTGGCGCTGTCCAACGGCGAGCTGCACCGCCTGCTGCTGGCGCGGGCGCTGATGCTGGATCCCGGGCTGCTTCTGGTCGACGAGCCCTTTGCGGGCCTGGATGCGCGCAGCCGCGGGATGCTCTTGCAAATTCTGGACTCTCTGCACGCGGAGGGCACCGGCGTGGTGCTGGCCTTCGCGCAGCCCGAGGATCTGCCCGAAGGAATCAGCCACATCATTGAAGTGCAGGACCACCGGATCCTGTACGCGGGTCCGCGCCGGAAGATGCACGCGCCAAGCGCCCTCAGTGCCGCCGCGGGTTCGATCCCCGCGGGCCCGACCGATGGTCAGCCACTGGTCGAATTCCGCGACGTCACGGTCCGGCAAGGCGCGGTCGTCCTGTTGCATCACGTGACCTTCACCATCAGCCGCGGCCAGCACTGGGCTCTGGTGGGCCCCAACGGCAGCGGCAAGTCCACGCTGCTCAGTCTGATCCTGGCTGACAACCCGCAAGCCTTTGCCAATCACATTCGCGTGGCCGGCCGGCAGCTGGGTCCCGGCTGCGGCATCTGGGAAATCAAAGCCCTGCTGGGCTGGGTCTCGCCGGAGCTGGACGCGCACTACCCGCCCGATACCACTGCCTTGGATGCCGTGCTGTCGGGTTTCGCGAGTTCGTTGGGCGTCCACGCCGAGCCAACCCATGACCAGAGGGTAGCGGCCCTGGACTGGTTGGACCGTCTGAGCCTGGCAAGTGTCACCGATCACCCTTTCGCCAGTCTTGGCACGCGTGATCGCCGCATGGTCCTTCTGGCTAGGGCCGCTGTGCACGGTCCCGCGCTGCTGATTCTCGACGAACCCTGCCTGGGCCTGGACCAGCCCAGCCGCGAGCGCCTGCTTGCCGCGATCGAGGCCACCGCCCTCGCCCTGCGCGCCGGCATGATCTTCGTCACGCACGACCCGATAGAGATCCCCAGCAGCGTGACCCAGCTGCTGGTTCTGGAGTCGGGCCATCTCCGCCACGCCGGCCCCCGCGCGGATTGGCAGGGCTAGCAGCCCGTGGTTTTAGTGGCGGGAATGGCTTCGCTCATGCGGCTGCCTGAACGAGCCACGGGCCGTGTGATTTGCTGGTTGCCTGCTGAGTCTCGCTGTCGGCGTTCCCAGGCAGCCGCA
>Ga0265330_10001085_pt1 | contig 16398 bp, 20 predicted proteins | sample 41919metaG_FD_202083 | JGI IMG/M metagenome (GOLD analysis project Ga0265330, IMG submission 202083) | Rhizosphere microbial communities from Carex aquatilis grown in University of Washington, Seatle, WA, United States - 4-19-19 metaG | ecosystem: Host-associated > Plants > Roots > Rhizosphere... | reverse complement strand
CCGTCTTCGTACACCACCGGAGATCTGCCGTCGATCTTGATCAGGTGTTCAGGTCATCCGGCACGCAGCAGACGCGCCCAAGCGCGTCTGCTGCTCACACGGACTAAAACCACGGGCTGCTAGGTGTTGAATAAGCTTTTGGTTCCATGTTGGACGTGTCACGTCTCGAAACTGACCTGGTCGAACAGACTGGCCCCACGTTCCCAGCCGTCGCCCTTGCAGCCGAAGTGGCCGAGAACCGGCAAGCCCAGCTCGTGCGCCCTGCGCGCCACCACCACGGGCAACTTCCCTTCCAAAGATGAGGCATCCAGGCGGCCCTCTCCCGTGACCACGGCTTCGCAACCATGACAGGCAGCCTCGAAACCCAACACATCAAGAATTCGTTCGGCGCCATCCACCAACTCGGCGCCCAGCGACGCCAGCTTCGCCCCCAGCCCGCCGGCCGCGCCCGTTCTGGGTCCGCGTGGAAGGCCGAGCAGGGACAGCCGCTGGGCGAGCACTGGAACGTCCTCGGGTCGCGCTCCTTTCTGGGGACCGTAGATACGGGCAGCATCGAGCAGGTCGGTGGTGACGTCGCAGAAGACCGTGGTGGAAGGCAAGGTCAGCGCGGGCCAGTCGCGTCCGCCGTCCACTGTGGCGCTGCCCCCTAGCCCGAGCCAGATGCGGGACGCATGCCCATAGTGCGCCAACAGATCGCCAAGCCCGCGACTGGAAGCATTGAGCGGGTCCAACCTGTCCAATCCTGGCAGGCCGACGACCTTGGCGCACTCCAGAACTGCTGTGCCATCGGTGAGCAGCAGCACTGGCACCAGACGGATGTGGCCAAACGGGTCCGCCGCCAGCGCATGATTGATCTCGCCGCCCAACCCGTGCTGGAGACACTCGATGAAGCCGTCGCCTCCGTCGCTGAGAGGGAGCAGGCGATCAGCGGGACCGGCGAGGTGCTGAGCGGCCTGCAAGGGGCTCATGGTTCCCTTGAATGCGGTGGGCGCGATCAGACGCATGCTGCACGGATCATGGAGTCGGGACGGCGACGGCACAAGGGTTTGCTGGGTTTGCAAGCGCAGGTGCGTCGCGTGTGAGACAATGGCTTTGGCAATGGAGCAGCTCAAGGCATTTCTCGGATGTACCCTCTACCTGATTGCTCTCATCAACCCGATGAGCAAGGTGTTCATCCTATCCTGCAAGGGCTACACCAAAGTCGGTGACCACTGGCTGCTCATCCTTCATACCGGCCTACTCGACTATAGTTGCCGCGAGACTGGTGCCAGAATTTCGTAGAATGGCGAGGGGACGTTGTGCCGAATATCCGGGCAGACTATGCAAGTAACCGACGGCCCAGGCATGTTTCGGTTGGCGTCCTGCTCGTGTTGGGCGCCTGCGGAATCGGCCCGACGCAAGGCCGGCCGCAGACCGGCTCGGACGCCGCCAGCTCGCTTCCCGACGCCTGCCGAGGCATCTGCAACGCGGCCACCCCGAGCTATCCGCAGTTTCAGACGGACAGCGGGGATGGCAACGTGACCATGTACGACACGGCGCCGAGCAGCGGCGGAGCATGCAACTACGGCACGACGAACATCCTTTACTACGCCGCCATGAGCGTCAACGTGCAGCCGGGTGACGGCAAGGGGCAGTGGCAGAACGGCCGGATTTGCGGCCAGTGTGTCGAGGTGACTGCACTCACCTCACAAGGACCGCAGTCGGTGATCGTGCGCATTACGGACAAATGTCCTGACAGCTACTGTGGCATTGACCTCGGGGGATTGGCACCAGCGGCGATTATGCTCGATGGGTTTGGCCGCTATGACGGCACGTGGAGTTTCGTTTCGTGTACCGGCCACCCCGCAGTGTCGGACGGATCTCCCAGCTTGTTCGTATTCGCCGGGAGCAACGCATTTTGGTCACGAGTGCAAGTCCGGAATCCGCCGTCAGCGGTAGACTCAATCGAGTGGCAAGATGCAACGGGGACAGTCCAGGGATCGTTTCCCTATGCCGACGATCCGGAAAACGCGTACGAGGCGCCGGCCCAGGTGTTGCAGTCTGGCGTCGCCCTGCTTCAGATCACGGTGCACTACACTGACGGCAGCTCGGCGACAGTGCAGCTCGCTCCAGAACAGCTCGCGGCCCCCAGCACGTCGTACCCGCTGGTGGGCTTGTAGCATGATGACATCCCCGCCATGTTTCGGTAGGCTGGAGCCGCCTCGGCGCCGAGAACACGTGCGGATCGAAAAGGAGAAGCCATGAGACTTGCCACTATTCAGAAGCTGGGCGGATTTGCCCTTATCGCCGGAGCCATTCTGTTTGCCACCTATTCTGTGTTGTTCTTGTCTCTGTTCCCAGCCGGCGAGATCCATAGGGACTTTTCCCGCATCGTCCTGAGCCCTCCGTGGATCGGAGTCGCCGCAATCGCCTTTGCCGGGGTGGTCTTGATGATTTTCGGATTTGCCGCCGTGTACTCGCGATTGTACCAGGGCGCGCGTGCGCTGGGGCTGGTGGGGTTCGTCTTCATCGAGGTCGCCTATCTGCTGCAAGCCTGCAAGATCACCTGGGAGATCTTCCTGTACCCGATCATCGCGGGGAATCCATCTTCCGCGACGCTGTTGCGGGATGGAATCCTGCGCGACCATCCGCTTGTTCACGCTTTCAAAACCGGGGCGAGCGCCGCCATCTTCTTGGGAATCCTTCTCTTCTGCTTTGCGCTGGTCCGCTCCAAGGAATTTCCCAGGTCGGCCGGTATCCTCATTTTCGTCGGGGCGCTCGTCTACGCCCTGGGTCCTGTCCTTTCGATGATGGTTGCGATCGGGGGAATCATCGTGCTCTCCCTTGGCTGCCTACTCCTGGGGCTGGATCTCATCCGGAACCAGCGGGGGGCGCGGAGATGAGTAGCCTGATCCTGCACGCAACCTCCCGCGATCGATGGCTGGCCTCCAGTCAAAGTGGCGTCCACCTTGACCCCAGCCTTGATGGGGAGGGCTTCATTCACTGCTCGACGGCCGCGCAAGTGGTGCGCGTTGCCAACTTCCTCTTCCGCGGGCAGCACGGCCTGGTTCTGCTGATAATCGACCCTTCACGGCTGACCTCGGCGATCAAGTGGGAACCACCGGTCCATTCTGGCCACGAGAAAGGCGCCCCTGTCGAGGCCGATTTCTTCCCGCACATCTACGGCCCGATCAACGCCGCCGCCGTCATCAATGTGGTCGACTTTGAACCCGGTCCCGACGGTCTTTTCAGCCTCCCGCCCAGCATCACGGGCCCCTTCCCCGTTCCCGGGCCCGGTTCGGAATGATGTTGGTTCCTGTGTGACGTCGTGAACCCATCTGCAAAATGCTACGCGGCGGCCACAGAGCCCAATCTCCCGGTCAGCACCAACCCCTGACATCCGCCGTCCGGCGTCGCAGCGCCCGTCAATGTGATCAGTCTCTGAATACCAAGGCCAACACGGCGAGGGTTGGCAGCGATACCACCCCGCCTAGCATGCTGCCGGTTGAGAGCCAGGGAATGGTCAGAAAGGCTCCGGCAGCGCCTGCGATCGAGAGCACGCCCGAGGTGAGCAGCAACATGGTCGCCGCTCGCCACAGGCGGCCTCGCTGCCAGAGCGGCGGAGCCAAGAGACACCACGCCAACCCAAGCACGCCGTAACCCAGCACCGGGAGCATCCCCGTGAGCGCCAAGGGGCCGCCGATCTCGATCAACTGAGCGAGGAAGGAGATGCCCATCGGCTGCCGCGTCGCCGCCGTGTCGACCAGTGGCGCTAGGCGGCCGAAGGAGAAGTATCCGATCAGGTTTAGAGGGACATAGAGCGCGTAGGCGACGCCGCCAATCAGGCTGGCAGCTGGTGCGCGCTCGAACGCGGTCGCCACCAGGGCCAGGAGGATGGGAATCTGTAGGAGAGTCAGTACGACACACGAGCCTAAGCTCAGGTGGAAGAGACCGGGGTGCGCTCGGACCTGAGCGGCCGTGTCGCCGAGGCTGGCGAGGTAGATCATGCACGCAAGCCACACGCCGTTGAGCGCACAGGCAAGAGCCGCTGCGGCGCTTCCCCACCGCCGCAACTGGGCAGGTAGAGCAGCGAGTCGGGTTTGAGTTTGCAAGCTTGCGTCCACGGGCATTCTCCGTTGATCGATCAGTTCGCGGGGAGGGCTTCTGCGATGCTAGCCCAGCTTGGGCGATCTAGGTTCGACTTTCCGGTGCTCGCAACACATGTCCTTGCCCTAACACGTATATGCGGTTATACGAATCTATAGGGGTGACTTCATGAAAGACGCGGCCCACTTCTTCAAGGTTCTCGCCGACGAGGTCCGGCTCAAGATCATTTGGTTGCTTCTTCACCACGAGGAGCTGTGCGTGTGCGATGTCATGGCTGCTCTGGGCATCACGCAGTCCAAGGCCTCGCGGCACCTGGCCACGCTCAAACACGCGGGTCTGGTGACCGACAGGAAGGATGGACTCTGGTCCTACTACGCGCTCTGCCCGGTGGAAGACGAACTGGCCAAGACGCATATCGCGCTTCTGCGGCGCAGCCTGGCCGACAGACCTGATGCCTCTGCGCTGCTCAAGGCGTTGTACCGCTGGCTGAGTGGCAAGAATCGCAGCGTGGCCTGCGCCAGGGATGCCGCCTGCGCAGCCAATGCCACCACGAAGAAGGCCACGACACGGCAGAGAGGGGCGGCCCGATGACTCGACAGGCGACAGACGTGGCCAAGCGCTTGTCCTTCCTCGACCGCTACCTCACCCTCTGGATCTTCATCGCCATGGCGGTGGGTGTGGGCGGCGGGTACTTGATCCCCGGCATTGTCCCTCTAGTCAATCGATTCAACGTCGGGACGACGAACATCCCCATCGCCATCGGTCTCATCCTGATGATGGTCCCGCCGCTGGCCAAGGTCCGCTACGAGGAGATGGGGCCGGTGTTCCGCAACACCAAAGTTCTCGGGCTGTCGCTCGTGCAGAACTGGGTCATCGGGCCTATCCTGATGTTCGGCCTGGCGGTGATCTTCCTGCACGACAAGCCCGAGTACATGGTCGGCCTGATCATGATCGGCCTTGCCCGTTGTATCGCCATGGTCATTGTCTGGAACGACCTGGCCAAGGGCGACAGCGAATACTGCGCCGGTCTGGTTGCCTTCAATTCGATCTTCCAGGTGCTGTTCTTCTCGGTCTACGCCTACGTCTTCATCACCATTGTGCCGACCTGGTTTGGACTCAAGGGCGTAGCCGTCAACATCACGATCGGCCAGATTGCCAAGAGCGTCTTCATCTACCTTGGGATCCCCTTCATCGCCGGGGTGGTCACGCGGTTCACGCTCATCAAGCTGAAAAGCAAGGACTGGTACCACAGCAAGTTCATCCCGAAGATCAGCCCCATTACGCTCATCGCGCTGCTCTTCACCATCGTGGTGATGTTCTCACTCAAGGGCAAAAAGATCGTGGAGTTGCCGCTCGACGTGGTCCGCATCGCGATCCCGCTGCTCATCTACTTCGTGGTGATGTTCTTCCTGTCCTTCTTCATGTCGAAGAAGGTGGGCGCGACCTACGGCCAGGCAACCACGCTGTCGTTCACCGCCGCCTCCAACAACTTCGAGCTGGCTATCGCCGTGGCCGTGGCGACCTTCACCATCAACCATGGCGCCGCATTCGCCGCCGTGATTGGGCCGCTGGTCGAGGTGCCTGTCATGATCGGACTGGTCAACGTCTCACTCTGGCTCAAGCGCCACTACTTCCACACGCAGGAGGCATCGACATGAAAGGTGTACTTTTTCTCTGCGTCGCCAACTCGGCGCGCAGCCAGCTGGCCGAGGGAATTGCCCGCTCGCTGGCCCCGTCGGGCACGAAGATCTGGTCAGCCGGGTCGCGCCCGACCAACGTCCGCCCCGAGGCGATCGCTGTACTGAAGGAAATCGGAATAGACATTTCCGGGCACCGGGCAAAAGCAGTTGCAGAAGTCCCGGCGGCCGAGGTCGACACCGTGATCACCCTGTGCGGCGAGGAGGAATGTCCGGTGTTTCTCGGCAAAGCCACGCGGCTGCATTGGGGCCTGCCTGATCCTGCGGCGGCGAACGGCTCGGAAACTGAGCGCTTAAGCGCTTTTCGCCAGGTGCGCGATGAGCTGCGCCGACGGATCGGCGATCTCTTCGCGCAACCGTTATCATCACGTTGACAAGAATGGTTGCCGCCGGTACCAGAATGGAAGTCTTCCACCAGAAAGGCCTGACATGATTGCCACGCGCGAACGGGCACAGCGATTCCTCGATCTCCACCACGGCCCCGACGTTTTGGTCCTGCCCAACGCATGGGATGTAGCCAGCGCGTTGCTGCTCTGCCGACAGGGGTTTCCAGCTATCGCGACCACGAGTGCAGGCATAGCATTTTCGCGTGGCTACGTAGACGGCGAGCGCATCTCGCGGGAAGAGGCCATGGAAGCGGTGCGGGCGATGGTTGCACATGTCGATGTGCCCGTCAGCGCGGACATGGAAGCCGGCTACGGCCGCGATCCCGCTGTCGTTGCCGAAACAGTCCGCCAAGCAATTGGTGCGGGAGTTGTCGGAGGCAACCTCGAAGACAGCAGCAAAGGCGACGAGAAGGACAAGGGCAGACCCCTCTTCGACCTGGATTTTGCGGTAGAAAGATGTCGCGCAGCAAGAGCGGCCGCCGACTCCTGCGGGATTCCGTTCGTGCTCAACGCACGGGTGGATTGCTATCTCTGTCTCGGCAACGGCCCGCAGGTCGCCGCTGCGGCCATCCGCCGAGGCAATGCCTACATCGAAGCGGGCGCCACGTGTGTGTTCGTCCCCGGAGTGACGTCGGCGGAGGAGATTGGGCTTCTGGCAAGAGAGATAGCCGCTCCTCTTAACGTGCTGGCCGCGCCGGGTATTCCGACCGTCCAGGAACTCGCGGGCCTCGGCGTCGCCCGTCTCACGCTTGGTAGCAGTTTGACCAGAGCGGCCTATTCCGAGGCCATTCGCGTCGCACGGGAGCTGCGGATCAGCGGCGTATTCGCGCTCCCGCCCGGAACGATTACCAACCGGGACCTTACCCAGCTGTTGTCGGAGGCCGCTATGAGAACCCCGCACTAGCGAGGTGTCATGCCTGCCGTGTGCTCGATCTGCGTGCTCGTGCTGGCCTGCGCGTCGCTATCGCGTCGAGGCTGCCCTGAACGCGTCCAGATTTCGGCGGAAGTAGGCGAGGTGGAACTGGGCATGGTCGGCGTAGAGGGCTAGGACATCGGCCAGTGTCATGCGACCGCGTTGGGCATGGCGGATGGTGTAGGCGTCCCAGTCCGAATCAGCCAAGGCCCGGGCCATTGCGGACACCACTCTGCGAAGCTGGCGGGAGATCTCCAGTGACGACAGTGCATCGCCAGTCTCGTACCGGGCCCGCCTTTGCCAAGCCTCCTCGTCCCACACGAAAACCTCCACATCAGGTTGGGCCACAGCCAAGCGGATGCGGCCGTAGCCAAAGGTTTCGCCATCCAGGATGTGGACCGCATGCTCTCGGATGGTCCAGGCCCCTGGCAAGCCTGGTCGAAAATCAATGGCAGCAGCGGGGATGTCTTGGACGAAATCGATGAGTGGGTCGATGGCCGAATCGTAACGGGCGATGAGGGAGATCTTCTCAGTTCTGTCCATGGGCCATCAAGTGTACATCCATCAGACCCCGCCAACTGACAGATTGACCCCGCACTTGCTCGAATCTATCCGCAGCAGCCCGTTGAGCCCGAACACCCGCACTCCGGTTGCTTCCCGCGATTGCGGCTAGTCGCTGCGCTGATCATGGCCGCTGCGCAGCCCACGCCTGCCTGCACCGACAGGGCGCCAGGCGAGCAGTTGCGTTGGCAGGCGCCGCATTCGATGCAGGAATCGCGGCTGACGATCTGGGCGCGATGGTCGGCCATTTGAAAGACCGCACGCGGGCAGACCTGAACGCATTGTGTGCAGCCATTGCACCTTTCAGGGTCCAGACGAAGGCTCGTGACATTGCGCAGGTACATCATGGGCGGCTCCTCACAGCAGCACGATCAGCAGCAGGCCGGCCAGCGCGGCGACAAGTTGGGCCGGAATGGCGTAGCGAAGCTCTTTGCGCACGCCGGATGGATTGGAAAATGTGCTGGCGCCCGTGAAGTTCATTGCCAGATACGACGCCAGCGCGGTGGGCAGCAGCACCCATCCCAGGGCTCCCAGTAACGGCCGATTGAGAGCGAAGCACATGAGCGCTGCGCACAGCGCGCCCACCAGCGCTCCCTTGGCGGCAAAGGCGCGAAACGGAATCCAGGGCAGCAGTATCGGCGTCAGAAATGCGCCAGCCAGGACGGCAACCAGAATAGGGCCGACGTTCTGCAAGAACGCGTAGGCGCGGAAGGGGCGGCCGGACAGCAGCATGATGAGTGCAACCGCCAAGAGCACAAGGGCAACTGGTTTGGCTGCCTGAACCAGCTCGATGGGCGTGACCTTGATGCGCTCCCCGAGGGGAAACTGCTTGGCGCGCATCGCGGGCGTGGCCTTTGTCCCGGCCTGCATGAACGCGAGAATATCCCGCGCCTCGACCGGACCCCACACGACCGTGAAACCCGTGTGCTCCTTGACCAAGTGGCCAGCCACGCCCGGTGCTCCCAGCTGCGGCAGGATCAGCCGCCGCCCGTCAACATGCGCGGCCAGTTCGGTTTGCCGGACGCGACGAATGAGTTCCTCTGTGCCGAAGGTTCCCTTGCCGGCCGCGCACCAGACGTTCACGCCTTTCGTGTCGAGGACGAGAATCCAGGCGTCCAGGCCAGCCAAGTTGGCGCGAAGAGCGTCGAACGACAGCTTGTAGTTTGCGGTCACGAAGACCGGCGCTTGCCGATCGGGTGCGCCCAATCGGTAGAGCCCGGGCGTCACGCTCATGTGCATACGGCCCATGCCCCAGCGGGCCTTCCAGTGGGCAACTCGATCGCGCCAGGTCAGATCCCTGGACAGAACGGCGACGTTAACGTCCACAGCAGCCTCCCTCTCCATTCTGTTCATCTTCGCGCAGCAGCTCCGCGATGCGCTCCATGCCCCACAGTACCTTCTTGCGCTCGGCGGCCGTCAACCGTCCCAGCAGGGTCTGGTACTTGCCATTGCACAGTTTGTTGATCCGGGTTACGGCAACACGGCCCTGCGGGCTCAGCTCGACCAGCTGGCTGCGACGATCCTCGGGGTTTTCCCGGCGATGCACCAGTCCCAGCGTGACCAGGCCGTCGATGGTTCGGCTGACCGTGCTCTTGTCCAGGCCGACGTAGGAGATGAGGTCGGGAACGGGCGCGGTGTGCTCTTCCAGCTCGAGCAGCAGGTGACACTGGGTAAGCGAGACCCCACAGCAGGAGGACTCCTGCTTGAGGTTGGACATGACCGCCCGCTCGACAACCCGGAGACGGCGGCGAAAGGATCGGATTTCGTTCTCGGGCACCATGAAACACAGAGTACCGGAATAGTTGCAGAATGCAAGAGATGTCTCATGCAACCAAATGATGGCTGCACGAACGGCCTGTGCCGATCCGACCATATCCCACTGTCCGCTATGCCTCGATGGTGCCATCGACGAGCGTGATCGCTCGACCGCCAATGTCGATGCGGGACCCACCATCGTTCACGCTGACCAGCAGTCGGGCATCGCGACCCACCTCTTGTCCCTGCACAGCCGTGTAGCGCGTTCCGATCTCTTGCAGGCGGGAGGTCTTGACCAGAAACGCCCCCACGCAGACATTGCCGCTGCTGCAGGCTGGATCTTCGGGCACGCCCGCCGCCGGCGCGAACGAGCGCACCCGTAGCGACGGCTCGCGCCCGTTGCATCGGCCAAACACGGTGACGCCGGTGAGCTTGTACTTGTGGCTGAGATCGGCAAGCAGGCCCATGTCGGGCACCAAACGGGCGACCCTCTCGCCGTCAGCCAAGTCGAGCACGCACCAGCGGGGGCCCACGTCCATGACCAACGCATCGGGCGGAACAGGCACTGCTGCTCCGAGTGCGTGCATCAGCTCCCGTGCGGCCGTCACCGGCAGTTCCGTCGCGGAGACCGGTGGTGCCTCAAACGACAACGTCCCACCGAGGCTGTCGGGGTTGCTGGTGACGGCGACTGGCACCAGGCCAGTCCCACATTCTTGGACCAAGCGTCCAACTTGTGTTCTTCCCGCTGCTTCCAGGAAGGCATGCGCACTGCCAAGCGTGGGATGCCCGGCAAAAGGCAGCTCCGCTTTGGGCGTGAATATGCGCAAGCGGTAGTCGCCGCCGCGCTCGGGCGGCAGCACGAAGGTTGTCTCAGAAAGATTGGTCCAGGTTGCGATCGAGGCCATCGCAGGATCCGACAGCCCCTGTCCATCGAGAATCACTGCCACCGGGTTTCCAAGGAATGGCCGCGCCCCGAACACGTCGACCTACTTGAACCGTCGTTTCATGTTCCCACCGCTTTGTTGCATGAGATTGTGGGCCCAGCCACTCCATTGCGCCGCAAATACCGTCGCGTCCAAGGGCACGCGAGAATGCAGATGCCGCAAATGGTGACCTCGATGCCCTGGGCGGTGGCCAGCTCGGAGGCTTTCTTGCGGCAGGCAGCGGCGTCGTAGATCTGGTCGCGTGGCATTCCGGCTGTCCAGGAACGGCCCTTCACAGCGCCAGCGGGACAGGCATCCACGCAACGTCGGCAGGTTCCACAGTGGGATCGCTCGATCGGCACCGCATGGGTAAGAGGAGCGTTTGTGAGCACACTGCTAATGCGCAGGGCGGGTCCGAATGCAGGGGTGACCAGGAGTGCGCAGTGGCCGATCCAACCCAAACCAGCGCGGGTTGCGACTGTCTTGTGGGGCAGCAGCGTCGTGTCCCTGCCTTCGCCCACAGTCCTGACTGTCGCCGGCCCGCTTGCCGCCGCAAATCCTCGTTCACGCAACATGTCCGCTGACAACGTGGTCAGTTGTGCGAGGGCGCCGTTCACGCGGTCATACTCAGCGTGGTACCGGGTCGTCGGGCCAGCAGCGAGGCCAGCGACAACCTCGGGGTTCAGGGCGACGCCAACAGAGATCGCGGACTTCAGCCCGCCGGTGGCGGGTTCCGGCAGGGGCGAGAGATCCGCGAAGCCGACCACAGAGGCGCCGGCTTGTTGGAGACGCGCGACGATCCCGCTCTCCAGGATGAGCTGGTGCAGAGACATAGGTGGTCAGCATACAACGCGGGTTCACACGTGGCACCGTCGCGTGCGGTGACCTACACAGCAGGCCGGACGGTCTATGTTTGCGAAGCACAGGGCGGGAAAGAAAAGCGGTCGTCATCTATTCCCGCTTTCTGGTTGGGGTCTCGTGCAGGTCAGCCGTGGTCAACGCCGCCGAGCCGAACTTGTCGTGGATGCGGTCGAGCGCGGCGTTGAGCCGGTTGCTGCGGTGGTCAGCATCGAAGAGTGGCAACTGCCCACCTTGCGAGAGAAGCCTTTGCGCTGAAACGCCGGTGAGTCTGACCTTCTGTTTCAGTCTTTCCGCCAGCAGGAGGGCGCTGGTCGCACGATAGATTGCCTGGCCGTCGTCGGTCGGTTCGTGCAACGTCGTCTGGCGCGTGAGCAGCGTGAAGTCCGCCAGCTTCAGCTTGAGCTGCACCACGGTTGTCTTTCTGTCCGCCTGGCGCAGACGCCGTCCTACGCGCAGAGCCTGCGAGTGAACGTGGGGCAGCAGCGCATCCGTGCCGGCTAGGTCCTCGTCGAAGGTGTCCTCAGCACCGATGCTTTTCGCCTCACGGTCGGGAACAACTGGGCGCGAGTCGATCCCACATGCCAGTGCCCACAGGTCGCGTCCACCGGAGATGCGCTTGTCGAGCCAATCGGGATCAGAAGCTGCAATCTGTCCGACGGTGCGAAGTCCAAGGTCTGACAATGCGGCCTCGGTCTTCGGACCCACCCCCCACAGGCGTCCCACGGGCAACGGAGCAAGAAATGCACGGGCCTCACCCGGTGGGACTTCCTTCTGCCCATTCGGCTTGGCCAGGTCAGATGCGATCTTGGCCACGAACTTCACCGATGCGATTCCAGCTGACGATGGCAGCCCGACGTCAGATGCAATCCGCGCTCGCAGGTTGCTGGCTATCTGGCTCGGAGCACCGAACAGCCTCACGGATGCGGTCACGTCCAGAAACGCTTCGTCGAGCGAGAGCGGCTCGATGAGCGGCGTGACGGTGCTCAGGATGGCGAAGATGGCATCACTCGCCTCCTCGTACGCCGTCATGCGCGGCGGAACCACGACGGCCTTGGGTGCGCGTCGCATGGCGACCGCCATGGGCATGGCCGAGTGCACCCCGAACGGTCTCACCTCATACGAGGCCGCCAGCACGACCCCGCGGCGTGGGTCGCCGCCAACGATGACGGGCTTGCCGCGCAGCTCGGGAGAATCGCGCTGCTCCACCGACGCGAAGAACGCATCCATGTCCAGGTGGATAATGGCGGTGGGAGGCACGCAAAGAAACGGTAGTGCCTGTCGGAAGGGGTTTCAATCACCGCCTGCATCAGTTCGTCGGCGGACGGAACGAAGGGGCATTCGTCGCAGGATCGGTCACAGCCCGCCGTGGAACCGACCGAAGCCACGGGCACACATGACCGAGATGAACACGATACCCGCCCCGAGGACGAGCACATGGCGGGTCCTGCGCAGATCGAATTTCCCAACGCGACATACGAGCCAGTAGCCGACGGCCAGGTTGAAGAGACCCCAAAGTACGTTGACCGTCGAGGAGGACAAGCCTTCCCCTGGCGGAGACGCAAACGGACTCTGGAAGGGGTGTCCTGAGATCCCATTGCCCAGATGGGGCAGAGTGTTCGCCAGAAAGGCGCCCCCGAAAAAGTATGCCACGTAGTGGTACCAGCGCATCGCAGCCTCCATTTTTGAACGCCACTCTTCTGCCGGGTTCGATGAGTGTCAAGATTAGCCGCGGTCAGAAAAGTACCTCGGTCGCTAGGAAGGCGTGCTTCCACCATTTTCCCTATGCCAGCGGCTGATGGGCTTTCGGACTCGACTCGGTTCTCGTCGCTCGATCTCTTGTACGTGTAGACGGCCACGTATTTCCGCACTCTTCTGGCCCAAACACTTCCGTACTTTCCTGGCCACGTGTTTTCGCCATTTTCCGGCCACGGCCGCAAATTCTCCACGCAGAAGCCCGACGCACAGGTCGAGGCTGTAGCGGCGTGCAACCCTCACCGTTGCCGAGATTCGATGCCTTGACTAGGGCCCGTTGCGCACGCAACGCACGTTGGCCGTCGGGAAGTAGTCCCAGTCGTTGACGCCGTTGTTGGTGGTGCCCACGTTGGTTCCGGTGAAGCCGTCGCAATAGCTCAGGCCCCAATCGGCGGTCGCCGACTGGGACTCTGCCGCCCAGAACCAGTACTTCGGATCCTTGCAGCCATTGGGCGTACCCGGGAATGCGCTCAGCACGACGGCGTTGCCCACCCGGGCTTCGTTCACCGTGCTGGAAAGCTCGCCCAAGGTTGGCACACGGAAGCCTGTGTGCCCGTTCAGCGTCAAGCTGGCGCAGTAGGCCGGCGCGTCTGCCCAAGCCATCAGTGTCGGCGAGAACCCCGATTGCCACACCAGGCCGGTATAGTTGTCCGTGGTCTCGCCATTGACGACCGTGTAGTGACTCGCAGGCTCGACGGCGAGCGCGTTGGGCGCCTCGCCGGTGCCATTGCCGCGGACGCATCTCGCAACGAAGTTGGTGCCAGTCAAAGAATAGGCATTGCTGGTCATCCCGTTCGCTCCATAGCCCCAAGCCAGATTGGCGCCGTTTATCCCCTGAATGGTTTCCCACCAATAGGAACCCGTGGCGTAGGCTCCGCTGATGGTCGTGAAGGGTGGGGACGCATAGGCAGTCCTGCCCAGCGTCGGATCGATCAAGCTTGCCATCTCCATCCGGGTGGGCAGCCGCCAATCGTTGAAACCAGCATAGCTACTGGTGCCCAGAGCCGCGCAGCGATCGGCACTGGCCTGCCAGGTGCCCTGGGTCGAGGGATTGGCCTTCTCCCACACGAGGCAGGTGACGTTGTCGCGCACGGCCCCGTTGCCCAGATCGGCATAGTTTTGCGGATGAGTCAGTTTCTCGCTGGGCGGAGTCGGCATCGGCCAGCAGGCCCACTTGTGCGAGCCGCACGTCGATTCCTGGCAGGCGCCGGGGGGCGTGGTGCTGGTCGTGGTGGTGCCGCCGGTGGCGGGCATCGCGCCGCCCGTGCCGACCACGCCACCATTGCCAACCGCGCCGCCCGAACTTGAGCCACCGCCCGAGCCGGTCAGGCCGCCGCTGCCCGTGGCGCCGCCGGTCCCCGTTCGGCCGCCAGTCCCTGTTCGGCCATCGGTCCCGCCGTCGCCCGAGCCGGCGCCACCGTTCGCCGACGAGCCGCCCCTTCCGCTGCCGCCGGTCTCGGACGTACCGCCCGAGGCCGCCGGGCCGTTGCCACCTTGGCCATCACCGCGTCCCGATCCGCTGCACGCGGAAACTCCTAGAGCCAGAATCCCCATGGCACACAAAGTGGCAGCTCGCAGCATGGTAGACCTCCTTCCCCTTAGCATGGTTATCCGGTTGGCGCCCATAGCCCCTGCAGGTTGGGGCAGGGTGGTCGAGTTCTTGCGGATGGCGCAAACTTCGTTGGCGGGAAAGCGACCGGCCAGTCCCGCAGCAGGAACGCCAGATCTGGTTTCCCTTGGCCGCCTACATCACACCGGAGGCCGCCATCTCGGCGTAGTAGTCGAGCACGAGATCGTTCACTTGGTGGTCAGTGTCTGGATAGGCCAGGTAGGGCGGCAGGCAGACGAGGCGATTTTGCAGATCCAGCCTGCCGTGAAGAACACCGTTCGTCACTTCTACGCCATGGGCGAGACCGACCAGGTCGAGACCGTGATCGCAAAGGCATCCGGCGCATCCGAAAAGCGGTACCATGGTCGCGGGTCATGAAGGAACAGGATGTCAGGCAGCGCATCGAGGGTTTCCTGAAGAGGACAGCACGGGAGCTGATCATCCCGGCATCGGTGGGATTGAGCCTAGCACTCGTTGGATGCGGCTCGGATGTGCCGCCCCCCCTTCCTGAGTACGGGGCTGCCTTCCTGCCAGATGCGGGTTTGTATGCCGACGTTCCGACATACGCGCCTATGTACGCCGGATCGTTCCCTCCTGGCGTGCATGCGGGTGCCTGCAGTGGCACTTGGTCCGAGGGCGTTTTTCTAGAACCACCAGACGCATCTGCTGATGGAGATGAGAGGGGGGAACGATGCCCTGCTGTGGCGACGGCATCATGGATCAGGGTGAGCAATGTGACGTCGGCACGCTGAATGGTCTGTGCCTCAGCCTCAGTCTCGTCCCACACGACGCCGGCCACCTTTCCCGTCGCAGGAGTGTTGGTCCTCGCCCTGGCCATCGTGACCCTGCTGCCCGACCTCTGCTACGCGGCGACCAGCATCGCGACGGGGTCAGACGACCACACGATGTCTCTTCGAGAACATCGAGGAGTCACGAGGCAAGTCAGTGCGCCGCGAATTCCTTCGACGACCTCGCATCGGGTACACAGGCAGGACTCCAGAATATCGTGGCTGGCAGCCGCGACACTTGTGATGGGGACGGTCTTGAGTTTTCTCCGACGACTGTTCATCGAGAAGCCGTGGGCATTCCTCGCATGGCCGGCAGTGGCGATGGTCGTGGGCACACTGCTGCACTCTTTCTCGGGCCAGTGGGCAAGCCGACTTGCCATCGTTCCACGCACCTTGGGCGGACTTCTCGGAATAGTCACCGCACCCTTTGTCCATGGAAACGCCTCCCATCTGGCAGCCAATCTCCCACCCTTTGCTGTGTTGGGTGCCTTGGTGCTTCGCCACAACCATCGGCAGTTTCTCGCAACCGCGTCGTTTATCGCGCTCAGCTCTGGCAGTTTGCTCTGGGTGCTTGGCCGTTCGGCCGCGCACGTGGGCATGAGCGGAGTGATCTTCGGCTTCTTCGGGTATCTCATCGCTCTGGCTTACTTCACCCGAAGCATCACCGACGTGCTCATTGCCGGCGGTGTTCTGGTGCTCTACGGCTCCATGTTGGCGGGCATCAAGCCCGCCCGCGACGGCACCTCATGGGAGGGACATCTCTTTGGCCTGGCCGCCGGCATCGCCGCCGCGTGGTTGGAGCTGGGAGGATTCGGGTAGCGGCTGCGGGTTTGCACAAGAGGCAGACATCACGGGCGGGCAACATTTCGCACGGATATCATGGATACCCCCCGGTGTGCATGACCCAGGTTCACGGGGCCGGCGGCATTTCGTGGCGAGATAGCTAGAGCTTGTCGGGAAATTCGGAAGCCTGATCGCACTGGCTGGCCATCCTGTGCTGGTGCGGCTGTGGCCAGCTTCCGATTTCCGCTGGGAGAGGCGCCCCGGTCCGCTCGCCCCGCTCATGC
>Ga0265330_10001080_pt1 | contig 16430 bp, 14 predicted proteins | sample 41919metaG_FD_202083 | JGI IMG/M metagenome (GOLD analysis project Ga0265330, IMG submission 202083) | Rhizosphere microbial communities from Carex aquatilis grown in University of Washington, Seatle, WA, United States - 4-19-19 metaG | ecosystem: Host-associated > Plants > Roots > Rhizosphere... | reverse complement strand
CCCGCGTGCGCTGGCGCGGCGAGGAGCTCGACATCACCGGCACGGGCAACGGCCCGATAGACGCCTTCGTGAAGAGCCTGGCGACCCTCGGCATCACGGGCGTGAGCGTCGAGGCCTTCCACGAGGACGCCCTCACGGCCGGATCGGACGCCCTGGCGGTAGCCTACGTGCAGGCGCGCGGACCCGGCGAGGGCAAAGCCTGGGGAGTCGGCACCGACAGGAGCATCGCGGCGGCCGGCGTGCGCGCCGTGCTCTCCGCCGTCAACCGGAAGCTCGGGAAGGACTAAAGGCGGGGGCGGGCGGTGACGAGCCGCCCGCCTCCGACTATACTCCTCACCGATGCCTTTCCTTCCCGCCCTTCCCTCGGAGCTAGCAGCGGCCGGCCTCGCGCCCGGCGAGCTCGACGCGATCTTCGTCGCGGGCGACGCCTACGTGGACCACGTCTCCTTCGGAGTCGCCCTCCTCGGGCGGCTCCTCGAGTCGGAGGGCTATAAAGTCGGGATCATCGCCAGGCCCGATCCCGACGACGTCGCGGCCTTCCGCCTCCTCGGTAAGCCTCGGCTCTGCTTCCTCGTGAGCTCGGGCGCCCTCGACTCGATGGTCTCTTCCTACACGGCCAATCGCAAGTCGCGCTCAGAGGACGAGTACGCGCCTCGGGGCGATCCTTCGCTCTGCCTCCGCGGGGACGGCACGATCGGCCCGGGCACGGCGGGCCGCAGGCAAGCGAGGCCCGATCGAGCGGTCATCGCCTACACGGCCAAGTGCCGCGAAGCGTACAAGGGCGTCCCGGTCGTGATCGGCGGAGTGGAGGCGTCGCTCCGGGCCCTCGCGCACTACGACTACTGGTCCGACAAGGTCCGGCGCTCCATCCTCCTCGACTCGAAGGCCGATATCCTCGTCCACGGCATGGGGGAGCTCGCGCTCCTGGAGATCATGCGCCGCCTGGGCGACGCGAAAAGCGGCGCTCGAGCGGCCCAGCTGCGCGGCATCCCGGGAACCGCCTGGGCATCGTCCAGGGATCCCGAGCTCGCGGCCGGCGCCTTCGTCGCCCTGCCCTCCTACGAGGAGCTCTCGGGCTCCGACGAGGCTTCGAAGCGCTCCTTCCTCGAGGCGACGCGCCTCCGCTACGCCAACGCGGATCATCATTACGCGAAGGCCCTCGTCCAGCGGAGCGAGGCGCGCTTCGCCGTGCTCGAACCGGCGGCGAGGCCGCTTACGAGGGAGGAGCTCGACCGCGTTCACGAGCTACCCTACGAGCGCGCCTGGCATCCCATGTACGATGCCAATGGCGGCGTGCCCGCCCTCTCCGAAGTCAAGTTCTCCCTCGTCTCGAACCGGGGCTGCTTCGGCGGCTGCTCCTTCTGCTCTCTCACGCTGCACCAAGGCAGGGCGATCGCCTCCCGGAGCCGCGAGTCCCTCCTCCGCGAGGCCGCGACATTGACGAGGCTTCCGGACTTCAAGGGCTACATCCACGACCTGGGCGGCCCCACCGCGGACTTCCGCGCCTCCGCCTGCGCCAAGACCGACGAGCGGGGCGCCTGTCCCGACAGGCTTTGCCTGAGCCCCGAGGGCTGCCCCTCCCTCCGCGTCGACCATTCCGACTACCTCGGCATACTGCGCGCCCTGCGCGCGCTGAGCGGGGTCAAGAAAGTCTTCGTCCGCTCAGGGCTACGCTTCGACTACCTCATGCTCGAGGGGGACGAGTCCTTTTTCCGCGAGCTCGTGGAGCATCACGTCTCGGGCCAGCTCAAGGTCGCCCCCGAGCACGCATCGGACTCGGTGCTCCGCCTCATGGGCAAGCCCGAGCGCTCTATCTACGAAGCCTTTTCGAAGCGTTATGCGGAACTTAATCGGGAGCTCGGGCTCAAGCAGTACCTCGTCCCTTATTTCATCTCGGCCCACCCAGGAGCCGGCTTGCCCGAGGCGATCGAGCTCGCCCAGTGCCTCCGCGACTCGGGCTTCGCCCCCGACCAGGTTCAGGACTTTTACCCGACGCCGGGGACCTTATCCACGGCGATGTACTGGACCGGCCTGGACCCCGCGACGGGCGAGGCGGTCCACGTAGCCAGGGGCGAGCGGGAAAGGGCGATGCAGCGCGCCCTCCTGCAGTATAAGAAGCCCGGTAACCGAGTACTCGTGCGCGAGGCCCTGATCGCGGCGGACAGGCGCGATCTCATAGGCGATGGGCCTCGGTGCCTGATACGATCATAGGGGCCGATCGAAGGATTAAAAGGAGCGTTCCGATGCCGAAGGACCTGAAAGGGAAAGTCGTCTGGATCACCGGGGCATCGTCGGGGATAGGCCGCGCCCTCGCGCTGGAAGCCGCCGCCCTCGGGGCGCGGCTAGTCCTGTCCGGAAGGCGCCAGGCCGCCCTGGACGAAGCGTCGCGGGAATGCGAGGCCCGGGGTGCGGAGGCCGGCGCCGTCCTCTGCTTCGACCTCGAGAGCCCCGCGGCCCGCGCCGAGGCCTGCGAAGCGGCGCCCAAACTCCTCGGTCCGGTCGACGTCCTCGTCCTCAACGCCGGCATGTCGCAGCGCTCTACCTTCCTCGAGACGACGAGCGAGGCCTTCGACCGGGTCATGAACCTCGACTTCGCCGCCCAGGTCGACATGGTCAGGCGCTGCCTCCCCGCGATGGCCGCGCGGGGTTCGGGCACGCTCGTGGCTGTCTCGAGCTTCGTCGGCCTCGCGGGCATGCCCCTCCGGCCGGCGTATTCCTCGGCCAAGCACGCCCTGGCCGGACTCTTCCAGAACCTCCGCTCCGAGCTGTCCGGGACGGGAGTGCGCGTCGTGACCGTCTATCCGGGCTACGTGCGCACGGCGGTGGCGCACAACGCGCTCGACGGCTCGGGCAGGCCGACGAGCGCCGCCGATCCGCACATCGAGGGCGGGGTCGATCCGGCCTCGGTCGCCCGCAGGATCCTCCGCGCAGTCCTGGGCGGGCCGGTCGAGGTAAAGGCCGGCTTCGGCCCCAAGCTGCGCTTCGCCCTCTTCCTCTCGCGCCGCTTCCCCTCGGCCTACGCTTCGATGACCAAGAGGCATGCTGGGCTGTAACAAGGACCGACGAGGGCTTAGGCCGATTCGGCGGCCTAGATCGTCCTGCGTTCGCCGATATCCGTCACAAAGCTGAGAAGGCAGGTTTGTCCTTCCATCTCGATAGTCGTCATCGACATGAGCACGTCGAAGGCCTCGCCGCCTTTTCTCCACATCCTCGTCTCGAAATTGCGGACGCGCCCTTCGTCCTTTAAGCGCGCGACCGCCTCGGCGCGATCGCTCGGCAAGCACCAGATGTCGAGCTCCCCGACGCTGTGCCCGATGAGCTCTTCCCGAGAATAGGCGAGCTGTCGGCATGCCGCCTCGTTCACTTCGATGAACCGCCCCTCGTCCAAAGTCGAGAGCAGAATGGACTCGGGGCAGGCGCGGAAAAGCTCCGCCAGCATCCCCTCCTTCGAGCGAAGCAGATCCTGCGCGCGCTTGAGCCCGGTCACGTCGAAGAGGACCGTCGCCACGCTCGACATGGGATCCGCCGAGGAGGGGTCCATGGCGCTCGCGCCGACGAGGATGTCCAGGATCGTTCCGTCCTTCCTTCGAAGCCTCGTCTCGATCACTGCGCTCCGACTCTCGCGCAGCGCTCCGTAGAGCTCCCTCCCGACGCGGGCGTACTCCTCGTCGTCGCAATACAGCAGACGGGTAGTCTTGCCGAGCATCTCGTCCTCGGCATACCCGAAGGTTTTGAGCATGACCGTATTGATCTTCCCGAAGACCCGCTTCTCCAGCATCGCGATGCCTGCGGGCGCGGCGTTGAAGAGGCTGCTGAATTCGGCTTCCCGCGCGCGCAAGGCCTTCTCTATCCGTTCGCGCGACTCGATCGTCTCCCGCAGCACGGCGTTCGCCGTCTCGAGCTCCGCCGCCTTGGCCTGGTACTTGACGCGCGCCTCGAAGAGCTTGAATGCCATCCTGATCGAAGCGAGAAGGACGGTCTCCCCGCTGTTCTTGACCACGTAGCCGTAGGAGGCGATCCGCTCGGTCCTCTCCACGACTTCGGGCTCGGTGTGGCTCGACAGGAAGAGGACGGGGAGATTCTTCGCGCCGAGGATCAGCTCGGCAGCCTCGGCCCCATCTATGCCCGAGCCGAGGTCCAAGTCCATGAGGACGAGGTCTATAACCTCATCGCTTCGGACCGCCTCGATCGCCTTCGAGCCGGAATATGCCGTTTGAACGATGTATCCGTTCTTCTTGAGCATGCCGGCCTCGGCCATAGCGATGATCGCCTCGTCCTCGACGAGGAGGATCGTCCTCTGCGCGCCTTCTCCCATACCTTAAACTTTCATGCATTTTCCCGTGAAATCAAGGCGAAATCTTCGGGATGAGGATTTATATGCGCTTTTTGGAAAACCGGAGCTGGCCCTCAGACGATGATGTCTGCCGGATTCAGGTACTTGAGGTAATCCTCGCGCGGCGGCGCGAAGACCTCGAGGGCGACCGAGTCCTCGAGGATCTCGGCGCGATGCGGGAGGCCGCTCGGCACGCACCAGGAATCTCCCGGCGCGAGCTCGAGGCCGTCGACGTCGATATAGAGCTTTATCCGGCCCTTTACGAGATAGCCCGTCTGCTCGTTCGGATGCGAGTGCTCCGAGAGCAGGGATCCCTTCTTCAGGCGGAACTCGGTCATCAGGGTCGAGCTTCCGCGGCAGATAGTCTTGATCGAAATGCCGGGCAATACTTCCGCAAATCCCGAGTCCGAATGCTTGCCGAACATCATTCCCTCCCAACGGCCATGGCCTCGAAGGCCCGCCGCGCGCGCTCGATCGTTATCCCCATGTCGTCCTCGCTATGGGCGAGGCTGATGAAGCCGTTGTGATGCGGATGGATGAAGACGCCCCGCCTCGCCATCGCCGCGCCGAAGCGCTGGTTGAGGTAGAGGTCGGGGTCCTCGTCGAACGTGATGAAGGGGATGGCGGCGGGGCCCGTGACGCGCGCTCCGAAGCCGGAAGCCCGACCCGCGGACTCGATGCCCTCCTTGAACAGGGCGCCCATCTCCTCGAGCCTGGGCACGCCGCCCAGCCTATCCATCTCGTCCAAGCAGGCCATCGAGGCGACCATGGGAACTGCCGACATCCAGTACGTGCCGGTGATGAAGAAGGAGTTGGCGGTAGCGCGGAGGCTCTCGGCACCGAGGAGGGCCGAGATGGGGTAGCCGTTCGCGAGGGCCTTGCCCATGCACCAGAGGTCGGGCCTCGCGCCGAAGCGCAGGTGGGAGCCCCGGGGATGGAGGCGGAAGTTGGCCCTGATGTCGTCCATCACGAGGAGGGCCCCCTCTTCGTCGCAGAGGCGTCGGGCGGTGTCGTACAACGCGGGATCGGGCATGACCTGGGGAGCGAAGGTAGGGTGATGGTAAGGCGTGAGGAAAAGGCAGGCGATGCGTCCTCGCTCCCGCTCGAAAAGGCGCTCGAGGGCGGGGAGGTCGTTGTAGGGGAATGAGAATACGTTCCGCCTCTCGTCCTCGAGGCCGGGGAAGGCGTTGCTCGAGCACCAGTTGGCCGCGCCGTGGTAGGCGCCCTCCGCCAAGATAGCCACTGGCTTCTCGGTGCGCACGCGGGCGAGCGAGTACGCTAGGGTAGTGGCGTCCGTGCCGTTCTTCACGAAGACCGCCCAGGCGGCTCCCTCCACGAGGGCCGTTAGGCGCTCGGCCAGCTCGACCATGACGGGAGCGGGCTGGTCGAGGAGGTCGCCCCGTCCGGCGCGCTCGAGGGCCGGACGGTCCACCGCCTCGTTACCGTAGCCGACTATCTGCGAGCCGTAGCCGCAGAGGAAGTCGATGAACTCGTTGCCGTCGGCATCCCACATGCGGCAGCCCTTCGCCCGCTCGATGTAATACGGATAGGCGCCCGGCACGAGGAAGCCCGGGGCCTTGGAGCCGTAGATTCCGCCGGGAATCACTTTAGCCGCGCGCTCGAATAGCTCGCGCGAGCGCTCGAAATTCATGCCCCGCGCCGGTCCGCCGCCTTCGCCGCTCATTTTAAGCCTCCCTTCGCGTCGACCGCGAGGTATGCGCCGAGCCGGTCGAGGAGGGCGAAGAGGCCCTGCACGAGGGGCAGGAAGCCCCGGACCGTCACTTCGGAGGCGCCGAGCGCCACGACAGCCGCACGGGCGCCCGAGAAGACCGCCACCGCCGAGGCCGCGTCGCGAAAAGAGAGGCGCGCGTTAGGCGCCTCGGGAGCGCTCCCGAGAACTTCGATCCGCCTCCCCGCCTTCCGAAGGCCGATCGAGAATGCGCCCGCAACCTCGACGGCCGCGGAGCCGTCGGGCACGTGATGGAGCCGCTGTTCTACGCCCGGGTCGCGGGCGGCCACTTCTGCGAGGCCCCGGAGGGCGGCTTCTGTAAGGAGGCGGGCCTTGACTGCCGGATCGAGGGCGGGATCCTTGAGCATCGCGGGGACGCGAGAGCTCGCCTCGCGGAAGAAGGCGAGGGCGGCGAAGGCTCCAGGTCCGAGGATCAGGGGCAGCGGCATTCCGCCGCCGCCGCCGAGGATTCGCGCCGCGGCGAGGGGACTCGCGAAGCGCAGGACGAGGGAAGAGCGCCCCGATCCCGCGGGAACGGCTTCGCCGCCCGACCATGCCCTGATAGAGGCGCCTCGCGCCGAGACGCGGGCAGCGGGCAAGCCGGGCGCGGAAAGCGCGAGGACGAAGGATCGCCGGGAAGCCATAGCCCGAAGGTTCGGGTCGGCTTCGGCCGCGAGGGCGACGAGATGGGCCGTCGTGGAAAGCCTGATGCCCGCCAAAGCCAGGACTTCGCTCCCGCTCAATTCGTCCAAGCGACTCTTCATGAGCATCCTCCCCGCGCGCGGCCTCGCGAAAAGCTAGCACAGCCGCCGCGCCATGGGAAGAGCCGCAAAAGTACTAACGAAGGAGAGCATGGAATCCTCGGGGAAAATTAACGTCAAAGGTTATTTCGTCGCGGCTCCCGCTAGGGCGCCCGTGCTATCTCGCCCTTGATCCCGCCATCCTCGCTCTTCCAAAAGACGAGCGAATCGAGGCTCCTCCTCGGCATGGCCATGGGCAGCGAGGGCGAGAGCGCGTCCATGGCAGCCTGTATCGAGGAAAGCGTCGCGGGGGAAGCCCCGTCGACGTGGGAGATCACGGCGAACTTCGGCATCAGCTTGGTCCTCAGGATAGCGAGCTTGTCGCCGTTGGTGACGTAGCCGTAGCTGAGGAAGGCGACGTCCGCCCTTTCCCCGTTGAAGCCGATAGTGTCGTAGTCTTTCTCCGCGAGGCGATTGTATTCGTTCAGGTGGAGGAAGCGCATCCCCGCGAGGTCAAAGACGAAGGTCATGAGCCGCATCGAGCCGTCGGAGTAGCCGTGGCGAGTGACCGTGACGCCGAGGGGTATCCCGTTGATCTCGCGCTCCTCCGTCGCCTTGATCCCGAGATCCGGGATCCAGATTCTGTCCTTGAAGGCATCGAGGCCCTTCTCCTTGGCGAGAATGGCGGCATAGGCCTCGGGCGAGGCTACGAGCCAGGCCTTGGGGCTGTTCTTCATGGCGCCATATACCGTCGCCGGGAAGAAGTGGTCGTCGTGCGCGTGCGAGACCGTGATCAGGTCGATCCCGTCGTAGGGCTTCGCCCCGCTCTCGATCTTCTGCCTGAGGTCTTCGGGCGGCAGGATGTATCCCTCATCCGAGATACCCGAGGAGGTTTTCGAGGGCAAGGCCGAATCAAGAAGAATCTTCTTGCCCGCTCCCTCGATGAAGAATCCTTGGCTGCCGATGAACTGGGCGCTGACCGTTTGCCGCGCTTGCGCATTCGAAAAGGGAAGGAGACAGACGGAAAAAGCAAAAAAGAAACAGGATGCAAGCTTTCCATTGAATGAAAGGAACGAGTGGCGTTTCATGCGTACCTCCAGTCTATCGATCCGTTTTATTGGCCGCCGCTACGATGCTTTTTAAGGGGCTATCCGTCAGCACCATGAGTCCATCGCGCTTCTCGAGCTCCATGAGTAGTTGGAGAGCCAGCTCGAGGCGCATGTGAAGCTTTCGGGCATCGACGAACATGGCGGCCTCCTCGGGGAAATGCGCTAGCTCGATAATATAACGTTATCGGGCTTTAAGGAGTATTCACGGTAGCTTGACGGACGTCACCGACACCGGGCCCGAGCCCGTAGCGATGGCAGCGCCGACGGACGTGAGGGCGCCTGAGCTCGCATTGATCGTGTAGGCCGAGACCGTGTCGGCGCCATAATTGGCGACATAGACGAACTTGCCCGTGGGGTCGACTGTCACCGAAATCGGGCCTGAGCCCGTAGCGACGGCGGCGCCGACTGAGGTGAGGGCGCCTGAGCTCGAATTGATCGTATAGGCCGAGACCGTGCTGGCGTTATAATAGGCGACATAGGCGAACTTGCCCGTGGGGTCGACCGTCACCGACTCCGGGCCCGAGCCCTTAGCGACGGCGGCGCCGACGGACGTGAGGGCGCCTGAGCTCGCATTGATCGTGTAGGCCGAGACCGTGCTGGCGCTATAATTGGCGACATAGGCGAACTTGCCCGTGGGGTCGACCGTCACCGACTCCGGGCCCGAGCCCGTAGCGACGGCGGCGCCGACGGACGTGAGGGCGCCTGAGCTCGCATTGATCGTGTAGGCCGAGACCGTGCTGGCGCTATAATTGGCGACATAGACGAACTTGCCCGTGGGGTCGACCGTCACCGAAATCGGGCCCGAGCCCGTAGCGACGGCGGCGCCGACGGACGTGAGGGCACCCGTGCTTGAGTTGATCGTGTAGGCAGAGACCGTGTTGGCGATCTCATTGGCGACATAGGCGAACTTGCCCGTGGGGTCGACTGTCACCGACATCGGGTATGTGCCCGTAGCGACGGCGGCGCCGACGGACGTGAGGGCACCTGAGCTCGAATTGATCGTGTAGGCAGATACCGTGTTGGCGAACTCATTGGCGACATAGGCGAACTTGCCCGTGGGGTCGACCGTCACCGACTCCGGGCCCGAGCCCGTAGCGACGGCGGCGCCGACGGACGTGAGGGCGCCTGAGCTCGAATTCATCGTGTAGGCCGAGACCGTGTTGGCGCCATGATTGGCGACATAGACCGCATACACCGACGCTGTTGGAGTAGTGGTGGGTGGAGTAGTGGTGGGTGGAGTAGTGGTAGGTGGAGTATTTGAGTCGCTTGAATCGCTTGAGCTTGAACACCCGAAAACAAAGAAAGCCATCATGCTCACCGCAACGACTGCCACAAAGGAAAATACTAGGTTATGTGATTTAATCATATTCCTCCTGGTTTTTGTTATCATGGATAACTCCTTTTGTTCGACGTCAATCGGGATTCCAGGCGAAGCTTGCTTCGGGCGAAATATCGGGGATATAATCATAATCGTCAATAATGATTATTTAGTGTCATAGTTACCTCGAGGTAACCACGGAGAGCCGATGAACGCGATGGAAATCACGGAATACGATTGCTCGGTGGAGATCACCCTCAGGCTCATCGGGGGCAAGTGGAAAATCCTGATACTCTGGGAGTTGATGCGAGAGCCGGTCCTGCGCTGCGGGGAACTGCGCAGGCGCATCCCGGGCGTGACCACCAAGATGATGGTCCAGCAACTTCGCGAGCTCGAGGAGGACAAGCTGATCGCGCGAAAGGTCTATCCCGTCGTGCCCTCCCGCGTCGAATATCGCCTAACGCCCTTCGGCGACACCTTCCGTCCCGTGATGAAGAGCATGTGCGCCTGGGGCGACGACTACCGCTCGCACAGAGCCCCCGCGGAAGAACCCTTGCCCGTCCCGGCCATCGAGTAACGCCGCGTGGGAGGGGCCGCGGGATTCCCCGCGTTCAAGGTGGAGTGATCGATAGGCGAGCAAAAGTATATCTGCATGGCTTGATGCGGCGTGTATCGGCCTGGATGCAGCGACACTGTCGAGGACGGCGGTAGGGTGACAAGCCCCGCCAGGTGCCGTCCTAGAAATGCTCCACGCCGCGCCGCGATCGATGCTCGGGGAAATCCCGCCGAAGGGGGGCTTCTGTTCTCCCCCTATCGAATCATATCACCGTCTCCACCCGGATCATGTTCGTAGTCCCCTTCCGCGACAGCGGCAGCCCCGCCACGAACACCGCGAGGTCCCCCTTCTTGAGCACGCCCGCGTACTTGCAGCTGTCGAGAGTCTCCGCCACGAGCGCGTCCAGGCTCTCCTCGGGGCCGGCGAGCATGAAGGGGTACACGCCCCAGTTCATCGCCAGTTGGTTGAAGACGGCTTCTTCCTTGGTGAAGGCGAAGATGGGCATGCGCGGCCGGAGGCGCGAGATGAGCTGCGCGGCGTGGCCCGTTTCGGTGAGCACGACGATGCCGGCGGCTCCGATCTCGTAGGCGACCGATAGCGCGTTGTACGACATCACCGCCGGAAGCTCTCCGGTGCGCGCGAAGACGGGCATCCTCTTGTGGAACTCCTCGTAGTCGAACTCCGCCTCGACCGCGCGGATGATGGAGCTCATCGTCTCGACGACCTTGACGGGGAAACGCCCGATCGCCGTCTCGCCGGAGAGCATCACGGCGCTCGTGGAATCGAAGCAGGCGTTGGCGACGTCGCTCGCCTCGGCGCGGGTGGGCATGGGACTCTCGATCATGGACTCGAGCATCTGGGTCGCCGTGATGACGGGCTTGGCGGCGAGGAAGCCGGTACGGATCAGGCGCTTCTGCGCGATGGGCACCGTCTCGATGGCGATCTCGACGCCCATGTCGCCCCGCGCGACCATGATGCCGTCGGCCGCGTTCACTATCTCGTCGGCCGCGGCCAGGCCCTTCGCGCTCTCGATCTTGGCGATGAGCTTGACCATGGGCCTGCGGCCCGTGGGAACCTTGGTGCGTCCGATGAGGCGGCGCACTTCCTCGATGTCGGTGGCGTTGCGCACGAAGGAGAGGGCTATGTAGTCGACCTCGCTCTCGACGGCGAAGGTGATGTCGCGGATGTCCTTCTCGGAGAGGAAGGGAATGGGATAGTCGACGTTGGGAATGGTGAGGTGGGCCTTGGGGCGGAGCTCGCCGGGATTGCCGATCCTGACGGAGATCTCGTCGCGCGCGCGGGCGACGACCTCGCCCGCGAAATAGCCGTCCATGAGGAGGACGCGTTGGCCGATCGCGCAGAGGCTGTCGAGCTCGGGGAGATTCGTGTACACGATGAGGCTCTCGGGGGAGACGAGGGCGTCGAGGCCCTCCGAGGGCCTCGATTGGATCCTGAGGATCGTGCCCGCCTCGATGGGGAGAGCCTTGGCGTAGCCGTAAATGCGGACGGCCGGACCTTTGATGTCCGCCATGATGGCGACGGGGAGGCGCAGCTCCTTACGCGCCGCGATGACGCGCTCCACTGTGGCCTTTGCGGCGTCGGGATTCGAATGGGAGAAGTTGAGCCTAAAGACATTGACTCCGGCGGCGAGGAGGGCGCGGATCGTTTCCGGCGTGTCCGAAGCGGGACCCAGGGTGGCGACTATTTTAGTTCGTTTTTCCAGCATGTTCATTTCTTTCCTCCAGAACGGGCATGGCACAAAGAATAGTACATTTTGAAAAAAAAGGAAAAGGTGACGGTTTGCCGCGGATGGAGACATTTCCGGAGAGATTGACAAAGAAAGGATTTGCTATTATATGTTTATCTGTTCATATGTTCATTTGTATACAGGAAGGTAGCATGGAAAGCGTAGCGCGGAATGCCATGAAGAAAGCGGAGTCGATAGACAGGGCGGAATGCTCGGCTTTCGTCGTCCACGCCGACAAAGTCGCGGCAGCTAGGGCCGCCGCTATCGATCCTCGCCTTCTCGCGGGCCTCGAGGAGCTGTTCAAGATATTTTCGGACGCGACGCGCTTGCGGATCCTCAAGGCCCTCGCTGGGGGCGAGCTCTGCGTCTGCGACATAGGCGCCGTCCTGGGCGCCAGCCAATCGGCGGTGAGCCACCAGCTCGCCCTCCTTCGCGCCTCGCGCATGGTCGCCCATCGGAGGGAGGGGAAGACTATCTACTACCGACTGGCCGACGATCACGTGGGAATCCTCCTCCGAGTCGGCCTCGACCATGCTTCGGAAGGCGAGGAGAACGACGCCGACCGCGCTCGGAAAGAAAGCGAGTGAGCGGCATGGAGGCGAAGACGGCCGACTTCGGCGCCTGCGAAGGCTGCAGCACCTGCGAAGAGCGCGGGGAGCGCGTAACGCCGAAAGGCTCCGGCGAAAAGTCCACCCAATGGCGCGAGCTCGGCCTGCTCGGAGCGGCAGCCCTCCTTTTCACGCTCGGCCTCCTCGCGAAGCCGGGCTCGCCGCTCGCGATCCCGGCCCTTGCCTCCCTCCCCGCGATCCTCTTCGCCCTCGCCTACCTCGTAGCGGGGAGGGACGTGCTCCTGGGCGCCGCGAAGAACGTCCTCCGCGGCCGCTTCTTCGACGAGCTCTTCCTCATGTCGGTCGCGACGCTGGGGGCGGTGGCGATCGGGCGCTACGAGGAGGCGGTCGAAGTCATGGCTTTCTACAAGGTGGGGGAGATCCTCCAGGAGTCGGCGAGCGCGAGGAGCCGCTCCTCGGTCCGCGAGCTCCTCGCGCGAAGGCCTAGCCTGGCGCGGATACGCCGCGGGGGGAGCTGGGCCGTCGTCGATCCCGACGAAGCGCGGGCGGGCGACCGCTTCCTGGTGATGCCGGGCGAGCGAATCCCCCTCGACGGCTCTGTGATCGAGGGCGAGTGCTTCGTCGACGCGTCGGCCCTGACGGGGGAGTCGCTGCCGCGCCGCGTCGCGCCGGGCTCGGAAGTGCTCTCGGGCAGCGTAGCGCTCGACGGCTCCTTCACAGCGATCGCGCTGAACGCGGCGGGGGAATCGACGGCGGCCCGCGTTCTCCGCCTCGTCGAGGAAGCTTCGCGATCGAAGGCCAGGATCGCGCGTTTCGTGACGCGCTTCGCCAAAGTGTATACGCCTATCGTGGTCGGCGCGGCGGCGGTCCTCGCCTTCATCCCTCCCCTCCTGTTTCCAGGCCAGCGCCTCGCCGACTGGGTCTACCGCGCCCTCGTGCTCCTCGTGATCTCCTGCCCCTGCGCCCTTGTCGTGAGCGTGCCCCTGGGCTACTTCTGCGGCATGGGCGCGGCGGCGCGACGCGGCATCCTCGTGAAGGGCGCCGAAGTCCTCGACGGCCTCGCCTCGGCGCGGACGGTAATCTTCGACAAGACGGGCACCCTCACCGCCGGGCGCTTTACGGTGCAGCGCATCAGCTGCGAAAGCGGCTTCGGCGAGGACGAAGTCCTCGGCCTGGCGGCGGCGGCGGAATCGCGCTCGAGGCACCCCGTGGCGGCGTCGATCCGAGCCGCCGCCGCCGCGCGCGGCCTCTCCGCGGGCACCGAGGACGAAGCCTCCCTCGTCATCGAGCGGCCGGGCTCGGGAGTCGTCGCGATGGTGGGCAAGCGGCGCATCCTGGTCGGGAACGACCGGCTCCTCCATCTCGAGGCGATCCCCCACGGCAGCTGCCGCGCCGAGGGCACGATGGTGAACGTCGCCGTAGACGGAGTCCTCGCGGGCCGCGTGGCGGTGGGCGACGAAGTCAAGGCGGACGCCGCGCGCGCGGTCGGCGAGCTGAACGCCCTGGGGACGACCAGGACGATCTTGCTCACGGGGGACTCGGCGGATGCCGCAGGCCCGGTCGCCGAGAGGCTCGGAATCCGCGAGGTCGCCGCCGACCTGCTGCCCGGGGACAAGCTCGAGCGCGTCGCGCGGGCGGTGGCCGAGACGGCATGCGCCGGCGGGACGACGCTCTTCGTCGGCGACGGGGTCAACGACGCGCCCGCGCTCGCCCGCGCCGACGTGGGAGTAGCGATGGGAGCGGGCTCGGACGCGGCGATCGAGCAGGCCGACCTCATCCTCATGACGGACGAGCCGTCCCGCCTGCCGGAGGCGATCCGCAGGGCGAGGAGAACGCGGCTCGTGGTGACCGAAGGGATCGTATTCTGCCTCGCGGTAAAGGCGGTCTTCCTCTGCCTCGGCGCGATGGGCATCGCCGAGATGCGGGAAGCAGTGATAGCCGACGTAGGCACCGCCATCCTCGCGATCCTTAACGCCCTACGTGCGGCGCGTTGACGAATTCAGGTTGCGGCTCATATATACCGCCCCTATACTTGTTCTCGTGAATGCATCCAGGACGGACGCGGACGGGCGCCGGGCGAACCGCCCCGGATCGGGATTGTATTTCGGCGTTCTCGCCCTCGCGCTCCTCTCCTGCCTGCTGATACTCGGACTCGTCGTATGGCAGGCCTTCCGAGAGCGGGCCGAGCGCATCGATAGGGAAAAGGACGCGCTTACCCGCATGGCCGAAGTAGTCGCGACGGATACGGCCGACATGTTCGGACGCATCCGTTTCTTCTTCGAGACCGCCGATTATTGGCTCGGCCAGAAGCCCGACGCCGACCCCAGGTTCGACCCGGACTTCAGGAAGCTCGTCGACAGCTTCCGCGCCTCGATGGACGAACGCGTGGACATCCGCCTCGTATCGAAGGCGGGCGGCCTATATTACATCCCCTCGAAAACGGAAAAACCCCTCGCGGACGTAACCGATCGGGACTACTTCAAAGCCCAGCGGGTACCCGCGACGCGGGGCTTCCGCGTGGCCGACCCCGTGCTGAGCAGGGTCACGGGCAAATGGGGAATACCGATTTCCTATCCCCTTTCAAGGCGCTCGGGCGACATCGATATAATCTTCGCCGCGATCGAGATGCCCGCGCTCGACGAGCTCTATGACAAGATCAGGCCCAAGCCGAACGGCTCAATCTCCCTCATCCGCGGAGACGGCGTCATCATGGCCCGAACGCCCTTCGTCGAGAACCTGCTCGGCACGACAATAGCGCCCGATATCGCGGGTTGGCGTTCCGCCGTCAAGGCCGCGCCCCAGGGCGTCTGGATCATGCGCGCGTCCACCGACAACGAGGACCGCATACTCGCCTTCAGGAATATCGAGAATCCGGACCTTATCGTATCGGTCTCGGCTCGGCTCGGCGACGTACTAGCCGCCTGGAGGGCCGGTCTCTGGTGGCGCTCCCTCATCGCCGCCCTCATGGTCGTCGCGATCGCGACGATCGCCTCGCGGCTGCTCTTCGTCCTGAAGCGCCTAGGCGGCGCCCAGGCCGAACTCGCGAGCAACATGGAGCGCCTCCGGCGCAGCGACGCGACGAAGGACAAGCTCTTCTCGGTTATCGCCCACGACCTCCGGGGGCCGATGGGCGGGATGACCAGCCTCCTCGAGACCCTGTCGACGGACAGGGCCGACTTGAGCGACGCGGAGGTCGGGGAGTTCATCGAAGCCCTCTGGGCCGCTTCGCGAAACACCTCCCAGCTCCTCGAGAACCTCCTCGCCTGGTCGCGCAGCCAGCGGGGAGACCTGCCTTTCAGGCCGGAGCGGATCCTGGTCTATCCCATCATCGAAGAGTGCGCGGATGTCTTCGGCCTCTCAGCTTCGGAGAAGGGAATCGCCGTCGAGTCCTCGATCGAGAACGGGCTCGAGGCGCACGCCGATCCCGAACTACTCAAGACCCTCGTCCGCAACCTGATATCCAACGCGGTCAAATTCTCCTCGCGGGACGGCCGGGTATTCATAAAGGCCTCTAAGGCCGATAGCGGGGCGCTCATCGAGATCCGAGACGAGGGCATCGGCATGGAAAAGGCTCAGGTCGACGCCCTCTACGATTTCGGGACCCTGCGCATCCGCCCGGGGACGGCGAACGAGCGCGGCTCCGGCCTCGGATTCATACTGTGCAAGGAGATCGTCGACAAGCACGGCGGGCGCATCGAAGTGGCCAGCGAGGTCGGAAAGGGAAGCGCCATCACGGTGTTCCTCCCCGACGAGCGCAAAGCCGACGACGAACCGGCCCGGAGACGGTAACCGTGCCGGCCGGTCAGGAGCCCAGTGCTCGCTCGAGCGCGTCGATGGCCGCCCCGCAGTTCGCGAGAATACGCTCGACCCGGCAGATCACGATCGTCCGGTCCTCGCCCGGGAAGGCGAGTACGAGCCGCCTGAGCGCCGCGGCGTCGCGCTCGTCGCCCAGCCGCGAGAGCAGGAATCCGAGCGTCCTCACCGGGGCCTTGAGAGCCTCGCTATCCCCCGCGGCGACGGCGGACCGTATCTTGGCCCCGAGGGCGGGCATTTCCGCGCGGACGGCGGCAAGGGCGCGCGCGCCTTCGACGACCGCGGACTTCCAATGCTCGGCCAGGGCCTCGGCGGAGGGGGCCTCCCGCTTGTCCACCGCCTCGTCCAGGAAGGCCAGCAATTTCGGGACGTCGACGGGCTTGTCGAAAATGCCGTCGAAATCGACGCCTGAGCGCCGGACTTCCTCGGGATCGAAGGCGGTGAGGGCGAGGAGGGGCAGGGAGGGATCGTAGCGGCCGCCGCCGTAGCCGCGTATCTTGCGGCCGAGTTCGATGC
>Ga0265330_10001078_pt1 | contig 16478 bp, 14 predicted proteins | sample 41919metaG_FD_202083 | JGI IMG/M metagenome (GOLD analysis project Ga0265330, IMG submission 202083) | Rhizosphere microbial communities from Carex aquatilis grown in University of Washington, Seatle, WA, United States - 4-19-19 metaG | ecosystem: Host-associated > Plants > Roots > Rhizosphere... | reverse complement strand
TTCGTGCGCACCCTTTCAATTACCCGTCGAGACCGTCCCGCAGCCCGCTCTCCGTCGGAGAACTGTCTTCCCTCGGCGCTCTCAACCATCCACGAAAACGTCAGGAGAGCCACTAATGTGACCAGGTTGTCGGTCAGATCCACCGCTGCAATGATGGCTACTCCAGCGATCAAGTAGACCCCCAAAAGCAGCATTGGCACCGTAGCGACAAGCACGGCAACACGCATCAGGCGACTTGTCATTGTCGCCGACCCTATCATCCACGCCCGAATCACGTAAACTCAAATGCATCACTGCGTTAGCTCCGCGCGGCATGCGTCAGGTAGGCAATCCCCAAAACTTGACGAAGCGCACTTTGTGGGTTCTTATCCTACATAAACCCACTTTGCCTACCATCTCGAAAGGAGAGGTCGCCATGAACCTGGACCGTCGATTCGATGATCGTCTGCCTCTGGAGACACTTCTTTGCGCGTACGTCCTGGATCGTCCCCAGCGCGGACTTGCCGTCGACATCAGCGAGCGCGGAGTGTTCCTAAATACCTTGCTGCAGGATCCGAATCCGCCGCGCACGCCGGTGGGCTTGGAATTCCAGCTGCCTGGTATGCCTGAAACCATCTGGGCCGCCGGCGAAACCTGCCGCGACACCACGGACGACTACTTCTACGGCATGGGCGTGCGCTTCACGGCCATGGCGTCCCGGCACCAGCGCATGCTGCGCGACTACTGCCGGCGCGTGCGCCGCCAGCGCAGCGGTCTCTGGGCCTGAGTGGCAACTCGACGTCCGTCAGAAAGGCCCAAGAGCCCCCAGAAAAACCTGGAAATGGACATGGCCACAGGCGGAAAGGGCGAAAGTGGCGGCGTGTTTCAAGGCCAGGATCAGCGCAAGACAGTCCTGTGGTTGACCTATGGCCTGCCCTGGCCCACGGACCGGGGCGGAGCCATCCGCTACTTCAATCTCATCCGTCAGGTGGCTGCCCGATACCGAGTCCTGCTTTTTGCTGTGCTCGAGTCGGCTGACGAAGCCCGCCACGTGCCCAAGCTGGCGTCCGGGTGCGAGAAGGTCGAGTGGGTCGTGATGCGTGCTGGTTCCGCGATCGAGCGCGCGCGCGATCTGCTGGGACACCTCTTGCGTGGTCGGCCACTGGCTACCTGGTCGTATTGCTCGCGATCCCTGGAAACCAAACTGGGCAATTTGGTTGGCACCGGCGCCGTCGACATTCTTCAGATCGAGCACTCCTTCTTGGCGCCCTTCCGCGACGCCGTGCCCGACGGCTCGCCTTGCCGGACCGTCCTTTCGTTTCACAATCTGGGCGAAAATCAGTATCGCAGCATGTTGCACATGCGCTCAGGGGCAGTGGCGAAGCTGGGCTGGCTGATCAAGGCGGCTCTCATGCGCGGCTGGGAGGCGCGCTATGCGGAGCGTTTCGACCGCTGTCTTGTGGTCTCTGAAATCGAGGCCCAGCGCCTGTGCGCACTGGCTACCGGCGCCGCGGTGTCGCTGGTTCCCAACGGCGTGGACACGGTGGCTTTGCGTCCCTTGCCCGAGGCTGCGGCCAGCAAGCGGTTGCTCTTCGTGGGCCACCTGCGCTACCCGCCCAACGTCGACGCGGTTCGTTTCTTCGCGAACCACATCTTGCCGGCGTTGCGTGCGCGCATCCCTGAAGTCCACCTGACCGTGGTGGGCGATGGGGAGCCCGGCGTGCTGGGCGAGTTCGCCAGTCGAGCCGGAATCGATTTGGTTGGCCGCGTGACTTCTCCGCTTCCCTACTACCAGGACGCGCAGGTCGCGGTTGTGCCTCTGCGCGCAGGTGGCGGAACCCGACTCAAGATTCTCGAGGCCATGGCGCTGGGACGGCCAGTAGTTTCCACGTCGCTCGGCTGCGAGGGTCTTGCGGTCGAGGACGGCAAGCACCTTCTCATCGCCGATCGCGCTGAAGATTTCGCCGCCGCGGTGGCGCGTCTTCTGACCGACCGCGCCCTCCCTGCGCGCCTGACCCTGGAGGCGCGGGCGCTGGTGGAAAGAGACTACGATTGGACCGCCATCGCAAAGCGGTTGCTGCAGGTCTACGACGAACTGCTGGCACCGTGACTATTGGCGCCGACGCGATCCGCGGGTAAAGATGCAGGCATGGTATTTGACGGGCCGCGCCTGCGGCGCGATCTGATCTCGTCCATCTTGCAAGAAGATGGCCTCAAGTACGTCGACGTCCGCGATCCCGAGCGCGGTGCCAGCTTCCGTCTGTTCGACTACGAGTACTCGGTCGCCCTCGCGTTTGATGGACGGCCTCTGGCCAAGGTCATTCCCTGGGTGCGGCTGTCGACTGGGCTGGAGCTGACTGCAGAACAACTCACAGCGTTTGCGGCCCGTCTCGATCAGCTTGGGTTTCTCGCGTCGGAAAAGGCTAGGCCGCCCGGGGTCGCGTCAGAAAGGACGCCGGCGTTGGTCACCGCCGACAAGGAGGCAAAGACCCCGTCGCCGACCCCGTCGCAGCCGGTGATAGCCGAGCCGCGACTACCCGACCCGTCGCAACCGGTGGCGGCCGAGGCGCCGCCGCAACCCGCGAACGCCAGAGACGAAACGTCGACGGCAGCGGAAGCGAGCCCGCCAGGAGCCACGCCAGCAGCAGCCTCGTCCGAGGCACAAGCCTCATCCAAAGAGACGCCCTCACCCGAAGCTCTGGCCGCGGCCGAGACACCTGCAGCCACGACGGAGCAGCCCGAGGTGCCTTTGCAGCACCAGCCCTGGCTGCCAGCCGCGGATGCAACGCCCGCGCCCAAGGATTCACCTGCCCCACCAGCCGGCACGGCAGAGCCGGCCTCGCTTTCACTCGACAGGCAGCGTGCGGCCGCCCATCAGGCGCCCCCGACCCTGTCTCGAGAAGAAGCGCCGGCTTCTCGCAAGGAGCCTTGGCCCGCAAGAAGCATGTCCGACGGCGAGGCTGCGGAAATCACCAGCCAGTCGCCCGCCGTGCTGCCGGAGGCTCGCATGGTGGCGCCGGTCCGTCGCATCGTGACTCCACCGCCTACGCCGACTCCGCTGGTCACGCCCCTGCGGCCGGCGGGCGTGCGCGGCGGCCCGTGGATCCTCTATGCTCTGCTTGGCACCCTGACAGCCGTGGCTGTTGGTGTGCTCGCGGTGCCTCTGGCCTTGCGACCGCACCCACCCGCTGCCGTGCGCGTGCGCGCGCTCGTTGCAAAACCCACGGCCGTCTTGCGCTATTTCGATAGCAGCGCACCCTTGGAGGCACTGCCTCACCAGGCGCTGAGCTTCCCGGCGGGCGGGAAGGTGATCCGGCTGGCGTCCCCTGGAACCGCGCTGCGGGCCGGCGATGTGGTCGCTGCGACTGATGCGGCCCGTCGGCTGCTGGCGGATCTGGCCAAGCAGAAAGAGCGGCTCGCGTACTATCAACAGCTGCTGAAGGGCACGAAGGACAAGGGCGACGAGAAGCGCGCCGCTGCGGCCCGGGCCCAGGTCGAGTTCAGAGCCCGACTGGTGGAACAGACACAGCAGGCGCTGTCACATGTGGCCGTGGTTGGGCAAGCTGCGGGCCAGGTCGAGGCAACCTTGGCCACTCTCGGTCAGACGGTGCAGGCGGATGCGCCTGCGGTGCGTTTGCAATCGGCGGGTTGGCGCACCACTTTCGAGCTGGCGCGTCCGCTGGCGACGCGGGTGCGCAAGCAGGGCATGTGCGGGGCTGAGATCGACGGGCGGCCAGTCGGGTGCAGCCTGGCGCTGGACGCGGGCGACGAAACTCACGTGGTGATCGACTTGCCGCCCGACGCAGCCACCACGGCCGGTCAGATGGTGCGCTTGTTGCGCGCGCGTTTTGCCGACGCGTTCCTCGTGCCGGCCTCTGCCTTGTTGCGCGTGGGCGAGGGCGACCGCGTCTTGGTGGTGTCGCCAGCGGGTCGGGCCGAGGTGCGCAGTGTGTTTATGGCGGATCGAGGCGCGGCGGATACCGTCATCACTCAGGGCCTCGACGCCGGCGACGCCGTGATCGTCGAGTCTTCCCAGCCCGTCGGGGCAGGGGCGCCGGTACGGATGACTGAGGCGACGGGCGAGTAGCAACAGGAAACTCGCGAGCGTGGGATAGGTCGGGTCGCGGCTCGCGGATCGCGTGGGCGTGAGCGAGTTCGTGTGCGGTAGGCGGGAGGCGGAAAGCGGACCGGAGATCGCGCGCAGCTGTGCAAGCGGGCCGAACTGCGCTGGCCCCGAGTTCTTCGACAAGCCGAAGCACAACCACAGTTGCCTCCGCAGGGCTCACCCGCAGGGCCAAGACGTGCTAGGTTCCCGCTTATGTTTAAGGGAGTCATCACAGCTCTGGTCACGCCATTTCGCGGCGACGCGATCGACGAGGAGGCTCTGCGTCGCCTGGTCGACGAGCAGATCCGCGCAGGCGTCGACGGATTCGTTCCGGTGGGGACCACCGGCGAATCGCCCACGGTCACGGTCGAGGAGCACATCCGCATCATCAAGATCGTCGTGGAAGAAACCCGCAAGCGCGTGCCCGTGATTGCCGGGACAGGCGCCAACTCCACCCGCGAGGCCATCGAGCTGACAAGCGAGGCGCGCGCGGTGGGCGCGGACGGCACCTTGCAGGTCACGCCCTACTACAACCGGCCCACTCAGGACGGGCTGTTCCGCCACTTCAAGGCCATCGCCGATGCGGTGCCGCTGCCCATGGTTGTGTACAACGTGCCCGGCCGCACGGCCTGCGACCTGTTGCCCGAAACCATGGCGCGACTGTGCGAGGTGCCACTGGTGGTGGGCATCAAGGAAGCCACGGGTTCGGCGCAGCGGGCGGCGCAGATCATCTCGCGCGTGGGCGACCGCATGGTGGTGCTGTCAGGCGACGACGCGACTGCCTTTCCGCTGTACGCCCTGGGCGCGCACGGCTGCATTTCGGTTGTGTCCAACGTGGCGCCCGCCGAGATGGCGGCCATGTGGGACGCGGCGGTCGCGGGCAACTGGACCAAGGCGCGCGAACTGCACTACCGCGTGTTCCCGCTTTCGGAAGGACTGTTTATCGAGGCCAATCCCATTCCGGTGAAAGCCGCGCTGGCCATGATGGGCAAGATCACCGACGAGATCCGCGCACCGCTCTATCCATTGGCTGGGGCCAATCGCGAGAAGGTGCGCAAGATTCTCGCTGACCTCAAACTCATCTGACGGAAAGCCATGGCCGAGGCTGTACGCATCGCCGTATTAGGGGCCGCGGGCAAGATGGGTGGCGCCATAGTGCGCACGGTGGCCGAGACCCCGACCGCCGCTCTTGTGGCCGCGGTGGAGAGGCCAGATTTTCCCGCGATGGGCGCCGACGCCAGCCGTCTGGCAGGATTACCCGAAAGCGGAGTGCGCGTGCAAGCGGACCGGCCTGGCCGGGGCGCGGCCGATGTGTGGATCGACTTCTCTGCGCCCGGCGCGGCCGTGGCCAATGCCAACGCCGCAGCGCAGGCGGGTGCGGCCATCGTGATCGGCACCACCGGGCTTTCAGCCCAGGACAAAGACGCGATTGCCTTGGCAGCGAAAAGAGTCCCCATCGTGCTGGCGCCCAACATGTCCGTGGGCGTGAACGTGATGCTGCGCTTGGTGGCAGACGCGGCTCGCGCTTTGGGTGCTGCCTACGACGTTGAAATCGTGGAAACGCACCACCGAGCCAAGCGCGACGCGCCTTCGGGCACGGCCTTGCGTCTGGCCGAGGCCGTGGCCGAGGCCACCGGCCGCGATCTCGGCAAGAGCGCGCGTTACGAACGGCACGGCGACATCGGGCCGCGCACCGCCGACGAGATCGGCATCCAGACCTTGCGCGGTGGCGACGTGGTCGGCGATCACACCGTGTTCTTCCTCGGGCAAGGCGAGCGCATCGAGATCACCCACCGGGCTTCCTCGCGCGAAGTCCTTGCCCGCGGCGCCGTCCGCGCAGCGCTCTGGCTGCACGGCCGCGCGTCGGGCCTGTATGACATGCGCGACGTGCTCGGGCTGAGGTAGCTGTCGCGCGCGCTCAAGGTGACGGGCTAGGGTGCCATCCAGCGGGTGCCCCAGCAGTAGAGAGCGCCGCCCGGATTGAGCGCGCATGTGTACGCATCTCCTGCACTTACGGATGCGAAGGCGCCGGCGGGTGGCGTGAGTCGGATGTGGCCGCAGCGGCCCCAGCAGGCGATGGTGCCGTCGGTTCTCAGGCCACAGGTGTGGGCATTTCCCACGCTTACGGATGCGAAGGTGCCGGCGGGTGGCGTGGATTGCCCGGAAGAATTGCCGCCCCAGCAGGCGATGGTGCCGTCGGTTCTCAGGCCGCAGGTGTGGTCATTCCCCGCGCTGACCGAGCTGAAGGTGCCAGCGGGCGGCGTGGCCTCGCCCTGTTCGATGTAGCCGTTCTTGCCCCAGCAGGCGACCGTGCCGTCGATCTGCACGCCGCACGTGTGGTAAAAACCCGCGCTGATGGAGGTGAAGGCGCCGGTGGGTGGAGTGGCTTGGCCGCCTTGGTTGAAACCCCAGCAGGCGACTGTGCCGTCGGTCATCACGCCGCAGGTGTGCAGGCCACCTGCGCTGACGGAGGCGAAGATGCCTTCGGGTGGAGTGGCTTGGCCGTCTTGGTTGAAGCCCCAGCAGGCGACGGTGGCGTCGGCCTTCACGCCGCATGTGTGTCCCCATCCCGCGCTGACGGAGATGAAAGTGCCTCTAGGCGGTGTAGCTTCGCCGTGTTGGTTCTCGCCGCCCCAGCAGGCGACGCTGCCGTCCTTCTCTAGCCCGCAGGTGTGGAAGGCGCCCGCGCTGACAGCGGCGAAATTACCTCTAGGAAGCGTGGCTTGGCCGTCTCTGTTGTCGCCCCAGCAGGTGACAGTGCCGTCGGTCATCGCGCCGCAGGTGAAGAAGGCACCCGCGCTGACACCGACAAAAGTGCCTCTAGGCGGCGTGGTTTGGCCGTATTGGTTGTCGCCCCAGCAGGCGACTGTGCCGTCGGTCCTCAGGCCGCAGGTGTGGCGGTAACCCGCGCTGACGGACGTGAAGGTGCCTCTAGGCGGCGTGGCTTGGCCGTCTTCCTTGTCGCCCCAGCAGACGACGGTGGCGTCGGCCTTCACGCCGCAGGTGTGGAAGGCACCCGCGCTGACTGAGGCAAAGACGCCTCTAGGCGGCATGGCTTGGCCGTTGCGTTTCATGCCCCAGCAGGCGACACAGCCGTCCGTCCTCACCCCACACGTGTGATATCCACCCGCGCTGACAGATGTGAAACCGCCCTTGGGGGGCGTGGCTTGGCCGTGGGAATTGTTGCCCCAACAGGCGGGGGTGCCGTCGGCGGTCACGGCGCATGTGTGATCTCCACCTGCGCTGACAGAGGTGAAACTGCCCTTGGGGGGCGTGGCTTGGCCATCGGAGTTTCTGCCCCAGCAGGCAACGGTGGTGTCGACTCTCACGCCGCACGTGTGGCGGTGACCTGTGCTGACGGAGGTGAAGGCGCCTCCAGGCGGAGTGGCTTGGCCGTCGGCATTGTAGCCCCAGCAGGCGATGGTTCCGTCGGTCTTCAGGCGGCAGGTGTGATCTTCACCCGCACTGACGGACGCGAAGACACTGGTTTCTGTCCCGCGTGCGGCGTGGGGTTTCGCGACTGGCGGCAAGGGATGAATCGAGCAAGCTACCGCGCCTGCGGCCGTCAGAACCAGGACAGTTTGGCCGATGAGTCGCATCAACATGTTCTTCCCTCCCCCGGTCGCCACTCTACACCCGGAGCGCGCGGCACCGGTTACGATGACCTGTGGGTGCCTCCGGGCCGCCGGCGTTGAAGATCGGCCAGGCGGAGGGCGGATCTGTCAGTTTCTCAACAATCGGGACACGCCGACCTGCGTCTGGCTGCGCTGGCGGCACTGGTCCCGAGTTTGCAGGATCCAGCATCACCATGCGTTCAATGGCGATCGGCTCCGGCAAACAGTTTCGCGGCACAGGCTGGCTCAGTGTGGCTTTGTTGGCAGCGGGCGTAACCGCCCTGGCCGTGCTGTTGCGGCGGGTTGGCGCGGAATCGGTCTTGCGGAGCATTGAACGGGTCGGCCCGAATCTCGTCTGGGTTCTGGTCGCGCCTGTGATCGGAATGGTCCTGCACTGTTGCGGCTGGCTTATATTGTTACCCAAGTCGCTGCGTCCGCACCCGGCGATGGCCTTGGCGGCCTACGTGGCGTCGCAAGCCGGTGACGAGCTAGGGGCTGGCGTGGCCGGCGAGCCGCTCAAGGCGTTGGTGTTTCGCCCTGGGCTAAGGAGCGGCAGCCTGGTTGCGCTGGCGCTCGACAATGGCACGCACATCGCGGCCACAGCGCTCTTGCTGGCCGGCGCTGCATTTCTTCCCTGGGGATCCACCTCGCTGGTGAGCGCGCGCACCTGCGCCTGGGCCGGCGCGACCAGTTTTTCTCTCGTGGCACTCGCCGTCACATTCATTCTCGTCGCGCCGTTGCGCCGATGGAACGCCGGATCGGGTCGCCTGGCCCGCTTCATGCGTCTGCTGGATGTCGCGCGCGCGGCCCTGCTTTTGCGGCCGCGGCTGGTGTTGGGCAGTGTGCTGCTGCATCTGGCGGGCAAGCTGTGGATCGTGGCCGAGATGGCGTTGCTGCTGGCCTTGCTCGGGCTCAGCCCGACGCTGGCGCCCTGGCTGGGCGCCGCGTCCGTGCTCGCGTCGGTGGCGGGCGCGGCCATCCCTGGTCAGATGGGCGCGGTCGAAGCCGCGGTCTTCGCCGCCTGCACCGCGCTGGGCGTGGACGCTCCCTCGGCCATGGCGCTGGTGCTGCTGCGCCGCTTGCGCGGTGGACTGTGGATTGCCCTCGGCCTACTGCTGACCAGAATGGTTCTGGCCCACGGAAAAGCCGGCGCCGACCCCGTCCGCCAAGTTCGGCCTGTCTTCCACACGCCCTGCGTGTGAGAGCCTGCGCGTCGCTGCACATCTGGCCGTGGACAAGGACGGGGTTCGATCGTATGAGTGGCGCAAGATGTGGTGGCCCAGCCTCCGCGCGCTCAAAGAACGCAATCCTGGCGATTTGAGCCCGCGGCCCTTTCGGTGCTGGGGCCAGTTCGGGCTGTTTTTGGCGGTGTTCTGCTTCTTCCTCACGGTGCAGAGTCGCGAACTGCCCTGGAACGATGCCAAGCCCATCTACGCGGCGGCGATGAATTTCGCGTTTCATGGCCGGGTGGACGCCAGCGGCGACAACGTGCCGAAGGAAAAACGGACCTACGACGTGCATCCTTTTTTGGCGTCGGCGATTCACGTGCCCGGTGCCTTGTTCCAGCGCTTCTTGGTGGCCCACTTTCCGCAAGACGCCGGCATAGCCAAGATCGTGGGCAGTCACATGGGCCCGGCTGCGCTGGGAGGCCTGACTGCCGTGTTGTTCGTGCGTCTGTGCCTTTTCCTGGGGCTGGGGCTGGGCGCCAGCCTGGTTTCCAGCGTGGTTCTGGTCATGGGGACCATGGTGGGGGTCTATGCCCGCATGCCTTGGTCCGAAATGGTCCAGACCGTGACCTTCCTGGGTTTTTTCACGGCATTCATGCGCGTGCTGCGCGACTGCCGGGGCTGGGCTGTGCTGATCTTGGGTGCCTGGTGCGGCGCCATCGTCAACTCCAAGGAGCTGTTCGTGCTGGCTGTGCCAGGGGCGTTTGTTCTGGCGCTGTGGCACCACCGCGCCACATTGACCCGCAAGGAAACTCTCAGGTGCCTGGGAATGGGCCTGCTGGGCGCCGCGCCCTTCTTGCTCGTTCAGTTCATCTACAACACCATTCGCACTGGTTCGCCGTTCCGCACGGCCTACGGGAACAACGCCGTGAACTTCGTGTTCGGCACCGAGACCCTCGACGGCTTCTTGGGCCTGTGGGCCTCGCCGGGCAAGAGTATCTTCCTGTACAATCCGCCTCTTGTATTCGCGCTGTTTGGAATTCCCCTGATTGTGCGTCGTTGTCGGCTGTGGGCCAAGGCCCTGGCGGTCACCGCGACTCCGGTCTTTCTGGTCTACGGCAAGTTCATGTTCTGGAGCGGGGACTGGTGCTGGGGGCCGCGCTATCTGCTCTTTCTCGTGCCGCTGCTCTTGCTGCCAGGCGTGTTCTTGGTCGACGAGGCCATCAAGCATCGACGTGTCGTGGCGGGCGCGTTGGCGACAGTGGTTTTCGTTTTGGGCATCGGCATACAGGTCATCGGCGGCAGCCTGTATTGGGATCACTACATTCGGGTCGAACACAACGCCCGCGCGCAATGGTTGGGCGCCCCTGACCGGACAGGCAATGTGACCAAGCCTGGCGCCAAGAAGCCCTGCGATCCCTGTTTCGAGGATTTCTACGGGCTCAACTGGCTGCCGCCGTTTTCTCCCTTGGCTGGTCAGTACTGGATGGCCAAGCACATCTGGCGCGGCGACTCCTGGGACGTGGCCGAAGCGGATGGACCCTGGCATCGATACACCACCATTCCGCTGACTGACATCGCTGGCCCCTATGCGCGCGGGCGGCTCGACTGGTGGTACCTGGAATTCAGCCAGCGGCACTACTACCGGGCTCGCCTGCTGCAGATGATTCTCTACCCCGCTGGGCTTCTGTTGGGAGTTCTCCTGTGTTGGAGGGGGGCGAGACGTCGACAGCAAAGCGTCGCTGCCGTGGCAGAAACAGCCCCCGAGCCTGCGGCCTAGGACGATCCCTACGAGCTGGCCTTGACCGCCTCGACGTAGCGCAGGCGCAGATCGTACAGGAGACTCTCCAGCAGCTTGTCCTCTTCGGGGGTCAGGTTGGACTGGGTCTTCTCCCGCAGCAGCGTCAGCAGGTCGATGGTGTGCTTGGCCATGGGCAGTTCGCGGCGCTTGGCGGTTTCTCCTGGCGGCTCGATTTCGCCCAGATGAATCAGCGCGGAGCTGCCTAGGGAAAGGACAAAGGTCGAAAAGTCCGCCGGCGGCAAGGCGCGATTGTGGTCTGCCTGGGCGTCGGTTGGTGACGGGGCCTGCGGCGCAGGCATCTCCGCCGACGGGCCTGGCGCGGTTGGCGCCGATTCGGCCGCGCCATTCTCTGAGAACGACCGGCGATCTGTTACCTTGAACCCAGGTGTCTTCTCGGAATCCGACATGCGGCAAGGCTACGCAGCCCGGCCCGCGATTTCAAGATGTCGGAGTAGGCGGGGCAGCGGTTTCCGCCGGACTCTCGCTGGTGTCCGAGGCCTCATCAGGCGATTTCAGCTTGCCAGCGGCGTCGGACAGCGACTTCAAGAACTTGTCGTAGTCCTTGCGCGTGATGAGGCCACGTTTGATGTTGCGTTCGACGATGCGGCGATCAAACAGGAGGGGGTTCGGGGCGTCTTCATCGCGAGTCATGGCGGAGAGTGCTTAGCGAGAGGCGTGGCCCAAGTCAAGGACGCTGATTTTACCGAGGAGCACGCTACAATGGGGCCACCATGACCGTGACTTTGGCCAGCAGCTCGGAAAACCCCAACTTCCTCCGCCAGCTGCGGCTTTTCCTCGAGGAGATCTGCTGTGACATCTGCCGCGTGCACGCGGTCCAGCATGACGGCGCCCAGGCCGAGGAAGTCGACGTGGCCCGGGAGGTGGACCTGGGCGCGCCGGGCGCGTTCGCCGACATGCTGGTGCGCCGGCCAGGACGACCGCCGTATTTCCTCGAGGTCAAGTACGGCTATGCCAGCGACCGGCTGGTCCATCATCTGCAGCACAAATACGGGACCGCCTCCACCACGGTGCCCGATGCCGACCGCGTGGTCCTGCTCATCGACCGCGCCACGCGGCCAGACTCGTCCGCGCTCTTCGCGCGTCTGCGCGCCGCCATCCGTCCTGAGCTGCAGCTGGAGATCTGGGACGAGATCAGGCTGCGCGAGCTGATCGTCGAGTGCTTCAAGCTGGATCTTCCCGCGGTCACCGTCGAGAGCCTGACCGAATTGCGCAGTGGCATCGATCAGGCCAAGTGGCACTGGGCGTTCGGCGATCGGCACGTGGCGAGCCCGCTCAAGGCATCGTTGCTCTGGCATTTCGGCTGGTCGCGCCTTTTGCAACTGCACACACAGTACGGCCTGACGCCCGAACGCATTCTGCCGCCGCAGCGCTATCGCAACGTGGTGGTCATCCTGGCTGACCTGTCCTACTTCTCCAGCTTCGTGCGCGACACGCGCGACGACGAGATCATGCGCGGCGCCCTGACTTCGTTCTATTCCAATTCGCGCTACGCCATCATCAACTCAGGCGGCATGATGGGGCAGTTCGTGGGCGACGAGGTGCTGGCCCTTTTCGGCGTGCCCGAGCCGGAGGACAAGATCCCCATGCGGGCGCTGGAATGCGCGCGCGCTCTCCTGCAGATCGGCAACTCGGTGTCCAACCGCTGGCAGCGCCAGCTGGACCGGGTGCAGCCCGCGGGTGGCGTACACCTGGGCATCGCCATGGGCGACATCCACGTGGTGCTCTACCGGCCCTTCAGCCAGACCCATATCGGCGTGGTGGGCGACGCGGTCAACCTGTCGGCGCGGTTGCTGGCCGAGGCCGGGCCCAACGAGATGGTGGTGGCCAACACCTTCTATCAGAAGCTTCCCGAAGCCGTGCAGGCCGAGTTCAACGAGATGGAGCCGGTGGCAGCCAAGAACGTCGGCCTGATCAAGGCCTGGAAATTCCACGGCCGTTCGCAATTCTCCACCCGCGGGGCCTGAGCCGGACGGCGCGGATCCCACGGGTCGACTACTGACATTGCTGCAACGGAATGTTGCAGTGGTAGCCGCTTACGCAGTCACCATCGGACGAGCACGTCGACTTGCACCCAATTCCGTCGGTGCACCCCAAGAAGGGCGAGCAGAGCACGCCAATGCTGTCGGTACAGCCGCCGTTCCCGTTGCACCTCCACAAGGAAAAGTAGGTGTTGTTCTGGCAGTGAGGCGCCGCGCAGGTGGTTTCAGTGCCGTACATCGCGCAGGCGGCCTTCGTGCCGTCGCAGCCGCCGGATCTGCCGCAGCCTGAAGCCGGGAGATCCTTCGGGCATTCCGCGTTCGGATCCTGTCCGGCTAGAATCGAGGCGCAGGTCCCGTTGGGTTGGGTGGTATCTTTGTTGGCGCACGATTGGCAGGTGCCATTGCAGGCCGAATCGCAACAGAAACCATCTACGCAGTTTCCGTTGGCGCAATCGCTGTTGAGCGTGCAATTCGCGCCTTGTCCCGCGCCCGACTTCTCCGCGCCAATCGGACCATCCTTGCCCACGTCTTGCTTCCCTCCAAGATCCATCGCGAGACTCACGTCAGTGCCCACGTCTTGCTTCCCTCCAAGTTCCATCGCGAGACTTACGTCAGTCGAAGGCGATGCATCCAGCGCAACTTGGGCCTCGGGGCGAAAGCCCACGTCTGGCGATGAAAGCAGGACGTCGGGGTAGAGAAATGCATCGGACACAGTCAGAACATCCGGGGCAACGATCACATCCGGCGAAGTCTGGACGTCCGGGGCAGGCACGGCGTCTGGCGTCGACTGAGCCTCATGCCCAACGCCCAGATCCCGCGACGCTTGGGCTTCCGGCCCAGCCTGCGCGTCCGCAGAAATTCCCACCTCCGCCGCAACCGACACCTCCGACGCCGATCCGTCTTGCGGCGGCTGGTACGCGGCTGCGACCGCGGCACTGACGATGTCGGACGGAAGGTTCGCGGTACAGCCGGGCTTGAGGCAGCACACGCTGACCGTGATGGGCGCCGCATCCTGGCTGATGGCCTCGCAGGTCGCCCCGGATGGGCAATCTGAGTTCTGCTTGCACAGGACCTGGCCCGGGGGCACGTTGAGCTTGAAGCTGCAGGCCGAACCGGCCAAAAGCGTGCCAGTGAGAAGGATTCCGATTGGAAAGAAATGATTGTTTCGCATGGTGCACCGGCTAGAGGCGGACCGAGAGGTTGAGACCCCATGCTGTGGGAGAAATGGCAGGCTGAACTTCAGCCGTCACCCCACCGCTGCTCTTGCTCGACCCGATGAGGTGCAGGGCGATCCCGGTGGCAGCCGCGGCGCCGCCGATGGCATAGAACACATACTGCATCGTCACGAAGCGATTGCCGTCGGCCTGCTTGGTGCGCAGATCGGTTCCCTGCACAACCTTCCCTCCGCTGGTCAAATTGTTGGCGTCGTCGCTCGTCTTGCCCACCAGGTAGCTGAACACACCGCCTGTCACTAGCGCCGCGACGCCAACGATCTCGAGCGCGATGCCGGTCACCACCAGTCCCCGGCCTTGATCCTCGGAGGACGGGGGCGGTGCCTTGGCGAGCGCAGCCGCGGGAACGGCTGCAGCCGGCGCTGCCTGCGCAGCGGGAAGCGGCGCAACCGGAGTGGGCGTCGGGGCGACTGGAGCTGGCGGCGTGGGCTCGCTGGGCGCGACCTTCTTGTTCTGCGCCGCAATCTCCGTTTCCAATTCTTTGACGTATCCCTCGGCCTCAGCGATATCGTCGGCGCCGACCACGCCCGCGGGCGCGGTCTTGGCCTTGCGCAGGTATTCCTGAAAGCGCGAGAGCGCACGCGCCGGATCGCCGTTTTGCTGAAAGCACCGTCCCTGATTGAAGATCCAGATTGGGTCGTCGGTGGCCGCATACAACTCGGCGAGCAGACGGTTTGCCGTGGTCACGTCTCCGGCGGCACAGGCGATCTTCGCGTCTTTCACGCGCGGATCCTGGGCGTGCCCGGCTGCGCCTGCCGCAGCTGGGACCAGCGCCAGCAGCCCACCAACGCACGCCGCTAGGATTGTTCGACGGAAAGTCTGGGAGGACTGCCTCATACGACTTGGCCTGCCTTTCCTTTGGTTCTGCCCTATCTCACGCCGAAGCCATTTGGTAGGCATGCGGCGCTCGCTAACGCGGGAGCTATTCAAAGCCACGCGAGTATAGATGAAGACGCGCGTCGGGGGGAGGACTCACCCTCTCATCGGTCGTTGGAAGAAGCGATCTTACCTGACGCGACGGGCAGCGTGCGGCGGCGCAGTCACCTGATCGCGCGTTTCGCCGGTGGTTGGCGTTTTCTTGCGAAGCGACCGTCGCGGAAGTTGATGAATCCGGATCTCTTTCGTAGCTTAGCGTGCTCCAGAGATTCCCGATCTGCCGCCGAACGGGGTTTTGCAGTGCAAATCCCGAGGAGTGTGTTCATGAAGTTTCCTCCCGCCCTGATCCTTGCCTTGCTTGCTCTTGGGGGAGGGTGCGCTTTGGCGCCCCCAGCGCATTCTGGACAGGGCGGAAACACCGTGTCGGCCACGCACAGCAGTGCTGGAGTTGGTGGTAGCGGTGGAGTCATCCCGTTGGGCGGCACCACCAGTGCCGATCCGCCCTCGGGCGGCAGCACGGCCCAGCGAGATGCCGGCATCATGGTAACAGCCGGTACGACCACGGCTGGGGGTGCGACGTCGACGGGCAGCACGGCAGGAAGCGCGCCAACGGGCGGCACGATAGCGGGGAGCACGGCGATGGGAGGCAATGCGATGGGTGGCAGTGGCGGTGCGAGCGGAGGCAGCGGTGGCTCGGCTGGCGGCGGCGCGACCGGTGGGGCATTCGCGGGCGGCACCATGACTGGCGGCTCGAAGACCGGCGGCTCGATGAGCGGCGGTTCGATGACCGGCGGTTCGATGAACGGTGGTTCAAGGTCAGGGGGCACCAGGACTGCCGGTGCCACGGCTGGCGGCGGTGCGAGCGGAGGCAGCGCGAGCGGCGGTTCGGCCAGCGGCGGGGTATCCACTTCGGCCGCGGGCACGCACGCTTCATATCCGCCCATCACCAACGGGACCAGTGGCTTCGCCACCCGCTACTGGGACTGCTGCAAGCCCTCCTGTGGCTGGGCTGCCAACGCCAACAACAAACCGGTGCACACCTGCGGCAAGGATGGCACGTCGACCGTCGGCAACGACACCCAAAGCGCGTGCGGCGGCGGAAGCGGATACATGTGCTATTGGGGCGCGCCCTGGGCCGTGAGCGACACCTTGTCCTTCGGCTTCGCCGCCTACAATGGCGTGGACTGCGGCACCTGCTTTCAGATCCAGTTTACCGGCAAGGGGCAGTACAACGACAAGGATTCTGGGTCGATGGCTCTCAATGGCAAGACGATGATTGTTCAGGTGATCAACATCGGAGGCATCGCCGCCAACCAATTCGATCTCCTGATCCCTGGCGGGGGAGTGGGTGCCAACAACGCGTGTACCGGTGGTTCCGCGCAATGGAGCGGCGCCAACATCGGTGACACCAACGGCGGAATGCTCACGTCCTGCAAGGACAGCGGATCGTGCGTTTCCCAGATGTGCCAATCCGCCTTCGGCAGCATGCCTCAGCTCTTGGCAGGCTGCAACTGGGTCACCGGCTGGTTTGCCTCCGCCGACAATCCTCAGATGGTCTACCAGAAGATCGCCTGCCCGCCCGAGATCAGCGCCAAGTCGGGAGAGTAGCTAGAGCTTGTCGGGAAATTCCCAGCGTAGCACGGCTCGCGTGAGCACTTTGTTCTCCCCTCTCCCTCCGGGAGAGGGGCCGGGGGTGAGGGTGATG
>Ga0265330_10001075_pt1 | contig 16493 bp, 13 predicted proteins | sample 41919metaG_FD_202083 | JGI IMG/M metagenome (GOLD analysis project Ga0265330, IMG submission 202083) | Rhizosphere microbial communities from Carex aquatilis grown in University of Washington, Seatle, WA, United States - 4-19-19 metaG | ecosystem: Host-associated > Plants > Roots > Rhizosphere... | reverse complement strand
GTAGATTGACCGTCGACAATTGTGGATTGTTGTGGAGCTGAGGGGGATCGCCCGTCCGCCTTCGGCGGACGAGGTCTCGTCCCCTTTCCGGCGGAAAGGGGACGGAAACCCCTGACCTTGTGTGGAGAGGGTAACAAAAAAACGCCCCAAGGAAGGGGCGTTCGGGGTTCAGATTCGATCTACAATCCCAAAGTGGTAACTGCTTTGAGAATTGTTAATTGACCATTGTGGATTGTTGTGGAGCTGAGGGGGATCGAACCCCTGACCTCGTGAATGCCATTCACGCGCTCTCCCAGCTGAGCTACAGCCCCGTTAACAATTGACAATCTACGATTGTCAATCCACAACTGATAACCGTACACCTTCTGGTCCGATTGCAAGAGAGTCCGCCATCTGTTTGGCGGACAGCCCCGTTAACAATTGTCAATCGACAACTAATAACCGTAAAGCTAACACCAGGGGTAACCTATCTTCAACCCAAGGCTAGGGTGAGCGACGACGAATGTCGGAGTCGAACCCCCAACGATTGTCAATCCACAACTGTAAAAAACGTACGCCACTCTCTCCAAATCTGGCACAAATATACCTAAAGGCTCTTGCAATGTCAACGAACGCAGTGGCTCGAAACGGGCTTTTAACGTGAAGAATTCTTACCATCGTACAGGCTCTGCGAGAAAAGACGCTATGGCGTTGGACTCTGGGGGGGAACCACTGCAAAGGCATGGTTGTAGAAACATCTGAAGGGGGAGGAATCGTTGAAATGAAGCAACATCAGTCAATGACAGTGACAAGCCAAAGCGGGAAACCCAACAGACTCATCACGGAAAAGAGCCCGTATCTGCAGCAACACGCCCATAATCCTGTTGATTGGTATCCCTGGGGTGAAGAGGCTTTCGCATCTGCGCGTAATCAACAGAAACCGATATTTCTGTCTGTCGGGTACTCCACCTGTCATTGGTGTCACGTGATGGAACGTGAATCATTCGAAAACGCGTCTGTTGCCGCAGTTCTCAATGAGAAATTTGTGCCCATAAAAGTTGATCGCGAGGAACGTCCGGATGTTGACCGGGTCTACATGAATGCGCTTCAAGCCATGGGTCAGAATGGCGGATGGCCGATGTCCATGTTCCTTACTCCAGACCTGAAGCCATTTTACGGGGGGACGTATTTCCCGCCTGATTCTCGTTTTGGCAAAACCGGGTTTACGGATGTTCTCCTTCGAATCGACAAGATTTGGAACACAGAACGAACCAAGGTGGACCAGTCAGCCCACGACCTTACGACATACCTCGAGGAATCTGTAAGAGCCGGAAAAGGGGATGCGGCGCTCACATGGGACGTCCCGGAAAAGTGTTTCGATCAGCTCCAGCAATCCTTTGATGATGCGCATGCGGGGTTTGGCCGGGGTTCGAAATTCCCGCGCCCGGTCTCTCTTGCCTTTCTCCTTCGCTATTACAAGGCAACGCGCAACAAGGTGGCGCTCGACATGGTGGAGCGCACGCTTCGTGCAATGGCCGACGGCGGGCTGCATGATCATGTGGGGGGAGGCTTTCATCGCTATTGCGTCGACAGTGAGTGGAGAGTTCCCCATTTCGAAAAGATGTTGTACGATCAGGCGCAAATCATCGAGGTAAATCTCGAGGCATACCAGATCACGGGAAGTTCGTGTTATGCCGACGTCGCCCGGTCAACCTGTGCATATGTGTTGCGGGACATGACTTCGTCTGAAGGAGGGTTTTACTCTGCCGAAGATGCGGATAGCCCTCTCCCTGAAAATCCTGCGGAGTCCGGGGAGGGGTTTTATTATCTTTGGACAAAACAGGAAATCATCAATCTCCTGGGTGAAAAAGAGGGGCGACTTTTTGTTCTTGCATATGGAGTGGAAGAAGATGGAAATGCGCCGATGGATCCCCAGCAGGAGTTTGCCGGAAAGAACATTTTGTTTGAGGTGGAGACGGTGAACGATCTCGCCCGGATTCTTGGAAAACAGGAACAGGAGGTTCGAACGTCGCTCGAGAAATCCCGCGAACAGCTGCTGGAGGCCAGGAACAGACGACCGCGACCCAAGCGGGATGACAAGATTGTGCTCTCGTGGAACGGACTCATGATTGGGGCGCTGGCACGGGCAGCCACGATTCTCGACCAGACCGGGTTTCGCGAGGCGGCAGAAAAGGCGGCCGGCGACATTCTCGCACGCATGCATGACCCGTCTACAGGACTTCTGCTCAGGAGGATGAGGGATGGCGAGGCCCGGTTCGAAGGGCATCTTGCCGATTATGCTTTTTTCGTGAAGGGGCTGATAGAGCTTTTTGAAACAACGCAGGATTCACGGTGGCTAAAGGAAGCAACGGAACTATGCGGGAGTATGATTACCCTCTTCCATGATCCGAAGGATGGGGGGTTCTTCGAAACCAACGGCAAAGACCCGTCGGTGCTTGTGCGCCTGAAAGAGCACTATGACGGTGCCGAACCTTCCGGAAATTCCATTGCGGCTGAAAACCTGATTCGCCTGGCAAGTCTGACGGGAAATGATGAGTGGCGGGCTCTTGCCGAACGGGCGCTTATGTCGTTTTCCGGCATCTTAGCGAGTCAGCCGGTGGCAATGCCAAATATGGTCTCATCCCTCGTTCTCCTGCTTTCTTCTCCAATTGAAGTGGTCATCGTTGGCAGCGTGCAGGATGTCTCCGTCCGCACAATGGTGAAGGAGTTTTATCGGCGGTTCCTTCCTTCTGCGATCCTTCTGGTCATCGACACCCCAGGGCAAGACACACGTTCGATGGTTCATCCGTTGTTTCGCTCCTTCTCCATGCGCGAGGACAAACCCACTGCCTATGTCTGTGAGAATTATGCGTGCGCACTGCCGACAAATGATCCGGGGAAGTTCAACGAACTCCTTGATCGAGCTTCTTCAACTCCGCTGAACCCGCAACGCCGGATATCAGGAGTTGCATCCTCCCGTTGAGAACATCGCTGCAAACCGATCCCTTGGAAGAACACCATGGTCTCTTGGTCTCGCGGCGCCTGCCCGAATCACTCAATCCTTAAGTAATGCAGTCTGCGATGGTGATTATGTATCAGCGGTGGGGGAGCGTGTGCAACGCCCATCCGGGTTTTCTCTTCCGGAATGCGTCGATGGTGAGGGTTCCGCCTGAAAGCTGTCCGACAAGTTCTTTGGCGAAATGTCTGGCCTGACCTTCGCTCAGAAACCAATCGGAACTGATCACGTTCTTGAAGAAGAACTTCCGTGTGAATACGCGGACAACCCACGGAGAGCCAAGACTCCTGGGCTGGTTCACTTCGACAGAATAATGGATTTGTTGATGCTCTTTCATCGTGTGAAAGTATAGGAAGAAGAGGAGTGATTAGCAATGAAACACGCAAAGGGCTGCTCAGTTGCCCGAGTGTGTCACCGTTGTCTTCTTGTGCACCAGGAAATGGTCGCGATCTTGACAGAATGATCAATTTTCAGTAAATTATGACCGCCTAGTCACCAAGTGACTATCCGGTCATGTTCTCGTCAGCTCAAGGATGGTTATGGATTCCCTTTCGCACAACACTGGGCTCTCGCGTAAGGATCGCGAAAAGATGGCCCGGGAAAACGAGATCATCCGATCGGCAAGGCTCCTCTTTGCCCGGAAGGGCTATCACGACACGACGCTCGAAGAAATCGCCCATCACGCCGAATTGGGCAAGGGAACGATCTACAATTATTTCGTGAGCAAGGACGAGTTGTTCTACGGGATCGTGCGGCAGTTGTTGGACGATGTTCAGGGCCTCGTAAATGCCGCGCTGAATCTGCCTGGGGGCGATGCCCGCGAGAAACTTACAATCTATGCAAAGTCGATTTTGAAGTATGTGGGTGAAAATGCAGATCTTCTCCACCTTCTGATGCAGGTGTTCTGGCAGGACAGCACCAGGCAATTGGGGAAGAAGAAGGAAATTGAAGACCATGTGGAGAAAGTCAGGAACATCCTGGCCAAAGCGATCCAGCCGGATATCAATCGTGGAAGAATAAAGAAATACGAGGCGTTTGAACTTGCACTTCTTTTTGATAGTGCCCTCTGGCAGCTCGCGATGCATAAATCCGAACAAGGCCGGAAGCTGGGGATGAAACAACTTGATCACGCTGCCAATCTGTTGGTGACTATGTTTTTTGACGGCATAGCGCTGCGAACGAGGAAGGACTGACCTTATGCGGCAATGGAAGACTCTGTGGATCAGCGGACGGGCAGTTCTTGCCGTTTTCGCAATGGTCATCGCCAGGCCTGCAAATGCTTCGGCTGGAGTTCAAGATTCATCGCAGGCAATCACGTTGACTCTTGAAAAAGCCATCGCCATGGCAAAGGAGAACAACCGTGATGTTCTTATTGCGGAACAGGACCGGTACAAAGCGGATGCGCAGATTACCGAGGCCCGTTCTGCGGCGTTTCCGCAAATCAGCCTTGGCGGGCAATATACGCGCAATGTCATGATCCCGGTCATGTTCCTCCCTCCAGGATCGATCATCAATCCAACAAGCTCCACTCAGGTTTTCGAAATCGGGTCGAGTAATTCGTACATCGGCGGTGTGCAATTGTATCAAACTCTCTACAGCAGGAAGGTTGGAGTCGCTCTCGATATCGCCAGGACTTATCATGAGTACTCTGAACAGGCCTATTTGGCCACCACCGAAGATGTAGTCTTAAACGTCAAGAAGGCCTTTTTCGGAATTCTCCTCGCGGAAAAACTTCTCGAAGCAAACCGGCAAGGATTGGATGTCGTCAGGGCGAATTTTGAGAATGTGCAATCCCAGTACCGTCATGGCGCAGCCGCGGAGTTTGACCAGTTGCGGGCGGAAGTCCAACTCGCCAATACCGAGCCTCTCGTCGTTTCGGCCGAGAACGATCTCATCCTCGCGCAGTATGCCTTGAAGAACCTCCTGGGGATTCCTCTCGAATCGCCTCTTCGCATTGAGGGGGATTTTTCGTTTTCTCCCGTGTCGGCGGAGGATCTTGCGCAATGGCGGCAGAATAGTATTGCCGCGAATCCTTCAATTGCCGAGCTTGCACTTCAGGAATCCATCCTCGACATGAACATTAGCGTCGAGCGTGCAAACTATTTCCCCACCCTGAGCCTGGTTGGCAGTTATCAATGGCAGAGCCAGGACAACGGGTTTAGATTCAAGAATTACCTGTGGGCAAATACGCTGGCGGTGGGAGTCCAACTCTCTGTTACGCTCTTTGATGGACTGAGGACGAACGCGAGAATCGACCAGGCTTCATTTGAAAAGGAAGAAGTTCATTTTGCCCGGCTGAAAGCTGAGGAGGGTTTGAGAATTCAGATCCAGTCCGCCGAATTGAAGATGACGGAAGCTCAGAAGCGCATCGAAGGGCAGGAAAAGAATATTGCGCAGGCAGAAAAGGCTGTCCATATTGCCCAAACGCGATTCAAGAGCGGCGTGGGAACACAACTTGAACTCCTGGATACCCAGGTGGCGATGACAAGGGCTCAAACGAATTATGCAATGGCCATCTACGATTTTCTGGTTGCTAAAACTGACTGGCAACGGGCTGTCGGTGATCGCCGCTAAATCACCTGAATGGAACAGTTCAATGGTGCGTCGCTGTTGCCAGCTTCATTCCACTCTATCGATGAAAGCACGAATGAATACTCCTCACACCTCTCTCAATCTGATCGCTTCAACGATCTTCGGAATACTCATCCTGATCCAGTCCGGCTGCGGGCCATCCACGGGAAAGCAGGAAGGGGCCAAAAGCGATGGTACGGGGTCGGGTCAAATCGTTCCCGTCCAAACAGCTATTGCGGAGCGGAAGGGACTCTCGCTTCACAAGTCGTATTCCGGATCTGTCGAAGGTGAAGATCAGGCGAACATTGTTGCAAAGATTCCGGAGAGAATTGTCTCGATCAATGTTCATGTTGGTCAGTCTGTGCAGGCTGCCCAGGTGATGATTGTGCTCGACAAGACAGGATCTTCATCGCAATTCTACCAGGCTGAGGCGAACTACCGTAACGCACAGAAGAATCTGGAAAGGATGAAGTCGTTGCTCTCCGAAGGGGCGGTTTCCCAGGAAACTCTTGATGGAGCTCAAACGGCCTTCGATGTCGCAAAGGCGAATTTTGATGCGGCCCGGGGGATGGTTGAACTCAGCAGTCCTATTGCGGGACTTGTGACTTCGGTAAATGCCAGCGTTGGTGACTTGACGAATCCGGGAACGGTGCTCCTCACAGTCGCCAAGACTGCACGCATGAAGGTCATATTCAATCTTAATGAATCGGACGTCGCCCATCTCTCGGTTGGCCAGCCGGTCACGGTCTCCTCCGAGGGAAAGTCCGAAGGTGGGCGGGAGGGGAGGATCATCCAATTGTCCAAATCCGCCGATGTGGGCTCCCGTTCCTTCGAAGTGAAGGCGCTTTTTCCCAATACTGCCGACGCATGGTACAAGCCGGGAATGTTCCTCAATGTCGACGTGAATCTTGCGACGGGATCGTCATCACTGATTGTCCCCGCCTCTTCAATCCAGACTGACGGGACCGTGACGCGTGTGTTTGTCGTGCACGGCGGTCGCGCCTTCGAGCGGAAGGTTGAGTTGGGCGTCAGTGACGGAACATCTACCGAGGTAGTGAAAGGATTGGTCGAAGGCGACAGCGTTGCCACCGTGGGGGTGAACAATCTTCGCGACAGCATCGCCGTGATGGCCGGCCGATGACTCCACAATCCGGATATGACACGTTATTGGCCCGACAAGTTGCAAAGCGCGACGAACGGGAAGAAGGAGTGAAGAGCAGATGAAGCTTGCCGAAGTCTCAATTCAGCGCCCTGTATTCGCCACGATGATGATTCTTGCCCTCATCGTTCTCGGGTTGTTTTCGTATGTCAAGCTGAACATTGATCAGTACCCTGATGTGGATATCCCCTATGTCACTGCCACAACAGTGCTGCCCGGCGCAGGACCTGAGCAAATTGAATCGGATGTGACCAAGAAGATTGAAGATGCTGTCAACCCGATTGGCGGCGTCGATCATATCCAGTCGATTTCCCAGGAAGGGGTTTCCATCGTCATTATTCAATTCAAGCTGGAAATCGACGGCAAGGAGGCCGCGCAGGAAGTCCGGGAAAAAATCGCGGCAATCCGCGGCGACCTCCCTGTTGACGTGAAGGATCCGATCATCAAGCGCTACGATCCCGCAAGCCTGCCGATTATGACGCTCGCAATTTCGGGGAACCGGCCGGAGAAGGAGATTACGACATTTACAAAGGATGTCATCAAGAAACGTCTGGAGAATGTTCCGGGAGTCGGATCGGTTGACCTCGTCGGAGGGAGTGAAAGGGAAATAGAGATCGAAGTGGATGGAGCGCGACTTCAAAGTTACGGTTTGTCGATTCAAGATGTCGTGCAGAGCGTGGGCGCGTCCAATGTCGAAGTGCCTGCGGGAAATTTGATCCAGGGGAAGAGACAGCTGTTACTGCGCACGATGGGCAAATACACATCCGTCGAAGATTTCAGCAGCGTGGTTGTCGCCACTCCGGGGGGCCGGGTCGTTCATCTCGCCGACGTTGCCCGCGTCGTCGACGGTGTCAAGGAACAACAAAGTCTTACCAGGGTCGATGGAAAGCGCGCCGTCGGTCTGGATATCTTGCGACAATCGGGGAGCAACACCGTCAGGGTGGCCGACGCGCTCAAGAAGCAGATCGTGCTGGTAAAGAAGGAACTGCCATCCGACATGCAGATTCTTGTCGCGCGGGACAACAGTATTTTCATTCGCGATTCGGTGAACGACGTCATCTTCGATATCCTTTATGGCGGACTTCTTGCCGTTCTGGTGGTGTACCTCTTCCTGGCGAACTCGAGGCCAACGATCATCAGCGCGCTTGCGCTTCCAACATCGATCATTGCCAGTTTCATCATCATGTATGCGTTGAATTTTACCCTCAATGTCATGTCGTTGATGGCGCTCTCACTGGCCGTAGGACTCCTGATCGATGATGCCATTGTTGTCATCGAGAATATTTATCGGCATATGCATGAAGGTGCCGGACCGATGGAGGCCGCGAAAGATGCAACGAATGAAATCGGTCTCGCCGTGATGGCAACAACGTTCACGATTGTCGCGGTATTTGTCCCAGTTGCATTTATGCCCGGCATCGTGGGGCGCTTCTTCTACCAGTTCGGGATTACGGTTTCGGTATCGGTCCTTGTTTCGCTGTTTGTTGCCTTCACCCTGACGCCCATGCTGGCGGCCCGATGGCTGCACAAGGAAGATGAAGAGCTCTCGAACAACGGAAGCCTTCTCAGACGGGGCTTGTATTTCTTTAACCATGGCTTCACGGTCATGAGCGCAAAATACCAGAAAGCCATCGCCTGGTGCCTATCACACCGTTTGATTACCATGGTCGGAGCCTTTGCCATCTTTGCCGTAAGCTTTGTGCTCATGCGTTTCCTTGGTGCGGCGTTTTTTCCCAATACCGATCAGGGGGAATTCACCATCGGCATCAATGCCTCTCCGGGGAGTTCACTGGAGCAGACCGGCGCAATCTGTTCGACGATAGAATCGCTCTTGCGGGAACGACCGGAAGTGACGACGGTCCTCACCACGATTGGATCCGGCAATGACCCGGTAACAAAAGGGAGTATTTTGGTGAAGATGGTGAAGAAGAACGAGCGTGCGAAGGGTGTGGAACAAATCATGGATGAGTTGCGCGGAGAGCTGCGATCGCTTGCCGGCGCCAACCTCAGCTTCAACATATCACAGGGACCGGGGGGAGGACAGAAGCCGGTCATTATGAGTGTGCGAGGTGAAGACATGGTTACACTCCAGGCACTCGCGCTGAAGGTTGAGAAAATTGTTCGATCGTCGCCGGGTGCGGTTGACGTGGAGAATAGTCTCGAGACTTCCAAACCGGAGGTCAGGATTAATATTGCGCGGGAAAAAGCCTCCGATCTTGGAATCAACGTGGGGTTGATAGCCACCTCGGTGCGGGCAATGGTGGATGGCTTTGTTGCAACCCAATACCAAGAGGGAGGAGAGCAGTACGACGTGCGCGTAAGGCTCCGGAAGGAAGATCGCACATCGATTGACGATGTGAATGCCATGACAATGAAGAGCACGAAATCCTCTCCGGGAGATCAGAAGCTCCTTGTGCCCATCAATGCGCTGGCGGAAATCCGTATCGGATCGGGGCCGTCGAAAATCAACAGGTATGACAGACAGCGGGAAATCCGTGTTGATGCAAATCTCTCGAAAAAGCTTCTCGGTGAAGTCCTAGGCGATGTTCAGCAGAAAGTCCGTGCCATCGAGGTCCCACCCGGATACACTGTTGGCGTGACCGGACAGGGAGAGCAGCAAGCCGAGTCCTTTGTGAACATCTTCCTCTCTCTTGGTCTGGCCATTGTTTTCGTGTACATCGTGCTCGCGGCGCAGTTTGAAAGCTTCTCGTATCCTTTTGCCATCATGCTCGCGCTGCCGATGTCCCTGATCGGCGCCGTTGTGGCACTGATTATCTTCAAGAGCGCGCTTTCGGTGATTTCCCTGATTGGCGTCATCATGCTGATGGGCCTCGTCACAAAGAACGGAATTCTCCTCGTGGACTACACTAACGTTCTGCGTGGCCGTGGGATGAAAAAGACAGAAGCGCTTATTACGGCTGGTGCCACCCGGTTGCGTCCAATCCTGATGACGACGTTCGCAATGATCTTTGGCATGATCCCCGTGGCGTTCGGATTTGGTGAAGGGAGTGAGTTCCGCGCTCCGATGGGGCAGGCAGTGATCGGCGGATTGATTACGTCAACATTGTTGACCCTTTTTGTGGTCCCTGTGGTCTACTCGATATTGGATGACCTGTCCTTGAATCGGATCTTCGGGCGGATCTTCAGGCCCGTTGCGCGCCTCTTCGGACGGTCCAAATCAGCAAATCTCCTGCCACTGACAGCTAATCAGGTATCGCTGAATAAGAATTCAGATATATGACGCTTGCCTATGAGATGAATGCGGAATGGAATCATGACTGATTCTTCGTTGCAGATAACGCGCACTGTTCAGATTCCCTTTGGCGAGATCTCGTTCAGGTTTTCGCGGTCGGGGGGACCCGGGGGACAGAACGTGAATAAAGTCGCCTCGAAGGTGGAACTCCTGTTTGACGTCGGGAATTCACGAAGCCTGAATGACGCGCAGCGGGCAAGAGTTTTCATCCGTCTTGACTCGCACATTGATGCAGGCGGAGTGCTGCACATAACCGTCGACTCCTCTCGAAGCCAATGGGCGAACCGGGAAGAAGCTCAGCGGAGGCTTGTGAATGAACTGCATGACGCGCTTCGTCCCATCAAGAAACGAATCCAAACGGTGAAGACAAGGGCATCAGGCGCCCGCAGGCTGGAAAAGAAGAAGACCCGATCGGTTACAAAACGCCTTCGTGGCCGGATAGGTCCGGATGAATAATCATTCGTACTACCTTCCATCCGATCTTGACTGAATAGCGGCACAAGTATTGAGTCCCATGGGCGACGGCAATTGTTCATTCGACTTTTTTTTGTTATCTTAAGCCATCGCAATACTGCTTTAAACAAGTAGCCTATCCTTCTGATATCACGCCTATAGGGGTCAGGACCTTTTATGCGCCTCGATGCCATTCTCCATGCGCTTCTGCCGAAAGACGACAAGTTCTTCAAACTTTTCGAACGAGATGTCGACAATCTCCTTGCCGCTGCCGCACTCTTTCGCGATTTAATGACACCAGCCATGTCGAAAGAAGAGCGCCTTCAGAAGATCCGACGGATTGAGGAATTGGAGCACAAGGGGGATGAAATCACCCACACGATTTTCTCGGAAGTGGGTGCCAGTTTTATCACGCCGTTTGACCGGGAGGACATCACCGCACTTGCTTCGAAGCTGGATGATATCCTCGACTATCTTCAGGGCGCGGCGGGCCGCATCGTCCTCTACCGTGTCGAAAAGATCGGAGAGGATCACGAACAACTGGCAAGGATGATTTACGATTCAGTGGTGGAACTCCACAAAGCGATACCTCTGCTTCGGGACTTTACGAATGCAGACACCATCCGTGAGTGCCTTGTGAAGATCAATAGTGTGGAGAACGAGGCCGATGCGTTGTTTGAGCGTGCCATAGGCCGATTGTTCGACAGTTGCACAGACCCCATTGAACTGATCAAAACGAAGGAAGTCCTCGTCAGTCTGGAAACGGCCACCGACCAGTGTGAGGACGCCGCAAATGTGATTGAATCCATCATGGTCAAAAACGCCTAGACAATTCCATCCACGCCTATAAGTCCGGTTCCTGATGATCCCGCTCGTTATCTTTGTTATTTTCATTGCCCTAATATTTGATTTCCTGAATGGATTTCACGATGCGGCAAACTCCATTGCCACGATTGTGTCCACGCGCGTCCTTACTCCGCGCATGGCTGTAGTGTGGGCAGCATTTTTTAATCTCGTCGCCGCTCTGGTGTTCGATGTACACATCGCGAACACAGTGGGAAAAGGGCTGATCGAACTTGCCGTCGTGAACGAATATGTCATCCTTGGGGGACTTCTGGGTGCGATTGCCTGGAACTTGATTACCTGGTATTATGGTCTTCCTTCAAGCTCATCACACGCGCTTATCGGGGGATATGGCGGTGCCGCAATCGCCAAGGCGGGCTTCGGAGCTATCATTTATGCAGCATGGAGCAAGACGATGATTTTCATCATCATCGCGCCGATCATGGGTATGGCCATCGCCTATATCCTCCAGGTTGCGGTGCTCTGGTCAGTACGGTCATTCTCCTATTCGAAAGTCGATAGGTTGTTTCGCAAGCTTCAACTACTGTCGGCTGCGCTCTACAGCCTTGGTCACGGGACCAACGACGCGCAAAAGACGATGGGTATCATCACCGGATTGTTAGTCACTGCCGGATTTCTCCCTGTTTTTCATGTTCCTTTCTGGGTTGTCCTGCTCTCACATGCTGCGATTGCTTTTGGGACTCTTTTCGGCGGCTGGCGGATTGTCAAGACCATGGGCTCAAAAATCACCAAATTGAGGCCTTCTGACGGTTTTTGTGCTGAAACGGCAGGTGGAATCACCCTTCTCATGACGGCCTTTTTTGGTATAGCCGTGAGCACGACACACACTATTGCAGGCGCAATAATGGGCGTGGGAGCCACAAAACGGCTTTCCGCGGTCCGCTGGGGAGTGGCAGGAACCATGATTTGGGCTTGGATCATAACGATTCCAGCCTCAGCCCTCATTGCGGCCTGCTGCTATTGGGGGGTGGAACTTGTCAGAGGATTTCTTGGTTCCTGAAAATGGGTACCTCTTGCGTCTTAGCAAGGAATTGCGTATCCTATCACCGGTAACAGTACGCCGTCGTTGAGCTTCGTAAAACCCGGTTCAACTCGTGTTCCGTTGGAGCTTTCCATGTGACCGTGTCGGAACCGAAGAAGCCGCGACCATGGTGATACGTAATCCATGGGGCGGCTGAGTAGTTTTAAGGCACACCTCGCTGGCTGTATACCGCGTGTCCGTTGGTTTCGACAACCGTCGAGCGGATTTATATTCAACATCTTCAAGAAAGGTACGTCCAATGGAACAGGGCGTCGTTAAGTGGTTCAATGCTTCAAAAGGTTTCGGATTCATCAAGCGCGAGAGTGGCGAGGATGTGTTCGTGCATTTCAAGGCTATTGTCGGCTCCGGCTACAAAAGCCTGAACGAAGGCGATCGTGTTCAGTTTGAAGTTCAAAAAGGCCCCAAGGGTCTTCAGGCCTCAAACGTTACCGTGCTGTAAGATTCCGACGACTGCGTAATATGAGCCCGGCTCCCGACTGAAAAGTCGAGGCTGGGCTCTTGTGTTTTTTGCTTGACATACTCCCGCTTCTGCAGTATATTGATTCATGACAAATTTAGGGATCCACGGCCATCTCCATCATCATCACCACCATCATCATGGTGGAATCGCGATGGTGCGTCCTGGCCGGTCAAGAGAGTGCTGATTGAGCTGCAACGTGTGAGAGAGCCCTTCTTGGTGTGCCAGGAAGGGCTTTTGTCGTTTGTAGCGTCGAGTTCGAAATTTGGATTCGGGTGCGCTGGATGAAAAATTACGGATATCTGTATTCCGTCCACTGTAAACTGTCCACTGCCAACTGTCGACTGTCAAAATGAACCATAATAACACCATAGGACTTCCGGCCGGCTACCGCGATGTTCTCTTCGAAGAAGCCCGGGCTCAGCGCCAAATCGAACAACACTTCGCCGGTGTCCTCGAGCAAAAAGGATACCGTGAGCTCACACCCTCTGGCGTGGAATTCCTCGATGTGTACAGTCGCGGCCTCCAAAGCGTGAAGGACGTGACGTTCAAATTTCTTGATCGAGACGACAACCTCCTGGCGCTGAGGGCAGACTTCACACCTGCCATTGCCCGCATTGCTGCGGCAGGAGCGCTGGGCGATCAAATCCCCTATAGAATCTGGTATGCGGGGAGTGTCTTTCGCAAGGCGGATCTGAATCGTGGGAGATTCCATGAATTCCGCCAGATTGGCGCCGAGCTTATTGGGACAAACTCCATCGATCGCGATGTGGAAATGATGACGATGGCCATGGAGTGCCTGGAGTCCGCAGGGATCAACGACGTGCAGCTCCACGTGAACCATGCCGGGGTATTTCGAGGGATTATCGGAGGCCTGGGGCTTGAAGGAGACGAGCTTAAGAGAATAACAACGTATATCGATAGAAAAGACATGCGCCGCCTCGAGGCAAGCCTGGACCACCAAGGTATTGCGGCGGATCTCCAGTCGCAAGTCAACGCCGTGTGCCGGTGTGTCGGCGACGAATCGATGCTGCGTAAAACCCGTGACGCTGTGGCGAACGAGGAATCACGAAAGGCAATGGAAGAGCTTATGCTTCTCGCCGGAAAATTGGAGCGGTGGCGCGACCGGATCATCTTCGACCTGACCGAAATCGACGAACTGGAATACTACACCGGGGTGATGTTTGCACTGTTCAACCCGCGACTGACAAGCGAACTGGGCAAGGGGGGGCGGTATGACTCGCTGATGCAGGAATTCGGCCGCCCGATGCCTGCCATCGGGTTCTCGTGTTCGCTCGATCGACTGGCGGAGCTCCTATGAACGGCAAACTCCTGATTGCCATGCCGAAAGGACGGCTGTATGATCCGGCCGCTGCGTTGCTCGGCCGCGCAGGCGTGGTCATCGCCAACAAGGGGACACAGTCTCGTGTGCTTGTCCTCGAAGATTCGGAACACCGCTACCAGTTTGTGACGCTGAAACCCATCGACATACCGGTGTATGTGGAATCCGGAGTGATCGACGCCGGCATCGTGGGGACCGATATCCTGCGCGAACTGGAGAGCGATGTCAACGAGCCGCTCGATTTGCAGATAGGAAAGTGCCGGCTCTCTGTGGCAGCGCCGGATGGACGGGCAGTGTCCTACCAGCAAAACATCAGCGTGGCGACAAAATATCCTCACACAGCCAGCAAGTTCTTCGCGACTCGCAATGCTCACGTGCACATCGTACGCCTTGAGGGATCGGTGGAAATTGCACCGCTCCTCGGTCTGGCGGATGTCATTGTCGATCTTGTGGAGACCGGGCGCACCCTGCGCGAAAACGGCATGAGCATACTGGAAGACATCGCGCAGGTGAGTGCGAAACTGATCGTTAACAGGACATCTATGAAGATGAAATCCGGTGCAATCAATGAGTTGATTAGCAATCTCGACAGGGTGGTGTATGCGAGTTCTTGACTTTCTTCGAGACCCGGAGAGCATTGAGCATCTTGTTGCCCGCGACCAATATGCCGACGCATCCATCGACGACGAAGTGCGGGCAATTCTCGGTCGTGTACGCTCGGAAGGAGATTCCGCGCTGGTCGAATATACTCGTCGGTTCGACTGTCCCACTATCGAGGGGATCGGCCTCAGGGTGGATGCATCGGAAATACAAAACGCATATCGTTTTGTGGCACCGGGATTCGTCAAAACATTTCGCATCGCCAAAAGAAACGTTGCGTCATTCCACAGGAAACAAAAGCCCCGCTCCTGGTCGCTCCGCCGACCAGGCGTTCTCCTTCAGCAACGATTCGAACCCCTCGAGCGAGTTGGAATATATATTCCGGGAGGAAAGGGAGCATATTTTTCGACTGTGCTGATGAACGCCCTGCCGGCTGCAATTGCAGGAGTCAAAGAGATTGTCATGGTTTCGCCCTGCAACCGCGAGGGGATTCTTGCCCCTGAAGTGCTGGTGGCGGCGGCAGAGTGCGGCGTGAGTGAAATTTACAGGGTTGGAGGTGCTCAGGCGGTTGCTGCACTGGCGTTTGGCACGAAGACAATCAAAAAAGTCGATAAAATCACAGGCCCGGGGAATGCGTATGTTGCCTCGGCGAAGAAGCAGGTCTTCGGTCAGGTGGGGATCGACATGATTGCGGGACCAACCGAGGTGGTTATCGTGGCGGATGCCGATGCGCCAGTACCGTTTCTAGCCGCCGACTTGATTGCGCAGGCTGAACATGACGAAATGGCCACTCCGCTTTGTATTACTACGTCCACCGCAGTGGCGAAGGCGCTTCCCGCAGAGCTGGATCGCCAATTGAGCACGGCGCCGCGCCGTGAAATTGCGCAGCGTGCAATCGAAGGTCGCGGCGCGATTGTTCTTGTCCCTTCGCTTCGAGAAGCTGCCGTGATGATCAACAGGATCGCCCCTGAGCACCTGGAGATCATGGTGCGAAATCCTGATGCATTTGTCCGTCGGGTTCGCCATGCAGGTTCTATTTTTGTCGGACCGTGGTCGACAGAAGCGCTGGGTGACTATGCCGCCGGTCCAAATCATACGCTGCCGACCTCGGGCACGGCACGGTTTAGTTCGCCGCTCGGCGTCTACGACTTCATGAAGTTCTCAAATGTCATCAGATTCAACAGGGATGGGGCGATCCGGCTTGCCCCTGTTGTCGAAACACTTGCGCGGGCCGAAGGATTCTACGGACACGCTGCGTCTGCAGCGATGAGAAAGAAGAAATCATGAACTCCCTGCTCCGCCCTGAAATAGCGTCGTTGTCGGAATACACTCTGAAGCAGTATGCCTATACCGTCAAGCTGAATCAGAACGAAAACCCGTATGAGTTGCCCGAATCGATCAAAACGGAAATACTTACCCGCGTGGCATCTCAGAAATGGTCACGATACCCGACGTTTATTCCTGAAAGCCAGATTAAGGCACTTGCGTCCTTCACCGGATGGAAACCGGACGGAATCCTCATTGGCAATGGCTCCAATGAACTTCTCCAGCTGATCTTCACGGCAGTCCTCGAACGCGGAGCTGCAGTGGTGATCAGTCAGCCGACGTTTACGTTGTACAAAATTCTCGGCAAAGGCCTGGCAGCGGACGTTCGCGAAGTTGCCATGGCCTCTGACCTGACGTTTGACGTCGATGAGATTATCCGTGTGGCAATCGAGTCGGAGGCCCGGTTAGTCCTTCTCTGTTCCCCCAATAAT
>Ga0265330_10001074_pt1 | contig 16525 bp, 17 predicted proteins | sample 41919metaG_FD_202083 | JGI IMG/M metagenome (GOLD analysis project Ga0265330, IMG submission 202083) | Rhizosphere microbial communities from Carex aquatilis grown in University of Washington, Seatle, WA, United States - 4-19-19 metaG | ecosystem: Host-associated > Plants > Roots > Rhizosphere... | reverse complement strand
GGCCGGAAAATCCAGGGTCCTCAGCAAAGCCGCCGGGATAAGAGAGGTCGTGATCGCGATATGGCAGAAGGGAACCTGCCCCGACGCGATCTCGGCCGAAGTCACCGCCATGTGCCCTCGCGTCTCCACCAGGTGCGCGATGAAGGAGGGGATGAAGGCCAAGGCGGCAGTGAAGAAGAATACGCGCCGGGCGGGATCGGGCCTTCCGCCTATGGCTATCCACGCGAAGATAGCCGAGCAGAAAGCCGCCCAGATCAGGCCGCCGGCCAGGGCTTCGCCCCTTCGTCCCGCCGCGTTGAAAAACCAAGCTTCGAAGGCGAAGGCCCCGGCGGCGACGATGGCCGCGGCGAAAGCCGGCCTGCGCGCTCCGTCAGTAGTCGTATCCATCGTCAGCTCCATCCAAGTAAACCAAGGATCACGAGGAAATAGATGCCCAGGAGGACCATGGCGATGCGAGCCACCGAGCGGAGCTCGGAGGCCTTGGCCCTGAGCCGCGGCAACAAGGGAATCGGCAGCATCCAGATACTGGTTCCGACGAAGAAGAGCGCGAAGTACGCGGCTCCTCCCGCCAAGCCCAGCGCGGCCGCCCGCCCCGACGCCGCGAGGAATGGAGGGCAGACATTGAGTCCCGCCGCGATTCCCAGGCCCAGGGCCGAAGCTCCCGGATGCTCGCGCGCGGCCAGATGCTTGCAGAGCGCGTGCCCTTCGAAGCCCGCGAGCCCTCCGAGGAGAAGGAGGAGACCTCCCAGCGCCCAGCCGGCCCGAAGGAGAAGCCTGTCGGTCTCGGGGGGGAGAAAGCCTGCCGCCGCCGCTCCGATGGCTCCGACTAGGGCGCCCACGCAGGCGTACGATGCAAGCCGGCCGGCGAGGAAAAGCCCCAGCAGCGCAGAACGGCGCGCCCTGCCCGAGCCCGATTCCAGGGCCAGCGCCGGCGCGAAAAAGGGCGCGCAGGAGACAAGGCAGCTCGCGGCGCTGGAAAGGCCGAGGAGGAAGGGCTCCATGATCATTCTCCGTATCGCGCGAGCAGCTTCTTGGCTCGACTGGCCGCGTCGGAAGCCGGGGCTTCGCGGACAGCCTTGCGCCAACAGGCGTTGGCGTCGTCGAGCTTGGAATCCGCCAGCGCCAACCTGCCGGAGTCCAGCTCCACGACCGCCCTGTCCTCGGGACGCAGCTCCGTCCACTTCGTTCTCAGAAAGGGAAGATCTTCGGCGGCCTGCGTCTTCCTATCGACCGGCGAAGACTCTATCAAGGCGACCGAGTTCTCGAGCCTCAGCAGTCGGATGCCCGGATTGGAGGGATCGGCGGCTTCGGCCGAGTCGATCTCCTTCGTGCCCTCGTCGAGCAGGGCGAGCGCTCTGGCGAGATTGCCTGCTTTCTTGGCGAGAGAGGCCGAAAGAGTCAGGGCGCTGCCGTGGTAAGCGAGGGCCAGGGGGGGCCTGGCCCATCCTTCGGATCCGAGGAGCCGCAAGGCTTCATCCAGCCTTCCGCTCTCCCCCGACAGTACCGCGTCGTGCGCCGCGACGCCGCGTACTAGCCTTTCGGAATCCTGCGTATGGGCGAAACGCGGCTGGATCGCGCAGGCGGCGATCGCCGCGATCATGAACGCGAGGCGTGACAGTCTCATCGAAGGTCCTCCCCAAGCAGCGGATTGATGGAAAATACATCGAAAACCAGGGCTTCTTCGCCGCGGTCGCTCATCGCGTAGCCTATGTCCATGGTTATTCCGATGGGGGCACCGAGCCGCAGTCGCAAGCCCGCGCCCGCGGCTCCCTCCATCGGAGCGCTCGCGCCCAAAAGCCGAAACGGCTCCGCATCGATCGGCGCGGTGACCGCCTCGCAAAACGCGAAGGGCCCTAGGGAGAGCCGCAGCCACGGAAGGACGGGGAATCCCAGGATCTTGCAGTCGGCGTCGATCCTGGACAGCGCGAATCGGCTCGTCGAGTAGGGGAAGAATTCCGGTCCCCGCAGATAGGGTTCTCCATGACGGAGCTCGAAGAGTTCGCCCGGGTCGATATGACCTGAGACGAAGCCAGCGGCGGCGGCGAGGGATAGGGTCGCCGGCCCGAACTCATAGCGGAGGTTGGATACGACTTCCAGTTTGAACACCGACGTTCCGAGGTAGGCATCGCCCAGGGAAATCAGGGAAGCATCGAGCTTGTCGACCTTCAACAGAGAGAATCCTCCCAGCTCCAGGGCGACTTCCAGCGCCGAGAAGACCTTGGAATCCTCCGACCCGTCGCCCAAGGGCGCACCCGCCCTCGCCCTTAACAGGATATCGCTGAGCGGTCCCAGCCGCGGGCCGACGCCTATCGAGCCCGACAACCTGTTGCCTGAAAAATCGCCGCTATCGAGGAGATCGTTCGAATACGAGGCGTTGGAATCGAGGACCCAGGGCTTCCCGCCGATGGCTTCATCGCGATAGGCGATTCTGCCTACGTTCGCTCCCGCCGCGAAGGCGAGCGTAGCCCGACGATCCCCGAGGAGGGGCAAGGCTATCGAACCGTAGTCCGGTCCTCCGTCGAAAAGGGGCACGGCTCCGGCCTGTGCCTCCACGATCACCCCGCAGCGCTCGGGCGTCTCTCCCAATGCGGTCACGAGCACCGAGCTTCGGGAAAATCGCCTCGATTCCTCGAGCTCGCGCGCCCAAGAGCTCGCCTTCAACCGTACTTCGTCCCAGGTCAGGACCTCCCCCGGATGCAGCGTCGCGTAGGAGAGGACGGATGAAGGAGAGAAGGGGAACCCATCGGGACGCTCGGGCCAGGGCTGCCCTTCCTTCCAGGCCACGGGCTCGGCCTCTCCCGAGAGGACGCGGATCCAGGAAACCCGGACGCAGAAGGCTGGCGCGCAGGAGCAGAGGATGAGCAAGCAGGACAAGCCGACCAAGCGTCTCATGACCGGGAGACAATACGCCGTCGGGCGCGCAGAGTCTCGGACGAGGGGACGAAGAGGCGGAAATCGAATATGAAAGAGCCGTTTCAGGCTACAAGAGGTACAGGCCGTCGCGGGGGCGCCGGAGCCTCAAGCGCCGGGGCTGCGGTAGGAGGTTTTCTCCGGATCGGGGGGGCTCCTGCGCTTATCGAAGGCACGCTTGAACCGCGCGGCCTCGTTGAGCTCAAAGCCGACGAGAAGGACGCTCGTCAATTCGGGAATCGCGAAGATGAGCGCGATCACCCAGGCATCCAATCCGCCGAAACCATGGAACAGGACCTGCACGAGGACGACTATCACGACGGCGATGATCAGGGCGTTGAGCAGGTACGCCAGCGGCCTTCTCGTACTGAACAGCGAGACCGCGCACTCTATGGCCGCCTTCGAGCAGGTCCCGCAGACGAGGCCTATCAGGGCGCAGGCGCCGATCAGCTCGAGGCTGACGCTCGTCTTGCCATCGGCGATCGTGATGACTATGGACAGCGCGACGCCGATAGCCGCTGACGCCAGGGCGTTCTTGAGATAGTCCGCGAGAATGGAGAGGATCCGCTTCATATCCCCAACCTGTCCTTCAGGATTCCCACATAGTTCCTGGACACTTCGACCTGCCTGCCTTCCGACGCGAAGCGGAGCAGCAAGCTGCGCCCGAACCAAGGATGCACCTCGCGGACGGCGCCCAGGTTGACTATCGCCGATTTGCTCACCCTCGCAAAGCGGGAGCGCGGAAGGCGCGCCTCCAGCTCGTAGAGCCGCTCCTTGACTTCGCCGGAGCACGAGGAAGCGTAGCACCGAACCGCCTGCTTCGAGGCTTCGAAGTAGAGCACGCTCTTGAGGGGGACGAGCTCGAGGCAATCGCCCGACCGCAGCGCGATGCTCTGCGCGACACCGGCTTCTCGCGCCGCGAGGGAATCGAGGAAAGCCGGCAGCGCTTCCAGCCTCTGCGGATCGAAGACCAAGGCTACCGGTTCGGGGAAATCGATCCCGCGCTCGGCGAGGACGAGCGGAGAGCGGTCGTCGGGACCGAGATCCCGGGAGGCGAGCAGCTCGGAAAGCAGCGCTCGACGCCCCCCGTCGCAGACGAGTCTCAGTCTCAAGCCGCGATCTGGGCTATCTGGATCGTTCCCCATACTTTGAGCCGCACGCGGTTCGAACGCGTGACCCACGCCTTAAAAGGGCGTTGCTCTACCTACTGAGCTAGCGGCCCGAGAGAGCTACACTATCCGGCGGGCATTTCTCTGTCAATCGAGGCGGGGGCCCTGGAGGGGACCCCGCGCGCATCAGTACTTGAAATCGAAATCAAGGAGAAGATTGTAGCAGGGCCGTTCTCCGGGCTCCAGGCCGAGCTCGGTGCCGAAGACGCTGAGGTTCAGCGTGAAGACATGGAGGTCGAGGCCCGCGCCGGCGGCGAGGAGGGCGTCGGCGACACCTGCCCTCAGGGTCACGATATTGAGGACCCTCGCCTCCGCGCCGAAGCTCGCGTTGAGGATGGGGTTGCGCGGGGCAAGCGCGAACAGGTCGAGGATATCCTTGTAGTCCAGGGCGAAGACGAGGGAGTCCATGACCTCCCCCAGCCGGCCGAGCGCGGGCGTCCAGGCGACGCCGACGTCCAGGCTCCGCGGCAGGGCGACGTAGCTCGAGACTCCGGGGGCGGAGCTGAAGAAGTCCGAAGCGCTCGCGTATTTCGTCGCTATGGCGGGACTGAAGAGGTCCCGGCAGACGAGGCCCGCGGCCAGCTGCCTCCAGGCCCAGCGGAGACCCGCGTCCAGGCCGACGCCGGTAGTGAGCGTAAAGGGGTCGCTCAGGGCGTCGGCGGGATTCGAGGCGAGATCGACCGCCTCGATGATGCCCATCGAGGAAAGGATTTCGCCCCGCACGAAGCCCTTCGCGGCGAAGCCCGCATCGAGCTCGTGGCCCTTGCCCAGATCGAAGCGACGCGCGTAGCCGCCCGAGAGGAGGAGGTCCTCCCCCGTCGTGACGTGGATCGCCGTCGCGCTCGCTACGTTTACGATCAGCTTGGTCTTGTTGAAGAGCCCGAAGCCCATGCCTCCGCCTGTATAGCCGAGCGCCAGGGGCCCCGAGAGGTCGAAGCCCGCGTAGAGCTTGTAATCGTTCTTCGCGAGGAAGTCGGTAAGGCTGGACGTCGTCAGGTTCCCTCCCGCGACGAGGTCCGCGATGTCGAAGACCGGACCTATCATGCGTATGCCGAGGTCGGCGACCGTAAAGGACTTGGGGACGTCCGCGAGGCCCGCGGGATTCGTGAGGAGCACCGAGGAATCGTCCGCGAGGGCGACATGCCGGCCGCCCATGGCCCTTTCCCGCGGCGTGGAGAAGTCGAAGGGGGCGACGGGGTTGTCGGTGGCGAAGGCCGGGATGCCCGAAACGGCGAGGAAGAGGCAGGCGAGGCGGGCGGGTGCGAAGCGACGACGCATAATTGCTCCTATATCCAAGGAGTCCTCACATCAACTGGAACTTTTCGCTGATCGACTTCAGGAGGTCGTAGCCCGAGGAACCCGGGGTCGTGAGCTTGATGGCCTCCGAGACGATGCGCTCGGCCGAGGCGACCTTCGCTGCGTTCGCGGGGTCGGAGCCATAATTATAGGTCGAGGGATTCGCCCCGTCGGGAAGGACGCTCGCCATGATGATGACCGCGGCGATCGCGTACTCGGTGGCGCTGATGGACACTTGCACGGCCGACGGATCGCCGACACCGGTAGTCGGATCGAGATAGGAGCAGGCGGTGACGATATCCGACGAGGATTTATCCTTGATCGACTTGGCAAGGTCGACGAGGGTCTGGTCGCTGGGAATCGTGCCGTCGGCATAACTGTTGACCAAGGTGGTGATGGAGCTGGTCACGTCGCTCGCCACGATGGCGGCGGCGGCGGCGGCGGCTTCGAGTTCCTGCTTTTTGCCGGCGTCGGTCGTAGTCGGTATCTCGGCGACGAGAGTCCCGACGAGTTCCCCCGCGAGCTTGACATCGCCGCTCGTCCTGACTTTGTCGACCAGGTTCACTGCCTCGTCCACGCTCAGGTCGGAGGGCAAGGATTCGCTGCCTCGAGCCATGGACTCGGCGAGGGAGCTCGTGAAGAGCTTTTGGCAGCCCGCGAGGCCGAAGGCCAGCGCCCCCGCGAGCGCACAGGCTAGGATGAGGTCGATCGGGACGGAGGCTCGGCTTCGGACTCGCATATGGACCTCCATGAAAAAGGGCGCGGGCAGCCTTCGCGGAACGCCCTCTGTCATTATCGTAGAGCGAGCTGATTAACGAAAGGCTCCCTCAAAGCCGGATGGCGGCCTCGAGGGCGAGGCCCGAGCTGGAATTGTCGCCGGGCAAGGCCCCCAGCTCCTCCGTGAAGACGGCGGCATTCAGGTCGAGGAAGAGCAGCTTGAGGCCGGCGCCCGCCGAAAGCCGACCGCGATTGACGCCGCCGCGAATCGCCAGGAGCTTGAAGAACCTGAGCTCGACGCCCGCATGCAGGAGATCGCGGATTGAGCCCGGGCCATCCCATCCCTTCGCCGCGCCGACGAGATCCTGCAATTCCAAGTATAGCGCGGGATCGATCTTGCCGGGGGCGATTCCCGGCGCCCAGGAGATCCCCGCGGCGACGATCGGCGTGAGCCGGGCTTGGTCGGCCGTGGAACTCGTTTCGGGCGTATTGCCCGAGGAGAGCATCGCCTGGAGCTTCGACAGCTTCTCGGTCGATATGGGATACCCGGGGGCGATGTCGCGGATGGACATGCCGACCGTAAAGGCTCCGAAGGCGAGGCTCGCGCCCAAGTCCACGGCGGCGCCGAAGAAAGAGTCGGCGTACAGCTTTTCCGAGTTGCCGTCGAGTATATCCTCGAGAGTAGGATCGCCGCCGTTCGCGTCGCGGAGCCTGATTCGATAGAAGGGCCTGAGGTCGCCGCCGAGCGAGAGCCGCGCGGAGCCCAGCGGGATCGGGAAGCCGATGCCCAGGACGCCCGTAGCCTCCGTATCGGCCCTGACCGTCCTGCCGGAGTCGGAGCCCTCTATGCGGTTGTCGGTCGTCATGAAGAAGCCGAGGCCGACGCCCCTCCCCGTCAGGCTCAACCCGGCGGAAGCCCCGCCCCCCGAGCCTTCGTCCTTCGACATGTACTTATAGGCCTTGGATAGGAAATCGCCGCCGCCGCCCGCCGCCCCGAGGATCGACCCGAAGGAGCCGATGTCGTCAGCCCTAGGTCGGCCATAGGCCCAGATATCGAGCGAAGGCAGAGTATAGCTCCTCCGATTGGAGTCGAAGAAAGCGGGATTGCCGAAAAAGCAGAACTCCGAGCTCGGAACCGCCGTAAATACTCCGCCCATGGCCATGGATTTGGCCGTCTTGGGGACGAGGGTCGAAAAGGAGACATCGGCGGAGAATTCCGCAGGTATGAGGAGGATGACGAGCATCGACGCCAATACTATCGTCCGCATCAAGCGGAGCCTCCGAGCGCTGAGTTGTACGTTTATTTATCGGAAGAGTATTCTAATTATATCGCATTTTGGAGATTTTTCAAAAAGCCGAGCCTTAGGATCCCGAGATGTACAGCGCCAAGGCGTCCACATCGCCTATCCCCTCCGAAGACTCCCCCTCGATGCGGCAGAGTATTTCCCGGCCCGGACGCAGGGATTCGGGAAGACAAGAGGGCTTCAACTTCAGGTAATTCTCCGCGGTCGCGCGCATGTCCTTCTCGAGGACCGCTTTCAGCTCGCGCCCCCTCCAACGCTCCAGATACCTCGCTTTGGCCGCGATGCTCAGCTCGAGCAGGGCATGCGCCCGATCCCCCGTGATCCGTTCGGGTACGGGACCGGACATGGCCGCGGCTCTCGTGCCGGGCCGCGGCGAAAAACGGAAAGCCTGTATCCAAGCTAAGTCGCAGTCGCTGGCCAGCTCGAGGCTGGCGGCGAAATCGGCCTCGGTCTCGCCGGGAAAGCCGACGATGAAATCCGCCGCTACGAAGGGATCGCCGCGGATTTCCCTGAGCGCCCGGACGGCGGCGAGGACATCGGCGCGAGAATAGCGCCTGCCCATTGCGCGAAGCACGGAGTCGGCTCCCGATTGGACGGCCAAGTGGACGTGGGGCCGGACGCGGGGATGGGCGAAGGCTCTCAGAAAGTCCGAATCGATAGAGTCGGGCTCGTAGGAGGAGATGCGGAAGGCGACGGCTTCGGTCTCCGCCAGGAGGAGGGAAAGGAGGGCGGGGAAATCCCTCGCGCCATCCCTATACTGCGAGAGATTGACGCCGGTGAGGACGATCTCGGCGCGGCCGGCTCGCTCCAAAGCCTGGGCGCGGGCCAAGACTTCGCGCGGGGGAAGGCTCGCGGCGCTTCCCCTGGCGATCCGGACACGGCAATATGCGCAGTCGTTGTCGCATCCATCTTGGATTTTCAGCGCGGGACGGCTATGGAAGGCGAAGGTTTCCGGATTGTAGGCGAAGCGCGCGTCGATGCTCGCGTCCGTCGAGCCCGCGCCCAAGGCCTCGCGCAGGAGGGAGAGGAGCCCGATAGGCCCGCTCGAGCCGCCCTCTATCGCGCCCGATTCGGCCAAGCGCGCGGGCAGGGCCAGGAGGGCGGCCTTGTCCGCCCCCGGCAGCACGAGGACCCTCTCGCCGATCGCCGACAGGGTCTCGGCCTCGACCTGCGCGTAGCATCCGGTCGCGAGGACGACGGAGCGAGGGCAGGCATCGAGGGCCCGCCTGATGATCCGCCTCGCGCTCCGCTCGGCCTTGCCCGTGACGGTACAGGTGTTGATCACGACGAGGTCGACGGACGATGAAGCCTCGGTCGAGAATGCACCGACCAAAGCCCCCTCGCGGGCGAAGGCGTCGGCTATGGAATCGGTCTCGAGTTGATTGAGCTTGCAGCCTAGGGTGTAGAGGGAAACTCGCAGGGGCATCGGCAGACGCTTCGCTGGGCCTTCGTCAATGCAGCTTGGCCGCGATCCGATCGGCGCCGTCGGAGGCGTCCTGGAGGTGCGGATCGATGGAGAGAGCCTTCCTGTAGGCTTCGAGGGCGTGTACGGAGTCGCCGTAGCGCTCGCGGGCGTAGCCGAGGCGGGTCCACCACTTGGCGCTGCCCGGCGTGAACTGGAGGGCGGTGGAAAAGGCGATATCGGCGTGGCTGAAGCGCCCGAGCCGGAGATAGATCTCGCCCATGTAGTAATACGCCATCCCGGCGCGGCCCGCCTCGGGCACGGCTCCGACGTAGTTCTGGAAGTTGCGGAGGGCGGCGTCGTTGCGCCCGAGGAAATAGGCGGTCTCGCCGAGGACTTCCGTGAGGCGGGGATCGCGCCTGAGGGCGTAGCCCTTGAGCGCGTAGTTCTCCGCGTCGGCGTAGCGGCCGAGGGAGACGAGCGACCAGGAAAGGACGACGTAGGACTCGACGTTAGAGGGGGCCGAGGCTATCTCGGCGAGGCAAGTCCGGCGAGCCTCGTCGTACTTGCCATCGAGGTAGAGCCTGAGCGCGTCCGCCTCGGCCTGCGCGCGAAGGAGGGGCGCCGACAGGGCGGCCAGGACGAAGGCTAGGGCAGCCCGGCGCATGCTTTGCGCCGCGCGCGCTGCGCGCGCGGCAGGCGCCGACCCCTCAGACTCCCGCATCGATCTTGGGAGCTTCCATGCGGCAGGCTCCATTGAAGCGACAGCCGGTCTCCATGGTGATCTGGGGCGCCACGACGTCGCCGTCGACCGAGGCGCAGGCGAAGAGCTCCACCTTCTCCCTGGCCGATATATTGCCCACGACGCTGCCCTTGACCGAGACCACGTTGGCCGTGATATCGGCCTCGACGACCGCGTTCTCGTCGATATAAAGATCGCTCTCCGAGCGTACGATGCCCGACACTTTGCCCTTGATCATGAGGGGCTTGGAAAAAAACATCTCGCCCGCGAACTCGACGTCGAGGGCGAGGACCGTATCGAGCTGATCCTCATCGATCGCGGTGATTTGGACTTCGGTCATACCGTGGGATCATACGGCAAGGCGGGGCTATTGGCAACCGCCAGGCGAAGGGCGGCGCGCTAAAGCGGCGGGCGGGAGCCCTTCAGGGCCGAGAAGACGGCGGCGAGCTCCTCGGGCCTCAGGGCTTCGGCGCGGACGTCGTCGCGTATGCCCAGCGAGGCGAGGATTCCGCCGAGGGTCTCCGGCGGGAATCCTTCCCCCCGGCCGAGGACGGCGCTGAGCGCGGGGGCGGCGGCGCGGAAGTTGTTGCGGAGGGTCTTGCGGCGCGAGGAGAAGAGGGCGCGCACGAAGGTCGAGAAGCCCGCGCGATCGTCGGCCGCGACGGGCTCGCGCCTGGGCTCCATGCGCACGACCGTGCTCGTCACCCGAGGCGCGGGCCAGAAGGAACTCGAGCCGAGGTCGAAGGCGAGCTTGGCGCGGCAGGCCGAAGTGCAGAGCACCGAGAAGGCCGAGTAGTCCTTGGTTCCCGGCACGGCGGTCATGCGGAGGCCCGCTTCCTTCTGCACCGTGAAGATCATGCGCGGGGGCACGAGTTCTCCCTCGATGAGGGAGGCGACGATCGCGTTGGCGGCGTTGTACGGCAGGTTCCCGAAGATGCGATCGGGAGCGCCGCTCGCCTCGAGCTCGGCCTTCCATGTATCGAGGAAGTCTCCCTCGACGAGCTTGAAGGCCTGGTTCTCGCCGAAGAGGCGCAGAAGGAGGCGAGAGAAGCCGTGATCTATCTCGAAGGCGGTGACGGCGAGGCCGGACTCGAGGGCGAGCGAGGTCATCGCGCCGGCGCCCGGGCCTATCTCCCAGACGCGCATACCGCTTCCGGCCTTGAGCTCCGCGAGAACGCGCTCGCGCGAATTCCTATTTACCAGGAAGTTCTGCCCGAAGCGCTTGGACATGGCGAGGCCTTCCGCGTGAAGGAACGCCTTCAGGGCCAGGGGCGAATCGTAGTCGGGCGGGGACGCGCCCGCGTCCCGAGGCGCGGTACTCGGCATAGGGGCGAGCATATACCAAGGCCGCGAGGGCGACTACCGCGACGCAAGCCGCGGCGCGGGCGAGGGGCGACGGAAGCTGAAGCTGGGGGCAGGAGGCCGCCGCCTTCATGATGCCGAGGAGGAGGTCGTAGAGGAAATCCGACAGGGGCCGGGCGACCGGGAGCGTGAAGGGCGCGAGGGAGCAGAGCGTGCCTGCCCCCATGCCCCACCACATCATCGCGGTGACGAGGGGACCGGCCGCCATGGAGGCGGGAATGCCCGCGAATTGCAGGCAGCCGAAAGTGAAGGCGAGGAGGGGAGAGACGGCGGCCTGGGCGGCGAGGGAGGCGGAAGCCGGCTCCAGGAGGAAGGGAGGCAGGCGCCTGCCCAAGAGGAAGGAAAAGCGGGGGCCGAGGACGGCGAGGCCCCAGACCGCGAGGTATGACAGGGTGAAGGACAGGCTGCGCGCCCCATCCGGGTCGAGGGGGAGCATCGCGAGGAAAGCCAAGGCGAGGAAACCGAGTTGGCCCTGGGGCCTGTCGAGGGCCAGGGCAAGGGCGCCGAACCAGACCATGAGCACGGCGCGGACGAGGGAAGGCCCCGGACCGGCGATCCACATAAAGAGGCCGGCGACTATCGCCCCGCCGAGCCTCGCGCGCACCGGTCCGAGGAGGCCCCGCAAGGCGGCGATCGCGAGCACGGCGAGCACCGACAAGTGCTCGCCGGACAGGGCCAATATGTGCGAGCAGCCGGCCGCCTTGAATGCCTCCGCCTCGTCGGGGGCGAGGCTGTCCCTGACGCCGAGTATGAGGGCCTGATAGAGCCCGGCCGATCGCGTACCGATGCGGGCGAGGGCTCGCCTGCAGGCATCGCGAACGGAGCTCCTCGCCCGGTCGAGGGCGGTGCCGCGGTCGAGGACGAGAATATCGATGCCCTTGGCGAAGAGGACCGGCTGACTCGCGCCCGCGTTTCCGGCGGAGCCGCGCCGGTCATCCGGCTCCGGGAAGGAGCCTCGGACCCGGATGCGGGAGCCCGAGTCGACTTCGGCTCCCGCGCGCGCGAGGACGCGGATATCGCCGCTCCCGCCCTTGGGAAATGCGAGTTCAGCCGAGACGCCCGGACCCGAGAGGCCCAGGCGCTCGACCCGGAGGGGATAGGAACGGAAGCCGTTCTTCGCGGGCGACGAGTCCGCGGATAAGCGGCCCTCGGCCCATGTCGGCGAAAGGGGCGAGACTTCGGCCCTTGCCGCCTCGGCCGCTGTGCGCGCGCGCGCCGAGCGGCCGGTCTCGAATCCGGCGACCGTCGCCCCGGCGACGACGCCGATAGCCAGGGCGAGCGCCTGCCCGCGCCTGAGCCTGGACGCTCGCGAGGGCGAGCAGGCGAGTGCCAGCCCGAAGGAAGCGACGGCGATCGCGATGAGGAGGAGCGGAATATACAGGCACGACTCGGGGTAGAAGCCCAAGGCCATGCCGAAAGCGGCCGCGAGGGGAAGCGAAAAGCGCCGAGGCTCCGACTCGAGGAATAAAAGCAGACTCACTCGAGGAATACGCGCGCGACGCCTCGCGGCGCATCAAAGTCGTACGAATGAAGCAGTTTCGCGTTCTGCGCGAAACTGCGAAGTCGAGGCCTTCGGCCTCGACTCTACCACTTAAGTTTGAGCAGGGCTTCCTTCGCGGCTCGCTTGACCGGTTCCGTGTATTGCAGGTAGCCGATCTGGAGAAGGTAATCGAAGGCGGCCTTATCGCCGAGCTCGCCCAGGGCCCCGATGGTGCCGAGGAGGATATCCTCGTCGAAGGGGATGCCCTGCTCCGTCTGGCCGTTGACGAATTGCAGATAGATGGCGAGGGCCTGGGCGGCTTCCGTGGAGCCCATAGCCCCGAGGCAGGATATCGCCTCGAGGAAATCGGCCTTGGAGGCCGCGCCCTTGGAGTAGTCGCTCATCATCAGCTTGAAATGGGACACGGCCAGGGGCGATGCCTTCTGCCACTTGAGCTCGCGCAGCTTCCTCGCCGCCATGAGCCTGAGCTCACGGAGGGCTTGGACCTCGACGGGAGAATACGAGGTCGGCTGGTCGTTCGCGGCGAGGGCGGCGGCCATCGCCCCCTCGGTCAGCTCCCCGCGATCCGAGTCGGCGAAATTGGGATTGTCCATGCCGGCCGAATAGGCGGCGGCCTTCTCGAGAGGCGGGTTCTTGGCGATGACGCGGAGGAGGTAGCCCCGGTAGTCCCCCTTGATGGAGCCGAGGGCCTTGGCGGATTTCTGCGCCAGGGCGGGCGAATAGCCCGCGACGTAGGCCGAGAAGAGGACCGGGAAGGAGGAGCCGTCTCCCAGGATCCCGAGGGCGTCGATGCAGGCTTCGAGGGCGGGATACTCGGGCTGGGAGCCCGAGCGGAAGAGGCTGTTCTGCGAGGCGAGGAAGGCGTTGAGGTTCTCGGCGACGCGGGTCTCCCCGGCGCCGGCGAGGCCCAGGGCCGAAATGGCCGCCCGCCTGACCTCCGGATCCATATAGCCTTGGAAGAGGGCCCAGAGATTGTCGATGGCTTTGGCGTATCCCGCCTTGCCCGCCTCCGTCGCGGCGAGGACCGCGAGATCCCTGAGCTGGGAATCGGGCCCGAGGAGGGCGGAGTTGTCGACCGCGAAGCGGAGGGCCATGTCGTAAAGCGGGCCCATCGAGGCGCCTTCGCGGCCGGAAGCCTCCTTGAGAAGCTCGAGCTTGGTGCCGAGGCTCGCCCGCGCGAAGTTGCGCCGATACGCGAGCACCATGGAGTCGGCGTCCTGCGCCCGTAGCGCGGCGCCCGAGCCGAGCAACGCCATCGCGACCGCGAAGGCCGCGGCGATGCGTTTCATAGTATGCCCCCCTGCGGGACCGACGCGCCGCCGGGCGCGCCTTGTTCGTCCTCGCGGATATTATACACGAAGGAGCGAATGGCGTTGCGCATCCGCGGACTAGGCTGAATCGCCTCCACGTGGAGAACCGATCGGTTCGCCTCGGCGTCGTAGTCCACGTTCCGCACGGTCCCGCTCATGACTACGCTCTTGTCGTCCAGGCCGAATTGGAGCTTGACCTGTAGCCCCGGCTTGGCCTTCCCGCCGATCGCGACGGCGGCCCCGTCCTCCGAGAGGTCCTGGACCATGGCGCGGAGCCCGGGCACGTGCTCGGGCTTCTCGTAAGCGCCCTCGATGCGCTTGAGCAGGTACAGATAGGCCGGGATCTTGGACCTCGCTCGGACGGACTTCCGCTTCTGCGTGCGGAGGAGGGCTTCGGAGTGGGAAACCTGGAGAACGGGCACGTTTCGGATCATGAGGTCGTCGATGACGTAGCTGTCGAAGACGTAGCCCGCGTCCTCGCGCCTCCAGAAATAAATCGACACCTTCTTGCCCTTCCACACCCAGCCCTTGGGTAGGCGGCCGCCGACGGGATAGGACAGGACCAGGTAGCGGGTATTATTGTCGATCACGGTGGCGCCGAAGACGCCTACGCCGTGGACGAGGACGCGAAGGCGCTGCCCCGAGCCGATCTGACGGCTCGATCGGATGCCGTACTTGAAGCGTGGTTGCTCGAACTCGAGGCTCTTGCGGAGGGCGTACACGCGGTCCATGAGGAGGACGCCCTCGCGGCCCCGATCGCGGCCGTCGCGCTTGAGGGCGGCGGTGAGGACGACGATGGCCTTATCCATGTCGCGAGGCGACCAGAGGATGTTGGTCGGATCGGCGAGGCCCGAGAGGACGGCGGCCTCGCGGAGCTGCCTCGCGTCGGCCATGCTCATCCCCGCCTCCTTGACCTTTAGGTAGAACTCCGCCCAGGAATAGCGCTTCGCGCCGCGCAGGGCGCCGGTAAGCACGGCGGAAAGGAGGATGAGCACGAGAACGGCGAGAAGCACGATAACGAGCATTCGTTTCCCATCCTTCGCAGGTACTCGATCCAGTATACTGTACACGATCGGGCCGGGTCAAAAAAGGCCCGAAAAAAAGGAGCGCGATGCGCGAACAAGAGCAAGGGGGTGGCCTTCCCGGCCCGCCGGGGGGCGCGCCGCGCCGTCCCCTCCTCGAAGCCGCCCTAGTCGTCGCCGCTTTCTACGCGTCGGCCTTCATCCCCTTCGCCTCTCGCGAAGGCGCGGGCCGCATCGCCTCTCCCGCCTTCCATTCCGGCCTCATCGCGGTCAACGCCTCGCGCATCCTCCTCGTCCTCCTCGTCATGTCGAGGGCCGAGGGCATTCGGGCATTCGACCTCGAGCGCCTTAGGCGGACCGATCCCCTCAAGGGGCTTCTTGCGGCGCTGGGCGCCTTCGCGATCATCGCCTTGCCGACCCTCTTTTTCCTCCTCCTCGGGATCGCGAACCCCCTCATGGCCGGCCTTCCGCGCGGAACGCGCTGGCCGCTCGCGCCTCTCATCGTCGCCTCGTCCATGGCCACCGGTTACGCCGAGGAGCTTTTCTTCCGCTCCTACCTCACGCGTCGGCTCGAGGGAGCCGGCATGCCGGTCCCCTGGGCGGCCCTCGCGGCGAGCCTCCTCTTCGGCGCTTCCCATTGGTCCCAGGGCCTCGTCGGCGTGGCGTCCACGACCCTCATAGGCCTCTGGTTCGCGTGGCGTTGGCACGATGGGCGGAATATACACGAGATAGCGATCGGCCACGGCCTCTACGACTCGGCCGTCCTCGCGCTCGCCCTCTACGCGCAATGAGCCGCGCGAGCCCGCGCCCTATGCGCGCCGGGGCGGAGGCTTATATACTCGCAGCCATGCAGCCGGTCGATAAATTCAAGGCCGATCTCGAGGGCGCCGCCAGGCGGGCGGCGGGCAAGGGCGAGGCGTCCGAAGCGGAGGCCCTCCGCTCACTCTTCTTCCGCTCCTTCCCCCGGGTCGGCGACGAGGCAAAGGCCGCCCTCTTCGCCTCCTTCCTGGAGCGCCACCGCGCCTCCGCCGACTCGGGCCGAGCCTGGCTCTCGGGCCTGGGCAGCATCCTCATGATGGACTACGACGGCACGCCGTTCAGCCAAGCCGACTGGGAGGACATCCGCGAGTCCATCGTGCTCGAGGAGGAGAACCTGGACATCGAGCTCCTCGAGTACGTCCTCTCCCTGGTCCTCGATCACGGGGCCCTCTAGTGGCCGGGGGCGAATGGTTCGAGGACGAAGAGTTCTGGACCGTCTACGCCCCCATCATGTTCGACGAAGCGCGGTGGGCCGAAGCGCCCGCAGCCGTGGACGTGCTGGAAGCCCTCGTCCGCCTCGCTCCCGGCTCGGCCGTCCTCGACGCATGCTGCGGCCCCGGAAGGCACAGCCTCGAGTTCGCATCCCGCGGCTACGATGTCACGGGCATCGACATCACCGACGCCTACCTCGAGGCCGCGCGGGAAAGCGCCGCCGGCCTCGGCGGCGTACGCTTCCTGCACGTAGACATCCGCGAGCTTCGAATGCCCGCCGCCTTCGACCTCGCGATCAACCTCTACACGAGCTTCGGCTATTTCACCGACGCCGCGGCGGACATGACCGCCCTCCGCCGCCTCCGCGAAGCGCTCAAGAAAGGCGGCTCCCTCGTACTCGAAACCACGGGAAAGGAGACCGCCGCCCGCGATTTCACGCCGGGCGAAAGCTTCGAGCGCGGCGGCTGGGACGTTCGCACGGAATTCGCCGTAGTCGGGGCATGGGAAGGCCTCCGCAACCGTTGGATACTGAGCCGAGG